>Ga0160429_1000918_pt1 | contig 18378 bp, 16 predicted proteins | sample SolpanmetagenomR_FD_108199 | JGI IMG/M metagenome (GOLD analysis project Ga0160429, IMG submission 108199) | Solar panel surface microbial communities from Lawrence Berkeley National Laboratory, California, USA - R | ecosystem: Engineered > Built environment > Solar panel > Unclassified ...
AGAACAAGAACAAGAACAAGAACAAGAACAAGAACAAGAACAAGAACAAGAACGAGACGCCCTTTCCACAATCACAAGAAACTCCTCCATCTCAAGCCATCCCTCCAACTCAAACAAACCCTCCGCAGCTAGAGCCCGCAAGCCTAGACCAAAGCGCGCCAATCCTCGCCGTCTAAAACTCCTCATCACAGAACTATATACACTCGCGGCGCACTACAACCACCTCAGCAGCCACATTGCTTTTCTAGAGCAGTTTGCTCGATTTCAGATGAGGGAGCGGGCGGCTTGGCAAGGATACGAGCAAGGGCAGCAGTTCACCTGTCGGACAACGTCCACGGCTTCGGAAATGGAGGAGGGCGGAAAAGCAATGATAACGGAAGATGTTGCAGCGGATTCGTCGGCGGGTGGTTGTTCTACTAGCCATGTGCCGATAGAGTATCTGGGTTATGGTGTAGTGTATCCATTTGGGTTATGAGTTGCGTTTGGGTTCAGAAGCGGTGAGAGATAGACATGGACGGAATGGACTGTGGAACCTGGCGATGTTCAGTAAGATTTGGTGGGCGAGGTTCAGGTCTTGGCATTCAATGCGATATAGTAGCGTCTTCAATGACTTGCATGCATGGCATTGTTTGACATTTTCAACAGGCCTTCTACAGACGCGTGCAGGGTGGAGTTCTACAGTCGTAGCTACAGATTCCGTATTCACGAGTGCGTGACTTCTCATACGCTTATTATTTGGTGAGCGCACCTCTTCAATTTATGAGATTAGCTGCATGTGTCCGGTTGCGGCTCTTGTCTTCGTTTATAGATTTGAGTAGACATGTCGGTGGATATTCGCGAGATGGGAGCAGAAATTCCATAGATGACATCCTTCCTTCAAGGGATTGAAACCTTGAGTTATCATTTGGCGTTGCTCTTATCTTCAGTTTCATTTTCATCTCCATTCTCCGCTCGCTCTTTTCTTCGTTGTCCGATATCCCAATTGTATACTCTTGCCGTTGCTACCTCCAATGTCTGAAATGAATCAGTATGACATACTTGAGAGATACAACCACTATTCTCTGGACGCTAAATGAACTTACAGTAATTTGTTCTCTTAGAAAGTCAAGGTCCTCCTCACAGTCCTGCATCTTCTGCTTTGCGCCACTCAGCTTGTCACTGAGCAGCTCGGTTGCCTCGTCCATAGGGTATGACAGCATTACGTTTGCCTATGAAGCCAAGATTAGGTCGTGCTCTTACTAGTAACGGATACGGTGGTGCACGTACTCCTAGCCAAAGATATACCTCTTCCGTCGGTGGCACCAATGCTTTTGCGTACAGCGTGTCGTTGAGCTCGAACACTGTTTCCAAAGGTTCCGAGTCTGGCTACTCCGTGTCAGTCCGCAAAGCCAGGAATGATTTTTCCAGTGCGCCCAAATCTTACATTTCTTTTACTTAGAAATCGCACCATATCTAGTGTCTTCTGAATATCCGGTATTTTCTCTTGTAGACCCGCGAACCGCCTTTGTGTGTTGCCCTCCATGAATTGGTATTTCCTGTTGCAAATCAAGTTCTAGGTGTGTATTCCTGCGTGAATCTCTGTCGCGGTGAATTACCTACGAGATCATCTCCTGAAAATTCTTTAATGTCCCTTCCACCTCCACCCTAGAGGTAACATAGTCCTCGACTCGATCGACGAAAGGCGCGTACGGAATGCCGCGTGGGTTCGTATCTTTTGTAGCGTCGCCATCGCTTGGTCTGAAGAAATCAGCTCTAAGTTAAAGCCAAATAGTCTCCAAACGCAAGTACCTCTTACTTTCTGTCGCCATATCGCGAGGGTTTGTGAGGAAACTTGACGCTTCATTGTCCTCGAAACATGTCGGGGCAAGTTTTGTCCGAAACGTGGGGTATTATCACAAGCAAAACGTAAGTTACAGAGAAAGGAGATAGTAGTCGGAGATCATTACATCATTTCATCTAATGTTACTTAGTGCCTTCCTTTGGAGGCAGCAGAATTACATACTCCCGTTCGGATAGCCCAAGCTTAAGGACGTCGCCAGAGAAGCATTCCACATACCGCGCTGCCTCGATTCTCTTCCCATTCAACCACGTTCCATTTGCGCTTTCGAGATCCAGGACGTACAGTGACACCTTGCCCTTCTTCTCTCCCCATTGATCCTTACTGATGACGTGTCTGAATTGAAACACTGCATGCTGCTTGCTCAAGCTCGGATGTTCGACGAGAATGTCTGCGACAGCTGCTTCGCGACCAAGCAGCCAGCAGGACCGCAGGTGCAGTGGTATCGTGTCGAGAGGATCAGGTGACGTGCCTTTGAAGATATACATGACCCACGCGGCGGAAGGTGGTGGCTTCCTCGCTTCTGGCGGTTCATGGTATTTTAGGACGACAGCCTGAGAGTTCATGCCGCTGCCCACAATGACCTTGTTTGTTTCCGCGGCAAGTAATCCGGTCGGTTTGAAGTTGGCTTTCTCTTTTGGCTCTGCGGGCACCACTACCCCTTCCTCTCCTCTGTATGCTTCACCTTGTGAAGGTAGTGCCTTTCGCGGTTGTGCTACCGGCGATTTGGAGAAATCTCGTCCGTCGCGTTTCTTTCGAGGAGGTGATTGTGAGTGAGATATGACACGTCTTCGAGACGAGTGATGCCGGCGGGGAGATCGATCACTGTGTCTTGGGCGAGGTGAAGGCGACCGACTTAGTGAGTAACTATGTTGTCTTCGTTGTTTGCGCTCCCTGTAAGGACTACGTGACCTCGAGGTGTCCCGTTTTCTATGACTTTGCCTTTCGGAACGAGGTCGCTCATCGCGTCTAATGTTGTTAGAGTAGCCTTCGTCATCTCGCCTCCTGTCCGGAGAGCGATAGCTACTGCTATAATCACGAGAACTCATTGTGAATGAACCATTGGTTTTGAGGTACGGAGCTCGACAAGAATCAACCCTTCATGCCAAGCCCGCCTTCCTTCCGCCTTTCATCGCTTTCCGAAAATCCATCAGCCCGGCGGCATCGAACATGCCTCTTCTTACCACACTCGCCTTAGGCAACGATCCAGATGTACCGGCTGTGCGTAAGTTTGTTTTGGCCTCGAGAATATGTAAAATTGGGTAAGGGACGCTGCGTGCTGACGGTGATGAAGCGCGACTACGCCCTGCGCAGTAGGTGATTTGAAATATTATACTATGACTGTCTCTTACCACCCCCCTCCAATTGTATGAATCCTTGTTTCACTCCAAACTCACAATGTCTTTCCCATCCTTATTCTCCAAGAACAGTAGGCGAAACCTCAGACAGGAGCACTTAGACGTGATGACTTGCTATTCCGAGCAGCAACGTGAATTAACAGGGAATAACCAAAGGTCTAGAAGACGGCGATCTTATCGCTTGTTCTCAAGAGGAGGCGCGAAAGAACAAGAGGACCACAAAGATCACAAGAAGTCGTTGTGTTTCTTCGGAAACCTTCGACGGAAAGTCTCGTCGACTCCTTCCTACGATGAAATGAAATCTAAAATATACGAAGAAGCAGAGGAATGGAAGGACTGCCCTTCCGTTCAAGTTAGTCACAGCATGTTGAATGGTATATCATGTCGAGATAGTTCGACAGAGCCAGGTTTTTACGGCCCCAGTTTGTTCGCCTCCAATACATGCCAGAGGATGCCAGCCGCTCACCTGCGCACATCTACGTTCTCATTCACGGAATCCTGTCATCCAGCGATTTCCTTCACCTTGCACCCTCCCTCAACACCGAACTTTGACCCTGCTTGGAAAGTAGTCGATACATCTTCGTTCATTCATGAGGAACCACCACCCGGAGATGAACGCTTATGTCGAGCCCTGAACATTGGGTCAGAAGACGCTGCCGTCGACGACACACTACTCGGTGCTCGACGAGCAGATGTTGTGAGTGACCACCGATCAGTTCCATGGAGTTCGATATTGGATCCGCGCCCACATGTGGAAAACACAACCAGTAATGGACTGACCGGCAACGATAATACACGTCCAATCATACTCGATGTAGCTTCACAAATCGAAACATTGAGCAAGCAGATTGAAGACCTTCATTTCACAATCACGACATGCGAAGAAATCCTCAATGCTCTGATAACTGTCAGAGTAGACGGCCAAATCAAAAGACAGATACACAAACTCACTGGCAACAATTCTAACGCCATACTTCCCGAGCAATTGCTTGGAGGCCTTAGTGAAATGCGCGCTTCAGCCTCGCCCGCCAAGTCTTCCAAATCTCGTGATTCTCTATCAAGCAACGACGATGCTAAATCAACCAGCAAGAAGCTTTCCGCGACATTACTCGGGCCTTTAGAGCTATCTCAGGCCTGTGTCCTGTTTGGCTACAGTGATCTTTATTCCAGTGCGCCGGAACCCGTCAACAAATGCAGAGTCAACTATCCACAGGCTGATTTTATGACGCCTTCAATGAAGCTCGATTCCACATCTAACACCTCAACAACCGAGTCCACAGGCCAGCTGAGTGTTAAGCATACCGCATCCTGGGAGCCGGATAGAGAGCACTTAGTGGCTGTTTGTGGAGATATGTGGTCTACACAGCCAGTCGTACAGCAGAATTCACTGGAGTCCGTTGGGAGTAACAGAGCTCCTCCAATACCTGTAAAATCGGGTAAGAGACTTGTTGGACGCAAGACGAGACCGGTTGTGATGAAGTTGAGTATTCCTTCTTGAAATCCTGGCTTGTCACACAGAGTTGCGCGCTGCATGATTACATGATTACATGACTTCTTCAACAAGGTTTGATTACGAAGTTTATATATGAAATACATAGTGTCTTTCCAGGTTATCGCGCATATAAATTTATATAGCTTTTAATCCTGTTAATTAGTGCCTCAGACGCGCCCTCTCCGAAAAGGGACAAAATCCCACGCGTCGCCATGACAACGCATATATCATCAAATAATTTTTGTCTTTCCGAATGCTACTCGCACTAAAAGACAATGGCCCGTTTAATGGGGGATAGTGATGAAGAGGAATTTCCAGATCTTGCACAGTTACTTCTTAACCCTCGCGTCCCATTGACGAGCACAAAGGCCAATGAGAGAAATCCAAAACCTTGTAGTCCTCGAAAAGTAGGGAGTCCTGTGGAATCACCGAGGAAAATCAGAGATCATGGTTCACGAGATGATGTAACAGATGGGAAAACCTACGACACCGAGAACATCGACTTTGTAAAAATCAAATCACTCGATGCTACTCGGCTTCCATTCGCGCTTGGTACGGTTTCCAAGCCTTGTGGCTCTGTACGACTAGAGATTAGCGCGTCTCTCCTTCTCTCAGACCAAAGGCCCGTTAGTGTTATCGGTGCATTGAGGCATGCAATCTTTGAAGGCAATGGTGGACAAGTAGGGTTAAAGTCGGACGACAGCGATAACGATGCTTGCTGGAAGCCAAAGCCATGGACCTCGCCCAAGAAGACTCACAAGTCAGGTTCAAAGCCGTCTAAGACAAGAGATCCGATGCTAGGACGGGAGATAATAGACCTCACAAGCCCGACGGAAAAACCGGTTCGAAAGAGTCGCCGTGATTTAGGTCAAAATGCACATAGTACGCCGGGGAGTGATTCAGAAGCTATCATCAAATTGTGAGTTTCTGATATGTTGCTACAGAACCAAGTGTTTTAAATTCAGCGCAACAGCTCGCCTCCCCGGCTAAAGTCGCCATTGAGGAGACCACCAAGAGAACGGCTTGCAACTCCACCACAAAGTCCCATTAAATCCAGGCTTACTTCACCGAAGAAATCGACCATCATCCCTCCAACACCACACCGACCGACTTTGGACGCTTTCTGGAGTCAAGAACTAGTCAACGCTTGGAACGATGAGCATTCACCGAACAAGGCACTTCGATCGCCGAGAAAGATTTCAGCGCTAGACGTCGGAGATGAAGGAGACGATTCACTACGGGATTCATCAGGCAAAAGTCCTGAGAAGAGTCCTAGAAAGAAAACGCGTGAGGAAATTCAGGCGCGGAAAATGTTTGAGGCTCAAAAACAGACGATAGCTGAATTGTTCGTCCGAGAACTAGACAATCGAGTATGCGGTGGAGAAGTGCAAAGGCTAGCTTCAACTACGGGCGGTATCAAGCTCGAATGGAGTAAAAAGCTCAATTCGACAGCCGGTCGTGCGCACTGGCGTCGTGAAGGGACAAAAATGTGCGGCGAGGACGGGACAACCACAACAACGTACATACATACAGCTTCTATTGAGCTTGCTGAGAAAGTTATAGATAACGAAGGTTAGTGTTATAATACCAGGATAACTGAAATAACATGCTAACTCCATCCATACAGATCGTCTTCTCAACGTAGTAGCGCATGAATACTGCCACCTCGCGAATTTCATGGTCTCTCAAGTCACCAAAGAGCCTCATGGAGCATCGTTTAAAGAATGGGCCGCCAAAACTTCAAACGCATTCTCTGAACGCGGCATACATGTCACCACGAAACACGATTACGATATTGCATACAAATATATCTGGCAATGCTCCAGTGAAGATTGTGGCGCCGAGTATGCACGACACTCGAAGAGCATAAATCCTAAGAAACAAAGCTGTGGGAAGTGCAAATCGCGGCTTGTGCAGATTCTACCTGTACCACGAGGAGGCATTACGGTTACATCAGACGGTGGAGGTGCGGAAGGCCAGACGGAATATCAGCAATTCGTGAAGAACCAGTTCAGTATGGTGAGAGCAGAGCTTGCTCCAGGAAGTCCGATGAAGGATGTTATGAAAGAATTAGGTGCACGATACAGAGCACGAAAGAAACAGGACGATGGCGGTAATAATAAGAATGTTGCGTTTGAGCCAGTGCTAGGAATACAGGGCGAGGAAGTCAATGGAGTAGCTCGTCTTCTCGACTTTCTTACTATAAAGTCTTAGAATTTGAATTATGATTCTATGTCCTATTCTTGAATTCATGGTCAAGCAATCAAATCCAAATCTGGGTGAATAAGTTAGTTACCAATGCGGAACCTCTCACGTGCTTGCCCGATCTTATCTCACTTCGTTCTTTTCTTTTTTTAATTTCAGTTAAAACATAGCTTATACAACGCATTATTCCACCATCATGCCCGTCGAACGAAGGAAGTCGCAATCCGTTGTCGTCGCCGACAATGGCGTAGCTGGTGCCACCAACCCTCTACAGTCTGACTTCGTCAAGACCAGTAGCATGGACGCTGATGAGAGGTATTTGGTAAGAACCGTCTGAAGGAAGGATGTTCCAATGAAATCTCGATACTCGAAAGTGGTCTGGTCCACTCCTTCTGCGCATCATATCCCGGTTATAGCTGGTGAGTATAGCATAGGCGAAGACTGTAACATATTAGTCGGCTCCAACCCCATGTCCACGGGGTTGAAGTTTGTCAAAGTCATGGCGCGCGGGCGCCTCGAACTGTCCTATGTGTGTCAGATTCTCAACAAGAGCATTGCACATATAGGACAGTAAGAGGCTGAGATTGAACCGCTTGAACTTGATCGCTTTCATTAGCGCGGAAGGAGATGCTATGACACTTGAAAAGAATCGATGGTTTTTTGTTACATCCTTTCCCTTGTGCTGCTGTTGCCCATTATCGTAGCGATGGTGGTTGCCGATTTCATCCGTGCTAATTTCTAGAAGGTTGCCCTTGGATACAAACAGGCACGGTATTTGACACAACTTTAGCGTGATCCAGAAGACTAACATCATACAGACCCTCCACCGACAGTGGAATCTCTTTGAGAGTTTCTCGGCCAGTTTCGGTTGGTGTTCAAATTTGTTTTCATCTTTGGATCTTGCTTAACTCGAGATACAGCCGCTTTGTATTTTATTGGTGGTATTCGCACAACATTCTCCATTGGTGTCGGTGCTGGAGGACCCGCGGCTTACTGGTGACTACAGCTCTGGGTTGAGGCCGTTTACATACTTATATCATATTATAGGTCGAGTTATGTGGTCACCTGCTTTTTCGTCTTCATCACTGCGGCCGTCCTCGCAGAAATCTGCTCGGCTTTGCCTGCAGCAGGTTCGATCTACTTGTAGGAGACTTGTATTCGTTCTTTCGACCTATGTTCTAAAGCAAAGCATAGTTGGGCAGCCGAGTCTGGAGGTCCCCGTTATGGACGGCTATTCGGTTTTATCGTAGCATGGTGGTCTTGCACCGCCTGGACCACCTTCGTAGCCGCAAACTGTCAAGCCGCGGCCAACTTCATCCTCTCCGAAATCACAGTCTTCGGCCTTGACTTCACCACCAAACCTAACGACATCAAATTCCGCGCCGTGCAATGGATTGTCTCCGAGGGCATCCTCTTCATGGCAATCGGCATGAACTACCTCAACCCACGCACCTACAGGTACATCTTCAAAATCGCCACAGGCATTATAATGCTCGACTTCTTCCTCAATATCATCTGGTTGCCCATAGCTGTGCATAAATCCTACGGCTTCCAATCTGCCGAATTCGTCTTCACGCAAACTTACAATGAGACCGGCGCCCCGCCTGCTTGGAATTGGATGCTATCGTACTTCGTTACGGCGGGTATCTTAGTCGGCTTTGAGGCGAGCGGGCACATCAGCGAGGAAACCAAAGATGCCAGTCTTACGGCCGCACGAGGGATCTTCAGTTCTGCCGCCGCGTCGGCTATCTTGGGTTTCCCAATCGTTATTCTTTTCCTCTTCTGCACCCCGGATTTGGATACTCTGTATGGCCTCGCCGCACCGCAGCCTTTCGTAAGCCTCTATGCTTTGGTCCTTGGTCAAGGCGGACAGGTCTTTATGGTGGTCATCTGCGTGCTCGGCTTGATCTTCGTACGACATCCCCTTCTCCTACGCCGCGTCTTGAAGTGCGTAACAACTAACATACGACCAATAGAACACAACTGTAGCAGGTGTCGCCTCGTCCCGCCTAATTTGGGCTGTAGCGCGCGACGGTGTCCTCCCATTCTCAGGCTGGATCGCGCAGGTCTCCCGCAACAAAGAACCCCGCCACGCTGTCATCGTCATGCATGGTGTCGCCGCGCTGATTCTGTGCACAATCCTCGCTTCCCCTGTAGCTTTCACTTCGCTTATAAGTGCTGCGGGTGTTCCTACCATCACGGCCTATGCTTTGATTTGCTGTGAGTACCTTTTGATTCTGTATATATGAAGATTGGCTCAACTGACATGTGGCACACGATATAGTCGGCCGCGTATTCATAACCCCGCACCGCTTCACGAACGCCCGTTGGTCGCTGGGCCGCTGGTCCCGCCCGCTGACCTTCATCTCCATGGTCTGGAATCTGTATCTCGCCGCTATTTTGTTCTCCCCATTAGCATTCCCTGTCACCGTCACCACATTCAATTGTAAGGATGATTCCCGATATACTTTTCGGAGGTGCTAGATGTTAATGATGTGTGTAGACTCCCCTGTCATCTTTGCGGCGATAACGCTGTTTGGACTTCTCACGTGGTACTTTACCCCGGAGGATCAATGGCTCCCAGCGTCGAGGTTGGGTAAAGTACATCAGTTGGAAAGCGAGATTCATGATTCGAACTCTTCTGAGGGTGCATTGCCTGCTTACTAATGGGCCTTGATGTATGTAAGGGCTGCTGAGGGAAGTGCTTTGAGGAGCTTGCTCTTTTTCTTTATCTTTGATAAAGATGTCGGAAGAGGTTGTGTGCAGCGTGATGCAGTATGCGTGATTGTGCTGTATCTCTGGATAGGGAATGTTACTGGCGGCTGTGAGAGTGGTAAGAAGGGGTGAGAGAGAAGTTGCTCGGGAAGAGAGGAAAGGTGCTGCTCAATTTGTCAGACAATTCTGTTGTATTAGTGTCTATATCACTTGTATCGTGCAACTGGCTTGCACTTCCTCCTGAATGGCTCCTCCCGTTTCTTCCTCGTAGGCTGCGAATCATTTCCTCCATCCAACAAGTCAAGTTCGAAGGCTGCTTGCAAATCCATTCCGAATCGCGGCTCTTTTATCTTCTCGTTCGAACACCAAGCGCCTTATCTTTTCTCTCATCGAAGTTCGCATGACCACGATATTCAATCCTGCGTCCTTCCACCTTCCACACCTCAACCCTTCCCCAGCGTACTACCATACTAAGAAACCACTTATGGACAAACAGGGATGAATTATATCCGTCTATTTCTTTCCCTTCCTGACATTCCCCTTCAAACTCTTACTAGGATCCACAGGCGTGCCGCTTGATTGCGTGTCGTGAGCGTAGTTAGAAATTAAATCCATGAGGTTGTCTTCGTAGCTCGATGAAGACGCCGAAGAAGTAGCGGAAGAAGAAGCCGGAGAGGACGAAGACGCGGGCGACGAAGATGTACTTGTTGTCGATTGCGGCGATGGCATTGTCGTGTCCGCGGCTATATTAGAGCCCGTCTATATTCCCTATTAGCACTCATCCATCCATCATCATATTTGCAACCGGAACTCTCTGCGTCAGGGCGCAAATTGTACACGTACCGTTTCCCTTCCTTTCTCACCAACCTTGACATCGACCCCCAGCGCTCCAGACTCCTCCTCACCTTCTTCCGCATCCCACCCCCTTCCGAACCGCCTCCTGAAAGCCTTCAACCGCCCCGCTTCATCCTCCTCTACATTCGCCAGCTTCGCGTTACTCGGGTTCCAGAGCGGCGTGTTGCGTGCGTCACGTGTCGAGCGGTAGATGGGCGCCGGAGATGTAGTGCGGTGGGTAAATGTCGAGCCGTCGGAGAGGGTCAGCAGTTGTGTGAATGTGTATGGGCGGTGCGGGCGGCGGAGGAGTGACGCATGACGGACTTGAGTGTGGGAAGAGGAGGAGATGAGGCGGAGCAACGGGCGTGATGGGGGTTGCGATGGAGGCATTGTGTGTGTCTTTGGGAGAGTCGTTGTGGGGTGAGGGTATGGTTCCAGACAAGGTGCCGTATGTATTCCGTTTACGGGTGAATATATGAGTTTGTAGGGAGATATATGTCTGGGTATATAACTGGTTAGGTCGAATTAAGTTGAAACCGATGCGAATGGAGGTTTGCAATAAACGAGAGAATAAATTCAAGGCTTGGCGATTTGGTGATGTAGGGCTGAGGTTTGTGGAGAAGCGCATCTTGCTTGCGAAACACAACATCATTCGTGGACCTTCAGGAAAATCGAAATATGCTACGAAGTTCATGATGCCGATAATATAGACCTAACAGATCATTCTTTCTTTAGACAAATAGTCCTATAGGCAATCACCTCTGCCACCATGTATACACAGCGACCCCTCCATGCGGCTGCTCGGTTCTACCGCGCATTCTACCAATGGAGGTGTTCTATCGAGTCTTCAGGTACGTGATTTCTTTAAGAGTTTAGTCTTCGAAACTAAGACCTGTTGTGTGCAGGCTCATTGAGGTGTCCTGTCCGCTCATATACCGCTACTCGATCTCAACCCATACCGCGCCCTCCTTCCCGCTTAAAAGAAATACGGACCAGGCACTGCCGTAACAACTCCAGCCATGTTAATGATACACCCATATCTAGAAGCTCCACCACGAAAGATATGCAACAGAGCAGCACGTCACCTCCCCAGCCCGGCAAACAACCTCCGGAACTCTCCCACTATATGCGCTGGCTGATGCGCCGCATCCCGCAACCTGTCGTCGTAATAACCACCTCCTCGCCCTCCTCCACAGCTTCAGACGAACCTTTAAACCCTTGCGCAATGACAGTATCCTCCTTCACAACCGTAACCCTTACACCGACCCCCTACGTGTCCTTCAACATCCGCAAACCCTCCTCGACCTACACCGCCATAACCGAGGCTGCATCTACAGGCGACTTCCTCATGCACATCCTCTCCGCCAGCCCCGCAGGGGCACACATCGCCGACACCCTGGCGCGTGGCAATGCCGCGGAAGGTCTTCAAGCGCTTCGAAAAACCAGCACCATCTCCAACTTCGCGACACCAGCAGAAGACAGTCCACCTTCTCCTGTCGCATCCACGTCCCCATCAGCCGCGCACCCCAACAATTCAACGACACGCGCAAAGCCAAGCACCGTTCCACTGCCCTTGATAACCGGCCCCGGTGTCCTGGAAGTCCTCCATTGCCGTCTCACGCCCTCGAAACAGATCGACGTAGGCGACCACGTCGTCCTTATCGCCTCCGTCCTACGCAGTCTCACCACCACCATGCCAAACCCAGAGACGCTAGGTCTGTCATACATGATGCGCGCATACCAATACCAAGACGGCGAAACCCTCGGTCCCGCTGAGAAAGGGCGGGCGGTGGATATATACACCTACCAAAAGGGAATTTCAGAGGAGAGGAGCGGAACGAAGCAGGAATCGTCGCCGGCAGCAATTGACAGGGGGGGTCTGCGGGTTAGTATCGCGGGCAGCCATATTCGCGGAAAACGGGTGAACGCGACGTACGTGCCCACGAAACGGTGGCTTCCGGCGGTGAAGGCGCGGGGTGGTGGTGGTGTAGGTGTCGATGGGGGAGGGCAGAAGGAGCAGGAGGGGCGTGTGCAGAAGAAGGCGGCGGCGGCGGAGGAGAGGAAGGATACCACGCGAGATCAAGCCGTTGAGTCGCAGGAAATCCACAGGACGATTGCGATGAATGTGCGGCGGGGTGACGAGGGGTTCCCTGCGGGCTCGGGAGGAGGTTGAGATACCCACTCCCATACGGGGGAGGATCCGACCTCCAAATGAGGGGTTTCTATTGGAGATATGATCCATCTAGCCCTTCTCAACAGCAGAAGTTTCGAAAAAAGAATCACACTACCCTTGAAAGAGAAGCTTTTCAATTTGCCTCGGACAAAAAGCGGCGGACAACGATGTCGCCATCATTTCGAACAATTCGAGATGTAGTGGAATTGTAAAGTCAATGTGCTTGCGTTCTTTAATGAGCGAACGGATTCTGGGGTAAAAACAACTAGCCGCTTGATTGTCGCAGAAGATGGTCGTGGGGTTGAATCTGTTTTGTGCCCCTAAACTCCGCTTAGCAGTTGTACGAATCCATAACAGCCCCCATCGTGCTGCGTGCGTATGAGGGGTGCTGTGGATTCGGGTTCGCAATGCTGATACTACGACTGTCTTTCTGTTTCTGTGTGATTGCCAACTGACTGCTCCGCCTGCAAGCATGAATACGTACCCGCCGTGACGGACTTGCTGTCCTCTGACAGTGGGCGTGATTGGGGTGCAGGCAAGTCGATCTAGCCAGGCACCAGGCCCAAGGAGCAGGTATATGTTGTATGTGCGACTGGCAATGGGAGGCCCGGGATTCGTTATACATATGTTAACTCAATACGACGATTCTCAGCCTCTCAAGTTAGGGCTTCGTTATTGAGGCTCAAGCCGCGTTAAGCCCTGTGCAAGAGTTATTCATGGCAGCACATTTTCTAACAACAAGCACAAAGACAAGCATAAGCTACAAATCTTAATAGAACAGTACATTTCTTGCACCATGCATTAAAGCTACCTCTATAAACATGCCATTTGAAAAGGACATAAAACCTTTACCATATATACACCCCACACGATTGACTTTGGAACAAAACGCCGCTTGCAATAGTTCGGCCAACAACCCCAGGCCATTTCTATCATACATTAACATGCAATCATGTCTGTTTTTCATTGTCCTTCATTTGAACGCCGGGTTCTCGTTATGCGTGAAGCGAATTCTTCTAAAGACTATCACCACTACCAGTGGAGCATCTCCTGACGCCTGAACTTCACAGCCACTGTCGAAGACGGATCCGCGGCGTTGCCACCGTGTGTAAGGGCATAACCAGTAGGCGAGTAGTTCGTGTCGTTGTTGCTGTATCCAGTGGGCTGAGAAAGACCAGAGAGAGACCCGGTCAGGAGGGTGCCAAGACCACCAACCTTCTTGCCAATAATAATTGGACCAATGATGAGGACGACGAACATAATCAGCATCGCGAAGTATGTGATTGCGAATCGAATAACTCTTCTCTTGCGAAGCTTGGTTTGCTTCAAGGAATAGATGGGTGCACGGATTTGACGGCTGTAAAGATCGTTAGTAACAATTGTGAGTGGCTTACACGATGAACATACCTAGGTCTCAACCAGAAGAGCATTATAGAGTGCAGAGTGTCGATGTATGGGATCAGCAGCACAGGCAGCATCATAAAGAGAAGCATGTGACCAAGGAAGAAGTCGGCGGAAAAGTAGCCAAGCTCGGTAAGCTTGCAAAGGAACTCACGACCTGGTTGGGTAAATGAGTGGTAACCCATCTTATTTCCGTACCATTTTCCGGTCCACCATGCAATGTTGGAGTTGTCAGCCTTGAATTCGCGGGTAAGAGCGAAACCAATGATCAGTTTGTAGATGAACCGCTGAATGGCAATGGAGGCAATCATTCCCATTAATGTCTTGACGAAGCTCCAGTCCTCCAGAGCGAACAGCACTTCGAAGAAAACGAAGAGCATGATAACAGCAATGCCGTGCGCGATACCAGCCAAGACCGCGCCGAATTTCTTGCAGCACATGCCAAGGATAGGGCCCATACAACAAGCCATGCCGAAGAACATTAACAGAACGGCTGCATTGATGAGAATGGGACCGAAGGCTACAATGACAATACGAATGAGAGCCATGGTTGGTTGAGCTGCAGGTAAATTGACGTTGTCGGGACTCTCGTAACCGGTCTGCGCGTTCAAGTAAAGGTAAGGAATCAATGTGAGACCAATGGTAACAATTGGATCGACGATTTCGCTCCAAACTAAATTGCGGGCGTGTGCACGAGACGCATCAGCACCTAGATTCGAGGTCGGTTCTCCAAGTACCATCTTCTTATAGCCAGTGATCTTCGTGCGCGAAAGTCTGCAAAATCCAATCCAGGATGAGGCGTGGGACCTCGAGTTTCCACGAGATAACCAGCGGAGGTAGTCCCGGTAGTCGATGAAGAAATCGGCCCATGAGAATTGGTGAGGATTGAAAAGGAAAGGAGATATAACGAGCGCAGTACAAGAAACCCAGAAGTAAGTGAGCCAGTAACCCCAGACCGTGATTGTACCGAAGAGAAGCATGAGCAAGAGCCGAGATCCCATGTAGATGGATTGCGAGGCGAACCGAGAATATAGCACACCGAAGGGGATACGAGCCGTCGCAAATCCACGTCCTGTACCGATGTAACGAGCACCGCCGTAAGACAGGTTGTTCTGTAGCGAGTTGGCGTAGATCTGGCAGACAAAGACCTCAAAGATGGGTGATCCTGATCCAAAGTGCTTGGCTAGGCGAGTAGCGGCGCGCCAGACTCCACGCTCGGTGAGTTCTTGAACGACGAGAGGAATGAACGCAATGAAGAAGACAATGAAGATGGAGGTGGTACAAATCTTGACCCACTTGTAGATAGGTTGCAAGTTCGCGCAACCACTGGGGTAAATCGCATCCGTACGAGGGACACCTGGGACGAGGTCGCAAACGATATTTTCATGTTTCAAAGCTCCCAAGTTGACCAAGCAGAACATGAAGAATTGAACCGAAAGAATAATGAGCATGTTATTAATGTGGAAACCAGGATGGGCGTAGTAGAAGGACAAGAACCTATCCAATGGAAGTTGAGTTCCTAAGTAATAGTATTCACGAGAAAGCATCTGCTCTCCCATACCGGTTCCGATTTTGGTGGTAAAGTTGAGAATGGACCCGAAGCCAAGATCACGACCTTTACCACATTGGTAATACTCGCAATGCTTAATTCTACCACCGCGAAGAATAGCGGTCATACCAGCATAGATATCCTCGTTGAGATGGAGTCCCTTCTGAGCCTTGGAAACACCTCCACGAGTTGTCATGAAAATACCGTGAAGAAAATCAGGATGGCCATAATGCAACTTTCCACCGATTTGAGAGAGAGTACGTGCAAACATGGTACCGAAAGTTTGTTCCTTTCCAGCGGCAACATCACCAAGAATTCCGATATTCTCAGAGAAGATGTACTCGCGAGCACCAAGAATGGCAACAGGATTTTTGTTGGCCGAAGGTAGACCAGGAGTGTAAGGCGAAACGTTATCAGTAGTCATTTCTTCGAACTCAGCCAGGACACTGCGAATCTTAAGACACTCTTCAAGGTAGTTGTCCTGATTCGCATCGATGAGCTGAATGTACTCTCCGCGGTAGAATATAATGGCGTGGTTCTGATTGTCCGATTTGCCGTCACCAAGAATGGGATTTCCGGAAAGCTGAATGCGGAATTTCGGGCGACGCATGCCGTTCTCCATGAGTTCGGAATGACCATCGATCAAGGCAGAGTAGATGCGAGTCTCCTCGCCCTCATTGGCCGGCGCCTCTTCGTCGAGGTACGCAATCTGGAGGTCAGGATATGCACGAAGTAAGAATTCGGTGTTTTCGCGTTCCTCGGTGGTAAATTTGGCGTAACGTTGCATAGAGACAACAATCTTGAATTTCCGTCGAGCCATGCGTTCTAGCTCGCGCTCAAGCTTGTCAGAATTACCGCCGAACATTTGGACAACTTCAGGATTTTCCACACGATAAAGAAGCTTGATAGCACGGCTATAGTTCATAAAACCAGAAATCGTGCGGTAAAGAGTTTGTGACCGGAGCGAAGCCCAGATTCGAGTGCGAAGAGTATATTCCGGAGCGGCAGACTTGAAGCCAATGCAGTAGAATGGAAGATCATCGATCTTACTCTTGGCAGCGTCCTTGTCGTTCTTTTCATAATCTCCATTAAATTGAGAGGTTTCGTCCGCAAGAATCTTCGTGTCCTTGACAAAGCAATCCCATTCGTGAGGGTGGAGCTGCTTGAGGTATTCGAGAAGAGTCACGCGGGAATAAGGTTCATCCTCGCGAATAATCTCACGGAGAGACAAGAGAATCTTCTCGCTGTAGTGAGGAATCAAGACTGTGAACGTTGGCATATTGTCAACTGGCAAAGGCTCAGGAATAGGAGTCGACAGAGACTGTGCGAAGAAGGAGATACGACGCTCAGCCTCGCTGTGAGCAGGGAAGAACTCGGTCTTGAAGGAATGGTCTTCCTGCGAGACAAAAAATGTCGGAGCACGAAGAGTACGTTTGCCTTCCTGCTCAGATGGAACCTGGTGGTACAGAAGTTTCTGAACGTGGTCAATGGCCAAAAGATGCTCGCGGTACATCGAGATGACCACAGCATTCCAGATCTGAGAAATGAGAACCTTTGGTTTGTACTTGATCTCCATATCAGTAGTAGCAAGGATCTTGGAATAGATACGCTTCGGCAGCCTGTTGTAGATGTTTCTCCATGGCGTCCAAATAGAAATACCAAGGTAGAAAGACCTAGCCACAGAGAAAAGCATGTTCAGGATGATGTACCAGAGATATGTGTCCAGGAAGAACAGAATTAAATCTGTGGCATACATAACACCCAGAAGAATTTGTGGTTGATACTGGCAAAGATGAGTTCCAATGTATTTGTCTCCGAGACAGTTCGGCAGATGCATGGGCGCGAGAATTCGAATAGGATCACGAATAGACAAAGTCAGGAAGAAGTAGGACTCAGTGAACTTTGCAGCAAAAACTGCAACCCAAAGACCATAAGACATCCACATATCGTTTCCTGTCAGGCGTGCGTAACTGGCGGTGAAAGTTTGACTGGCCACATACTTTCTTGTGTTCTTCTTCAGATAACTACCAAAGAGTCCGCCAATAGGCATGACGGAAAAGAACATCCAGGTGAAGAGAGCAATAAGAAATTGTACCACTCCGAGAATTTTCTTGATATGTTCACTGATAGTAACGCCAAAGATGATGATGCTGGGAGCAAGATTGATCACAAAGACCCCGATGAGGAAGAACAAACGTCTAGTCAAATGTTGAGCTCCAGTCCAGTTACGAGGAACGAAGCTCCACTCAGCCAGAGTCGCTAAAATCATGATAAAAGCAGCGACAGTACCACCAAGCGCAACGGCAGACCACTGATGAGATGGAATAGGGGCTTCATCTCTTTGCTGTTCGTAGCCTTTCGTGTATATGACCCCGGAGTTGAAGGCAGTGTAAAACCAAAAAACAGGAACGTGAATGACCCAAATGCGATTGAAGTTAATGAGCATATGGAACCAAGATCTGGTCTCCTTGTAGGTCTTGAAGAAAACTTTGTCCCAAACGACATCAGCAAGTCTCTCATACCGTTCGGCAGGAGGAAGATCAACCATGCGAGATTTGTCCTCGAAGACAATACGCTCAATGCCTTCGGGATACCAGAACAATTGATTCATGTCGTCGTATCCAATGACCTTCTGATGATCACGTTCACGACGAACGTATTTGCCCTCGAACACCTCGAAACCCTGATTCCTGCAGTAATTGTAGAGGGGAGTGATGATGTTATTGAGGTAGGTGAATTCGGGAACCGGCTCGACCTTGTTTTGGGCTGCTGGCGAATGAAGATAGTCATCCGCGCACTTGAAGATGAAGCACA
>Ga0160429_1000919_pt1 | contig 18354 bp, 19 predicted proteins | sample SolpanmetagenomR_FD_108199 | JGI IMG/M metagenome (GOLD analysis project Ga0160429, IMG submission 108199) | Solar panel surface microbial communities from Lawrence Berkeley National Laboratory, California, USA - R | ecosystem: Engineered > Built environment > Solar panel > Unclassified ...
CGGGCCTGGCCCCAGGGCGCGATGCTGACGCGCACGCGCACGGCGGGGCTGGTTTTGCCGAGGCGCAGGGGGCTGTCGCCGGGCACGTAGTAGCGCTCCAGGTTGTAGCGCAGGCCCAGCGTGCGGTGGTAAACCTCGGTGACCCAGCCGCGCAGCACGGCCTGGCTGGGGCTAGGCTTCAGCGGGTTGTCGTACACGCCGGCCACGGTGGCGAGGCTGTCGGGGCCGGTATTGAGCAGTACGTACACGGCCTGGCGCCGCTGCGGGGGGCTAGCTCCTTGCCAGGCCGTGAGCGGCGCCTCGGCGGCGGTATAGCGCAGGCGCACAAAGCTTTCATATTGCAGGCCGTGCAAATCGACGGGCTGGGTGGCTAGCCAGATGTGCTGGCCGTAGGCCGTGGTGGCGTAGCCCGCGCCGGCCACGCCCAGCACGTAGAGCACCTGGGCCGCTACCAGTAGCCGCACCAGCAGGCGGTGAGAAGGAGTGTGGCGGGTCGGCATCAGGCAAGGGGCTCGGGGGGCGAGGCGGGGCTGGCGGGTGCAGTAGCCGCGCCACCCGGCGCCGCCACCAAGGCCGCGCCCGCGGCCAGGCGGCGGGCATTGCGGCGGCGCAGATACCAGCTTAAGCTCAGCAGCAACACGCCGCCAATCAGGAAAAACAGCGACTTATCGAGGAAGGCCCAGGTGAGCTTGAAGTAGGCTACCATCGTGGCGATGATGAAGAGCACGGTACCCAGCGTGAGCTGCTCGGCCTCGCCCGAGCGGTGGGCGCGGGCTAGCATCGAGCCGGCGTGGGCGTAGAGCACTACCAGCGTGGCCACGGCCAGCGGCAGCCCGCCCGGCAGGTAGAAGCCCGGCAGCAGCAAGAGCCAGTCGGGCAGCGAGGCTAGCCGGCCCTGCTGCCGCTTGCCGGCCACCGACAGCCCAAACATCGCCCCCAGCGCCCCCAGGTAGGCCAGCACGGGCGGGCGCAGCAGCCCGGCGTACTGGTCGGTTTCACCAAACAGCGCCAGCCCGAGGGCAAACAGGTAGGCCGCCACCAGCAGCGGGCCTTGCAGGGCGCGGCCGGCGGCGCGGTCGCGGTGCCAGTCGCCGGCCGCGTAGACGAGCATGGCCGGAATGAAAAACCAGGTGATTTTGCTGTGCGAAAGCGCCACCCACAGCGCTGCCTGCCACAGCAGGCCCACGGCTAGCACCGAGGCCAGCAGGGTATCGGGGCGGCGCCACCAGCGGTAGCCGCTGCCCAGCGCCACCAGCCCCAGCGTGGCGTAGCTGAAAAGGCCCAGCGCCTGGGTGCAATACGTTTGTACGGCCGCCCCAATGACTATCGGCAGCAGAATCAGCGTCTGGCTTTCATACAGATAGCTCAGCAGCACGCCCACCACCACCCAGGCCAGCAGCCCACTGATGTCGTAGCCCACCAATTGGTAAAGCTGGCTGGTAAGGATAATGCCCGCCCCAAACAGCACGAGGCCCAGCCCGATGAGCCCATGCCCCACGCGCCGGTTGCCGCGCCGGAGAAAGTACTCGCCGCCCGCGTAGGCCGCCACCAGGCTACCCAGCAGCAGCCCCAGCCGCAGCGGCGTGGGCAGGCGCTGCCAGTTGGCGGCCACCACGCTCAGGGCGCTCAGGCCCACCAGAATGCTGCCCAGCAGCGGCAGCAGGCCCACGGCCTGCACGGCCTCGGCGGGGTAGCGGGCCAGCAGGCGCGCGCGCTGGGCCTCGGTGATGAGGCCCTCGGCGACCCAGGCGGGGCTTTCAGCTTCAAGAAATTTACGACTCATGCGGGGAGCAGCCTACGGCGGCCGGCGCGGGCAGCGCCTCCTCCACCAGTTCTTCGATGAGCGCCTCTAGGCCGTGGTACCAGTCGAGGTGGGGCGAGGTGACGCCGCAGCCGCCCGGCGTGGGCGGGCACACCGTAACCTGCCAGCGGTAGCGGCACTGCGGGCAGGTACCGGCGGTTTCAAACGTGTCCCAGACGTGGCCGCAGCGGCACTGCCAGTGCGCGCCGCCGTCGGGCTCCCAGTGGCAGTGCGGGCAATAAATTTCGATGGTGGAGTCGGTAGCCATAGCTGATTGGAAGTAGCGCGGACGTGTAGTCCGCGAGTGGAAAAGGGTGATATGGGTAGACTAAACGTCCGCGCTACTGCCCGTCGCCGGCTTGCGGGCGCGGGTCATTTCGCGCTTGCCGGGCGGGCCGGGCAGCTTTTCGGTGCGCCAGCCCGCGGCCCGCAAATTGCGCCGAAACTGGCCCTGGGCGCAGTAGCTCACCAGCACCGCGCCGGGCGCGGCGGCGGCGTAGAGCTTGGCAAAAACGTCTTCGGTCCACAGCTCGGGCTGCTTTTCGGGGGCGAAGGCGTCGAAATAAATGAGTTCGTAGTAGTCGTCAAGCAGCCGAGACGTTTGCAGCTGCGCCAGCCTCTTTATCAGCCAGAAATTAGGTACCAGCGTAACTATTCTGTCCCAGGTTGCCGCGTGTAACTTCTGAAAAGCCTGTTGTAACAAGGGGGTCTGCTGCCACTGCGGAGCCAACGCCGCTACGGTTTCGGCAGGTAGCGGCACGGTTTCATATCCTTCGTAAGTTACCCTCGCCTCAGTGCCCTGCACGGCTTCCAGCGTCAGCAGAGCATTGAGGCCGGTGCCGAGGCCTACTTCCAGCAACCGCAACGGTAGGCGGCCGGGCTGCCCCAGCCCGGCCGCCAGCAGCGGCCGCAGCCCCGCCTCGATAAACACGTGGCGCGACTCCTGGGCCGCGCCGTGGTGCGAGTGGTAGTGCTCGTTGAGGGCGGGCACGTAGAGCGTGGGTGAGCCGTCGGCGGTGGTGCGCACCTCTATTTTTGACGCGTAGTCGGACTGCTCACTGTTCATTGCTGACTATTCACTGAAAAAATGGCTCGCGTAAAAGTAAGTTTGCCCGCAAGCTTTGGCTTCGCAGTGGCGATTCCCGTTCGCATCACCGACCTCAACTATGGGGCCCACCTCGGCAACGATGCGCTGCTGAGCATTTTGCACGAGGCCCGGGTGCAATTTCTGGCTAGCCTCGGCGCCACCGAGTTTGACGGGGCTAGCCAGCAAGGCTTTATCATGGCCGATGTGGCGATAGAGTACAAAGGTGAAGCCTTTCACGGCGACGTGCTGCACCTTGGCCTGGCCGCTACTGACCCAAATAAATACGGGTTCGACATCGTGTACCACGTTAAAAATCAGTTCGGCAAAGAAATTGCCCGCGCCAAAACCGGCATGCTGTGCTTCGACTACAGCACCCGCAAGCTGCGCGCCTTGCCACCCGCGCTGGCCGCCATCATTAGCTGATTGCCCCATGTTTTCCCTGCTCGCCATTACCCCGCCCGGCGGCGCGGCCGAGCTGCCCTGGCTGGCCCCCTTGTTTGCCGGCGGCCTGCGGCGGCTGCACGTGCGCAAGCCCGGCTGGTCGCGGGCCGAGCTGGCCGACTACGTGCAGGCCATTGCCCCGCAGTACCGGCCGCGGTTGGTGCTGCACGCGCACTACGCCCTGGCGCCCGCGCTGGGCCTGGGCGGCATTCACCTCACCGAGGCGGCCCGCCGGGCGCCCGGCCTGGCGCGCCTGCTGCGGGCGCAGGGTGGGCACAGCCTATCGGCCTCGCTGCACAGCCTGGCCGACGTGCAGCGGCACCGGCGCCGCTACAGCTACGTGCTGCTCAGCCCTGTCTTCGATAGCATCAGCAAGGAAGGCTACCCTAGCGGCTTCGACCTGGCCCAGGTGCGGGCGGTGCTGCACAAGCTAGCCGCGCGCCCCGGCTACCGCCCGCGGGTGCTGGCGCTGGGGGGCGTAGCAGCGGCCAATGTGGCCCGCGCGCGGCAGGCAGGCTTTGCGGGCGCGGCCGTGCTGGGCAGCCTCTGGCAAAGCCCCGACCCGGTGGCCAGCTTCCGGGAGCTGGCGGCTCAGGCCAGCGCGGCGTCCCAATCCTTCCACACCGGCTCGTAGCCCTGGCGGCGCAGCATGGCCGCAACGTCGGCCGGGCTGCGCTCGTCGCTGATTTCAAACTGCTCCAGCGACTCGGGCGCGACGGCGTACCCGCCGGGATTGGTCTTCGAGCCCGCGCTGATGCTGGTGATACCCAGCTTAATGGCCTGGTCACGAAAAGCCGGCGTCTCGCGGGTCGAGAGCGACAGCTCGACTTCCTCGTTGAGCAGGCGGTAGGCGCAGATGAGCTGCACGAGCTCGCGGTCGCTCATTTCTACCTTGGGCTGAAGCAGGCCCTCGGCCGGCCGCAGGCGCGGGAAGGAGAGGCTGTACTTCGTCTGCCAGTACGTTTTTTCGAGGTAGTCGAGGTGCAGGGCGGTGTAGAAGCAGTCGGTGCGCCAGTCTTCGAGGCCGATGAGCACGCCCAGCCCCATCTTGTGGATGCCGGCCCGGCCCAGCCGGTCGGGCGTGTCGAGGCGGTAGTAGAAGTTCGACTTCTTGCCCTTGGGATGGTGTTTTTTGTAGTCTTCCTGGTGGTAAGTTTCTTGGTACACGAGCACCGTGTTCAGCCCCTCAGGAATGAGGCGCTCGTAATCGGCCTGGTCGAGCGGCTGCACTTCCAGCGAGAGGTGGGCGAAGTGCGGGCGCAGCGTTTTGAGCGCTTTTTCGAGGTACTCGACGCCCACCGTCTGGTTGGCCTCGCCGGTCACGAGCAGCACGTGGCCGTAGCCCCAACCCTTGAGCACGGCGGCTTCGGCCAGCATCTCCACGCTGCTCAGGGTACGGCGCCTGAGCTTGTTATCGAGGCTAAAGCCGCAGTAGGTGCAGATATTCTGGCACTCATTGCTAAGGTATAGCGGCACGTAGAGCTGCATGGTATTGCCGAAGCGCCGGCGCGTGAGGTGGTGGCTGAGCTGCGCCATCTGCTCCAGGTAGGGCGCGGCGGCGGGTGAGAGGAGCGCCTTGAAATCGTCGAGCGTGCGGCGCGGCGCGGCCAGGGCGCGCGCTACGTCGGCCGCCGTTTTGGCGTAGATGCTGGCCTTGACGGCCTCCCACGGGTGGGCTTCGAAAAGGGGGCGAAAGCTCATGAAAAACAGTACCTGCTAGATGCTAGATGGCGTGGGGCTGCGCCCCGGGTCGATTATTTGCCGGCCTTTGGCCGGCGGCGGGCGCGCACGTTGTTGAGCGTAGCACCTTCCGTACCCTAGTGGGTGGGCCGGAGACCCGCTAGTAGTCGGCCCGGAGTGTACCGCGCCATCGACTTTTTAATCCAGAAAAGCCGTGAGCGGCGAGCTCGCCACGGCTTCTAAAACCGGCGCGGCGAGCCGGGCCTCGTAGGCCAGGCGGCCGGCCTCCACGGCCATCTTGAAAGCCGCTGCCATTGCCACCGGGTGCCCGGCCACGGCGATGGCCGTGTTCACCAGCACCGCATCGGCCCCTATTTCGAGGGCGGCGGCGGCGTGCGAGGGGGCTCCGATGCCCGCATCAATTATCACGGGCACCTTGCTCTGGCCAATTATTATTTCTAGAAACTCCTTGGTCAGCAGCCCCTTGTTGGAGCCGATAGGCGACCCCAGCGGCATCACGGCGGCCACGCCCACGGCTTCGAGGCGCTTGCAGAGCACCGGGTCGGCGTGCACGTAGGGCAGCACCACGAAGCCCAGCTTCACCAGCTCCTCGGCGGCTTTGAGGGTTTCGACGGGGTCGGGTAGCAGGTACTTGGGGTCGGGGTGAATTTCGAGCTTAAGCCAGTTGGTTTCGAGGGCCTCGCGGGCCAGCTGGGCGGCAAAAACGGCTTCCTTAGCCGTGCGTACGCCCGAGGTATTGGGCAGCAGGTGCAACTGCGGGTGGTGGAGGTGCCGCAGAATATCGTCCTGGGCGGCGGCCACGTCCACGCGCTTGAGGGCCACCGTCACCAGCTCCGAGCCCGAGGCCAGCAGCGCCTCCTCCATGAGGGCCGACGAGCTGAACTTGCCCGTACCCGTGAACAGGCGCGAGGTAAACGTGCGGCCGGCAATTACCAGCGGATGGGTTGTCATGTGCGTGCTATTGAATGATTGCCAGCCAGTTCGTGTATAAAGAGTCGGGCCGCCACCGTTGGATTAGCCGCGCCGGAGAGGGCACCCGCCACGGCCACGCCGTGCAGGCCAGTGGCCAGCAGCGCCGTTACATCGGCCAGCGCCACGCCGCCAATACCTACCACAGGCGTCGCAAACCCGGCCGCCCGGCACTGAGCCAGCAGTTCGGCGTAGCCCGCCAGCCCCAGCATTGGGCTCAGCTTTTCCTTGGTCGTGGTAAAGCGAAACGGCCCCAGCCCGATGTAATCGACGCCGGCGGCCACCAGCTTTTCGACGTCGGCGAAGGTGTTGGCGGTGCCGCCAATGATGAAATTTGGCCCCAGCAGGGCACGCGCCTCAGCGGGTGGCATATCCTGCTGGCCCAGGTGCACGCCAGCGGCCCCGATTTCGAGCGCCAGCGCCGGGTTATCGTTGATGATGAGCGCAGCCCCGTGGTGGCGGCACACGGCCTGCACGTCGAGGGCCAGCTGCCGCCACGCGGCGGCGGGCAGGTTTTTGGCCCGCAGCTGCACCCAGCGCACGCCGCCCCGGCAGGCCAGCTCGGCCGCCGAGGCGCTGGCAGTAATGAATTGAAGCCGACTAATTTGCATGTACGGGCGAAGGAAAATGGTAGCCCAGCAGCGACTCGTTGCTGCCCAGGAAAGCGGCCGTGTAGGCCTTGCCGGCCTGGCAGGCGGCGGGCAGGTCGTCGCCCAGGGCCAGCCGGGCCAGCACCGCCGCCGACAGCACGCAGCCGCTGCCGTGCTTGGCCCCGTGGGGCAGGCGCGGCCCGCTAAACTCGTGCCGGCGGCCCCCGGCCAGCAGCACGTCGGTGGCCAGGCGGCCCTCGGCGTGGCCGCCCTTGAGCAGCACCGGGCACCAGTTGGCCAAGGTGGTGGCGGCCCCGGTGGCCGTGGCGGCGCTGGGCAGCAGGCCCAGCGCCTCGGGCTGGTTGGGGGTGAGCAGCGCTAGCTCGCGGCAGATGGCTTGCAGCAGGTCGGCGGCGGGCTGGGTGTGAAATTCGTAGCCCGCCGTAGCCCGCAACACCGGGTCCCACACGATGTGCAGGGCGGGGTTGTAGGCTTTCAGCCAGCGAATGAGTTCCAGCAGCGTGGGCAGGCTCTCAATGAGACTGATTTTCACCACCCGGATGGGAAACCGCACTAGCAGCAGCAGCACCTGGTCCTGAATGCTGGCCAGCGGCACCCAGTTCACGCGCTCGAAGCTCACATCGTTTTGCACCGTGAGGGCCGTGCAGGCCGCCAGGCCGTACACACCGCTGGCCTCCAAGGTTTTGACGTCGGCCAGCACGCCGGCCCCGGCGCTGGGGTCAAAGCCAGCAATGGTGAGGGCATAGGGGCGCATAAGATTGGGCAGCACGGGGCGGCAGGAAGAAAAACGCATGGCGGCGGGCGCTCGGCTACAAGTAGATTTCGCTGCCGCGCGCCGCAAACTCCCGCGCTTTTTCCTGCATGCCTTCGGTCAGCACCTGCGCCGCCGTAAGGTCCTGGCTAGCGGCGTAGTCACGCACTTCCTGCGTGATTTTCATGGAGCAGAAATGCGGGCCGCACATCGAGCAGAAATGCGCCACCTTGGCTCCCTCGGCGGGCAGGGTTTCGTCGTGGTACTCGCGCGCCGTGTCGGGGTCGAGCGAGAGGTTAAACTGGTCTTCCCACCGGAACTCGAAGCGGGCCTTGCTCAGGGCATTGTCGCGGTACTGCGCGCCGGGGTGGCCCTTGGCGAGGTCGGCGGCGTGGGCGGCTATCTTGTAGGCAATTACGCCGTCCTTCACGTCCTGCTTATTGGGCAGGCCCAGGTGCTCCTTGGGCGTCACGTAGCAGAGCATGGCGGTGCCAAACCAGCCTATCATGGCCGCGCCGATGGCCGAGGTGATGTGGTCGTAGCCCGGCGCGATGTCCGTGGTCAGCGGCCCCAACGTGTAGAAGGGCGCCTCGTGGCACTCCTTCAGCTGCTTGTCCATGTTCTCCTTAATGAGGTGCATGGGCACGTGGCCGGGGCCTTCTATCATCACCTGCACGTCGTGCTTCCAGGCAATTTTGGTGAGTTCGCCCAGCGTTTCCAGCTCCGCAAACTGCGCCTCGTCGTTGGCATCGGCGATGGAGCCGGGGCGCAGGCCGTCGCCCAGCGAGAAGGCCACGTCGTAGGCCTTCATGATTTCGCAGATTTCCTCGAAATGCGTGTATAAAAAGCTCTCCTGATGATGCGCCAGGCACCACTTAGCCATGATGGAGCCCCCGCGCGACACGATGCCGGTCACGCGCTTGGCCGTTAGAGGCACGTAGCGCAGCAGCACGCCCGCGTGGATGGTGAAGTAGTCCACGCCCTGCTCGGCCTGCTCAATGAGCGTATCGCGAAACAGCTCCCAGGTCAGGTCTTCGGCCTTGCCGTTGACCTTTTCCAGGGCCTGGTAAATGGGCACCGTACCCACCGGCACCGGGCAGTTGCGGATAATCCACTCGCGGGTTTCGTGGATGTTCTTGCCGGTCGAAAGGTCCATGAGCGTGTCGCCGCCCCAGCGGCAGCTCCATACCGCCTTATCTACTTCTTCCTCAATGGATGACGTGACGGCCGAGTTGCCGATGTTGGTATTGATTTTCACCAGGAAGTTGCGCCCGATAATCATCGGCTCGCTTTCCGGGTGGTTGATGTTGCTCGGAATAACCGCCCGCCCGGCGGCCACTTCCTGGCGCACAAACTCGGCCGTGATGTGGCCCTCCGGCGTATTGGCCCCGAAGCTGTGGCCGCGGTGCTGCGTGCGCAACGGGTCGTCGGCCGGCAACTCGTCAAACCGCTGGTTTTCGCGGATGGCGATGTACTCCATCTCGGGCGTAATAACGCCCTGCTTGGCGTAGTGCAGCTGGCTCACGTTGGCCCCAGCCTTGGCGCGCAGCGGGGCGGCAATGTGCTCGAAGCGCAGGTGGTCGAGGCTGGCATCGGCGGCGCGCTGCTGGCCGTACTCGGAGGTGGTGCCGGCCAGCTGCTCCACGTCGCCGCGGCCCAGAATCCACTCCTGGCGCAGGCGCGGCAGGCCTTTTTTGAGGTCGATTTCGACGCTAGGGTCGGTGTAGGGGCCGCTGGTGTCGTACACCGTCACGGGCGGGTTCGGCTCCGAGGGAAAACCGAAATCGAACTTGCGCTCGGTGTCGGCCAGCGCGATTTCGCGCATCGCCACCCGGATGTTGGGGTAGAGCGTGCCCGGCACGTAAATCTTGCGCGAGCCGGTCAGGGGCTGGCGCTCCACCAGCGTTTGCTGGGGAGCTTGGTCTTTTTTCTTCATCGTGGGCTGGATGGGGTAGAAAAGAGGCTTGGCACCGCGCCTAGCCCCCCTGGGTGGCGCGGATAAGCAGGATGCGGTCGTGGGGCTGCACGGCGTGGCTGGCCCACTCGGCGCGGGGCACCACGGCATCGTTGACGGCCACGGCGAGGCCGCGCGTCTGGGCCTGGCCTAGTGCGGCCAACAGCTCGTTGAGCGGTTGGTTATCAGTAGCTTCGTGAGCTGAATTGTTTACGTAGCAGACCATGCAACTAGGGGGTAGTTGGGACAGGGGAAAGCCATAAACAATAGGCGGCGCCGGCCACGGCTAGCCCCACAGGGGCCGCCGCAAGGCGGGTCCAGTACTTTTCCCTTCGCCAGCATTACCTGGTTCAGGTTCGGAGGGTATCGTCTCAGCCTTGCCGTAGCAAAGCACCCCTAAAGTTTACGGGGCGAAGGTAGGCGCCGAAAAATGAGGTTTGGCTGAGTGAGGCCGCAATTGTCAGAATTTTATTCAGTCCTGTCGAGCCAGCACTTATGCATTTCAAGAGCCAGTGGCATCGATGCAGGACCACTCGCCTTGGCCTTCTTATGCGGTATTTCGCTGGCTGTCTGTTAAATATAAGCTACGCCTTTAGCATGACTTCAGCTTTGGCTCAAACAGCACCGGGTACTATCGTTGACCCAGTCGAGAGAAGCCCGGAGTTGCTAAGTGGCGGCGGTACAAAGGCGGCTTGTTTATCCGTCACAAGCCAGGCGAGCGCGCGCAGAAGGCCGCGTATTCGTTGGGTTTACCATCACGGCGCAGGGGCTGGTCGAGGACGCCCGTATCTGGAGAGGATTTCGACCTGATTGTGATACTGCTGCTCTGCAAGCGGTGCGCAAACTGCCTCGTTTTAAACCTTGTTTGCAATTCAGTAAGCCCGTTGCCTGCGGCTATACAGTGCCCGTGACGTTTAGTTTGTTGCCTAAGCCGCAGCGCATAAAGTAACTAGCCCGCCTGCAAAACGGGAACCCAACGCGTTGGCTGTTTGTATCTTTGCACTATGTTACTGGAACTCGAACTCGCCCCCGCTAAACGCGACATCCGCAAAACTTCGCCCGACGACCTCAAGGCGTTCATGGTGGAGCACGGCGAAAAGCCGTTCCGCGCCAAGCAGGTGACGGAGTGGCTGTGGAAAAATACGGCCGGCTCGTTCGAGGAAATGAACAACATCTCGCTGAGCACCCGCGAGTTGCTGGCCCGTCACTTCGTGATAAACGGTGTGGCCGTGCAAAACCAGCAGCTCAGTAATGACGGCACCATCAAGTCGGCTTTCCGGCTGCACGACGGCAACATCGTGGAGGGCGTGCTCATCCCGCACGACACGCGCATGACGGCCTGCATCTCGTCGCAGGTGGGTTGCTCGCTCACGTGTAAGTTTTGCGCCACCGGCTACATGGACCGCAAGCGCAACCTCGACGCGGCCGAGATTTACGACCAAGTCGTCCGCATCCGCGAGCAGTGCGAGGCGCAGTACGGCACGCCGCTCACCAACATCGTGTACATGGGCATGGGCGAGCCGCTGCTCAACTACGCCAACGTGGTCGAAAGCGTGCGCCGCATCACGGCCCCCGACGGCCTCAACATGGCTCCGCGCCGCATCACCATCAGCACGGCCGGCATCGCCAAGATGATAAAGAAGCTGGCCGACGACGATGTGAAGGCCAACCTCGCCCTGAGCCTGCACGCGCCCAACGACGTGAAGCGCAACGAGATTATGCCCATCAACGAGGCCAACTCGCTGGCGGCCCTCAAGGACGCGCTGCAATACTACCACCAGAAAACCGGCCGCAAGGTAACCTACGAATACATTGTGTTCGAGAACTTTAACGATGGCCTGGAAGATGCCGCCGAGCTCTACACCATCTCGAAGTGGCTGCCCTGCAAGATTAACCTCATCGAGTACAACCCCATCGAAAACGCGGCTTACCAGAACGCGGAGGCCGACAAAATCACGGCCTTCCACAAGTACCTGGCCGACCGCGGCGTGCAAACCAACATCCGCCGCAGCCGGGGCAAGGACATCGACGCCGCCTGCGGCCAACTGGCCAATAAGGAAAAGGCCGAGGCAGCCTAGCGGCTCGCTACAGTCGCAAAAAAGCCCCGCTGGCCAGGCCAGCGGGGCTTTTTTGCGGGCAGTCGGCCGCGTGCTATTTCTTGCCGGCGGGCCGGGCCGCCGGCTTGCGCTTAGGGGCCGTAGCGGGCGCGGGGGCCGCCGCGGGCGGCTGGGCAAAAAGATTGGTGAGGGGCAGCACGGCCGGACAGCTGCGCCGTAGCTCCACGAAGGCATCCTGGCCAACCATGCGGCCGATGTCCTGCGGGCTTAGGTTTTGCTGGGCCCCTAGCTGGGCCATTTTCATCAGATTGGTAGAGTCGCGCGTCAGCGCGGGCAATAGCAGCTTCTGGATGTAGGCGATACCCTGCTCCTTGGTCATGGCTTGGAAATTGGTGGTGTGGTCGGCATTCAGGGCCGTGCACATTTCCTGGCTCATGCGACGCACCATGCGGGCGTGGCCCTCAATCGTGTCGGCGGGGGTAGTGAGGGGACGGGCCTGCGCGGCCTGGCAAAGCAGGCCGAAGCTGGCGGCGAGTAGTAGTTTTTTCATAAATTAAAGGTAGTGCGGGCCGCGCCACCCGGGCGGCTACTGGTGGCCAGCCTCTTACCGCAGCTTGATTTTGCCGAAGCGAAAAGCCACGTCGAGGTAAGCCGGGTAGATGCCACCGTCGTTGCGCGCGGTGAAATAGAGCGCGCCCAGGCTGCCGCTGAAGCGCGGCGTGGCGTAGCGCAGGCCAGCGAGCCCCGCCACGCCGCCGCTTTGGCCAAAGTCGGCCAGGTAGGTTTCGTTGACGAGCGTGAACAGGCGCGAGAGCCGCACATTGGCCCCCACGATGCCCACCGGCGTGCTGCCCACGCTGCCGCCGGCAAAGCCGTAGCCCAGCCCCAGCGTGACGTTGGTATCGGCCGAGCCGTAGGTGGCCAGCCCGTAGCCCACGCCGGCGCTTTCGCTACGGCTGCCGCCGAGGCCCGTAGTAAAGCCGTAGAGCGCCCCTGCCCCCACGCGCAGCTTGTCATTGAGCGGCACGCTGAACTTAGGGGTGATGGCCAGGGCCGGAATACCCAGAAAAGGAATGACCGGCACCAGCAGCCCCAGCGAGATGTTGTCGGTAATGCCGTAGTTGACTTCGCTCAGGAAAATATTGATAATCTGCGCCTCGCCCTCACCCTGGTGCAGGTTGCGGGCCGTGGGGGCCAGAAACATGTGGGTGCTGTTGCCCACGTAGTTGAAGCCGCGCCGGGCCTGCTCGGGCGTTTGGTTGGTGAGCTGGCGCAGGCTGAGGCGTGGCACCGTGACGGTGCCCAGCTCGCGGGTTTCGAAGGTCAGGGCTTCTTCGGAAGCGGCCCGCAGCACGCCATTGAACTGGGTGCCGCCCACCGTTTCGACGGTGTACGTCTGGCCAATAACCTCGCCGGGATGGCCAATGACGCTGGCCGTGGGCAGCTCGGCCGTGCGCATGGGGGGCGGTGGGGTGCCCACGGGCGGGCTGGCCGGGGGCTGCGGGGCGCCCGGCAGCGCCGGCCGCTGGGCCTGGGCGCTCAAGGCCGCCAGGCTGGTAAGGGCCAGCAGGGTAAGGGTTTTACGCATAGAAGGGCTGGGCTACCGCCTGAGTGGCTGGGTAGGCGGTGTAATATTCTGACCGAATACTCTTTGGGCGCAACGCTACTTTGCGCGGAGCCGGACTTCAAATCAGTCCTAACCCACGCATTTGTTTAGCATACTGCCTTTGCTGTCAGCAAATTGCAACCGTGAGCCAGCAAATTTATCTGACTTTTGCAGGTGCTGTTTTTGCCGGAGCTTTGCGGGCGGCGGGCGCTTTGGGCCGGGCAGCGGAGCTGGGCGCGGGGCTAGGGGTAGCCTGACGCCGGCGGGCCAGCTCATCCTGGCCGGCCTGGAGGATATAAGTAGGGCAGGCTTCGAGCATGAGCAAGGCGATTTTCTTGCCGATTTCCTCACCCTTCGCCCGGTCTTCCATCACGCCTTCGCCATACTGTGCCGTTAGCTCGTTCGAACTGCTGAGAAAGGCCCCCCCCAGCACCCGCTGGAGCACGGCGCCCCGCTGGGCAGGCGTGAGCTTGTCGAAGGGCTGCTTGGCATTTTCGGCGTCGAGCTGCTTGCAGGCGGCCTGCGCAATGGCCAGCAGCGTGGGCCGCTCGGCGGGCGCAACCTCGATGGCCGTGCCAGTGCGCATGCTGCCAACCTTTGCTACCAGCGGGGCGGCGCTGGGGCAGCGCTGCACCATTTCGATAACGGCCTGCTCGCCGATGGCGCGGCCTAGGTCGCCGGCCGTGCCGCCGGGCGCCTTCTCCATGAGCACGCTGAACTCGGTGAAACTATCGCCCATCGCCCCCAGCAGCACCCGCTTGAGCAAGGCCTCACTTTCGGGGCCGGTGAGCTTGGAGAGGTCGGTTTTCTGGCCTTCCTGGGCTAGCCGGTCGCACATGCCCGCGCTCATGCGGTGCGTGAAGCGGGCCTGGCCGGGTACGGTATCGGCCGGGGCGGGGGCAGCGTGGGCCGCCAGGGTGGTGAGCAGGCCGGCGGCAAGGGCGGCTATATACAGGCGTAGAGCGTGTTTCATGGGCCGAAGGTAGCGCGGCCCCGGGCTGGCTAGGCGCGCCAGCTGCCGGTGCTGGGCGGCCGGCCGGTAGCCTTCTCACTTTCCGACTCGCCGGGCGGTATTTCGCGATATTCGACGCGCACGGCGTAGGAGCGGGGCTGCACCTTCTGGCCGTAGGTGTCGGCAAACTCCTGGGTGAACTCGGCCCCGAAGAAAATGATGAGCGAGGAGTAGTAAATCCAGACCAGCAGCACGATGGCCGAGCCCGCCGCCCCAAACGCCGAGCCCGGGTCAGCTTTGGATATATAAAAGGAAATCAAGTATTTACCCACAATAAACAGCACGGCCGTGATAAACGCCCCGATGCCCACGTCGCGCCAGCGGATGATGGCATCAGGCAAAAACCGGTATATCATGCCGAACAGCACCGTCGTTACGACCAGCGACAGCGTGATATCAACCAGCCGGATGGCGATGAGGCCGATATCGGGCAGCAGGCGCTGCAAATAGCCGGTAAATATCCCCAGGAAAGCACTGATTACGAAGGAAGTAAGCAGCAGCAGCGCCACGCTCAGAATGAGGCCAAACGAGAGCACCCGCTGGCGCAGGTACTGCCCCACGCCGATGCCGGTGGTTTTCACCTTCAGGTTCCAGATGTCATTGATGCTTTCTTGCAGCGTCACGAAAAAGGTGGTAGCCGCAAAAATGAGCGCCCCCAAACCCACGGCCGTAGCCAGCCCGGTTTTTTGCTGAAGGGTGAACTTGGCAATGCTTTCCTGCAAAAAGGCGGCGGCCTCAGCGCCCACCAGGCCCTTTATCTGGCCGTAAATCTGGCCCGTGAGCGCCTCGCCGCCATACACGGCGCTGGCCGAGGTGATGACGATGAGCAGCAGCGGCGGCAGCGAAAAAATGGTGTAGTAGGACAAAGCCGCCGCGTGGCGGAAGGCATTGTTGTTGCTAAACTCGGTGGCCGTGGCCTTGATTAGCGCCAGAATATCGGAGACGTGGTAACGCGCCATGCGGGGAGCCATTTTGGGGCGCCGGGCGGGCCGCGGGGCGGCCCCGCCCGGCGCGGGGTACTGGCCCTTCATACGGGGCCGCGCGGCTTTTCGCCCGCCCGGCGCCCGAATAAATTGGCTAGCCCGGGCGTAGCGTCCAGCTTAGTGTTTGGGTGGGGCAGTAGTGCAGGGCGGTGGCCAGCTCGGCATCGTCGCGAAACTGCAACTGGTGCAGCAGCTTGGCTTCAACGCTCACTACTAGCTCCTTAGCTACAAAAGGCCACGGGGTTATCGTTATCGGCGTGCCCGGTCCTTCGGGCTGGCGCAGTACGTGCGCAGTGCGGTGGCCGTGGCCCAGCGGGTCGGGATAAATTTCGAGGGCGCGGCCCATCTCGGGCACTTCCTGGCGGCAGAGAATAAGCGAAAGCCGGTCGCACCAATGCAGCAGGTCGTAGGCTTGGTGCGCCTGGGCCTTGGTCAGGTGCAGTTCCTTGAGCCAGCGCTGCTGGCGGGTGCGCAGCTCGTCGAGAAAGCTGGTGATTTCGGGGCTGCTGCCGCGCAGCGGCTCGTAGAGGGTGCTCAGGTGCAGGCTGGTGAGCAGGCTGCGCCAGCGCCCCTGGAAGCGCGCCGCGTGCAGCACCCCGGTGGCCTGCTCGATGGAGAACGCCTGCTGGGTGAAATTGGCGGGGGCGCCGGCGGGGGTAAGGCCGTGGTGGCCGCCGCGCCCGTGCCAGGCAGCCTGCTCATCGTCGTGCTGGGCGGTGGCGGCCAGCAGGCCCACCCAGCGGTCGGGGGCTAAAAACGGGGGCCAGTGCCAGGCCAGTTGGGCCGCCAGCAGGGCGTGGGCCTGCTGGTAGATTATCTGCCAGCCGGTGGGGATGGGGTTCACTATCATGCGCGGATGCCGGGATTTTGTCGCAGTTTTGGGGCTACTTACGCGAACGGCGAAAAGCCGGACCGCTGGGGTGGGGCTCCCCACGCCCGGGGCGGCGGCCCTACCGCCCACCTTTTGCGCGCCTATTCTATGTACGACCAGCTACAGGACATCCTGGACCACCCGCTGCCCTCGCTGGCCGTGGTGGGCAATCTGATTATTATTGAGAGCCTGCTGTCGGTAGACAATGCCGCCGTGCTGGCCACCCTGGTGAGCGACCTGCCCGCCGCCCAGCGCAAGCAGGCGCTGCGCTACGGCATTTTTGGGGCCTACCTGTTTCGGGGGCTGTGCCTGCTGTTTGCCTCCTACTTGGTGGGCTTCTGGTATTTGAAGCCGCTGGGTGGGCTGTACCTGTTGTACTTGTGCTTCAACTACTTTCAAACCACCAAGCCGGCCGGGGAGCACAACGACGAGGCGCCCGACAAGCGCCAGAGCTGGCTCTACCGGCGCACCATCGGGCTGCTAGGTCCCTTCTGGGCCACCGTAGCCGTGATTGAGCTGATGGATGTGGCGTTTTCCATCGATAACGTGTTTGCGGTGGTGGCGTTCAGCAACAACCTGCTGCTGATTTGCGCCGGGGTCTTCATCGGCATCCTGGCCATGCGCTTGGTGGCGCAGGCCTTCGTGGGGCTGATGGGCAAGTACCCGTTCCTCGAAACCTCGGCGTTCGTAGTCATCGGCGTGCTGGGGCTCAAACTAGTATTGTCGCTGCTCGAACACGTGGCACCGGGCCACCCGGTCAGTGCCTTACTGGCCAGCGAGGCCGCCGACGTGGGCCTCACGGTGCTTACCATTGCCACGTTTGGGGGGCCGCTGCTTACCTCGTGGCTGCTGGGCTGGCCGCGCCGGCTGGGCGGGCAGCGCTAGGCTAGCGGGGCCGGCTAGGCGGCCGGGCGCGGGCGGCGCCTCAGCCAGGGCGCCTCTACCAGGTGCCAGCTAAGGTAGCCAGCCAGGCTGGCCAGCCCGGCCGTGGCGGCCAGCAGCAGCCACACCGACACCGCGGGAAAATACCAGAGCAACAGCTTCTGAATGGGCCAGCCGTAGAGGTAGAGGCCGTACGAAATATCGGTGAGCCGCCGGAAGCCCGCCAGCGGCGCCAGGGGCGCAAACGCCACCCAAAACAGGGCGTAGGCCCCCGCCGTGGCCAGCCCGAAATGCGCCAGCCGGGGCACAAACAGCAGCCCCAGCGCCAGCAGCGCCGCCCCGGCCGCCCAGCGCCTGCGCAGCCGGATGCGCCCCCGAAACAAGTAGAAGCAGGCCCCCATCGCAAAAAAGGCCAGCAGCCGAAAAAACTCCTCTGGCGAGTCGATGAGCTGGGTGCGCCACGGAAAATCCCAGCGGGCCACCTGGTAGTGCAGCGGCAGCATCACCACGGCAAAGCCCGCCAGCCCTAGCCAGCCCCAGCGGTGCCAGCGCCCCAGCAGCAAGCCCACCAGCGCCACCAGCACGTAGCAGCGCGCCTCGTAGGCAATCGACCACATGGCCCCGTTGAGGAGCGGAAACGGCGTGCCCGCAAACACCAGCGGCACCTCGGGCTGCTGTAGTTGCAGGGTGCTGCGCAGTAGCTGGCCGTAGTCGAGCTGCGCAAAATAGGCCCGCACGCTGGGCACGGCCAGCGGCCCCACCACAAAAATGCCCACCAGGCAGGCCACCACGAAGGCCGGGTAGATGCGCCGCACTCGCTTCTGCGCGTAGTCCCAGCTGCTGGCGCGACGCTCCCAGCTTTGCACGATGAGGTAGCCGCTGAGCAGAAAAAAGCCGTTGACGGCCACTTCCCCAAAGCTCAGGCTGTGAAACACGCGCGTGAGCAACTCGCGGTTGCGGTTGCCATCGGCCAGCTCGGGGGCGTGGGCCACTAGCACGAGCAGCGCCAGCAGCAGCCGCAGGAAGTTGAAGTTGTTGTCGTGGCTGGGGGCCGTAGGGGCCGGCGGCGTGGGCGCGGAAGTAGCGGGAGCGAGCATTTAAGGTAAAAAGCCGGCCGGGGCGGGCTAGGCCACCACCGGCTCGCGCAGGTGGGCCAGCATGTCGTGGGTCATGCGAGCCAGGTCGTACTCGGGCACCCACCCCCAGTCGCGGCGGGCGGCGGAGTCGTCGATGCTAGCGGGCCATGAGTCGGCAATGGCCTGGCGGCCATCGGGCTGGTAGCTGACGTGGAAATTGGGCACTTCCTGCTGAATGGCGGCCGTGATTTCGGCCGGCGAGAAGCTCATGGCGCCCAGGTTGTAGCTGGTGCGCACCTTGATGCTATCGGCCGGGGCGTGCATGAGGTCGAGCGTGGCCTTGAGGGCGTCGGGCATGTACATCATGGGCAGGAAGGTATCTTCCTTGAGAAAGCACTCGAAATCCTGGCCGGCCACGGCTTTGTGGTAAATGTCCACGGCGTAGTCGGTGGTGCCGCCGCCGGGCAGGCTTTTGTAGCCGATGAGGCCGGGGTAGCGCAGGCTGCGCACGTCGAGGCCGTGGTGGCGGTGGTACCACTCGCACCACTGCTC
>Ga0160429_1000920_pt1 | contig 18334 bp, 15 predicted proteins | sample SolpanmetagenomR_FD_108199 | JGI IMG/M metagenome (GOLD analysis project Ga0160429, IMG submission 108199) | Solar panel surface microbial communities from Lawrence Berkeley National Laboratory, California, USA - R | ecosystem: Engineered > Built environment > Solar panel > Unclassified ...
AACAGAGTCGTTAAGCCCCGGTGCGCCTATGGTACTGCCTTCACCGGTGGGAGAGTCGGTCGCCGCCAACTTTATACAGTGAGTCCCCTGCCCCGCGCTTTCACCAGCGCCTGGCAGGGGACTTTTGCGTTTTAGACTGTCTTGTAAATGCAGACTAATTGTCTCTTGGTAAAATGCCAATAGTGTTAAGATGCAGCATGCTTTTATAATAGCGTAGTATATTCTTATGCTCAATAATAGATTGTTAGCTTAATTGTACTGCTGGTATAAATAAAGAGTCTTACTTGTCGGGTAATTACTTATGGTTAATATCGACTTTTGAAAAGCAAATAGGGGTAAGAATTAAATGGGAATAGCGTATCTATGCAGGGTTTGACATGATAGGTATAATTATCTTTTAAACACTCTGCATATAGTAGCTTACCATAGTTCCCTTACTTTTCTGGATAGTGTCTTTTTGAGGTAAGTACAAGTTGGAGAGACTAAACTGGGTACTTTTGGTGTTAGACTGTCAATTGTAAATCGAGCCAAGTAGTAAAATATGCAGTTTTTATATCCTGGTTTCTTATGGGGTCTCTTAGCTATAAGTATACCTGTAATTATTCATTTGCTGCAGCTGCGGCGACCGCAACGCATTCTATTCACGAATACCGGTTTTATAAGAGCGGTAGAATTGACTACTGTTCGGCGTCGGCGTCTGCAGGAACTGTTACTTTTACTCGCTAGAGTACTAGCGGTTCTATTCTTAGTATTTGTTTTCTGCCAGCCCTTTATTCCCGCTAGAGAAAACAAGGATAGCGCTATTGAGCGAGGTGCTACAGTATTTGTAGATGATTCGCCTAGTATGCAGGCCCCTGCTATTCAACAAGGTACTTTATTGCAAGAGGCGGTCGCAGGAGCTCAATTACTTGGCAAAAGTTACGGTAGCACAGGGCGCTTTTTACTGCTTAAGCAGCCAGGGGGAAAGTTGAACGAGGCGGCCTATAAGGTGAAATTAGGCGCTATGCAATTTGGCATAGGTAAGTCAGCATGGGATAATGCAAATACTTATCAAGGAGTAATTGGTAGCAATGGGCAACCGCTTTATATATTTTCAGACTTTCAAAAGAGTGTAGGTGGTCGCGCGCTATTAAAAAACTTACCTACTAACGGTGATGTGGTATTAGTGCCTCAACGTGGGCGTAATGCAGGCAATGTTTATGTTGATAGCGTCTGGTTAGATGACGCTTTTGTGCGCGCAAGGGTCAACTTTGGCTTGCACATTCGCCTGCGGAATGGTGGCGATGAGCCAGTGGCCGACTGCCCAGTGAAGGTATTGGTAGGGCAACAACAAGTAGCAGCCTTCCGCACAAGCGTAGCCGCAGGCCAAGCGGTTACGACAGTGGTGCAAGTACAATTACCTAATACTAAACTAGCGTTGGGGCGTGTAATCACGGAGGACAGCCCCATACTTTTTGACAATATCTACTATTTTTCATTACAGCCAGCCACTGCGATTCGCGTCTTAGAAATAGGTCCGGTGCCCTTAGCTCAGCAAGCTTATTCGAACGAACCGCTATTTACTTACTCTTTCACAAAGCCTCAGCAGTTGAATTATAGCAAACTGCAGCAGGCCAATGTAGTTGTAGTAAGTGAGGTGTCGCAGATAGATGGTGGGCTACGCCAAGCCTTGGCACAAGTGACGAAACGTGGGGGGAGTGTAGTAGTGGTGCCAGCGAGTAGCACGTTAGACCGCGCATCATACCATCAGCTTTTCAAGGCCCTAGGTCTTGGTGGCGAGCAATGGAGTAGTACAGCTGCTGGCTCTCCTGTATTACAAGAGATAGCGATGCCTGCTAGGAATACGCCATTTTTTAAGGATGTATTTGGTTCTCAGCCCCGGCAGGTGGCTATGCCGCAAGCTGCACCTGTATTGAGCTGGGACCGCAATGGAACGGATATTTTGCGACTACGCGACGGCGATAGTTACTTGACTGAATTTGAAAGTGGCAGCGGTAAGGTATTCGTATTTGCTGCTCCTTTTAACCGGACTTATTCCGATTTTACTGCGCACGCCTTGTTTGTGCCAGTGCTGTATCGCTTAGCTATGCTGAGTTACGATAGTAATCAACAGTTAGCTTATCGCCTAACGGTACCTTCTGTGGCACTGATGGCACCTAGGGCTGAAGGTGACCTAGCAGAAGCACCGAGGGAGACAAGTATTCGTCTAGTGCGGGACAGTGCGGTGTTTGTGCCGGCACAACGAATACAGGGTGCAGGAATACAGCTTAGCATTCCGACCGAGATGAGTGCGCCTGGCTTTTATGAGGTGCAACAGCAAGGTAAAGTGTTAACAACTCTAGCTTTTAATGCGGACCGTCACGAATCGGAACTGGCAGCTTATTCAGTGGCTGAACTGCGCGAGCTGATTGGACCAAACAGCCCCAATGTGCGTGTGCTAGATGGGGGGCAGCCAGAAGCAGTAGTGCGCCACCGTGCCGAGCAGACTGGGCAGCCCTTGTGGCGCTACTGCTTGTTGCTAGCACTAGTGTGCTTATTTGCCGAAGGAATGTTACTGCGATTTGGTCGGCCCAAGCCGTCTAGGAAACAGCCTGTAGTGGCTGCTTAAGAAATGGCGACGAATAGCAGTTGTATCTTGCCGGCTAGTTATTGATGAATTATGTTGCCTGCAAATACAACACCTTCGGGAGTAGAAGAATCTTCGGGCTCAGAGGCAGTAGGGCGGCTGGCGCTGCGCTTTGGAGTAGGAGTTGGCGTGCTAAGCTCGTTCTGGTTATTATTTCTGCAGCTAACTGGCAATAATCCCTTCGGACCTAAGCAATTGCTAGGACAGCTATTTGTGCCATTCGCAGTGGTAGGTAGCCAAGTACTGTTGCGGCGCACTCTTGCTCCTATGCTGCCGGGTGTGGGCCGGGCACTAGCAGTAGGAGGGCTGACGGCACTGCTAGCGGCGTTGATAGCTGCTGGGAGCGTATGGGGCTTGGCTAAGGGGGTAGACGAAAGCGTACTAGCTCGCAACCGCGCCGAAATGGTGGAGATATTGCGAGTGCAGCAGCAAGAAACCCCGAAGGAAAAGCGTAATACCCAGCAGGAGACCCAGCAGCAGCAACGCGTAAGCCGATTAACTGTGCGGGATTTGGCGCTCAGTACGTTTACTAGGGTGCTCTTGCTTGGTATGGTAGTGGGGCTACCTAGTGGAATGTTTTTTCGGAAATAGCTTTGCCTTCTATACTCCACCTCAACCCCAAGCACCAATATGGAAACTACTACCACCCCAGTAACGACAACTAGTGTAGGCGTGCGCTACGGCACCCTGATTGGGCTAGTCAGTATCATCTATACTTTCATTCTGTTTGCTACTGGGCAGGAACTGAACCAAGCGCTTAGCTGGATAAGCTTGGTCCTGCCAATCGTAGGTATTGTTCTGGCCCACAAGGCGTTCAAGCAAGCTAATGGAGGCTTTATGTCCTATGGCCAAGGCTTGGGTATTGGGGTGGTGCTGGCCTTCATAAGCAGTTTGCTAATTACTCTGTTCAGCTACGTGTATCGCACATTTATCGACCCGGATTTAGCTAGCCGCATGCTTGATAAAACGCGTGCGAAGCTAGAAGAGGGTGGTAACCTGTCGGATGCGCAGATAGACCAAGCCTTGGCGATGTCTACTAAGTTTTCGACTGGTGCAATTGGTGTTGCGGTTGGCTTGCTCTCAGGGGTACTACTCGGGCTGGTGTTTTCGCTTGTAATTGCCGCCTTTACCAAACATACAAAACCTGAATTTGAATAAGCTGGCTGCTTTCCCGGTGGAGCTTTCCATCGTGATTCCTTTATTGAATGAGGCGGAGTCGCTGCCTGAGCTCACGCGCTGGATAGCACGGGTACTAACGGCGCGCGGGCTTTCGTATGAAGTTATTTTGATTGACGATGGCTCTACCGATGACTCATGGGCGGTGATTGAGGCATTGGCGGGGCAGGATATGGCCTTGCGTGGCATTCGCTTCAATCGCAACTATGGCAAGTCAGCGGCGCTGAATGTGGGCTTTGCAGCCACCCTAGGTAGGGTGGTGTGCACCATGGATGCCGACCTGCAAGACTCGCCCGAGGAACTACCCGAACTCTACCGCATGATAACGGAGGACGGCTACGACCTAGTGAGCGGTTGGAAGCAAAAACGCTACGACCCGCTGTCGAAGACTATTCCAACCAAGCTATTTAACGCAGCCACCCGCGCTATATCGGGTATCCAGCTGCACGACTTCAACTGCGGGCTCAAAGCCTATGACCAGCGTGTAACAAAGGCCATTGAGGTATACGGTGAGATGCACCGCTACATCCCAGTTATTGCGAAGTGGAATGGCTTCAAGAAGATAGGGGAGAAAGTGGTGCAGCACCAGGAGCGCAAATATGGGGTTACCAAGTTTGGGCTGGAGCGCTTCATTTTCGGTTTTCTGGACCTAGCCAGTATCACCTTTGTAGGGAAGTTTCGGCGGCGGCCAATGCACTTTTTTGGTACATTAGGCACGCTATCATTCTTTATCGGTACGATACTGACATTGTGGCTGGTGGGTGAAAAGTGGTGGTTGGCCGTCCATAATCTTAAAGCCCGCAATGTGACCGACCAGCCACTGTTTTTTTTGGCGCTGGTGGCAGTAATAGTGGGGATGCAGCTCTTTCTGGCCGGTTTCCTAGGTGAGCTGGTGCAGCTAAATGGGCCTAAGCGCAACGACTATCTAGTGCGGGAGACGCTGCGATGAACGTCGTAATTATAGGCCCAGCCTATCCGCTGCGCGGTGGCTTGGCAACGTATAACGAGCGGCTGGCGCGGGCTTTTCAAGCAGCGGGCGACCGCGTGCGCATTGTTACATTTTCCTTGCAGTATCCCGACTTTCTTTTTCCGGGGCAAACGCAGTTTAGTACCGAGCCAGGGCCCTCGGACATAGATATTGAGGTAAGCCTCAATTCGGTGAACCCACTGACTTGGTGGCAGGTAGGCCGCCAGTTGCGGCGCCAGCGGCCCGATATAGTCATTTTCAGGTTCTGGTTGCCCTTCATGGGGCCAGCCCTAGGTACGGTGGCGCGACTAGTGCGCGGCAATGGTCATACCAGAGTGGTGGCAATCACCGACAACGTAATTCCGCACGAGAAACGGCCGGGTGATAGACCGCTGACTCGCTATTTCTTAAGCGCCTGCGATGGCTTTGTGACCATGAGCCGCTCGGTGCTGGCCAATTTGCAGCAGTTAGGTTTTGGGAATAAGCCGGCGCTGTACCGGCCGCACCCACTGTACGACAATTTTGGGCCAGCCAAGCCGAAGGCGGAAGCGCTGTCGGCGCTGGGACTAGCACCAGAGCTTAGCTACGTACTGTTTTTTGGATTTATCCGGGCCTATAAGGGCCTTGATATCTTGCTGGAGGCAATGGCCGACAATCGGGTGGCAAAACTCCCGGTGAAGCTGATAATCGCGGGCGAATTTTATGAAGACGCCGCGCCTTACGAAGCGCTTATTCAAAAGTATCAGCTGGAGAGCCGCTTGGTACGAGCCACCGACTTTATTCCCAATGAGCAAGTTAGTAACTACTTTAGCGTAGCTGATATAATCATTCAGCCCTATAAGAATGCTACGCAGAGTGGGGTATCGCAGGTGGCATATCACTTTGGCCGGCCTATGCTGGTAACCGACGTAGGCGGGTTAGCCGAGCTTATCCCCAATGGCGTGGTAGGCTACGTGGTGCCGCCGACTGCTACCGCTATTGCCGACGCGCTGGTAGACTTTTACGCCAACGACCGTGAAGAAGCCTTCGCGGCGGGCGTGCGGCAAGAAGCGCGTAAGTTTTCGTGGGAAGTGATGGTAGCCGCGCTGAAAGAAGTAGCCGGGGAATGAAGCCCCACGTGCAAGTGCCAGACTTGGCGCGGCGGCAGGTGGTGTGGCTAGCTCTTAGCGAACTGTACCTCGATACTGAGTTGGAAGAAGCCGATTTCCTGCGGCTGGCGGGGATTTTTGCAGCCAGTGGTTTTGAGTGGGCCGAAGTCAGGCAGATAAACTACGATGAAGTAGCACCGGTGCTGTGGCAAAACCTGCTGAGCGTAGCCGGCGAATGGGCCGGCTGGGATGAAACGCTACTAATAGCAAGCATCAGAGAGCGCTACACAGGCGCCCACCACCGCTGCCTAGGGTCACGGGTGCTCTGGCAGCGGGTCGTGGACTATTTCACGGCCGATTGGCTAGCTAAAATAGCGGCCTGTTTACCCTAGGGGCACGCTTTCGAGCACTGCTCGAAAAACCTTGTCAGCTGGTAGCTCTTCCATGCAGCTGGTGCCGAGGCGGCAGGTGCCCCGGTAAAAGCACACGCACTGGCGGTTGGGCTGCACGATTTGGCCACGGCCGTAGAGGTCAAATTCGTGCGGGTTAAAGATGTTGTTCATCAGAATGGTGGGCTTGCCTAGGGCAATGCTGATATGCATACCCATCGTCACCTGTGTCACGATGCCGGCCATCTGGTTCATAAGGTTGATGAACTGTGGCAGGGGGAAGGTACCTAGGTAGGCTGCGCCAGTAGCAGCTTGCAGCTCTAGGTTGCGGGGGTGCTCGGCCTCGCCACCCAGCAGCACGGGTGCATAGCCAGCAGCTTGCAGCTCGGTAATGAGCGAAATCCACTTTTCGGTGCTCCAGAGGCGGGTGGTCCAGCGGTCGCCGCAGCCGGTGTTGAGACCGATACGCGGGCCGGCCTCTGCCAAGGGTAGGGCACGCCAGTCGTAGCCTTTGTCTTCGTGCGCATCAAAGATGTATTCCTCGCCTCTAAAGTCAAAGCCGCACAATTCGAAGATTTCTTGCACGTAGGGCTTGGTATTACCCAGGCTCAGTTGGTCGAACACACCGGTGAGGTACTTGTGGTCGGCTAGGTTGTTGATGGGCCAGGGCACGCCGTCGTAAGGACGCAGGGTGTAACCAAATTTGGTTTCGGCCTGCACATTGAGCAGCAGCGCACAGGCTTCCTTCTCCTTATCGAGGTTGATGGCAATATCAAAATGCCGGGCCTGCAATTGCAAGGCACTAGCATAGTCAAACTTTAAAATCTCCTCGACTTCGCGCTGGGGCAGAATGGCTGGCGTGAGTGTGAGCCACGTGATGTAGCAGCCTGGGTATTCCTGCCGCAGCCGCCGTAGCAGGGGCGTGGTGCGGATGACATCGCCAATAGCCCCCAGCTTGATAAGCAAGATGCGCTTAGTAACGGGCTCATAAACTGGGCAATCACCGCACATGTATCCGTGCTCCTTGTTGGGGCGGCAGGGCAGGTCGCCGCGGTAAAAGCGGCAGTCGGGGCGAACGGGGATGTCGTGAAGGAACTCAGGCACGCGGCAAGAATGAAGTTGCAAGCCTCAAAAATAGGTGCCCCCAGCCATCGCCCTCGCCAAGACGTGGGAAATAGCCGGGGGCAATGAACGGTGAACAGGTGTTTTTAGAAATGAGGAAGCTGGTTGATAAGCCAGCTCTAGGGCGTGGTAGGGGCGGGGATAGGGCTAGGGGACACAGGGGCCGGGGTAGCCGCAGGACTACTATCTGGCTCGGGCAGGGCAGCGGGTAAGGGGGCGGGACAGCCCTTGTGTGCCCAGTCGCCTTTTTCCTTAGGGCATTTATCATATTTGTTACTTACTAGGTCGCCGTCGCGGTCTTTGCGGCGATGGCGGTGCAGCGCCAGCCCTAGGCCAAAGTACACGTCGGCGCCAGTGGCGGCGGTGAGGCCAATCAGCCCACCAAGGTTGTCAGAACCCAAAATGAGCGGCCCCATACGCAGCATAGCGCCCACCTGCAGCTTGCGGTAGTTATTGGCCAGGATGATAGGAGTAGCAATCTCGATGCGGCTAAACTCGACCCGGGGTGTGAGCGCGAGCGAGCTGATGCTACGGCTGCCGACGGTGCGTGAGGGCAGCAAGTTCTGCGTCCAGAGCAGGCCCGCGTACAAGTGGTTCAGTAGGCGGTAGTCGGCCGTGAGGCGCAGGGTGGCGGGCAGGTAACTCGTAAACTGGCGGCTTTGCTCGCGCAGCCCCACCAAGCGCTCGATGGTGGGCGTGAGGGTGGCAAGGTTGGTAAAGGAAATAGTATCGAGCTGCCCTAGCTGCACGGTGCGGTTGTTTGCCAGGGTAGCTTGCTGCACGTACTGCTCGTGTTGGTAGCGCACCGCCCCTAGGTCGGTGAGGGCTAGGCCTAGGCGCAGGCGATACTTGTTGCGCGAGTCATCGGGCAGGTTGGTGCCGTCCATGGAGTAATTGTAGCGCTCGTAGTCGGGCCGCCACTCGTAAGTGATGCCGATATCGGCGCCGTAGCCGCGACCTAGGCGCTGGCCGCCGTAGAGCGTGCCCAATCCGAAGCCCTTTTGCTGGTAATAGTCGTTATCGCCGGTGTAAGCGTAGCTCACGTTGGGGCTGCGCAGCTGGATGCTATCGGCCCCATACACTTGGTAGTCGGTGCCCGTGTTGTGCACGTAGCCCCCACCTAGGCCCACGAGGTACTTTACGGTGAGCCCACCCTTGAAAAAGTGAGTAGTATTGGGTGTGAACGTGCGGGCGTAGGTGAAAGCAAACTCGTGGAAGCTATTGGCATCGATATTAAAGCGATTGTCCGTAAGCACGCGGTCGGCTAGGCCTAGTTGCTTAGCATCGCTGAGGCCGTAGCGTGCCAGCCGGGCCAAGTTTTCGCTCACGTTGCTGAACTGTGCAAACGCCCGCACGCGGCTGGTCAGCGCAATGGCCGAGCGCGGCCCCAACGTCAGCATTAGCGAGGGTAGGCGCAGCTCGGCACTCACGCTGCCAAACTTGGTATTGCCCGTTACCTGCTCTTGCAGGTAGTCGCGTTGAAATGTAAAGCCTTTGGCCCAAGGCCGTTGGGGAAGGTCGAGCTGGAGGTAAGTGTTATAAAAATTGGCGCTTGCCCCTCCTAGGTTAAGGTACATGCGGTGCCGAGAGTCGGCAATGGAGCTCGGGTTTAGATAGGCATTGTCAGTACCTCCGTAGTTGCTTTGGGCTAGGCCCAGCCAGCCTTGAGCTGCTGCTGGCTGGGTGGCAAGTAGCCCCAGCAAGAATACTCCAGCGCGGACGCCGGGCGATAGGGTCGGGTAGTTCTTCATCAGGGAGCACGGAATAGGACAAGCCATCGCTACCGAGCGAGCTGAGCATGGGGAGCCCTACCGGAGGGCTGGCCTAATTGGGCCGAGGCAAGCACCGACGCGTGGCCCGCAGCAAGGCGGTGGCCACGCTGTGCGGGCGCCGAGCGCTGGCGTGTGAGCATATGCGGGTGGCGCGAGCTGAGCCCTAGGTACCCCACGGGGTCTGGGGCGTAAGCATAGGCCAGGGCTAGTAGTACAAGGCTGACTGCCAATGTTGCCAACCAGCGGCCAAGCGGGTGGGCAGGATACGCAGTAATGTATGTGTTCATAAGTGAGCGGAAGAGAGGTGGATAACTGACTCAAAGGTCTCCGCTTCGCATAAAAGTAGCAATACCTATTTTTAGGTATTTAACAGATATCCAGACGTATAACTGCTAGCGCCACGCCGTTAGCAATACCTGGAACCAGGTATTTTTACACGGCAGTAGCGTCGGTTCGTCGTAAGGGCTACCTTGTCCTATTATCAGCCTCGCTTGGACAATAGCGCTACTCTTGCTAGGCGCGTGGGGCAGCCTATGAGGCCTGCTTCTGATAGCAATCGCCCGCCATCACGCCCATAAAAGGCACTTCGTTACTAAGTACTTCACTAGATAACCGCCTGCTTGTATGACCGCGACCACTACCCCCGCTGCTACCATTACTTTCGTGCCGCTCGACCACCAGCAGCCAGCTATGGCCGCCCAGCAGGCCAGCATTGCGCAGGCTGTGGCCGAGGTGGCTGCCACGGCCGACTTGCACCCCGGCGTCACAATCGTGCACAATCTGCTAACTGGGGGCATCGCCTATATGTCGCGCCGGGGCTTGGAGCTGCTACAAATCTCGCTGCCTGCATTGCAGGCCCTGGGTGCTGACTACTACCAGGTGTTTTTCAATCCGGTAGATGCCCAAGATTACGTGCCGCGTGTGCATGAATTGTTGCAATCAGCTGACCCAATGTGTGTAGTTAGCTTCTTTCAGCAAGTGCGGACCACTGAAAACCCAGAGTACACGTGGTATTTTTCTACCACCCGGGTATTACTCCGCGGTGCCGAGCACCAGCCGTTACTGCTGATTACTACTGCCAACCCCATCGACCCGCTCCATCACGTCACGCACAAGGTGAGTCGGCTGCTGGAGGAAAACAATTTTTTGCGGCAGCATGCCCCACGTTTTGCCTCCCTCACGCGCCGCGAGCGCGAGGTGCTACGTCTGCTGGCCCTAGGCCATACTGCTCCCCAAATCGGGACGGAGCTCTTTTTAGCCACCCAAACCATTGAGACCCACCGCCGCAACCTGCGCCAGAAACTCCACGCCGAATCTCAGTTTGAACTGGGGCAATATGCACGCGCCTTCGACCTGATTTAGGCCGAAGGCGCGCTAAGTATTAGTTTAATGCGGCGGTTAGCGCCCTACGTAAGTGGCTGGCGTGAGCTGGCGTAGCTCTACTTTCACGCTTTCCGGCACATCTAGGCCTTCCACAAACTCGGCCATTGTGGTGGCCGAAATGGCTTCGCCCGTGCGTGTGAGCTGCTTGAGGGCGTTGTAGGGGTCGGGGTAGTTCTCGCGGCGTAGAATGGTCTGGATAGCCTCGGCCAACACCGCCCAGTTGGCGTCAAGGTCGCGTTGCAGAGCGCTCTCGTCGAGCGCTAGCTTGCCCATGCCGCGCCCTATGGCATTGAGAGCAATGAGTATATGACCTAGGGGCACGCCCAGGTTGCGCAGTACAGTCGAGTCGGTGAGGTCGCGCTGCAAGCGCGAGATGGGCAGCTTAGCCGCGAAGTGCTCCAGCAGGGCATTCGCCACGCCTAGGTTGCCCTCAGCGTTTTCAAAGTCGATAGGATTAACCTTGTGGGGCATAGCCGACGAGCCAACTTCGCCAGCTTTCAGCGTTTGCTTGAAGTAGCCCATCGAAATGTACTGCCACACATCACGGCATAGGTCGATGAGAATCGTGTTCAGGCGCTTCCAGCCATCACAAAAAGCCGCGAGGTTATCGTAAGGCTCTATTTGGGTGGTTGGGAAAGTGCGCGTCAGCCCAAGGGTGTTTTGCACAAACTGCTCGGCAAACGCGTGCCAGTCGGTGCTGGGGTAGGCAGCAAAGTGCGCATTGAAGCCACCCGTGGCGCCCCCAAACTTGGCTGCGTAGGGTACTTGTTTCAAAAGTGCTAGCTGCCCAGCGAGCCGCGCTTCGAATACTTGTAGCTCCTTGCCCAGCCGCGTGGGCGAGGCCGGTTGCCCGTGGGTGCGCGCCAGCATGGGCACGCCTACCCAGCCCGCCGCTAAGCCCGACAGCTGTGCCTGTAGCTGCGCGAAGCGGGGTAGCAGCACGGCATTCATTGCCTCCTTGAGGCTCAGCGGAATAGCGGTGTTGTTAACATCCTGCGACGTAAGGCCAAAGTGAATAAACTCCAGAAAGCTACCTAGGTCTAGTTTGCTGAACTCATCGCGCAGGTAGTACTCCACGGCCTTGACGTCGTGGTTAGTCACGGCTTCGTGCGTTTTAATGGCCTGCGCTTCGGCTTCGCCAAACTGCTCGTATAAGCCGCGCAGGGCCGGGAACACGCTGGCGGGCACGGTCGCCAGCTGCGGCAGCGGCAGCTCGCAGAGTGCAATGAAGTATTCAACCTCTACTTGTACCCGGTAGCGCATCAGGGCCAGCTCCGAAAAATAGGGGCTAAGCGGGGCAGTTTGGCGCTGGTAGCGGCCATCGAGGGGCGAAAGGGCAGTGAGCATGGGGCGTAAAAGCGAGCTAATGAAAACCTGGTAGCGTAAGCGCTGCAAAGCTAGGGAAGGCTTGCCGACCACCTAGGTGCCCCAGGGCAAGGTATTCCTTAAATAGTGCTTGTACACCAAGCACAACAAAACCCTATCTTACCTTTGTAGCAATGCGTTTATCCGTTGTTGCCAAAAAACGAATCTTATACACAGTAGCTGGCTTAGTGGCCGTGCTGCTGCTGGCCGTGCTATTGTTCTTGTGGAAGCGTCAGCAACTGCTGACCTATGCGCTGAGCGAGGTCAAGACGCGCGTCGAGCGCAAGTACCCGGCCACCCTCACCCTAGGCCCAGCTCGCTTCACGGGCTTCAGCACCGTCGAAATAAGCGGCATGAGCTTGATACCCACCGCGGCAGCTGGCCCAGGCGCGGCCGGCGACACACTGCTCACCGCCCGGCGCTTACAAGCCGGCCTGAGCATACGCTCGCTGTTTGCGCGGCGGCCGGTGTTTAGCGAACTACAAATAGACCGCGCCCACCTCACGGCGCGCAAAGACGCCAGCGGGGCCAACAACTTTTCCTTTTTGCTGCGCAAGAATAAAAAGCCTGTAGTGCGGCGCGATACAGCCCTAGGTCGCAATTATGGCCTGCTGCTCAACCAAGTGCTCGACGCAGGCTTTAGTAGCGTGCCCGGCGAGGCCGACTTTCGGCAGTCGATAGTAACTTATGCTAGCCCGCGCCACCAAGTGCGGCTTACGATGCCGCGGCTGAGCTTTGAGGATGGCCAAGTGCGCGGCCAGCTCACCGCCGTAGTCGACTCGGTGGTGAATGAGCTGGGCGTAAGCGGTTCTATCGAGCCCGGAGACTATGCTACCGACCTCAAGCTGTTTGGAGTGAAGAACTCGGTGCAAGTGCCCTACGTGGCGCGGCGCTTCGGGGCGCTTATCTCGTTCGATACCATTCGGGTGCAGCTGGCGGGCAAGGAGTTTACGAGCGACGACCAGACCGGTGGCCAACTGACGGTGCGCGGCTCGGTGGCTACCAGCAACTTCAGCTTTTTTCATAAGCGGCTGGCTTCCGAAGATATTGCCATCCATTATGGGCAGCTCGAGTTTGTGGCTACCCTAGGGCGCGGTACGCTCTCGCTCGACCCTGGCACGCGCGCTACGCTCAACCAGATTGTGGTGCACCCCGAAATTGCGGTGCGTCTCAAGCCGCGTTTGGCCGTTAGCCTCAAAGTCGATTCGGACCCGACGGCCACTACAGCATTTTTCAACTCGCTGCCTACCGGCATGTTCGACGTAGTAGCGGGCACCCAGGGCACGGGTACGCTTAGCTATCACCTTCAGGCCAGCGTGGACATGGCGCAGGTCGATAGCCTCAAGCTCAGTTCATCGCTGACGCCCAGCAAAGACTTTAGCATCAAGCGCTTCGGGACCGAAGACCTGAGTATGCTAGAGCGTGAGTTTCCCTACACGGCCTACAACGACAAGGGCGATTCGCTACGCACCTTCCCGGTAGGGCCAAGCAACTCCGATTTTACGCCCTTCGCCGATGTGTCGCCCTTTCTCTGGAAAGCCATTCTGACGTCGGAAGACCCGCGCTTTTTTACCCACCATGGCTTCATGGAAAAGGCGTTTGTCAACGCCGCCATCGCCGACATCAAGGAGCGGCGCTTTGCGCGCGGCGGCAGCACCTTGAGTATGCAGCTGGTGAAAAACGTGTTTCTGAACCGCCAGAAAACCATCGGCCGCAAGGCTGAGGAAATGCTCATTGTGTGGCTTATCGAGAACTGGCTGGTCGAGCGCACCAAAACGCTGACCAAGGAGCGTATGTTCGAGATTTACCTCAACATCGTGGAGTGGGGACCTAGCAAATACAAGTGGCCCAGCGGCAAGCGTGGCGTGTACGGCGTGAAGGAAGCAGCCCTATTCTACTACGGCAAGCGGCCTAGTGAGCTTAACCTCGACGAAAGTCTCTACCTCATTAGCATCATTCCGAAGCCCAAGTACTACCGCCAGTCGTTTGACAGCTACGGCGGGCTGCGGGGTTCCACGCGTTGGTTTTTCCGCCTGATTGGTGACCTGATGGAGCAGAAAGGCTTGATTACGAGCGGGCAGCGTAATAATATTTCGTACTCTGTAAATCTGAATGGCCCGGCCCGCACGTACATCGTCACGGCCCGCGACACTACCCGCAGCGTGCAGCCCGGCGACACCGCCCAGTTTGCTCCGCTCAATCTCATCGACCTGCTGAATACAGGGGCGCAGCCAGCACCTGCCACGCCCGCTACGGGTACTACGCCGCCGGCTGGCACCGAAACGCCTCCCCAAGGTCCTCGCCCTTAACCATCCCGTCAAACTTCCCGGCCCGGTTTTGGTTATCAGCAGCTTATCACCCCCTAAACCTCAGATTTTTTCATGAAATTCACTGCGTTTGCCCTGGCTGCCGCTGCTACCCTTAGCTTGGCCTTCATTGCTCCTAAGCCTACTGCCATGACTACTACCGCCCCCGTGGCCGCGCCCGGCACCGTGTATGACTTCACTGTGAAGACCATCGACGGCAAAGACGTGAAGCTGAGCAAGTACAAAGGCAAGAAAATCCTCATTGTCAACACGGCCTCGAAGTGCGGCTTTACACCGCAGTACAAGGAGCTGGAAGAGTTGTCGAAAAAGTACGCTGGTAAAGTGACGGTGTTGGGCTTCCCCTCCAACAGCTTCAACCAAGAGCTAGCCTCGAACGAAGAAGTATCGTCGTTCTGCGAAAAGAACTACGGCGTGACCTTCCCGCTTTTTTCTACCGTATCGGTAAAAGGTGATGACGCTACGCCGCTGTATAAGTTCTTGTCGGACAAGGATAAAAATGGTGCGGTGAGTGAGGCGCCAAGCTGGAACTTCTGCAAATACTTGGTCAATGAGAAGGGCCAGGTTGTGAAGTTTTACCCATCGAAAGTGAAGCCGCTGAGCGAAGAGCTGGTGGCCGATATCACGAAGTAATTCGTTGTTTTAGCTCGTCCGCCATGCTGAGCTTGCTGATGCATTTTGACTGGTTGCGCAAAGGTTACTAACCCAGCGCTTCCCGCTAAGATGCTTCGGTGAGCTTAGCATGGCGGACGTTTTGTTGCCTGATTACTATTCATTGCTAGTTGACAATGTCTCCCTGGATTTCCGCTTTTCGTCCCCGCACGCTGCCGCTGGCACTGGCCAGCATTCTCACGGGCGGTTTTTTGGCCAAGTCGGCTGGGCAGTTCAACTGGCCGGTAGTAGCCCTGGCGGCCCTCACGACTATTCTGCTCCAAATACTAAGTAACCTCGCCAACGACTACGGCGACTCGCAGAATGGTGCCGATAGTGTGCACCGCCAGGGCCCGGTGCGCGCTGTGCAAAGCGGAGCCATCACCCCGGGCGAAATGAAGCGCGCCATGTGGGGCTTTGGCCTGGCGTCGCTGGCAAGCGGAATAGCCTTACTATTGGTAGCCCTAGGTTTTCAGGCCGTGTGGGTACTGCTGACGTTCTTCGTGCTTGGGCTAAGCGCTATTTGGGCGGCGGTGAACTATACGGCGGGCGCTCGGCCCTACGGCTACGCGGGGCTAGGCGACGTGTCGGTGTTCCTGTTTTTTGGCATTGTAGGAGTGTGCGGTACTTACTTTTTGCAAACTCGCACCCTACCGCTGGTGGTGTTGCTACCAGCAGCGGCCCTAGGTTGCTTTGCTACTGCCGTGCTGAATGTCAATAATATCCGAGACATTGTTTCGGATAAGCTGGCGGGTAAAATAACTGTGCCAGTGCGCCTTGGGCCGCAGCATGCTCGCCGCTACCATTGGCTGCTCCTCCTATTTGGGGTAGGGGCGGCCGTGCTCTATGTAGCCCTCAACTACCACTCGCCCTGGCAATGGTTATTTGTGCTAAGCCTGCCGCTATTTCTGTTCAATGGCCGGCAAGTGTGGGCACGCCAAGAGTCGATGCAACTCGACCCGCTGCTCAAACAAATGGCTTTAAGCACGTTGGTATTCACGCTTTTGTTTGGCCTAGGCCAGGTCATCTAGCCTATTAGAAGTCTGCATCTAAGCCTAGGCGCTGTTTCATTTCTTGCAGGGCCGGATACTTCTCGGCTAGGTAGGCAAACTTGTCGTTGGAGGTATAAAGCTTGCGGCCGGTGGGCGCGGCTGTGGCTACCTCCGTTTGCACCATCAGGCCGGGGTGGCCAGTGCGCCGCCGTAGCTCAGTTGTAAACTCAGCTCGGAAGTCGTTGAATTGCACCACCTGTACTGGGTTTTCCAGGGTGAGGGTGATAACGTGGTCGGCCCCAGCAGCTACAGAACGGTTGAGTATCATGTAGTCACCCATTTTCTCCTGGGCGCGACGCTCGTCCGCGAGCTGCTTCCACACCTTTTCTAGAACCTCAGGGGCAATGGGCTGTAGCGGGCCAGTGGGCGCACTTGGTTCCGATGCCTGGGTTTTGGTACCCGGCGCTTGAGGCTGCGAAGTGGTAGCCGCACCCACATCGCGCAAGCCGGGCAAGCGGTTGCCGAGGCTGGGTAGCTTGGGCAGCGCCGGAATAGATGGCGCGGGCACAGTGCCAGGGCGCACATCGGTTGGGCGCTGGGTAGGCTCTAGGCCCTGCATGCTGGGCCGGCCGGTTTCAACGTGCGGAGAGGTATCGCGCACTTGGTGCCGTGGCATTACGGGCTCAGCAGGTGCAGCCTCGATGCTGAGGGTATCGTGTAGCTCTGTTACTCCGTTGTCGACGGGCAGCGGTTCGGGGCCATCGGCGGGTGCAGGGGCATGAACGAGAGGTGGTGTTTGGGGTGGGGTAGGTGCCGACGAAGACGCTACTGCTGGGTTCGGCGCCGTGGCTGGGGCAGTAGGGGCCGTGTAGCTAGGAGCGCTACTGGCCGCCGCTGGTGCAGCAGCTCCCTCACCTAGGCTACTAGTTTTTTTTTTAGCCTCGCCGTTAGAGCCAGGAGTCAAGTCGCGCACAAACTGCACCGCCCCGTTGAGGTAGGCCAGTTTCATGAGCGTGAGTTCGACGTGTAGGCGCTGATTTTTAGCCTGCTTAAAGTCGCGGTCACACTGGCTTACTAGGTTCAGCGCCGAGAGCAAGAAGGGGAGAGGTGCGGCCTGGGCCTGCCGTACGTACTGCTGCCGGATGTTATCCGACACTTCGAGCAGTTGCACCGTCACGGGGTCTTTGCACACGAGTAGGCCGCGCAGGTGCTCGGCGGTGCCCACCACAAAGTTGTGTAGGTCAAAGCCCTGCTGCATCACCGAGTCGAGTAGCAGTAGTGCGGCCGATAGGTTTTCTTGCAGCAGCGCGTCGACCAACCGGAAGTAGTAGTCGTAGTCAAGGATATGCAAATTTTGCACTACCTCCTTATAGGTCAGATTGTTGCCCGCAAAAGTTACCTGCTGGTCAAACATCGAGAGCGCATCGCGCAGGCCGCCGTCAGCCTTCTGGGCCAGTAGGTGCAGTGCGTCGTCGTCGGCGGTTACGTGCTCGCTGTTAGCCACGTAGCGTAGGTGCTCCCGAATGTCTTCAACCTTAATGCGGTTGAAGTCAAATATTTGGCAGCGCGACAAGATGGTGGGGATAATCTTGTGACGCTCGGTGGTGGCCAAAATAAAGATGGCGTAGCTCGGCGGCTCCTCCAGCGTCTTCAAAAAGGCGTTGAAGGCCGCATTTGAGAGCATGTGCACCTCGTCAATAATATAAATCTTGAAGCGGCCCTGCTGCGGCGCGTAGCGCACCTGCTCTACCAGCGAGCGAATGTCCTCCACTGAGTTATTCGACGCCGCATCGAGTTCGTGCACGTTGAAGGAGGCGTTTTCCTGAAACGCTACGCACGAGGTACACTGCCCGCAGGCCTCGGCTTCGGGCGTGAGGTTGGTGCAGTTAATAGTCTTAGCCAGGATGCGGGCGCAAGTGGTTTTGCCCACGCCCCTAGGCCCGCAAAACAGAAAGGCCTGCGCTAAGTGCTGGCTCTGAATGGCGTTTTGCAGCGTAGTAGTGACGTGCTGCTGCCCCACCACGCTACGAAACGTGGCTGGGCGATACTTACGGGCCGAAACAACAAAATTTTCCATACGAGATACTCCTACAAAGATACCCTGCCGGCCGGGCCAATGCCAGCCTGCGTACCCACCACTCGGCCTAGGTGCGAGGCTAAGTAGGTACTGCTACAACAACTTTGGTGAGAGGAGAATTTCCAACTAGTGCCTGCTTGCGAGTAGGCCAGGAGGTAGGCGGCTCGGCACCTAGGTAGGTAGTAAACAAGGAACAAAAAGGCGCTCCAAAACATTTACTTCCTATGACGCGTATCTTTGCGCCCCGCTACTTCGGAAGCGGACCTCGTTCTTTCTAATTTGGGGATGACCGGAATTGACAGCTTGCGCAAGTCGCGGGTAAGCGTGTCGGGAGTTGATGGAAGCTCTCCCGCCAAAAAATCTATCAAACAACAATCGGCGACTATTCGTACGCCATGGCTG
>Ga0160429_1000921_pt1 | contig 18317 bp, 25 predicted proteins | sample SolpanmetagenomR_FD_108199 | JGI IMG/M metagenome (GOLD analysis project Ga0160429, IMG submission 108199) | Solar panel surface microbial communities from Lawrence Berkeley National Laboratory, California, USA - R | ecosystem: Engineered > Built environment > Solar panel > Unclassified ...
GGCGCCAGCAGTAGCGCAGGAACTCCAGCGGGGCCAGGGGCGCGGCGCCACCGGAGCCGCCCCGCCGGGCGGGCGGGGCCGGCGGGACGGGCGGCTGGCCGTCCGAGCCCTGGCCGTCCGAGCTCGGGCCGTCCGAGCCCTGGCCGTCGCGGTAGCCGTCGCGCAGGTCGTCGAGGTGGGTGCCGTCGGTGGTCGCCATCAGAGCACCAGCTCGAAGCCGCTGGCCGCCTTGGTTGACGAGCTCGACGGCCTACTCATGGCACATGCACGGCCGCTACTAACCCCTTTAAGCTTAGCCAAGACCATGATCACCAGAGGCTGACCTTCAAGTGAGCGGCCCAGGGCGACCGCGGAGGCTACGACCGCACAACTCGTTGACGGGATCACGTCTCAGTGTCTCAAATGCCGGGTCATTCGGATCGCCGGGGGCCGGGAAGCCTACTAACAGATGAGATGCTGCACCTCGCGTGTACTCGAGTACACTACCCGCCAGTCCTTTCGACTCCGACGCCGCGACCAGTGACCTTCAATCTCTGCCATGTTGTAGTTTGAAGTGATATACAGTAACCGGTCAATTTTCGACACAGGCGGCGAGGATATCGTGAGTGTTTTAAGGATTGACTTATGCGCTAACAAATTAAAAGGAGGTTTGGGATCCCTTGAACAGGACCCCAAACCCCCTCACCCGGCACATACCCGGCATATCGCTTGCCGGCGCTACGGGTAGGCATTGCTCGACTCAGTCTAAGCAGTGTAACCGAGGACGCCCGTGTTCGTACCCGTGTACATTCTCAACTCAAACTGTCCGACTGGGATGGAATTACAATTCCAGTTTCGAGAAGCGTCGCTAGGCTTGAGATCCCCGTAGCATGCAATGCTACCGTCGGCCCGATGGAGCTCCCACCTGTAGGAGGTTGTTCCAGATCCGTAAATATCAGCCTTAACGTTGACCAAGCTAAGGCTGCTGTGATAAAAGCTGTTCACGCAGGTCACGTTCCGGCCCGGGCAAGAGACCGTCGAGCTCGCAGCACTTGCAGTTCCGGCGCTACCTAGCACGACTGCTGACACGACTGCGCCGACTGCTGCCGCTACCTTGAGTCCTCGCATGGCAAATTCCCCTCAGCGTTGAGTGAATACGTCAGCCATGGAGTAGCTGACTTGACACAAGCGGGACAGTAACCTTGCGCCTCGAGTTAGTCAACCCTAAGAAGTAGCCTGTGGTCCTCCAGATCTAAGTGTCGGCCAGTTCTCGCCTACGCCGCCCTGCTGCCTGCGCCACCGAGAACAGAACCGTCAAGCGCAAGTAGGGCGTGGCAGCTCGGAATTTGCGAGATCCGTAAACCAGGCGGCGGGTTATTCGTGAGGAACATCGCCAACGAGCTTATTAAGTCTGGTGATGAATCCACTCGGAAGTATACGGAACCGCAGCACAAAGGGCTGCGGTTGACCCAACAGACATAGGCTTGGCCGTCCGGACTGCGTCCAAATTGAATGGACCCAACAACGAGTCGCGGTGGCGGGTCGAAAAGCACCAGCTGCAATCATTGACTCTAAGGGTGTCAACATCACCAGCCATGCGGATCCCGCTAACGCCGCGTCTAATCGTCGGCGGCCTAGGCAAGATTTGGCGCTCACGAGGATATGCCAGTCGACACCAGAATGACGGGCTCCTCAGGTCTTAGAGTAAACTTCATTCCGCGGTAGTTCGCTTTGCGGCGACGTCGGCCACTTCCATCAAGTCACGAGAGCCTTCCTCGTACCCAGCCAAGCTGCCTGACGCCGAGTGGCCTGGTATAGCTAGGGCGCCTTGGGCCAGCAGCACCGCGTGATTGACCATTTTTAACCAAGACGCGCCAATATATGCTCCGCACACACCCGCTTCTCATGGCTTACCCCGACGAAGACGCTTTTGCTGCGCATCCTCGACGAGGTGATCTCTTGAGATGTGCGCAGTCAGAGCGCGCGCCGTGCTGGCGCGAACGTGGGCCAGTTGGGCCACCCGAAGATAAAGGCAGTCTAGAATAAGCAGCTGAGAGTGCCGACTGGCCATTGGCCCGTCGCGAAAACCGATTGAGGCGCCAATAGATGTGAGATTGATATCGGCGAGCCGAGCAAGCGCTGAGGTGGGGTCGCGGGTTAAGGCGATAGTGGTGGCTCCCCGTCCGCGGGCGGTGGCCAGTGGTTCGTAGACTTCTCGGGTGGCGCCGGAGTCCGAAATGCCGACCGCTGCGTCGGCGCTACCGAGCAACGAAGCTGACTTCGTGGCGACGTGAACTTCTTCCCACCCGCGCACAGAGTAGCCAATTCCAAGAAGCCGAGTCTCGAGCTCTCCCACTGTTGCCCGACTACCGCCGACGCCATATACGTCGATGCGCTCGGCCGAAACGAGCGCCTGCGCCGCACGATCTAACGCACCCAGATCTAACGATTGTGCAGTTTCCTGGAGAGCACGCACGTCGGTGGCGCTTACTAAGGCGACGACGCGCTCCAAGTTGTCATCGACTGTAAGGCTGCTATCTAAGGCTGACTGGGCCCAGTCATTATACTCACTCTCTCCTGCGCGGCGGCCGCGCTCGCGCGCGAGTGCTAGGACTAAACCGTGATAGCCGTCCAAACCTACGGCCTGGCAGAATCGGGTAACAGCCGCTTGCGACGCGCCAGCCTGTCGTGCCAATTCTGCCGCCGAATAATGCTCAACTAGGCTGGGCTCAGCTAGCACAAGATCAGCGACCTTGCGCAACGAAGGGGAAAGTTCTGAAAGCGACCGCCGGATATGTTCAATGGGGTTAGCTGAAATGGTCTGCTGAGTCACGGTTAACCTTTCCTGTCGGGGCCGACGACTGACTGCTCGATCCAATGTAGGCAGGAGTCGAGATTCCAGTCACCTATGGACAACTGGAGTATAGGTGCGTGCTGTTGCATGCCGAAGTGACGAGTCAACCCCGAATCTCGACATCCAATCTTGAGTCAAGGACCGTCAAGACCATGTAAATTGGAAGTCCGACGCGGCGCCTACTGGTGCTCCGCGAAGAACGAACGCGGTTTCCTACTGGTCAATCTGGCTTTTCACGATCGAGGGTGTAGTCGAGGTCTGAGGCCGCCGGCCTCCAGCAGACATCGACAAGGGGCTAGCTCCTGGACTGCGTCCCAGAAATAGTCTTGAGCTCAACCGGTCAACGCATCACTGCTGGTAGACGACGATGCGGTGGTGGAGGTCAGGATGGGTGTTGACGTGGCGGGGTTGCACCTCGAGCAGCAGGACCAGCTGTGGGACATGTGGCGGCGTGGGGACTCGTTCCGCGGGATTGAGCGGTCACTGAGGCTGTCGAAGTCGCGGATCCAGCGGTTCCTGCGTCAGACGGGCGGCATCCGCCCACAGCCCCGGCACCGTCGCGAGGGGCACCTCAGCGTCGGGGAGCGCGAAGAGGTCTCCCGGGGGCTCGCGGCCGGCTTGTCGGGGCGAGATATCGCGGCTCGCCTTGGCCGCTCCCCATCGAGGGTGGCCCGAGAGATCAGCCGTAACGGCGGCCGTGGCGCTTACCGGGCTGTAGACGCTGATGCCGCCGCCTTCGACCGGGCCCGTCGTCCCAAGCGGGGGAAGTTGGCTACCAACTCTGTGCTGCGTGAGCAGGTCACCGCTCTGCTCACCGAGGACTGGTCACCTCAGCAGATCTCCGCGACGCTGCTCGCAGCACCCGGACGACTCCAAAGCACGGGTCTCACACGAGACGATCTACCGCGACCTGTACACGCCCTCACGGCAGGTGTTCGCCGCGGACGCGTTCCACCGGCTACGCAGCGGGCGCCCGGTGCGGCGCCCGCGCGGCAAGACCCGCTCACACGGCCGCGGTCGCATCAGGAACATGGTCTCGGTCCACGACCGGCCAACGGAGGCCGATGCCCGCAAGGTCGCCGGGCACTGGGAGGGGGATCTGGTGTTCGGGGCGCGTCCCTCGGCGGTGGCGACGTTGGTGGACCGCGCCACTCGCTACACGATCGTGGTTGCCCTTCCTGAGGACTACAAGGCCGATACGGTCGCCGCTGCCATCGTCGAGCGGATGGGCATACTGCCAGCGCATCTACGCAGGTCACTGACCTGGGACCGCGGCCGGGAGATGGCCAGCCACGCCACCATCACTGCGGCGCTGTCGATGCCGGTGTTCTTCTGCGACCCCCACCACCCCTGGCAGCGCGGCACGAACGAGAACACGAACCGGCTGCTACGCCAGTACCTTCACAAGCAGGCCGACCTGTCCACACTCACCCAACAAGACGTGGACCTCATCGCAGCGAAGCTCAACCACCGGCCCCGCCGGGTCCTGGGCTGGGCCACCCCGGTCACAGCATTCGGGCCAGTCGAGAGGAAACTCGCCTCAGGGTTGTCCTCCCCGCGGCAGCGCGGTGGACGTGCTGCCGCCGACAGCACTGCCTGATTGCCGTCCCGCTGCGGCGGTCGCGTCCTCGCTCAATAAGATTGGCGCGCGAAGCTGCGAAACGTTCGATAACTAGAAACTATTACGACGATTATCACTAGTAGACCAAGAAGCACAGTGACGTAAGTGTTAGCGATATCCCAAGCTTGCCATACCACTACGAGGCCGACGACAATAAGCACAACGCCCCACCATCGACCACCCGGCCTTGCCTGCCGGCGGGTCCTACCACTCGCGGTGGCGATCCCTACAAGGAGCAGGAGAAAAGCGACGATCGCTAGCAGCCAACTGTGAGGCGACATCGTCACTCTCCAGATCATCGGGATACTGCTCGAAACGTACGCCTAGTAGGTCGCCGAGGCAATGAGACTTGTCGACGTCGTCGCCCGCGGTATGAAGCTGCCAGCGAAGGCCCTCTCATCCCGCCGGTCGCGCGCCTCCGTCACGCGTGAGGTGCGACCACACCCTCCGCAACGCCACCACGACGTCACCGAGCCCAACCACTACCCCCTCATCGTCCTGACCACACCGCACGAGGACCCATGCGGCCGAGCTCGTCGGCGAAGTCGCTCTACGCGCCCGTGTCGCTGTTCTCGCCTGATCGACCTGGCCAACAGTGCTGTCTAAGCCGTACCGCCTATCGCTGGGTAAACCAGCACCGCATTGCACGCATCACTTCCGTAGAGGTACTACCGTCAGCTAGCTGATGCGTTGACCGGTTGAGACCAAGAGCATAAGTAGAGATATGGAGACGAGGTAGGAGGTCCACCCTGGACGTGATGAGGTGATCCTCGTCAGCCACCCTGGCTAATGATGTAGGTCACGAATATCAACCAAGAGAGAACGCCAACCGCAGTGAATGCTGGGTTGAGGAAGAAGGTTCCTCTGCGCCAGAGGGCGGGCTTACTTTCCAGATACTTCAGGTGCGTCAGGTCTCGCTCGACGAGAACTTGCATTCGATTCCTCAGGTCGCCCTCCGGGAGAACGTCCATGAGTTCGGCGTCTTGCTTCAGGCGACTGCGAATGGAGCGCTTATCGAGGCGGTCGACCACGACGGCTATGGCTCCGCCTGCGGCTGTTACCGCCGCCACCACGTCGAGAGAGCCCACGTCCATACGCGGACTGTGGCGGGAGGGGTACGGGTGCCGGGACCGATTCGGAGTTTGATGCGTTGTCTTGTGGGAGCTCCAGGCGAGTTAGGGGGCGCTGTGCCCCCCAGGCCCCGTCCCCCATGCGCCGCCCCCAATCACTGACAGACTGTCACTATGCCGATCAACTGGAAGATGACATGACGCTGGAGTCCGTGGCTTTTGGGGTTCAAGAAAGGATGCGAGTCCATGCAACGTTCGGTGATGAGGCCACGCGCCTGTCACTTAGCGACCTTGAGGGCTTCCTCAGCGGACTGCACACCCTCTTCGCCGTCGGTGTGTATGCGTCGACTGGTCGCGGTCTCATACCGGATCGGGTGACGGGAACTTTTGGAGACCTCAACTTCACGCAAGAGCAGGTTGGCATTTGGATACGCGTCGAGCGAGTCACCCTCAATAGTCCGCTTGATATCGTCTTCTCCTTGCCTATGGTGATCGGAGGCGGGATGGCAGGCCTAGGCACGGCGGTAACGTGGGCTATCAAGACGCGATCACTGTGGGATGAGATGAGGCTCAAGCATGAGGTGTCTAAAGCCAAGCTCTTGATGGCCTCCATGATCATCGCTGATTTAGAGGCGGCATCCGCGAAGGTGGGAGGTAAGTTGCCCTATGAGCTGAGTGGCAGGGAGGTGGGAGGAGAGTTGCCCTATGAGCTGAGGGGCAGGTCGCGCGAAAGCGAACGAGAACGTCCGGTTGATAAAACGATGGCTCGCGCAATTGACGTTCTAGACCGGCTCAAGAAGCTTGAGGTTTCGACGCCAGAGGACCGCCCCCCCAGCCTTACTGACAAAGCTAGGACAATCCTCGGGCCGGGGCACCCATTAAACCCGCCTCCCTCGGCATAGGGATCTGGATCGCCGCTCACGCCTGCCGCTCCGTCGACCCGCAATCGAGGCGCATTGCTCTCGTCAAGAGCTGGTTCGGCGTGTTCCTGGCCATGTTCGTCGCGTTCGCAGTCCCCCATTTGCGGGCAGAAGCTGGGTGAGCGGTCAGGCTGACCACAACCCGTGCGGCCCAACTGATCGGGGTCTTCGGACCTCCGGATGGGTAGGACGACCTACGTCCTCGAGCAGGCAGGCCTCGGTGCTATGAGCGGTTCGCTGGAAGTGAAGTGGTTCGAGCTCCTCAAGGAGCGGGTTGAGTGCAGACCCACGCCTGCAGAGCTCAACAGGCATCCCACCTGTATGTAGCAAGTGCTTGACACAAGGGCGGCTCTCGAGTCATCTTGTGTCAACCAACTAGTACAAGGAGGCGGCGTGTTCCTACCGGTGCTCGTCGCGGTCGTCCTCGGCGCCGTCCTGCTCGCCCTGCTGATCAGCACTCGCCGCGGCATTCCACTGGCGACGGTGAGCAACCAGTCCGCACTGCTGACAGCAGCTCGTCGGGCGTCCTTGTGCCGCAGCGCGGGGCTACTCGTCGGCATCCTCTTTGGCGTCGCGGCGGCAGCGACCGGCAGCCTCGGACAAGGCGTCCTTCCTGGCTTCGCGTTGATGGGCACCGGAGTCCTGGCGGGAGTGCTGATCGGAGAAGCCAGCATCCACGGCCCCTCGACTGGGCACCGGACGGCGTCCCTGCGAGCTCGCCGTCTACGAGACCACCTCTCCCGTCCCCTCGCCGCGACGGTGGCCAGCAGGGCGGGCTTTCTCGCTCTGAGGCTGGCAGTGGGTACGGTCATGGGCTCAGCTGACGACGAGGGCCGGGCAGGCCGCATGCTGGTCAGCGTGTGCAGCCCCACCCAGTGGGGATGGGCGGATCCCTGGCCGGGCTCCTTCTACTCCCTGCCCCTGGCGGTAGTGCTCCTGATCGGCTGCGTGCTCACGTTCCTGGGGTTGCGCCAGGTCGCCTTACGTCCTCGCTTGGAGAACGCCGGCGTATCCCCCAGCGCGGACATGCTCCTGCGTCAGCGTTCAGCGAGCAGCGTCATCGCCGCCGCAGGAATCGCGGTGAACGCTCCACTGGTGGGGGTAGCAGCGATTTCCGGAATGCGGTTGCTCACCGCCGAGTGCGCTCCAGGGTGGTGGCGGGTGGCCGGGTGGCTGTGCTTGGCCTGCGTTCCGGCGGCACTGGGCATCTTCGCCTGGTGCGCCGCGGTCCTGCTGCGCCCGGTGGTGCCGGTGCAGGACCTGCAGGCGGCACGGTGAAGGAGCTGCTGCTGGAGATCACTGATCAGGATCGAATGCCGCCCTACGAGCAGCTGCGGCAGCAGCTGGTGGCGATGATCGCCACTGGCTCTCTGGTGCCGGGCGATCGGCTTCCTCCGGTGCGGCAGTTGGCTGGGGACCTGGGGTTGGCCCCCGGCACGGTGGCCCGAACATACAAGGAGCTCGAAGGCAGCGGGCACGTCGTCTCCCGACGAGGAGCGGGAACTCGGGTGGCTGCGGCGACCCAGGCAGCAGCGGCGGCGACTGAGGACGAGTTGCATCGGCGCGCCGAGGAGTTCATGCGTTCTGCCCGTCTCCTGGGCGCAGACCTGATGGCTGCCGAACAGGCCCTGCGGGCCGCCTGGCGAACCGGGAACGCATGAGGTCGCTTCGCCTGTACCGACCTCGCCGAGCTGGTCGGTGACTATCGCGTCAAGCGACCTTGCCGACGATCTGCTGGGGTTGACGGGCCTTGAACTGATCGCCGTCGACCGCATCCACCCTGGCGCTGAAGCCGATTCCGATGTCGACTATCCGCGCGGCTTGCTTCGCCTGACGATCCAAACTCTGCGTCCATCGCTCGTCGCCTGCCGGACCTGCGGCGTCCTCGCCGCCGACCACGGCCGCCGTGAGCACCGCCTCGCTGACGCGCCCTGCTTCGGCACCCCTGTACAGCTGATCTGGCGCAAGCGACGCTGGCGCTGTCGCGAACCACGCTGCCCCACCGGCGTCTGGTCCGAAGAACACCCCGCCCTGCTCGCACGGGCCAAGCTCACCGCCCGGGCCGTGGCCTGGGCGATCCAGACGCTGCGCTGGGACGACTCCACCGTCTCGGCCTTGGCCCGCCAGCTCGGCGTTGACTGGCACACCCTGATGGACGTCATCCGCACCCGAGCCCACCAGGACCTTGACGACGATCCCGCCCGCGCCGCGCGGCTGGCCGGAATGGACACCGTCGGGGTCGATGAGCACATCTGGCGACCGTCCGCCCGCCACCGCGACCGGGCGGTCACCTCCATCGTCGACCTCACCCACGACGAGGACGGCCGGATCCACGCCCGTCTGCTCGACGTCACCCTCGGCCGTTCCGGGCCGGTCTACGCGACCTGAATCCCGCGCCCAGGACGAGGAGTTCGTCGCCGGCATCACCCACGCCTCCCTGGACCCTCTCCGCGGCTACGCCAACGCCATCCGCACCGAACTGCCCGACGACACCGTGACCGTGCTGGATGCCTTCCACATCGTGAAGCTCGCCTCCACCGCCATGGACGAGGTTCGCCGCCGCGTCCAGCAAGCCACCCTGGGCCGGCGCGGTCACACGAAGGACCCGCTCTACCGAATCCGGCGGCTGCTGACCACGGCCCGGGAGAACCTCACCGACCGCGGCCACGCTCGCCTCGAGGCCGCACTGCAGGCCGGTGACCCCGGACTGGAAGTGACCGTGGCCTGGCACGCCTACCAGCAGCTTCGGTCGATGTTCCACGCCGCCAGCCCGGCTGCGGGCCGGGCTACCGCGGATCCGGTACTTGCGAGCTTCTACCGCTGCCCCATCCCGGAGATCGCCCGCCTCGGGCGCACCCTGCGGTCCTGGCGGGCGGAGGTACTGGCCTACTTCGACACCGGAGGCATCAGCAACGGCGGTACCGAAGCCATCAACCTCATTATCGAGAAGACCCGTCGCTTAGCGCATGGGTTCCGTAGCTTCGGCAACTACCGCATCCGCATCTTGCTCGCCGCCGACGGGACGCGCCCGTGGCGACGTCGGAAGCGCGGGTCAGGGTGAGCTACCCACCCACAGATCCGAAGAGCCGCTTATCCCTGCCGTTCCTAGCGTGCCTAGGAATACTGCGCAGCTGGTCAGGTGGCAGCCTCGATCGGCCACGAGTCGAGTCAGCGGCGGGCGCGGCGACGGAGCTGGAAGGGCTGGCCGTTGTTGTGCTCGCGCTCCCACGTCTCGGTGGCCAGCAGGATGAGGTCGCGGTACCCGTCAGTCTCGGAGTCGTAGCCGTCCGCGCCTCCGCGGGCACAGAAGGCGGCCTTGACGCGGTCGCGCTCCTCCGGCGATCCGAAGTACACGGTCGTGGCCCTGCCCGCGAAGGAGACGCGCCCGCTGACCAGCCGCGGCGTCGTGCCCGCGGCGTCGCGGGAAGGGGACTCGGGGCCGTCCGTGTCCTGGCTGACCTCGGTGTGGCCGGAGTCGCCGTGGAGCTTCTCCCCCGCCTCAGCGGGGCGGCTTTCTGGCGCCGCAGCGTCATGGTCTCCCGTGGCCTGCAGCTGACCGGGGACCGACTCAGGCAGCGACGGTGCTGGCGCTTGTGCAGTGGCGGCCGTGAGGATGGTGTTGCTGGCGGCCTCGCGAGTGGCGTCTTCCTCAGCAGCAGCGGCCTTCGCGGCCGCGCCAGCTGATTGGGCGGGGTGCGGCCGACTGACGGCGGGGCCGCGGGACGGGGTAGCCATGGTTGTCTCCAGGGTGGGTCGTCAGGAGCAAGGAGTGGCGGCGGGGGTGGGAGCCGGCTTCCGCAGGCGTGCGTCGAGCTGGGCCCACAAGGCGTCCAAGACGACGGTGACGGCGGATGCCCCAGGGCTCTTCATGGCGTGGATCGGAAGACCCGCGCTGGCTGCGTCTGCGACGGCGGTGCGTTCGGGGACGATGCCCTCCAGGACGAGGGGGCCGTAGCTTTCCCGGAGCTCCTGCTCGCGGAATGCCGCCTCGGCGGTGCGCTTGCCCCGGTTGATGAGCAGGGCCAGCAGCTGAGGAGTGCTCTGCTCGAAGCCGTCTCGGACTTCGGTCATCGTCTCCTCGAGGCGTCCCACGCCCTGGAAGGCATGTCCGGCGGGTTCGGTGACGATGACGACGTGCGTCACGGCGACGAGGCCGGCGAGAAGCACCCGCCCCAGGCTGGGCGGGCCGTCCATGAGGACGACGTCGTAGTGGGCGAGGCTGTCGCGCCCTTGCCCGAGGGCCTTGCGTAGCCGCAGGGGTGGGTGGCGCCGGTGTCGGTGTCGACCTCGACCACCGAGCGGCTACCGGGGACGAGGTCCAACCCCGACCCACTCCCCCGTCCCAGCCACGATGACCTCGCTCAGCGCTTGATGAGCAACACTGCCCAAGTGATGGGGGAACCGGCGCACCGCCACCGCGAGGGACTGCTAAGGAAGCGTCGGCTGCTCCAGGGCCGCCCGCCTGCCCCCCACAAGCTCCGCCAAGAGCTCGTGTCTCGGGCGTACCGGGCCACTCCTACGACCATCGTGGCCATGAAGGACCTCAGCCAGACCCAGCCCGATCCAAGCAACGAGTGGGCCACAAGGCACGCAACGCAGCTGATCACGTCGACCAGCCTGACCGAGACCCGCACGTCGGCCGGTAGCGCGCATGGCGGGGGCAGCTGACGTGACCTCTCCTACCGGAACGCCCGGGGCACGCAAGCCCGTCGACCTGGTCGCCGACCTTCGCGCCTACGGCATGTCCATCGCAGAGATCGCCCACGAGTTGGACCGCTCCCCCCGCATGGTGCGCAAGATCGTCCGAGGTGAGACCAGCGGGGAGATCTACCGCGCCACCTTGAACGAGCTCGTCACCACCGGTCGCGCCAGTACCCGCCCCGCTCGACGCCGCGACCGCACCGGACAGGTGGTGCCCGTGCGCGCACCCCGCGGTGCAGCCACACCGACCGTCCGCCCCAGCGACCCCGCTCCCACCCCGACGCCTCCTCCCACCAGTGGCACACCAGGCCCGCGACGCCGGCGCCCCAGCCAGCCGGTCGCAGCCCCGGAACAGCCGGCGGAGTCCACGTCGTATCTGCCGGGAGGTGCCCGCCAACACTCCGTCCGGATGCCCCAGCGCGGCCCCAACCGCGAGTCCGGACGGCAACAGATCAACGCCTGGCTACGCGCCGCGGCTCGCGGCCAACGCAGAGGCCGTAAAAACGTGCGCTTCACCGTGCACCTGCGCGACGGGCGCACGGTCACCGTCGGCGACAAGGGCGGCTACGCCGTCTCCGCAGCCCTGGCACGCTCCCGCGCCGAAGGCCAAGACCCCCTCGCCTGGCTGACCAACGAAATCCAAGCCCGCTACGCCGAGTTCTACCCCCGCGACCGCGACATCATCGGTGTCGACCTCACCATCTACTGACCGACACCCCACCGGGGGGGGGGTCCCAAGCAACGTCACTCACGTCACCACACGCCTCCGGCCTCCCGGGCAGCTGGCTCATCGCCTCGCCGACAGCGACAGACACGGGGTGCCCTGGCGTCGACGGGGCCGATCCACCATCGACGCAACACCCGGTGCCATCCCGGCCTCCCCCACGCAACACGACAGCAGCTGTGGTCAGGCGCTCACCGGACTACTCGGCGCTCGCGGACCAAGGACGTCGGGAGCTGATGTCTGTCACCCCGCTGCGGCCCTGTAGGGAGAGCGAGCACCGCGGTTCTGCGGTGCGGCATGACCGGGTCGCTGTGCCCTACGGAGGAGTCGGGGTCGTTGTCGACGTTGCACCGGCTCGCCCGCTCAGGTCGCCCGGTGCCGGCGATCGCCGGCGCCGGGTGGCTGCGAGCGCCGAGGTGAGGGTCGTGTCGGGCCAGTGGGTGGCACCGCATGTCGCTGCCCAGCTAGTCAAGTCACGCTGGCTGGATCAATCTCGTCGCTGATCCTCGAGGGGTATGAAGTCGCGAGGTGCTGCACTGGCAGTGAGGCGCAACCCATAAGTCTGGCTTTGCACGAGCGCGTCCTGGACCGCGACACGACTCCGGCGACGTCACGACGTCCCCGCCGTGGAGCGGCGACCAGTGATGGCGAGGCGGGTCTGGTCAGCGAGGGAGTGGCTGACCGTCGACCCGCACGTTACTGGACGCCGTTGCCAGGGTCAGCCCGAAGTGGGTGGCTCAGAGCGCGGCGGGCACGCGGCGTCACGAAGCACCACGCTCCATGTGGGTGGCGAACATCAACTGGTCGCAGTCCTGGCATCGCGGCTGGGTCAGGTCCGGGTAGCCGGCTTCATCGAGCTGGCGCCGGGTTCTCTCATCGCACTGTCCGCACCACGGCAACGCCACGCTGAGGTGATCTCGACGGTGTGGGGCTTCCTTCAGCGGGACGAGGACTTTGGCGAAGAGGCCGCAGGGGTTGTCCAGGGGGCCTGGACGCAGGCGTTGCCGGACGGCTTCCAGGATGTCCTCCCCCGTCCAGCCCAACTTCAAGCGTTGCTTGATCAAGCCCTGCAGGCGCAGAGCCTGGGCAAGGTCGGGACGCAGCTGTTCCGGCAGCTGCAGCACGGTCCGCTCAGCTTCCAGGTCAGCCAGCTCGTCATCGGCCTCGAGGTCGGCGCCACTGGCGAGCGCAGCGAGCCCGGGTGGTGCCGTGTCGGCGCCACTGGCGCTGCTCACGAGGGGCAGTCGCAGGTTATCCACAGCCGACGCCTCCACGTCACGTTCACGTCCGGACGTATACGTGGTTTTGGTAGTTGGTTCTATGGATGGTTTGGGTGACACGGGTGTCACCCCTGAAGCGTCACCGGTGTCACCCCTGACGGCTCTGGATGTCACCCCTGACCCGTGGTTATCCACAGCTTTTAGGGGTGACAAGTTGTCACCCCTGGGGTAGTTGTCCACAACCTGCAGGGGTGACAACTTGTCACCCCTGAGAGCTGCGACGCTGGGAAGCGACGACTCCGTGGGCTCGGTGCCGGCCAGGGGTGTCAGATTGTCACCCCTGCTGAGCTGCGAAGACGTTGATCCGCTTCGGCGCCCGTGGGCAGCGGCGATCTGTCGTCGACCCTCATCGCTTCGGGTCAGCGCCCACGTCTGCGCAGTGGCCTCGGTCATGGCGACTTCGTAGCTGATGGGGCGGTAGCGGGCCGGGATGCGGGGGTCGATGACGCTCTGGTCGCCTTCACGGATGAAGCCGTCCTCGACGAGCTTGGCGACGTGACGCTGCACGGTGCGGCCTGAGCAGTTCGCGTACGCGGCGAGGGTCTCGATGCCGGCGTAGGCGGCGGTGCCGTCACGGTGGGCGTGGTTGGCCAGGCCGATGAGGATCAGCTTGCGGGTGGAGTCCCCCACGTTGAACGAGAGCACGGCCGAGAGGGCCTCGACGCTCACGTCGCCTTCTTGGTGCGGCGGCTCGTCGCGGTCGCGCGCTCAGACGCGGAGCCAGAGATGGGGTAGGCGAGGCCAGTGAGGCGGGTGTGACGCGTGAGCGTTGCCAACGGTGACGGAAAGGTCACGTCACCGTAGTAAAGGGGTGTGACATCGGCGTGTTGCCCGGCTTCGACTACACGAAGGCGGACATGAGCGTCTACGCTCATGGGTAGCTCCTGATTGAAGTGCGGCTTGACAGGCTGGATTTCAGGGGTGGACGGCGGCGGAGTCGGTCAGTACGGGAGGTGCGAACTCCCGACCGGCGAGGCCGCCGTCGTCGTGTCCGGGCTACGCCGACATGCGCAGCTCCTCTTGCACTGGTGCACCAGGGGCCGCCGGCAGCTTGATGTAGTCGGGGTCACCGAGGTCGTGTGCGCGCGCCATGACCAGCGCGACGTAGTCCGTGAGCGGGATGCCCATGTGCTCCGCAAGCTCCTCGTAGAGGCGCTTGTGGTCGACAGGGACCCGCGCAGAGATCGGTCCGCGAATGCCCCGGGGCTTCGGTCCCGGCTTCCTGCGTTCAGCCATGCGCCAGTCCTACCGGTACCTGGATGCAACATCAGGGATTGGCGGCGCGACACGCCGCGCCGATGGATCATCGGTACTCCGCCATGGGCGGGGTCTGACATGCATGCGGCTGGCGCGACCGGCTGGTGAGTGCTCACAGGAGACATAGCCGCGCCGAGCCCTGAATGTGACACCTCCTCGAGCAACTTCTTCGAAGTCGCCCGAGACGAACACTGTGCGCGACAACCTGTTAGCGCAGTCGTGAGCGCTGCGACTAGCGCACATGCTGACGTACTTGTTAGCGCCCGCCCGGCTCCACGGGTCGTCGACCTCTGGTGGCACGCCCGCTAACAGCCGCGCTAGTAAGTCGGTGACCGGGGCGCCACGAGCGTCCGGCTAGACCCCCGACTGGGAGGTGACAGCCGGGTCTCTCAGGCCGCAACGGCGACCGCGAGCGCCGCCGCGGCCAACATGTAGGGCCCGAAGGCGACCCGGCTCTGCAGTCGTGTGCGTCGCAGGAGCAGCTGCGGCAGCGCGGCCAGGAAGGACAAGGCGAAGGCCCCCAGAGCCCCCAGCAGCAGGCTGTCCCATCCCAACCAGGCCAGAGCTGCGCCCAGCACCCCGGCGAGGCGGACGTCACCAAGCCCCATCAGCCTGCCGGGCAGCACACACAGCACCAGGTAGACCCCACCCAAGATCAGGCCGCCGAGCGCTGCCGTGCCCAGCCGCGCCCACTGCCCCATCACAGCAGCGTCGAGGCCCAGCGAGACCGCCAGCACGGGATAGGCCGGGGCGATGAAGCAGGTCGGCAGCCGATGGTGGCGCACGTCGCACACCAGCAGCGGCACCAGCACCGCACCCAGGTAGACGTAGGCGAGCGCGGCGGGGCGCGAGCCAATCACCAGGAGGGACCCGACCGCGAGAACCACGGCTGCCGCAGCAGTGAGCCCTGGTAGCCAGCGGCCGCTGGAGACGCCCTGGGTGTCTGACTTGGTGGTGGGACCTGCCAGGGGGGCAAGGTGGTGGCTGGGTGGTGCAGCCGGGTCTGCGAGGACGGTGTCGTAGGAGGGGGCCCCCGCGTCGGCGTCCCAGGCGGACTCGATGTGGTGGTGCATGAGCTGGCCACCGCGCAGCGCGGCCGGAGACGCCACGTCGGCCGTTGCGGTGCTGAGGGCGGTCAGGTCGCGGTCGTCACCAGGGTCACCGGTGGGCACACCAGACGTCGTGGACTCGGCTGCCAGCTGGTGCAGCCAGCACCGCCACCGGTCCAAGGCCACCAACACTGCGACGATGGACGCGAGCACCCCACCCAGCACCGTCAACGGCCACGTCACCGCTGTCCTCGGCCTCCTCGTCCTCGTCCTCGCCGACACGGTGCAGGGACGTTCGCAGCTGCTCCCAGGCCGCTGGTGCCCGTGGCGGTCGTCACGAAGAGACCCCGTAGCTGGTGATGAGGGCCTGCGCCTCCCCGATCGGCAGATGACCCGCATCTTGGGTCGTCAGCGTCGTCGCACCGGTGTCCGCACCGGTCCAGGCCACGTCCCACGTCGCGGTCGCGGTGATCGTGTACTTCATGGCCGGCTGCTTACGAGAAGTCTTCTGGTAACCGTCGTACCCGCACGTCGGTGACGGCTCGATCCCCTCGACGTAGGGGGTCCCGATAGCTCCATCACTCAGGGGGAAGCAGTTGACGACGTGTCCATCACCCATGTCGTAGGAGACGTGGTCAAGCTCCGCGGTGGCCGTGACCGTGAAGGGCCCGGCCGTCGCGGTCGCTGTGGAGCCGGGCAGGTCTTCCGTCCAGAACCACACCGGCATCCCGACCAGCCCAAAAGTCTCGGTGCCCCTACGCCCGGTCAACTCATCGGTACCTGGGGAGCTGTGGATGGTCGGCAGACCAGGCGCCAGCTGCGAGACCGCCATCTGCGCGACCTCGCCCGGCGTCACCGTGACTACCTCTCCCCCACCCGCAGCGACAGGAGCGGTGGGCGGTGCAAGACCTTGGAGCCCGATGACGGTCGTGGCCAGACACGCCGTCGCAGTCGCGCTGGTACACGTCGGGGGCGCCAACGCATCACTGACATCGAAGCGCGTTACCTTGTCCTGTCCGCCCGCGGATGTCCCTACCGGCTTAGCGCGTGCCGGTTTGGCCGTCGAACTCGCGCTGCTGGCGGTACCAGGAGTCTCTGCCTGAACCCAGCATCGAGTCCCTGAACAAATGACGTTGGCCGCGCCTGGGGCGGCTGCTTGAGCTGATGAGGGGGTGACGACTACCGCAATTAGAAGAGCGCCAACTGCTGCGAATAGCGCTTGCCTATGGAGCTTTACCATCAGCAACTTTGTTCAGTGCGCGTACCGCCGTCAACCAGCCAAGCGCCATCCTTTTCATAGGCCCAGAAGGTACTAACGAGTCGTGTTGGAAAGCTGCTGGACCCGTCGGGACCTACCCGCATGTTGTTACCCGCTTGATCCAGCACCTTGGCTTGAGAGCTATCTACGCAAACGGACAGCTTGACTCGTGCTGGAGCGAAGGCGTTAGGAGCTTCAGCTGAATAGTCAGAGGAAAGCAGTTGAAGCGAGCTGCCGCCTTCACTTCGGACGCCCGCCTGAACGGCGCCTTCGATCACTCGTTGCTCATTTTCGATGGCGCCAGGCAGTGCGATGGACGCTAGGTCAACACCCGACAGGCTGTTGACGCTTTCCGCCTGCAGCGTGCGGTCGTTCCACGTCTGGACGGACTGCCATGCGGCGTCCTTGGCGGCTTGGACTTCCTGGGCGCTGGGCGCGGTGGTTGCCGGCGGGGCGGCTTGGGCGGGCTCGTCGTTGTTGCCGAGCAGGCTGACGCCGGCGATGGTGCACCCGGCCAGCAGGAGGACCGCACCAGCCGTGGGCAGCATCCAGCGACGACGCGAACGCACCTGGGGCAGCTCATCGTGTGAGGTGCGCAGGGTGCGGTCGGTGAGGCTCATCGTGGTCGGTCCCATCGCTGGTGGCGTCCGGTCACCGGTCATCCTCCCCGGTGCAGTCGCTGTGTGGCTACCGCGATGCCCATCCGAGCTCGTAGTGGCCTCACCTGCGGTGACGATGGGGTCCCGCCAGGGGTCTGCTCGAGGTGTCCGTCGGTGAGGACGTCTGCGTGACCGCTGGGGCTGTCGACGTCTTGGCGTGGTGGTGTCACGGGGTCTCCAGGGCGGCGAGCAGGTCAGCTTCCAAGCGCAGGGTGCTGATGGCGGGCTCAAGGTCGTCGGCCTGTAACTGCAGGTGGTGGTCGATGATCATGCGGTTGACCTCGTCTTCATCGCCGGCAGCCGCCGCTGCGCGTAGAGCGGTCTCGACGAGCAGGGTGTGGTGCGGCTCGGCGCGCAGTCCTACCGCCGAGGCGCGCCTCGCGGTGGTGGTGTCACCACGGTGCAGCGCGACGCTGGCCACGTGCAGGGCGACATCAACGATCTGCATGCGGACCTCCTGGCGCAGGTCCTCAGTCCACGCCCCGTAGTGGGCCTTCAACACCTGCACCCTCACACCCACCCCTGGGGTGTCGACGGCCTTGTTGTGCCGGACGTCATGGGAGCGACCCCCCTCGAAGGGCAAGCCCCGGACCAGCTGCAAGGCCTGGATGAGGTTCGGCAGGGGGGTGCTGGCGACGTCGTGACCGACCAGTTCCAGGAAGACGTCGTGGTCGGTGACGACCCCCTGCAGCTTGATCTGCTGGTTCTTCGGCACGTAAGGCTGCCCGGCCTCATCTGTGCCGAGCCAGCGCCGGATCCGCGACAAGCTCGCGGTGCAGTTCCTGCTCGCCCCCCGGTCCATGATCGGCAGGTCCCAGAACGTCGAGGTGAACGAAGCCCGCGACGGGTGCGGCATCAACGTCAGGTACAGCATCTGGGCGATCATCACCGTCTTCTTGCTGGCATCACCACCGGTGGGCTCCTCCCCGCGAGCGCTGAGCAGCA
>Ga0160429_1000922_pt1 | contig 18288 bp, 21 predicted proteins | sample SolpanmetagenomR_FD_108199 | JGI IMG/M metagenome (GOLD analysis project Ga0160429, IMG submission 108199) | Solar panel surface microbial communities from Lawrence Berkeley National Laboratory, California, USA - R | ecosystem: Engineered > Built environment > Solar panel > Unclassified ...
CTTCGATGATCAAGGAGGTGTCGTCGGGAGCGGGACGCGCGTCCGCGCGGGCGGAAGCGTCAGAGGCTGGTGGACGGTCGCTCACAGTGGTTCTCCGCGGGGCATCGCGAGGGTGGGCGCGGCAGGTCGTCGACCGGGGGAATCCCGGTCGCGCGCTGCCAGCGCGGTGACGGATGCACCGGCACCGCCCGGCCGTGACGGCCAGGGCGGTACCGGGCGAACAGGAACACTGCAGGTCAGGGCACTGCACGACTCGGGGTGGCACCAGACGGATGGGGTGCGTGCTGCCTGAAAATCGGAAGGTCAGCGGTTCGACCCCGCTCCTGGCCACCTCGTCTGACCTGCGGATTCACTCTCCGGCGGCCCCCGCTCCGCCCCTTCCAGAGGCTGCTGCGCTGCCAATGCGCTGCCACCCTCCTCCGGGACGTACGGGACGGCGGCCGCGATGCTGTCCGCGGCTGACCTCGCCAGCGCTGGCACGACATGGGTGTACAGGTCCCGAGTGATCACGCTGGTGGAGTGACCGAGGCGGTCGCTGACCACCTTGATGTCCACACCTGCGGACAGCGCCAGGGTCGCGTGGGTGTGCCGCAGGTCGTGCAGGCGGATGCGCGGCACGCCGGCCTCCTTGACGAGGACGGCGAAGAGGTGGGTGATCGTGTCGGGGCGCAGGAGGCCGCCGTTCTCGCGGGTGAAGACGAGCCCGTGCTCCTCCCAGCCCTCCCCCCACGCCGCCCTCTCGTTCTGCTGACGCCCGCGGTGTCGGCGCAGGACCTCGACCGTCGCACGGTCCAGCGGGACGACGCGGTTGCCCGACGCGGTCTTGGGTGCCCCGAGACGCAGTCCCTTGCCTGCGTCGGTGATCTGCCAGTACACGCGGACGTGCGCCCGCTCGAGGTCGACGTCAGCCCAGTGCAGGCCGATCGCCTCCCCCCGCCGCATCCCGGTGTAGGCGAGCAGGTGGAAGAGCGCCGACAGCCGGTGTGACCGGCAGGCGGTCAGGAAGGTCGCGACGTCCTGCGGCTCCCACACCTCGGCGCGAGCCTTGCGGTGCTCGGGCAGTTCGACGTGCAGCGCAGGGTTGAAGACGATCAGGCGACGCTTGACCGCGGTGTTCAAGGCTGATCGCAGGGTCCGGTGCACGTGGTGCGCCGTGGCGGCGGTCGCGCCGACGTACCGGCCGCTGAGCAGGTCGTCGTAGAGCTGATCGATGTGCTCGTCGCGCAGCTCCTGGATGCGGTGCTGCCCGAGGGCGGGCGCCAGGTACAGCCTGATGTGGATCTCGTAGTTGCGCCGCGTGTTGTCGCGGAGTTGGCGCTTGCCCTGCAGCCACTGCTTCAGGTAGGCCTCAACCGTCAGTGCACGGTCGTGCCGGACACCGTGCAGGACCCTCTCGGCCTCCTCGCTGAGCGCCTGCTGCGCTTCCCGCCGAGTGCTGAAGCCCGACTTCGTGATCCGGCGGCGCGTGCCGGCGGGAGTCCGACCTGCATCGAGGGTGAAGCTCCACGCACCGCGGCACCGGTGCGGCAGGACCGCACCCTCGCTGTCGACCGGGCAGGTCCTGGAGTGGCGCTGCCACACCGACCCCTGCCTCACCGCGCCACTCCGACGAGGGCGAGCAACGGCCCGGACGGTACCCGGATGGACTTGCCGAGGCGCACGACGGGGGTGGGCCACTCACCCGTGCGGATGAGCTCGTACGCGGCCGTACGGCCGATCCCGAGCACTCGGGCTGCGGTGGGGACGTCGACGACGGGCGGCAGCTCCCGCACCTCCTCGGTGGTGATCTGCGATCGGGTCATCACAGGCTCCTCTTGCCTCACTCGGCCATCGACACGTGGATGTGGTCGTAGTGCCCGCCGGTGGGGTCCTCTGCGTTGTAGACCCCGCCACCGGTGTACGCCCGCCAGCCTTCCCCGGCCCGGCTGCGTGACCAGATGCGGCCCTGCCAGATGAGGTAGGAGACCCGCAGCTCGTCAGCGTTGGCCTGAAGCCACACCGCCGTCTGCCAGCCGAGCGCGACGTCCGCTTCACCCGGGAACGTGCCGGTCCTGCCGTAGAAGACGTCGCAGGCCCTGCCCTTCGGGTGGTCGGAGGTGGGGTTCCACGCGTGCGCGTCCCAGCACGACGCGGCACGCTGACCGAAGGTGTCGCGCAGCTGGGTGAGCATCCACGCCGTGGCAGGGGTCACGCATCCGCCGGTGCCCGTGGGGTCGGGCACGGTGCAGCCGCCAGCGCCGCCGGAGAAAGCCACCGCAGTGCCGGAGGCGGTCGCCGTCGGTGGCCCGGTGTAGTCCTCGACGTAGCCGTGGATCGCCGCGAGGTAGGCGGCGACCTCGTGCGCGCATTCGGTGCCGCACCCGGCCTCCCCCGCGACGGGGATGCCGGTCGCGGAGCCGGTGACGCGCGAGCACCCCGCGATGTGGCAGACGGCCAGGGAGTCGAGTGGGGCCGTCGGCTTCCCCGTCGCGCGGAGGTGGTCGGTCACCAGGCGTAGGTTGCTGCACATCCACGGCAGAGCGACGGCGAAGTGCCGTACCGGGTCCCAGACGGGGTGGGCGGATCCGGGGCCTGCGTGGACGTCCCAGCCGGGGCCACCGCCGCCCTCGACCCAGGTGGCCGGCATGAGCTGCAGCAGTCCTGCCGCTCCAGCCGAGGAGTAGGCGCGAGGGTTCCAGCCGGACTCTGCCTGTACCTCCGCCACCAGCCAGGTCAGCGGCAGCTCAGGGCAGGCCCGGTCACGGGCTGCCTCCAGGGCGCCGAGGGACGCGCGAGCGGCCTCGGGCAAGGCAGAGACGGCGAGGCCCTGTCCGGTGGCGGCTCCAGCAGCCGGGGCATCGCCGAGGAGGGCACCGCCCAGCAGCACGACGCCCAGGAAGAGGGCCACGGCGGCACTCAGGAGGACTCTCACAGCGGCGACTCCTCCCGATAGCGTGGGGTGTTCGACGACTGATGACGCGTCGTCGCAGCGGTGATCGGCACGATGGACACGACGACACGGAGGGGACGGCCCTGACACCGGCGGCCGCGATCTGACAGCGTGGCTGTAGGCACGGACGTCCGTCCACGTTGGTTGACATCGTGGTTTGAACCATAGACCGCTGTGGACGGATGACACAAGGCGACCGGGGAGGGAGTGGACGGCCGATGCAGGACGCACACCCCGACGACGGACACAGCGACGTGCCCTCCCCCGCCGGCTTCGAGTCATCCACCTCCGGTCCTCGACGGCGCACCCTGGCGGAGAAGGTCGACCTCCTCTTCCGCACGGTCCACCCCGCCAAGGGCGGCGAGTACAGCTACGAGCACGTCTCCAAGGCGATCCGGGACCGGGGTGGGCCGTCCATCTCCGGCAGCTACCTCTGGCTGCTCCGCAAGGGTGAACGTGACAACCCGACCCTGCGGCACCTCGAGGCGCTCGCCGGCTTCTTCGGCGTCCCGCCCGCCTACTTCTTCGACGATGACCTCACGGACAGCGTCCACGACCAGCTGGCCCTGCTCGCGTTGCTTCGCGACAGTGACGTGCGGAAAGTTGCACTCCGAACGTCGGGACTGAGTCGCGAGAGCCTCCTGGCGCTCGGCGAGATGGTCGACCGCGTCCGGAAGCTGGAAGGCTTACCCGTCGACCCTGCAGCTGACGACGGCACTTCGCCTCGGTAACGAGAATCGCGTCGCAGCGGACGCTCGACGGATGCGGCACGTCGAGCGATTCGGACCGCGAGCAGAGCTCGGCGGATGAGCTCACTGTCAAGGGCATGGCATCGCGATCAAGCGTCGGCGAGGTCCGCCGTGCCTTCCTTCAACTGCCCACCTTGCGCGGCGACTAGCTGAGACGGCGCAGCGAGGTCCGCCGTGCCTTCCTTCTACTGCCCACCTTGCGCGGCGACTAGCTGAGACGGCGCAGCTAGCTGAGACGGCGCAGCTAGCTGAGACGGCGCAGCAAGATATGCGTCTGCTGAGCAGTCGCCGGCCGGGTACGCCCCGCGGGGACGCTGGACCGGCGCGGTCGAGTTCAGCCGTCACAAGATGCTGGCCGCCCTGCGCCCGTGCAGGAGGCATCCAGTACGTCCGCATCAGTACGTCCCCACTCAGATGCCTAGCAGCCCTCCGCAGAAGCTGCCAGCCTGAGAGGTGATGTGCTTTGGTCAGGGACGTCAAGTGGCGTTGTGTGATTCGAGGCCGGCACCCAGGTGATCGAAGTCCGCATCTCCGTTGACGATGTCGTGAGCCAAGTAGTCGAGATCTTGACCGCGGGCGACCGCTGCTTGCCGCGGGACGGCCAAGGCGTCGTCGTGCTGCAGGCCGAGCTTGAGATTGATCATGCCGATCGCCACCCACACGTTCCTGCGGCGACGCACGGGGTCGCTCTCCATGCACCATGTGCCGGGATCCAGGGGCACGTCTACGTCCGGCTTGACGGATTGAAGGACCTCGAGAAGGGCGTCGGCGGTCGCTTGCGCAACCAACTGCGCAGCGACGACGTCGTGACCGTCCATCCGCTGGGGGCGACGTGAGTAGAGGTCCAGGACACCGAAGCGTTCGCCACCGGCGCGCAGGGGTACCGCCAGGCCCGTCTCGAAGGGCATCGCCTCTTGATGCAGGGCAGCTAGGAAGGGCCAGCGCTGACTCATGGTGTCCCGGTCGAGGGTGATGGGGCGGCCTTGCGCCATGGCCTCGAAGCAGGGGCCTTCGCCCGAGGTGAACTGCAGGCGTTCAGCCGTGGCTGCGAGCGCGTCGCTGGCCCCGAGCGGTAGCCGCAGGTTGGCCCCGACCTGCACACACAGCCCAGCCCCGTCCATGCCGAGTGCGCGAGCAGCGGCCCGGCACATGACTGACGGCAGCTGCTCCGGGTCCCCAGCGACCTCACCGGCCAAGAGCCGCTCGAACTCCGTCACCAGAGGAGTGAGCGGGCGGCGCTCCTTGCTGACCGGTTCAGGTCCCAGGTCCCAGGTCGTCATGTGCCGCCCCCGTCGTGCTGCTCCGCCTTGGCCGCCGTGGTTGGACGCCTCGCCGACCACCCCAGTCTGCCGTTCAGTCTCCCGCGGCCACCACATCGGCCCAGTCACGGACTGCCTGACGCGGGCGAACGGTGTCGGCGGCGGCGTCGGTGTCGTCGATGCGCAAAAGGCTCCCGGCCTGAGCGGCGTCGAGGGCGGGGCCGAAGCCGGGGCCTTACTGCCGCTCGTCGAGCGTGGCGGCAAGGGCACCGCTGAAGGTGAAGACGTTGGTGCCGCCGACGTCGACCAGTGCGATGGACACCTCATCGGTGCTGGGGATGGTGTCGGCGGCGAGGCGCGCGATGTCGGTGGCCAGCTGGGCGAGGGGTTGGCTCTCGTGTATGACGCTGGCCAGGTAGCGGGCGGCAGCCTCCATGGCTGTGTCCGCGGCCGATTCAGCCAGTTCAGCGTCGTCGCTCACTGCGTTCCCCTCCGGCCGATCTCTTCATCCCGCGCACGGGGCTGTGACGGACGGTAACCGAAGCAGCCGAACCCTGCGCTTCGTTCAGCTTGCGGCCGGGTGCCTGAGCCGGCGGCAGCGTGGCGGCGGGGACTCGAACAAGCGTTGGACTAGCCCGCCATGACGACTTGCCGCGACAGCCCGAACCTCGTAGCTTGCGCCACCACCACTTGATCAGCCCCGAGGCCCTCGCACACCCCGCCTCCCTCGCGACAGTACGTGGACGCGCGGGTCGCTTGTCCCCGTCTGCTCGCTGTGCGGAGGGTCGATCGACCTGACCACGAGCGGGCCACCATCAGACACCGGCCAGCGCACATCGGGAAGGCTGGAGGCGACGAAGGCTCTCCCACTTGCTGCGCTGGCCGCTGACCTGTCACGGTGGACGCGCTGATCCCCCGTTGGACCCGAGCGGGCGACCAGTGGAGTGCAAAGCGCGCGCTCCGAGGGCGGCCCAGGGAGCGCCCCTCCGTGGGTCGCCCTCCCCGCGCGGCCTCTGCCTAGCGGGCGTCGCCCAACCGCGCGTCTCTCGGTAGACGCACCGGCGGCACCAGGTCTTCGAGACCGGCCACGACGGCAGCGGCTACGACCCGGCGAAGGCGGCGGTCGTCATTGGGTCAGCCTCCTCGCGCACCCTGAGGTTGGTGCTCTGCAGAAATTCTTCAGCGCGACCCACGACCGACTCCACCCCGACGAACAAGGTCACTCACCCTGACGCCGAACCCTCCCCGCAGCCCTCAATTCTTTTCCAACGACGCCACCAAGAACACCTGAGGAGCAACCGATCGATCAACCCCTCGGACCTTCCGGTCACGTCAATGAGCGGATGAATCAGGAGAAGAAGACACTGGCGACTGAGGATGCACGACCTGAGCGCAGACGCGTCTGCATCCGGCGGCGACGCCGGTCGCAGCGGTCCCAGTCAGTGTCGCGCTGACCTCGACGGGTGCCGCGCCGTGCGAGACCGCGACGGCGACGAGTTCGGTGATCAGCAAGGCGAGCAGGTCACACTGGTCGTCGGCGACCGCGTGATCGCGACACAGACGCAAGAGCCAGTGCCGGGCCAGCTTGAGGCCGACACGTCGTCCTCAAGCGCCAGCCGCCACGTCATCGATCGTTCCCCACCGCTATCAACACTTGGCGCTGATGCTGGTCTGGGTCGCGCTGGCGTTCGGCGTCGCAGCAGAGGATGGCCTCTACGTGACCTTGTGCCGTGTCACTGGGACGGCGACCCCTCAGTGGATCGTGTCGCGTCTTGCTCCCACGCCCGGTCGGTGAGACAAGCCATCTGGCTTCCTCCCCCACGTCCAGCTGGATTACCTCCATGCCACCGACCACCGACCTGACTCTGTCTCGGGCACGGTCCAGCGGCAATCGCCTCCTCGAGCAGTCCTATCCCTTGAGGGCCAGTAGACCGGGAGGCAAGCAGCTGATGGCCGCGATCGTCAGCGGGACGCCGACGCTTGCGGCGGTCGTCATGAGCCGGCCTTCGAGTCTCTGAAGCGGGCACGCCTGCTAGGACCAGCGCGGTCACGGGTGCACTGGCCCTGAAGGCCCATGACGAGAAGTCATGAGGGAGCGGCACCGACGGCCTGCGGCAGGCTCGGCCGCCCCGATGCGGGCGGCCTCTCCCTTCTCGGTACGTCTGGTCCTTCGCGGCCCTATCTCATGTCGCGACGACGGCGTCCACCGCGACAGCCATCGGCGTTCGCGTCGAGGCCGGCGCCTTGGGGCGCGAGCACCGCCCGCCGGCCCCACGCGGCGGGACGCCCCGGGGTGATCTGCAGCAGGGTGTCCAGGGCCGTCGGCCGCACCTCGAACACAGCGTCAGTGCGGGTGAAGTCGATCAGTGCGGCTCCAGCAAGACCGTGAAGCGGGCGGCCACGCGCGGCAGAGCACTGCTGAGGCCGTTGCACACCGATCCCAGCACGGAGAGCTGAGCCGAGTCCCCCAGCGGATCTGCCTTGCCCCACCGCCCCGCACACCGGCGGCCGAGGAGCCACCGGACTGCGTCACCACGACATGACGACGGCGGTCCGGCTGGCGTTCAAGAGGAACGCGCCGCCGGCGGGACGTAGAGGCCCTCACGTTCAGCGCGGACCGCGGCGAGGGTCCTCGTCGGCGCATCGAGCTTCACGAGAACGTGCTCGACGTGGGCGGCGACGGTCCTCGGGCTCACCACGAGCGCCTTCGCGACCTCCTGGTTGGAGCGGCCCTCCACCACGAGCCCGAGCACCTCCAGCTCACGGGGCGTGAGGCCGCGCAGGTCGGATGCGGGCGACAGGAGCACCACACCGCTCAGGGCGGTCGGCGCGTCATCCGGCGCGGCGAGAACGGTGATGCGCACGTGGCCGTCGGGCGCGTGCGCACCGCGCCGGGGCCAGAGGAAGGCCGAGCACACCTGCCCGTCGCCGACCCGGGAACGGGCGGTGGCCAGGACCTGCGGGCCGAGGGCGAGCAGGGCGGCGGAGTTCAGCCCGGGCAAAGGTTCTTGGCCGCCGTCCCTGCGCAGCGCCGTCCCGGCCGTCGCCCCGTGGACCAGCCGCACGGTGGCCAGGAGCGATCGCAGAGGATCGATGCCCTGGGCGATCACCGGGGCCAGCGCGGCGAGGCCCCGGCGCGCCCGCGTCGTCGGCGCCGCCGTGTCGGCGGACAACACCGCCAGGAAGCCGACGTGGCGGCCACCGAGCGCGAACAGGGGGACCGCGAGGGCCTCGTTGATGCCCGCCGGGATGAGGCACTGCGACCAGGTCGGCAGCTCCTCGGCGGGGTAGGGGAGGTCTGAGGGACTGAGCGGGGGCCGGTCCCGGTCAGTGCCCGTCACCTCGATGTCGTGCGCCATCGACGGTCCGCTGAGGAACTCCTCGACGCCGGCGTCCAGGTCGACGCTGGCCAGCGAGCTGTAGCTGCTGCTGGCGAAGGGATCCACGAGAGCGAGCCACGCTGCGTCGAAGGGAACGGCGCGGCGCAACGCCGCGAGCAACGCCTCCGCCCGCTCGGGCACCGGTTCGGTGCACACGGCGATCTGCGCCATCGTCGCCGCCACGTTGGGGGACACGGGCTCGCCTCCGCTCCGGCGCACTGTGCTGCCACGAGTGCCTGACGCCAGACCCGGACTCTCGAGGCCACCGTCGACGTGGAGGGACAGTACTGCGGTCCCGGCGCGCGCCCAAGCCCCAGCGGTGACACAGGCCGCAGCACCGGCCGGTCGGGTGAGGCGGTCGCACGTCCGGTCGGCCGAGACCCGGAGAGGTATCGGCAGATCGACCAATACCGGAGCCCGGGACCCCTCAGGTCAGATGAGGACAGCCGACCCGACCGGGCGGTCGAACTGAGCGAGGAGGCAGCGATGAAGGCTGTGGTCTACGAGGCGCCGCGGCAGGTCAGCGTCAGGGACGTCCCGGACGCGCGGATCGAGCGGGCGACCGACGTCCTGGTGCGCGTCACCTCGGCGAACATCTGCGGCTCGGACCTGCACATGTACGAGGGCCGGACCGACTTCGAGCCCGGCCGCTCGTTCGGGCACGAGAACCTGGGCCAGGTGGTGGAGGTCGGTGACGGGGTCGACAAGGTGCGGGTGGGCGACTGGGTCGTCCTGCCGTTCAACATCGCCTGCGGACACTGCAAGAACTGCGAGCACCAGCTCACCAACTACTGCCTGACCGCGCAGCCCGAGCCGACCATGGCCGGCGCCGCGTACGGCTTCGCTGACATGGGCCCCTACGGCGGTGGGCAAGCCGAACTGCTGCGCGTGCCCTGGGGAGACTTCAACTGCTTGCGCCTCGGGGAGGACGCCGAGCAGCGCCAGACCGACTACGTCATGCTCGCCGACATCTTCCCCACCGGTTACCACGCCACTGAGCTGGCCGACGTCCGGCCCGGCGACCAGACCGTGATCTACGGCGCCGGCCCGGTCGGGTTGATGGCCGCGCTCTCCGCAACGATCCGCGGTGCCGGCAAGGTCATGGTCGTCGACCGGCAGCCCGACCGGCTGCGACTGGCAGAGTCGATCGGCGCGATCGCCATCGACGACTCTGCGGTGGACCCCGTGCAGGCCGTCCTCGAGGAGACGATGGGGCTGGGAGCGGACAACGGTTGCGAGTGCGTTGGTTACCAGGCGCACGAGCCGGACGGCCAGGAACGGGCCGACCTCACCATGAACCGGCTGGTCGCCTCCGTGCGCTTCACTGGGAGGATCGGTGCGGTCGGGGTCTTCGTCCCCGAGGACCCCGGGGCCGCCGACGCGCTGGCGAAGCAAGGCAGGATCGCCTTCGACTACGGGCTGTTCTGGTTCAAGGGCCAGCACCTCGGTAGCGGTCAGGCGCCGGTCAAGAAGTACAACCGGCAGCTGCGCGACTTGATCGCCGGCGGCAAGGCAGAGCCGTCTTTCATCGTGAGTCACGAGCTCCCCCTCGAACAGGCCCCCGAGGCCTACCAGCACTTCGACAACCGCGATGAGGGCTGGACCAAGGTCGTCCTACACCCGGCGACGACCGGGGCGTGACCTGGCCGGGAACCGCGACGGCCAACGCGTGGCCGTCCTGGCACGCCGACGGCGTGGAACAGCTGAAGTCGGAGCAGCCGCGCCAGGCGCCTCCGAACGTCGGCGCCCGCACCGACGTCCTCCCGATCAGCGAAGGGGGAGGCAGGCCCGAGAGAACGACCTAGCTGACGATCATCAACCCTGACAGCTCGGTGTTGCCGTTGAGCGCGCTGCACGTCGACCTGCTCCTAGGTTTCGTCCCGAACCCGACGGGTCGCGTTCGCTCTCAGAGCTGGGGTGTGAGGAGTTCTCGCCTCACAGTCCCGGACGAGAGGATTCGCGTCTTCCCGTGTGCGAGGTGCCCTGAGATGCGCCTGCAGCTGCTTCTCACCGACCGTGCCCCCGGGCGACCTCGCCACTTCCAGCGTCAGGCGGCCTGCCCCTCCAGGCGGCTCGAACCTCGACAGCGCAGAGCTCTGGAGCTCCGAAGTCGTCACCAACAGCGTGCGCTACGCCTCTCCACCGATCTCGGTCGCGGTCGCGGTCAACTGTCAGGGCGTGACGAGCATCGAGCCGCGCACCTCAGGCAAGCCGGCGTGCTTCAACAGCGCTCTCTGGGCCGCGCCTCGGCGTTCCCGCTCCGAGTGTTCACTTCTCGGAGCAGCTCACCGTGGAGCGGGTGTGGCAGCCTGCACCGGTGGACTCACCGACCCCCGGCAGCGATCCGACGTCGTACCTCGTGATCGCGGGTCGAGGCGTCCTGGTCGGCAAGCAACCCGACGGGGACTCGGTGCGCTTCCGCCCCGATGAGCCAGCGCTGCTCACCCAGCTCGCCGACAGCCAGCGCATCAAGACCTCCGCCGACGCCACCGTGCAACTGCGCTTCGACGGCGTGGACGCCCCTGAGCTGCACTACGAAGGCGTCGGTCAGCCCGATGGTGTGGACGCCCGCGACCGCCTGCTGAGCCACCTGGGCTTCACCGACGTCACCTACACCACCGGTGGGGAGACGGTGGCCACCGCGAGCCCCGTGACTGTTCCCGTGGTGATCTGCTCGCGCATGGTCGAGGTCAACGGCCGCCCCGTCGCGGTCCTGTTCACCGGCGAGGCCGCGCAGGACCTCGCCGCCTCCAGTGGCGACTGGATCACCCTCGACGCCGACCGCCTGGCCACCTCGGTCAACACCTGGCAGGCACAGACCGGCTCGGTCTACCCGCTGCTGTACACCTCCACCCCGGCCGCGTTGCGCGAGGTCTTCACCTCCGCCGCCGCCGAAGCCCGTACTGCCGGCGCCGGCGTCTGGGCCTCCGACGCCACCACCGGCTTCCCCCTCACCAGTCCTGACGCGCTCGGCCCGGGCGGGGCCCTGATCTGGCCGAAGCTGTTCCGCCGCGCCACCGACTACTTCCACCACCACAGCCCTGGGCAGTCGCTGCCGGACTGGCTCGCCGCGACCCCCGAGGAAGACGACTCCCTCTATGTCGGAGACTCCACCACACCCACGGCGCTGCACACCCTGCTCCGCCAGGACGGCGCCCACGTCAGCCTCACCGCGGACCTGCTCGACCTCGTCATCATCGAACGCTGACCAAGGCACGGCTACCACCGACGACAGCGTCTGTGTCGTCGCAGTCCGCATGTGTGTCGTGACCTGCAGTAGTGGCGTTCTGAGAGCAAGGTCTTGTCGGAACGGTCGTCGGGTGTACATCAGGGTGGGGTGACACAGTGCCCCCATGGGTCCACTACCGGTGCCTTCCGTGCCTGCCGACGTCGCGGATGCCCTGGCTCGGTTTCTCCTCGATCGAAGCCGCGACGCGGGCGGCGCCGGCGCCCTGGCCCCCGGTGAGCGGGACGACCTCGTCGTCCTGGTCAAGAGCTACCAGCAAGCCGACGCCCGCGGGCATCGGCTGACAGCGGAGAACCTGGCCGCCACCATGGTGCTGGCCGCCGACCGGTTCGCCGACCACCCTGATCACCAACCGCAGTGGGGCACCTGGTTGCCCTTTGGTGACCTGCACGTCGACGACTTCAAGCAGCGGGTCGACCACGAAGCCGAGCCCCGCCGCAGGTGAGCCGGTGACCGCCGCTCAGGCGTAGGAGTAAGCCACCCGCTGTTGCTGCACGACGTCGCTGCGGCTCGCTCGCGCGTGGCACCGCAGCCGGGCCTCGGTGCGCGCCGCCGCCGCCCTCACCACCGCCTCTCGGTCTGCGCAGGCTCGGGGGTTGTCAAGGTCGCCGTGCTCTGCGACCTCGCGCAGGCGCTCCCCCACGGTGAGCACCCCACCGTGCCGGCCCACCGTGGCCTCGGCCCAGGTCAACGCGTCAGCCAGCGCGCCCTCACAGGCGTCGAGGTCGTCGAAGACCGCGAGCTGTGCACCCAGATCGAGCGCCGCAGCGACGTGAGCGCTGCCGAAGCGCTGGGCGACGAGGTCCACCAGCAGCCGTGGCCAGTGGTGCTCCCACAGATAGCGGGCACCGTCCAGAGGCGGGAATCCGACAGCCACGCCTGAGGACAGGACGTCGGCAGCCGACCCTACGTCCAGCAGCCACGCCGTCGCCGTCAGCAGGTACCGCTCCTGCGGAGGCAGTAGCACAGCCGCCTCGGCCGCCCGGGCCACGACGGCTTCCACACGAGCCCAGCGGGAGGCGTCCTCATACAGCAGCAACATCGCCAGAACCCGTGCCTGCTCAGGCAGCGAATCCGCCCACAGCTCTCGACTCGGCGCACGCTGCGCGCGCACCACCGCATCCGCAGGGGCGCCGACCGAGAGAGCGTCGCGGGCCACCAACCGTCGCTCGCCCTGAGATCGCGCCGACCTTCCCAGCTCGTGCACCCGGCACCCCTCCAGTGACCGCGACGACCCTGTGGACGACGACCGGGTGAGCGTCACCGCCAGAGGCGACCAGCGGGCGGCAGTGACGTGTCACTCCGATGGCCGCCAGACGTCCATGTCGGACGACGTCCGCGACGACGCGTCCCGCCGCACTCCCCTGGGGTCACAGCGGCCGGCTAGCGTCCGAACACGGCCGCCGGAATCGGACAGCACGACCACAGGAGAAGTACGCGCGGAAGCCGGACTCGGTCTGGCGGTGTGTCATGCCGCGGTGGCCGGCGTCGCTCCTCGAGCTCGTGTCCGCACGCGACGAGATTCCGTCGCCCAGTCAGAACGCCGTCGTTGTGCGAGAGGCCCGATCGCGGAAGGCCACTGCTGTTGCGCAGTTGCTGCAGCCCGGTCGTGGACCTCGTGCTGGAGAGCAGCGCTGACGTCAGGTGACGATGCGGGGGTCGTTGGACACGTCGCCGATGTGGACGTGGGTGTGGATCTGCTCCGCGGCGGGGGCGAGGACACCGAGCAGGTCCTCGAGGCAGTCACGGGCCACGGCGTGGACGCGTTCGGCGAGCTGGAGCAGCGGCGCGCCGTAGGCGGCGATCAGCTGGACCGTCACCGAGTCGAGCACGTCGTTGTCGTCGGTGGAGCACGTGATGCGTTCTGCCGCCGCCTCGGGGACGTCGTCGATCACGCGCCGCAACCGTGCCACGACGACGTCGGAGGCCACGAAGAAGTCCCCGCCGTCGTGACGTCCTCGCACGGGGGCGGAGGGCCGGAAGGCGTTCAAGGCCCGGGTCAGGATCCGGTCCTCGATGGCGCTCCAGCCGGCGGCGGTGTGCTGGCGCATCAGGTGTGTAGCTCTGGCCACGGTGTCGCGGGTGCGGGACTGGATCGCCTCATGCTCGGCCTGGTCGTCAGCCGGGTCGTGTTCGCTCACGTCGTTCACCTCCAATCCTGCAGGGTCGCGGCGACCGTGGCCCGCACTCGTTGAAGCAGACCACGGACGGCTGCCGGGGTGATGCCCACCACCGTGGCGATCTCGGCGTAGGAGAGATGTTCGATCTCCCGCAGGATCCACACGCTGCGCTGGCGTTCGGGCACCAGCCGCAGCGCGACGTCGAGCGCGGCCAGCAACGCCACCTCCACGGCCTCCGCGGCGGTGTCGGCGTGCAGGTCGCGCACCTCCTGAGCGACCTGATCGAGGTTCACGGCGGGGCGACTGCCTGACGCGGGGAAGGACGGTCGAATTCTCCGCAGGTGCTTCTGCGCTTCGTGCCGAGCCAGGACGAACAACCACGTTCGCACTGAGGAGTCGCCGCGGAAGCTCGGCAGCCCCTGCCACGCCGCCAGCACCGTCTCCTGCACGCAGTCCTCGGCGTCTGCGGCGTCGTGCAGGAGGCGGAAGACGTAGCCGTAGAGGCTCGGGCCGTGGCGGGCGACCAGCTGAGCGAACGCCTCCTTGTCCCCGAGGCCGGCCTGGCGGGCGAGGACCTCGTCGGGAACGACTGACGGACCGTCCAGGTCACTCGTCCCCCTCGGCGAACGCCGGCGTTCGCCGTGCACAGGGGGGCTCCAGGGAACCTCCGGGGTCACCGGACGACCTTTCACGTGGCTCCACGGCTGGTGTCGACCGTGCGCCGTCGAGTGCAGCAGTCCCTGAGGGCCTCGGCAACCGGAAGTGGGAACTGAAGCCGTAGGCGGCGGGTGTGAGCCACATCACTCCAGAGACACCGTGACGATCCGGGGGCTGGCGGCTCTACCTCTCTGCAGGCCGCGCCGGATCGTCATGGCGCCGGATGCCCCACCTGACTACCGAGGAGTCCTCCATGAGCGAGACCACGTCCAGCACCCGAGCGATGCCCACGACCGGCTCGTCCAGCCTGGCCGTCAGCCGCGACGCCGGCGGCACGGGCCCCCTGATCTCCAACCTGGGCACCACGTCCATCGCCGACACCGTCGTGTCCAAGATCGCCGGCCTCGCCGCCAAGGACGTGTCTGGCGTCTACGCCCTCGGTGGGGGCGCCTCCCGCGCCGTCGGCGCACTGCGTGAGCGCATCCCCGGCGGCCGCGTAAACCACTCCCAGGGCGTGTCGGTAGAGGTCGGGGAGACCCAGGCCGCCGTCGACATCGACCTCATCGCGGAGTACGGCGTGGCCATCGCCGACCTCGCGGCCGGCGTGCGCCGCAACGTCATCGCCTCCGTCGAGCGGATGACCGGCCTCCAGGTCACCGAGGTCAACATCGCCGTCGCCGACGTGCACCTGCCCTCCGACGACGCCGAGGACAGCGACGCCGAGTCCGCTCCCCGCGTCCTGTGACGCACTTGCCCGACGGGGCCGGGAGCGGGTTGCCGCCCGTTCCCGAGGTCCTCGAGGCACCAGGAGCCTCCGCGGTTGCACCGACTGCGCCGGTGGCCGAGACCGCCGATGCGGTGGCCGCTCTCGTGCTGGCCATACCGGGGGTAGCCGGGCTGCACCCCGGTCGCTTCGGCGAAGTTGCCACCTACCTGCCGGGGCGCCGTGTTACCGGCGTCAAGCTGAGCGACGACCGCGTGGAGGTCCACGTCGTCGTCGAGTTCGACGCGCCCATCCGCGCTGTCGCATCACAGATCCAGACCCTGGTCGGCGCTGCTGTGCCGGCGCCGGTGGAGGTCTTCATCGAAGACCTCGCCCCCGCCAGCCCCCGCTGACCCGTTCCCGCACCTGCGTCGCCCTGGCTGCCCGCCTCCAGGGTGCCCTCCCCACCCCCTGGAGCCACTCCGTGTCTGCCTCGATCGTCGGGATCTTCGCCGGTCTCCTGCTCTCCCTGGTCGCCATCCTTGGCGGCTGGGACTGGTTCGTCCTCGCCCTGCTCTTCGCCGGCGTCGGCTACGTCGTCGGTGCCCACCTGGAGGGCAAGCTGGACCTGACCGCACTGGTCCCCGGCCGCAGCCGTGGCTGAGACCCGCCCAGCGACGGCCGGCGCGCCCGGCGCGGACAGGACACCTCTTCGCAGTGCCGCATCGACCCCAGTGGGGGTCGGTCCGGTGCGTCCACGGCGCAGCCCTGGTGGGCGCGCCAGAGGCGGTCGCGAGAGTGAGCAGATCCTGCGCCGCTGGAGCGGTCCGGCTGCCGCCGCCGCCGAGCTCAACGCCGACGAACGCGACGAGGCAGCTGGACGTGGCTCGCTCGTCGTCGCGGACAAGGCGGTGGAGCGCATCGCCCAGGCTGCCGTCCTCGAGGTCTCCGGGGTGGTGAACTCCCGGGACAGCACCGGCGCGATCGCCAGCGCTCTCGGGCGCGCCTACCCCCGCGTCGACGTCCACGTCGCGGGTCGGCACGCGAGCGTCGACGTGGACGTCCTCACCCGCTGGCCGCGACCGGCCGCGCAGGTCGCCGCCGCCGTGCGTGAGCACGTGGCGGAGCGGCTGCACACCCTCGCCGACCTCGACGTCACCAGCGTCGACGTCAAGGTCGCCAAGGTCGTCCGCCCCAGCACTCCGGAGAGGAAGCGCGTCCAGTGAGCCTCGACACGAACACCCGCACACCGATGCGCGCCGCGACCCAGAAGACCGGCAGCGGCGCGATCGGTGTGGTCGGCCCGGTGCTGGCCGTCCTCCTGCTCGCCCTCGGTGCCCTGCTGCTGCGCGACGCGCTCGTCGCCGCCAGTGCCCTGTCGGGGAGGCAGTGGCTGCCTGCCGCCGCCGCCGGGTTGCAGGGCTTCGCCCCCGCGAGGTGGTTGATCCCCGCCGGGATCGTCCTGGCCCTGATCGGGCTGTGGCTGATCGTCACCGCGCTGCGACCCCGCTCGCGCAAGACGGTGCCCCTGACCTCGCAGACCGGGGTCTTCCTGCACACCCGCGACGTCGCCCGCCTCGCCTCCGGCGCAGCGGCCGACGTCGACGGGGTGCTGGAGGCCTCCTCCACCGCCACCCGCAAGAAGGTCTCCGTCGTCGCGCACGCCACGGCGGACACGGGCCTGCGCGAGTCCGTCACCGCCGCCGTCACCGAACGGCTCGCCCCGCTGCAGTCCCCGCCGCGGGTGAGCGTCACCGTGCGCACGTCGAAGGAGAACTGATGGGCCGCGCCGTCCTCGGCTTCAACCGTCTCGCCGCCCTCGTGGTGGGCCTCGTGCTGATCGTCGTCGGCCTTGCTGCCGCCGCGTGGGCCGCGGACCTGCTGACGAAGGTCTGGGCCGCGGCTCCGAGCAAGCTCTCGCTGACGCCGGTCACCGATACCTTCAGGATGACGTGGTGGCCGTGGGCTGCCGGCGTCGCCGGTGCCGTGCTGGTCCTGCTGGCGGCGTGGTGGCTGCTGGCCCATGTTCCCCGCCGCGGGGTGGGAGACCTTTCGCTGTCGGGTTCGGGCAAGGCCGGTCGCCTCACCGTGGACCCGGCCGGTGCGGCCGGCACCGCGGCCGACGTCCTCGCCGAGACCCCTGGGGTGCGCTCGGCCTCCAGCCGGGTGCTGCGCGACCGGGGTCAGCTCGTGGTGGCCGTGAAGGCCACCGTCGAGCCGACCGCCGACCTGCGCTCGGTGGTGGAGGCGACCGACGACGTGGCCGCCGACCTGGCGCAGGTCCTGGGCCGCGACGACGCCCGGGCCCGCATCCAGCTGGCCGTCGCCCGCCGCGGGCGCCAACAGTCCCGCGTGCACTGAGGAGGGGGCGCCTCACGCCGCGTTCGCGCAAACCGGTCGGCCGTACCCCTTGTTCCGCCTCACCCCCTGAAGGAGCTCTCCCGTGTGGTTGTTGCTGTCCGGCGGTCTGCGCCGCTGGGTGATCTTCTCCCTGCTCGTCCCCCTCGCCGGACAACTGCTCGCCGGCCTGGGACGCCGCGTGGAGGCCGGCAGCGGTCCCACCAAGCTCTCCCGCGGTCTGCGAGGCGCGGGACGACTGGTCTCTGCACGGGCCAGGAAGGACGACCCCCGCACCCGCCGGGCGAAGCGCTGAACGTCCCTCGCACGACGCGTTCCGCTGCGCGGGACGCGAACTCCCGAAGCACCTGAGCCCGCTCGAGAACCTCGAAGGAGAACCATGACCATCGGTGGCATCATCACCGCGATCATCATCGGCGCGATCATCGGCGCCCTGGCCCGCCTCGTGCTGCCGGGCAAGCAGAACATCTCCGTCCTGCTGACCATCGTCGTCGGCATCATCGCCGCGATCATCGGCACCCTGCTCGCCAGGGCGATCGGCGTGTCCGACACCCCCGGCATCGACTGGATCGAGCTCATCCTCCAGGTCGCCGTGGCCGCCGTCGGCGTGAGCGTCGTCGGTGGCATCACCGGCCGCCGCACCCGCCGCTGACTCCTCCGCAGGACCCGGGTCCAGCAGCCGGCCCTTCCGCTCCACCCACCCCCGGTGGCCCACGCCCCGGAAACCCTGGAAGGAACCACCATGGCTCAGCACCTGACCCCCGACGCCCTGTTCGGCACCACCGTCACCGGCCGCGACGGCGACAAGATCGGCAAGGTCGAGGAGGTCTACCTCGACAACGCCTCCGGCCAGCCGGAGTGGGTCTCGGTCAAGACCGGCCTGTTC
>Ga0160429_1000924_pt1 | contig 18271 bp, 19 predicted proteins | sample SolpanmetagenomR_FD_108199 | JGI IMG/M metagenome (GOLD analysis project Ga0160429, IMG submission 108199) | Solar panel surface microbial communities from Lawrence Berkeley National Laboratory, California, USA - R | ecosystem: Engineered > Built environment > Solar panel > Unclassified ...
GCAGCAGACTGCACCCGGAGAAGCCCTGGTCAAGCGCTGGCGGACGCGGGTTCGATTCCCGCCATCTCCACACCGTCGAGGCGGTGTCCCGCGAGGGACACCGCCTCGTCGTGCGTCCGGGGGTCTCCGCCGGCTCGACGTCTCCCCGCACCCGACCTCCCACGCCGCCCTCCCGCCCCGACGTCGCGGGCCCGGACGGCCCGCGGACCGGCACCGGTGGCCGACGCTCTGCGACCCGCGGTGGCACGGCGTCGCGACCGTTCCACCGAACCGGTGTGATGTCCGGCGTGGCTGCTTGCCTCCGCGGTCCCGGCCGTACCGTCGAAACGGATCGACCCTCCGGTCGAACGACCGACGGAAGGGGACACCGTGCAGGACGCCGACTACCGGCGCCTCGTCGAGGACTCTCCCCTCGCCACCCTCGTGGTCCAGGACGGCCTCGTCGTCTGGGCCAACCCGGCCGGGCAGCAGCTGCTCGGTGTCGAGGGGTCCCTGGAGGGCGCCGAGCTCTCCGCCTTCGTCCACCCCGAGGACCGCGCCGACGTGCTGGGCGTGCTGACCGCGGAGGCCGTCGCCGACCCCGCGCTCGAGCGGGTGCCGCACGAGTGGCGCCTGGTGAACGGCCGCGACGAGAACGTGACGGTCGAGGTGCTGCTGGCACCCGTCCAGCACGCCGGCCGGCGCGGCATGCACGTCGTCTGCTGGGACGTCTCGCTGCACGTGGCCCGTCAGCGCGACCTCGCGCACCGCGCGACCCACGACCGCCTCACGGGGCTGCCCAACCGGTCGCTGCTGGAGGACCGCTGGCACCAGGCGCGCTCGCGGGCGCGCCGCACGGGCCTCGCGCCGCTCGTCGTGTTCTGCGACGTCGACGACCTCAAGCAGGTCAACGACCGCCACGGCCACGTCGTGGGCGACGCGGCGCTCGTCGAGATCGCCGCCCGCCTGCGCCAGGCCGCCCGCGGCGAGGACACCGTCGCGCGCTTCGGCGGCGACGAGTTCGTCCTGCTCGTGGAGAGCCCGGCCGACGTCGAGCCCGACGCGCTGGCCGCCCGGCTGCGCGAGGCGCTGACCGACGTCGAGGTCCCGCTCGGCGAGGGCCGGGACCCGCTGCTCATGCGCTGCAGCGTCGGGCACGTGGTCGACGACCTGACCCGCAGCACCGCGGAGGTCCTCGCGGTGGCCGACGCCCGGATGTACGACCAGAAGCGCCGCAACCGCTCCTGACCGGCGAGGTTGCGGCGCAACGGTTCGGGCCGCGTGCGCGCCGGCGGGGGCGGCGTCGTACCGTCGGGCGCGTGAGCCGACTGTTCCAGCCCCTGACGATCCGCGGCACGACCTTCGCCCACCGCACGTGGGTGTCGCCGATGTGCCAGTACTCCTGCGACCCCGTGGCCGCGCCCGGCGTGCCGAACGACTGGCACCTCGTCCACCTCGGGTCGTTCGCGACCGGCGGCGCCGCCCTCGTGCTGACCGAGGCCGCGGCCGTCGCGCCCGAGGGGCGCATCTCACCCGAGGACGCCGGTCTCTGGAACGACCAGCAGGCGCAGGCCTGGCGGCGCATCGTCGGCTTCCTGCACGGCCAGGGCGCCGCGGCGGGCGTCCAGCTCGCCCACGCCGGCCGCAAGGCCTCCACCCACCGGCCCTGGGACGAGGAGCAGGGCAGCGTCCCCGTCTCCGCGGGCGGCTGGGGGACGGTGGGCCCGAGCGCCGTCGCGTTCGGCGAGTACGCGACTCCCGTGGCGCTGGACGAGGCCGGGATCGCCGGCGTCGTGCGCGCCTTCGCCGACGCCGCCCGCCGCGCCGACGAGGCCGGGTTCGACGTCGTGGAGCTGCACGCGGCCCACGGCTACCTGCTGCACCAGTTCCTCTCGCCGCTGTCCAACCGGCGCACCGACGGCTACGGCGGGGACCTGGCCGGGCGCAGCCGCCTGCTCCTCGAGGTCGTCGACGCCGTCCGCGCCGTGTGGCCGCAGGACAAGCCGCTGTTCGTGCGCCTGTCCACGACCGACTGGGTCGAGGGTGGCTGGGACGTCGACTCCTCCGTCGCGCTCTCGCGCGAGCTCGCCGCCCACGGCGTCGACCTGGTCGACGCCTCGAGCGGCGGCAACGTGCCGGACGCGCAGATCCCCGTCGGGCCGGGGTACCAGGTGCCGCCGGCCGGCCGGATCAAGCGGGAGGCGGGCATCCTCGTCGGCGCCGTCGGCATGGTCCTGGAGCCCGCGCAGGCCGAGCAGGTGCTCGTCTCGGGCGACGCCGACGCGGTCTTCCTCGCCCGGGCGCTGCTGGCCGACCCGCGCTGGGTGCAGCGCGCGGCCGTCGCGCTGCACGAGCACGGCACCCTGGCGTGGCCGCCGCAGTACGTGCGCGGCACGCGGGAGTCCGTGCCGCTGGTGAGCCCGCGCGCCTGAGGCGGACCGGTGGGCCGCGGGGCCGCGGGGCGCACCGGGACGACCTGCGGCGTGGGCCATGATGGGGCCATGGTGCACGTCGGAGGGCAGGCCGGGCAGCGGAGGCGATCGTGAGCCCGCTGCCGCCCGCGGCCCTCACCGGCCGCCTCCTGCTGGCCACCCCGTCGCTGAGCGACCCCAACTTCCACCGCGCCGTCGTCCTCGTGCTCAACCACGACGACGACGGCGCGCTGGGGGTCGTCGTCAACCGGCCCCTGGACGTGGACGTCGACGTCGTCCTGCCCGGCTGGCAGCCCTTCGCCACGGCCCCCGGCAAGCTGTTCCAGGGCGGCCCCGTCGCGCTGGACTCCGCGCTGGGCCTCGTCGCGGTCCCCGGCGACCGCCCCGACCCGCTGGGCGTGCGGCGCGTCTTCGGCTCCGTCGGGCTGGGCTCGGTGGGCCTCGTGGACCTCGACACGCCGCCCGAGGCCGTCGTCGCGGAGCTGTCCGGGCTGCGGATCTTCGCGGGCTACGCAGGCTGGGGCGCGGCCCAGCTGGAGGCCGAGATCGCCGACGGCGCCTGGTTCGTGCTGCCGGCCGAGGCCCGCGACGCCTTCTCCGACAGCCCCGCGGAGCTGTGGTCGGACGTGCTGCGCCGCCAGGGCGGCGACCTCGCCCTGGTCGCCAGCTTCCCCGCCGACGTGGCGATGAACTGACCGTAGGATCGGGGTCATGAGCACGCCGACCGACGACCCGTTCAGCCCTCAGCCGCTGCCGCAGGAGTCCCCGGCCAGCGCCCCGTCGCGCACCGCGGTCCTCGACCGCGAGGAGGCGACCGAGGAGCGGGTCGAGCCCGGCGACCACGAGCGCTTCGCGCACTACGTGCAGAAGGACAAGATCACGGAGTCGGCCGTCACCGGCACGCCCGTGATCGCCCTGTGCGGCAAGGTCTGGGTCCCGGGCCGCGACCCGCAGCGCTTCCCGGTGTGCCCGACGTGCAAGGAGATCTACCAGGGCCTGCAGCGCGACGGCGGCAAGGGCGACGGCGGCTCCGGCGACGGCGGGGGCTCCGGCTCCTGATGAGCGTCCCCGCAGCAGCGGGGGAGTCCGCCCAGCCGCCCGGCCCGCTGGCCCGGGAGCACCGACGGACCACGCTGTCCGTCGTCGCCTTCATCACCCTCGTCGCCTTCGAGAGCATGGCCGTCGCCACGGCCATGCCCGTGGCGGCCGCAGCGCTGGGCGGCGTGCGCTCCTACGGCCTCGCCTTCTCCTCCTTCCTCACCGCCAGCCTGCTCGGCACCGTCGTCGCCGGTCCGTGGGGCGACGCGCGCGGCCCCCGCGCCCCGCTCGCGGCCGGCGCGGCTCTCTTCACGGCCGGGCAGCTGACCTGTGCCCTCGCCCCCACGTTCACCGTCCTGCTGCTCGGGCGCCTGCTCGCGGGCGCGGGGGGCGGGCTCGTCGTCGTCGCGCTCTACGTCGTGGTGGGCGCCGCGTTCTCCGACGCGCTGCGACCCAAGGTGTTCGGGTACATGTCCGCGGCGTGGGTGCTGCCCGCCGTCGTCGGTCCGGCGCTCGCGGGCCGGATGACCCTCAGCCTCGGCTGGCGCTCGGTGTTCGGCGTCGTCGTGCCGCTGGCCGTCGTCGTCGCGCTGGTGATCCTGCCGCGGGTCCCCGCCTCGGGCACCGGCTCCTTCGAAGCCACGGCCCGCCGCCGCGTCCTGCGCGGCGCGCTGCTGGCCGTCGGGGCGGGTGCCCTGCAGGTCGGGGCCGAGCGCCTGCGCGACGGCGGCGCCTGGTCGGTGGTCCTCACCGCGGCGGGCGCCGCGATCCTGCTCGCCGCCCTGCCGGGGCTCCTGCCGCGGGGCACCCTGCGCGCCGCGAGGGGCCTGCCCAGCGTCATCGGCGTGCGCGGGCTGTACACGGCGGCCTTCTTCTCCGCCGAGTCCTTCGTGCCGCTGTTCCTCGTCACCGAGCGGGGCCTCGCGCCGGACCAGGCCGGTCTCGCGCTCACGGGCGGGGCGCTGGGCTGGTTCGCGGGCACCTCGATCCAGACCCGGGACCTGCCGCGGGTGCCGCGCCACCTCCTGCTCGTGGTGGGCGCCGCGGTCATCGCGTGCGGGATCGGGCTCCTCGTCGGCGTCGTCGTCTCCGGTGCCAGCGGCTGGTTCGTGCTCCTGGTGTGGCTGGTCGCGGGCTGCGGGATGGGCATCGGCATGGCCACCACCAGCGTGCTGACGCTGCGCATGGCGCCGGCCGCCGAGCGCGGCGTGGCCTCCAGTGCCCTGCAGCTGTCCGACAACCTCGGCGGGGTGCTCGGGCTCGCGGTCGTCGGGGCCGTCTTCGCGGCCCTGCACCGCCCCGGTGGGGGGCAGGACGGCCTGTTCGCCGGGATGTTCGCGGGGCTCGTCCTCGTCGCCGTGGCCGCCGGCGTCGTGGGCGCGCGGGGCCGCCCGCCGCGTCGCTGCGACCCCGCCGCGGCCGCGTCGGCTACGGTGCTGGGACCGTGAGCACGACCCGTTCCCCCCTCCCGTCCGTCCCGGCCCAGGGCGCTGCCGACGCCGGTGCGCCGGTTCCGGGGACCTCCGCGGGGCGTCGCCTGCGGGCCTGGCAGCGCGACGCCCTGGAGCAGTACTTCGACCCGGCGCGCGACGACCGCGGCGACTTCCTCGTCACCGCGACGCCCGGTGCGGGCAAGACCACCTTCGCCCTCGCCCTGGCCCGGCGGCTGCTCGACGGCCGCCGGATCGACCGCGTCGTCGTCGTCGCCCCCACCGACCACCTGCGCACGCAGTGGGCCGAGGCCGCCCACCGCGCGGGCATCCAGCTCGACCCGACCATGAGCAACGCCGTCGGCCCGGTGCGCGCCGACATGCAGGGCTACGTGACCACCTACGCGCAGGTGGCCGGGCACCCGATGCTGCACCGTGCGCGCTCGACCGCGAAGCGCTCCCTCGTGGTGCTCGACGAGGTCCACCACGCCGGCGACGGGCTCTCGTGGGGCGACGCGGTGCGCGAGGCCTTCGCCGACGCCCGGCGCCGGCTGTCGCTGTCCGGCACCCCGTTCCGGACGAAGGCCGACGAGCGGATCCCCTTCGTCAGCTACGTCGACGACGACGCCCCCGAGTCCGAGGGCGGGCTGAGGAGCGTCGCCGACTTCTCCTACGGCTACCGCGAGGCGCTCGCGGACGGCGTGGTGCGCCCCGTCGTCTTCGCGGCCTACACGGGCACCTCGCGCTGGCGGAACTCCGCCGGGGAGGTCGTCGCGGCCTCCCTCACCGACGCCACGACGAAGTCCGTCGAGGCGCTGGCGTGGCGCACGGCGCTGGACCCGCGCGGGGACTGGGTGCCCCACGTCATCGCCGCGATGGACGAGCGCCTGACCCACCTGCGCGAGTGCGGGATGCCCGACGCGGGCGGCCTCGTGCTCGCCTCCGACCAGGACGACGCGCGCGCCTACGCGAAGATCGTGCAGCGCGTGACGGGGGAGAAGCCCGTCCTCATCCTCTCCGACGACCCGAAGGCGTCGAAGAAGATCGCCGACTTCGCCGACGGCGACCAGCGCTTCGCAGTCTGCGTGCGCATGGTGTCCGAGGGCGTCGACGTCCCGCGGGCGGCGTGCCTGGCCTGGATGACGTCCTACCGGACCCCGCTGTTCTTCGCCCAGGCCGTGGGCCGCGTCGTGCGCTCGCGGACCCGCGGGGAGTCCGCGACCGTCTTCCTGCCCGCCGTGCGTCCGCTGCTCGCGCTGGCCGCGGCCCTGGAGACCGACCGCAACCACGTGCTGGCCCCGCCGCCCTCCGGCGACGCGCTGCCCGACCCGGGGGAGCTGGACGCCCTGCCGCCCGCCGAGCGCGAGCCCGGCGGGCCCAGCGAGTACGAGGCGCTGGAGGCCCAGGCCGAGTTCGCCCACGTCCTGCACGGCGGCCGCGCCGTCGTCGCGGGCGGCCCGGAGCCCGTGAGCGCGGTCAGCGAGGACGAGGAGGACTACCTCGGCCTGCCGGGCCTGCTCTCGCCCGAGCAGACGGCGACGCTGCTGGCCCAGCGCGACGAGGCGATCCGGAAGCGGACGGCCACGGTGCGCCCGCCCCGCGACGACGACGAGCGCCCGGAGCCCCCGGCGGCGGAGGACCCGGACGAGGCCACCTGGCACACGGCGGCGCTGCTGCGCAAGGAGATCCACGGCCTCGTGGGCCGGGTGGCGGCGGGTCGGGCCATGCCGCACGCCTCCGTCTACGCCAGGGTGCGGGCCGCGGTGCCCGGGCCGCCGTCGGCGTCGGCCACCGTGGAGGTCCTGCGCGCCCGCCGCGACCACCTGCTGACCCTGGTGTGAGCGGCGGCCGCACGTCACCGCGCAGCGTGCTCGGGTAGGTTCGCCGGGTGCCCGAGATCGTCCAGCGGACCATGGTCCGCGCCCCCGTCGGCGACGTGTTCGACGTGTCGCTGGACCTCGACGTGGAGCGCGTCGCCGGCCGCCGCTTCCACGTGCGCGCCGTCGAGGGCGCGGGCCGCACGAGCGGCCGGATCGGGCTGGGGGAGCGCGTGCGCTGGCGGGTCCGCCTGCTCGGCGCGGTGCCCGTCACGCACACGTCGGCGATCGTCGAGCTGGAGCACCCGCGCCGCTTCGTCGACGAGATGGCCGAGGGCCTCTTCGCGCGGTTCCGCCACGAGCACACGTTCGAGGCCGAGGGCCCGCGTATGACGATCATGACCGACCGGATGTCGTGGCGCAGCCCGCTCGGCGTGCTCGGCCGCGTGGCCGACGCCGTGTTCGTGCGCCGCACGCTGCGGCAGCTGCTGGCCGACCGGAACTCCGAGATCGTCCGCCGCTTCAGCTGAGGCGCGGCCTCCCACCGGGGGTCGTCCGGAACCGCCGTCGCGCCGCGCCCGTTGACCGGCTGCGCGACGGGGACCGTCTCCGGCGCCGTGGAAGGACGTGTTCCCCCGTGGGTCTCCTCGACAACCTCCAGCGCAAGGGCATGCCCGCCGTCGACCAGCTGGGGACGAAGGTCGGGCAGTTCAGGAGCAGGGACTTCGCCGAGGCGAGCATGGCCACGTGCGCGCTGATCGCCGCGGCCGACGGGTCGATCGACGCCTCCGAGCGGTCGAGGACCGCGGCGTTCATCGCCGGCGACGACGTGCTCTCTACCTTCGACGCGGGCACGCTGCGCGACTCCTTCGACCGCTGGTGCACGAAGCTGACCGCGGACCACGACTTCGGCGAGATCGAGGCGCTGCAGGCGATCGGGAAGCTGCGCACCGAGCCCGACCAGGCGCGCGCCGTCGTGCAGGTCGGCGTCCTGGTCGGGGGCGCGGACGGCGACGTCGACGCCCACGAGGTGCGGGCCGTGCGCGAGGTGTGCACGGCCGTCGGCCTGGACCCCGCCGAGTTCGGCGTCTGATGCGCGGCCCGGCGGGCGGACTCGGTGGCCGGCGGGCGAGGACGACCTGGCAGGCTGAGGCCTCATGAGTGCGCCCGCCGGCTGGTACCCCGACCCGAGCGCCCCGCCCGGTGCCGCCCCCGCCTCCGCCCCGCCGCTGCGGTGGTGGGACGGCACCTCGTGGACCGAGCACACGCACGGCGGTGCCGGCACGCAGCCGTCGTCCTCCGCGTGGCGGCAGCCGGACTGGCAGCAGCCCGCGCCGTGGGGGCGACAGGGCGGTGACGCGCCCGCCGGGACGGGGTTCGGCTACGACGCCGGCCCGCGCGCCAAGCTCCTCGCCACCCCCGACGGCCAGCCCTTCGCCCCGCTGTTCCGGCGGCTCGTGGCCCGGGTGGTCGACTCGCTCGTCGTGCAGCTGATCGTCGTGGTGGTCGCGTGGGGCCAGCTGCGGCTGGTGGCCGAGGCGTTCCGCACCTACGTCGACCAGGTGGTCGCGGCCGCCCAGGCCGGCGCGACGACCGCGCCCTCGCCCGAGGTCATCACCGGCCCGGGCGTCGGGGCCGCCCTCAACACGGTGTCCTTCGTGACCCTCGCGGTGAGCGCGGTCTACACGATCCTGTTCCTGCGCTTCCTGGGCGCCACGCCCGGCAAGCTGCTGCTGGGCGTGCGGGTCCGCGACCTCGAGCGGCCCGGGCTGCCCGGCTGGGGCCAGTCCGTGCTGCGGTGGGTCTCGCGCGAGCTCGTCGCCAACGTCCCGTTCGCGGGGCAGGCGTACTGGGTGCTCGACTCGCTGTGGCCGTTGTGGGACACGCGCCGCCAGGCGCTGCACGACAAGCCCGGCCACACCGTCGTGGTGCGCGCCCGCCGCTGAGGCGCTACCCGACGACGGGCTCCCCGACGAGCGTCACCCCGGCGCCGCGCAGCTGCTCCAGCGCGGCGCCGGTGGTGGCCGCGGAGATCCCCGCGGTCAGGCCCAGCAGGACGGTCGTCGCGAAACCCTCGCGCGCGGCGTCCAGCGCGGTCGCCCGCACGCAGTGGTCGGTGGCGATCCCGACGACGTGCACCTCGTCGACGCCCTTGCCGCGCAACCAGTCCGCGAGACCGGTGACGAGCTCGCCGCCCTCCGCCGTGACCGTCGAGGTCGTGCCCTCGAAACCCGAGTACGCCGCGGCGTACTGGCCCTTGCGGAACACGGCCTCGATGCGCCGGGTGTCCAGCGCGTCGTGCAGCAGGGCGCCGTAGCTGCCCGCGCGGCAGTGCGGCGGCCACGAGTCGACGAAGTCGGGCGTCGCGGAGAAGTGCGCGCCGGGGTCGATGTGGAAGTCCTGCGTGGCCACCACGTGGTCGTAGGTGATGCCGTCGCGGGCCAGCAGCGCCGACGTCGCCGCCGCGACCTCGTCGCCCCCGGCGACCCCGAGGGCGCCGCCGGGGCAGAAGTCGTTCTGGACGTCGACGACGACGAGGCAGCGGGTCACGACGGCCCCTGCCCCTCGCGGCCGGCGGGTGCGGGCAGGACGGTCGTGGAGACGGCCGGTTCCCCCCGCGAGAGCGCCAGGGCGTCCCAGGGCAGGGTCACGAGGACGCGCCGCAGGTGCTCGCGGGCCGCCTCGAGGCCGGGCAGGCCGTCGACGACCTCGCCGTCGCGCACGAGCGGCACCTGCAGGGGCCGGTCGTGGGGCTCCGCCGGGGGAGCGGCGCCGACGCCGAGGACCTCCTCGGTGGCGGTCCCCGTCGGCCGGTGGCGCCGGACGGCGACCTTGCGCCCGCCCTGGGTGACCTTCGACGTGGACCGCTTGGCGACGGGGCGCCCGTCGACCTCGACGAGCTTGTAGACCAGGCCCGCGGTCGGCGCGCCGGAGCCCGTGACCAGGGACGTGCCGACGCCGTAGCCGTCGACCGGGGCGGCCGCCAGCGCGGCCACGGCGAACTCGTCGAGGTCCCCGGAGACGACGATGCGCGTCGACGTGGCGCCGAGGGCGTCCAGCTGCTGCCGCGCCTGCACGGCCAGCACGGCCAGGTCGCCGGAGTCGATGCGCACGGCGCCGAGCTGCGGCCCCGCGACCTCGACGGCCGTGGCGATGCCCTGCGTGATGTCGTAGGTGTCGACCAGCAGCGTCGTGCCCACGCCGAGCGCGGCGACCTGGGCGCGGAACGCCTCCTCCTCGGTGTCGTGCAGCAGCGTGAAGGCGTGCGCGCTGGTGCCCGACGTGGGGATGCCGTAGCGGCGGCCCGCCTCGAGGTTGGACGTCGAGGTGAACCCCGCCAGGTAGGCCGCGCGGGCGGAGGCCACGGCGGCCTCCTCGTGCGTGCGCCGCGAGCCCATCTCGATCAGCGGCCGGTCGTGCGCGGAGGTGACCATCCGCGCTGCGGCGGAGGCGATCGCGCAGTCGTGGTTGAGGATCGAGAGCACCAGCGTCTCCAGGACGACCGCGTCGGCGAACGTGCCGCGGACCGTGAGCATCGGGGAGCCGGGGAAGTAGACCTCGCCCTCGGCGTAGCCGTCGACGGACCCCGAGAACCGGTAGGCCGCCAGGTGCGCGAGCGTCGCGTCGTCCAGCCCCGTGCGGCGCAGCTGGGCCAGCACCTCGTCGTCGAAGCGGAACTCCCGCAGCGCCTCGAGGACGCGGCCGGTCCCGGCCACCACGCCGAAGCGGCGCCCGTCGGGCAGCCGGCGGCCGAACACCTCGAAGGTGCACGAGCGCCCGGCCGTGCCGTCGGCCAGCGCGGCCTGCAGCATCGTGAGCTCGTACATGTCCGTCATCAGCGCGGTGCTGGTCGTCACGCCCGTCACCCTAGGGGGACGGTGCCCGCCGGGCTCGCCGCGGCCCGCCGGGTCCGCCGCGGCGCCGGCGCCCCCGCTGGGCGCAGGCCCACCACCGGGCGTCACCGGGGGAGCACCTTGTGCTCACCGGTGCGGACCCCCAGGATGCGCTGTGCCGCATCGGTGCCGATGCCGGCGCCCGGAGCGGCAGCGCCGCCGGCCCGGGCCGGTCCTCCTGGAGGTGCTCCATGCCCCGATCCCCGCTCGGCCGCGCACGGCCGCGACGCCGTTCCGCCCGCCTCGCGCCCGCGGCCGTCGCCCTGCTCGTGGTGGGCGCGCTGGCCGCCGCCGCCCCCGCGGGCGCCACGTCCGCCCCCGCCGCCTCGACCGTGCCCGCCTCGACCGTGCCCGCCTCGACCGTGCCCGCCACGGCCGGCGCTCCCACCACGTCCGACGGCGCCGCGGGCGCCCGCCGCGGCGGCGTCCACGACGTCTCCGCGAACCTCTTCGAGTGGAACTGGCCGTCGGTCGCGCGGGAGTGCAGCACCGTCCTCGGCCCGGCCGGCTACGGCAGCGTCCAGGTCGCCCCGCCGCAGGACTCGGTGAAGCGCACCGCCGTGAACGGGCAGGAGACCGTCCTGCACCCGTGGTGGGAGGTGTACCAGCCGGTCTCCTACGACCTCACCAGCCGGATGGGCACGGAGCGGCAGTTCGCCGACATGGTCCGCACGTGCCGCCGCGCGGGGGTGTCCGTCGTCGTCGACACCGTCGTGAACCACATGACCGGGCAGGGCAGCACCTCCTACGGCGGGCGCAGCTTCACCAAGTACGACTACCCGGGCCTGTACTCCCCGGCCGACTTCCACGCCTACCCGGGCGACTGCCCGGTGGCCCCCGCGGCCGGCGGCAGCGACCGCGAGGGGAGCATCGCCGACTTCAACGACTACCGGCAGGTCTTCGACTGCGAGCTCGTGGGCCTGTCGGACCTGCGGACCTCCTCCGGGCACGTGCAGGCCACCGAGGCGGCGTACCTGAACCGGCTGCTCGGCTACGGGGTCAGCGGCTTCCGCGTCGACGCCGCCAAGCACGTCGGCCAGGCCGACCTGGCGGCCCTGCAGTCGCGCCTGCGCCGCACGGTGGACGGGCGCGAGCCCGCCTTCTACCTCGAGGTCGTGCCCGGCAGCCCGGGCCGCCTGTCCCCCACGGCCTTCGAGGGGCAGGGCAGCCTGCTGGGCTTCGACTACGCGACCCAGCTGCAGGCCGCGTTCGCGAGCTACGGCGGGCCGCCCAACGACGGCAACGTCGGCAGCCTGCAGGTGTTCGGCGAGGAGTCGGGCCTGCTGCCCGGCGACCGGGAGCTCGTGTTCGTGGAGAACCACGACACCGAGCGCAACGGCTCGACGCTGAACTACCAGGCGGCGTCCAACACGATCGCGCACGAGTTCATGCTGGCCTGGCCGCACGGCACCCCGCAGGTCTACTCGAGCTTCACGTGGACCACCTCCGACGACTCCCCGCCCTCGGACGCCGACGGACGGATCACCGACACGGTGTGCGGCACGGGTGCGTGGACCTGCCTGGACCGCGACCCCGGCGTCCTGGGCATGGTGGCCTTCCACGACGAGGTCGGGGACGCCCCCGTCGCCCACTGGTTCGACGACGGGTCCAACGTCATCGCGTTCAGCCGCGGGCGCACGGGCTTCTTCGCGACGAACAACAGCGCGGCCGCCTCGACGATCACCGTGTCCACCGGGATGCGGGCGGGCACCTACTGCGACGTGGTCCACGGGTCGGTGCGCGCTGGGCGCTGCTCGGGGCCGACAGTCGTGGTCGACCGCGCGGGCCGGGCGACGCTGCGCGTCGGCAGCCACGACTCCGTCGCCTTCACCGCGTCGGGCCGGCTGCGCTGACGCGGCGGGCGGGGGTGCGGGACGACGGCGCCCGCACCCCCGGCCCCCGCACGGTCTTCCGGAGACACGGTGTCCTGGGTCCCGCCTGAGCGTCCCTACACTGGCGGGGTGCCGGCGATCCTCCTCACCGCTCCCGTGGAGCTGGAGCGTCCGGAGACCGACCTCGGGACGGACCTCTCGGCGCCCTGGGTGACGATCGTCTGGAACGACCCCGTCAACCTCATGTCCTACGTGACCTACGTCTTCCGCACCCACTTCGGCTACTCCGAGGCCAAGGCGGAGGCGCTGATGATGGACGTGCACTCCAAGGGCCGGGCCGCGGTGTCCACGGGCAGCCGCGAGCAGATGGAGCGCGACGTCGAGGCCATGCACGAGTACGGCCTCTGGGCCACCCTGCAGAAGGACGACTAGGCGCCGATGGCCACGTTCCGCCGCTCCCGGTCCGGCGTCCTGTCGCTGGACCTCAAGCCCGTCGAGGCCGACGTGCTGGCGTCGCTGGCCCGCGAGGTCATCGAGCTGCTCGACGTGCCCGTGCGGACGCTGGACCCGCTGGCCGTCGAGCTGGGCCTGACCGACCTGGGCGACGCCGACGGCACCGTCGGGCCGACCGCGCCCCCGGACGACGAGGTCCTGCGCCGGCTGCTGCCCGACGCCTACGCCGCCACCGAGGGCGAGGCCGCCTCGGAGTTCCGCCGCCTCACCGAGCGCAGCCTGCGCGAGCGCAAGGCCGCGGCCGCCCGCACGGTGCTGGACACCCTGGAGCCGGTGGCGGGCCAGGGCGGGCGCGTCCAGCTCGACGGCGACGGCGCCCGGACGTGGCTGACGGCCCTGAACGACATCCGCCTCGCGCTGGGCACGCGGCTGGGCGTGAGCGAGGACCGCGACGCCGACGACCTCGCCGCGGACGACCCCGACCGCTACGCGTGGGCCGTCTACGACTTCACGACGCACCTGCAGGAGACGCTCGTCCGCTCCCTCGGCTGAGCGCGCCGGCGGCCCGGGGTGCGCCGGCGCGGGACCGGCCGCGAATAGGATCGCCTCCCGTGGACGCACCCATCGGCATCTTCGACTCCGGCGTGGGCGGGCTCACGGTGGCCCGGGCGGTGCTCGACCAGCTGCCGCACGAGGAGATCCACTACATCGGCGACACGGCGCACAGCCCGTACGGGCCCAAGCCCATCGCCGAGGTGCGCCGCTTCAGCCTCGACGTGCTCGACCGGCTCGTGGAGTCGGGCGTGAAGATGCTCGTCATCGCCTGCAACTCGGCCTCGGCCGCCATGCTGCGCGACGCCCGCGAGCGCTACGACGTGCCCGTGGTGGAGGTCATCCAGCCGGCCGTGCGCCGCGCCGTGCGGGCCACCCGCAACGGGCGCGTCGGCGTCATCGGCACCCGCGCCACCATCAGCTCCCGCGCCTACGAGGACGCCTTCGCGGCCGCACCGCACCTGACGCTCACGACGGCGGCCTGCCCGCGGTTCGTGGAGTTCGTCGAGCGGGGCACCACCAGCGGCCCCGAGCTGCTCTCGGCGGCCCGGGAGTACCTGGCCCCGATCCTCGCCGCGGACGTCGACACCCTCGTGCTGGGCTGCACGCACTACCCGCTGCTCATGGCGGTCCTGCGCAGCGTCGTGGGCGACGAGGTCACCCTCGTCTCCAGCGCGGAGGAGACGGCGTTCGACGTCTACCGCGGGCTGTCGGACCGGGGCCTGCTGCGCCCGGACGACCGCCCCGCCCCGCGGCACCGGTTCACGGCGACCGGAGACCCGACACCGTTCCGGCTGCTCGCGCAGCGGTTCCTCGGGCCGCAGGTCGTCTCCGTCGAGGAGACGGGCCCCCTGCACCTCGGCGCGGTCGCCGGCCCGTGAGGTCGGGCACCTCGCGGCGGGAGACGACGTGGCGGCCGCCGGCGGCGCGGCCCGTGCCGACGCTCGCGTCCCCCGCGGCCACGAGCGACCAGGTGGCCGAGGCCGCGACGGCCTGACTGCGCGTGCCGTCGCTGAACGTGATGACGCGACGGGTCAGCCCGGGCAGCGCCCGGCCCGCGACCTCCGGGCCCGCGAGCGAGACCCGGGCCACCTCGCGGACGCTGAGGCGGCGCAGCGGGGCGAACGTGACGCGCAGCGGGCGCAGGACGACGCCGTCCTCGTCGGCCGGACCGGTCGTCACCCGGTCACCGGGGCGCAGGGCCCGGGTGGAGCGCTTCACCATGCGTTCATGGTGCCGCACGGGACGCCCCGCGGTGCGCTCCCGCGGCGAAACGGCCGCGTCGTGAGGTCACGGTCTCGTCACTCCCGCCCCACGCGTTCCTCGTTGCGACACAGCGTCATCACTGATGATGCGCGAGTGATCGGGTGTGCGGCCCGGCGTCCCTCCAGGCGCAGGTGAGACGCTGGTCCGGTGACGACGACGACCTCCCCCTCTCCCGCCCGCGCCGACGGCCGGGCGAGCGACGAACTGCGGCCCGTGCGCATCACCCGCGGGTGGCTCGACCACGCGGAGGGCAGCGTGCTCGTGGAGTTCGGCCGCACGCGCGTGCTGTGCGCGGCGTCCTTCACCGAGGGCGTGCCCCGCTGGCGCAAGGGCTCGGGCCAGGGCTGGGTCACGGCCGAGTACTCGATGCTGCCGCGCTCGACGAACACCCGCAGTGACCGGGAGTCGGTGAAGGGGAAGATCGGCGGGCGCACCCACGAGATCTCGCGGCTCATCGGCCGCAGCCTGCGGGCCGTGATCGACACCCGGGCGCTGGGGGAGAACACCCTCGTCCTGGACTGCGACGTCCTGCAGGCCGACGGCGGGACGCGCACCGCGGCCATCACGGGCGCCTACGTGGCCCTCGCCGACGCCGTCGCCTGGGCCAAGGGGCAGGGCCTCGTCAAGGCGTCGAAGCAGCCGCTGACCGGGACGGTCAGCGCTGTCAGCGTCGGGGTGGTCGACGGCCGGCCCGTCCTGGACCTGCCCTACGTCGAGGACGTCCGCGCCGAGACCGACATGAACGTCGTCGTGACGGGCGACGGCCGCTTCGTCGAGGTCCAGGGCACCGCCGAGGGCGCGCCCTTCGACCGCGCCGAGCTCGACGCGCTGCTCGACCTCGCCGTGGCCGGGTGCGCGCGGCTGTCGGCCGTGCAGGCCGAGGCGCTCGCGGCCGAGCTGACCGCCGGACCGGGCGCGAGGCCGGCGCGGTGAGCGCGCGGCGCCTGGTGCTGGCCACCCGCAACGCCCACAAGGTGGGCGAGCTGCGCGCCGTCCTGACCCGCGAGGTCGAGGCCGGGCGCCTGGAGGAGGTCGAGGTGCTGGGCGTCGACGCCTTCGACGACGTCCCCGAGGTCGCCGAGACCGGGGTGACGTTCGCCCAGAACGCGCTGCTGAAGGCCCGGGCCGTCGCGGCCGCGACGGGCGTCCTGGCCGTCGCGGACGACTCCGGGATCGCCGTCGACGTCCTCGGCGGCGCGCCGGGCATCTTCTCGGCGCGCTGGGCGGGGCGCCACGGCGACGACGCCGCGAACCTCGACCTGCTCCTGGCCCAGCTCGCGGACGTCCCCGCCGCCCACCGCGGGGGCGCGTTCGTGTGCGCGGCGGCGCTCGCGTCGCCGCGGGGCGAGACGCACGTCGAGCTCGCCGAGCTGCGCGGGTCGCTGCGCACGCGGCGCAGCGGGGCCGGCGGCTTCGGCTACGACCCCGTCTTCGTGCCCGAGGGCAGCGACCGCACCCTCGCCGAGCACAGCGCAGAGGAGAAGAACGCCGTGAGCCACCGCGGTCGCGCCTTCCGGGCGCTGGTGCCGGCGCTGTCCCGGGCGCTCGCCGCGGCCCCGCCGCCGCTCCCGCCACCGCTCCCGCCGTCGCCCCCGTCCGGGGGCCACCCACCCATCCGCGGCTCCGCCCGCTCCGAAGGACCGTCGTGAGCACCCAGCAGCACGTCACCGCCGCAGGCGGCCAGGAGGGGAGCGCGGGGCGGTCTGAGCCCTCCCGTGCCGGTCGTGCGTGGTTCGCGGGGGCAGGCGTGCTGTCCGCGGCGCTCACCCTCGGGGTGGGGCAGCTGGTGGCGGGACTCGTCTCGCCGTCGGCCGCCCCCCTCGTGGTCGTCGGGGGCGCGGTCATCGACCGCGTGCCCGTCGGCCTCAAGGAGTTCGCCATCCGCTCGTTCGGGACGAACGACAAGCTGGTCCTGCTGCTGACGATGGCGGGGGTCATCGTCGTCCTCGCGGCCGTCGCGGGCGTCCTCGCCCGCCGCAGCCTCGGGGCCGGCCTCGTCGTGGTCGGCCTCCTCGGGCTCGTGGGCGTCGCGGCCGCCGTGACGCGCCCCGACTCCTCCCCGCTGTCGCCCCTGCCCTCCGTCCTCGGCGCGGGCGCCGGCGCCTACGCCCTGACGGTCCTGACGCGCCGCCTGCTGCGCACCGGCCCCGGCGAGGGCCCGCAGCGGCGCACCGTGCTGCTCGGGGCCGCGGCCGTCGCGGCGGCGGCCAGCGCGGGTGGCGGGCAGCTGCTGGTCCAGCGGCGCAGCGCCGAGGCCTCGCGCGACGCCGTCACGCTCCCGGCCCCGGCCGACCCGGCGCCGGCCCTGCCCCCGGGCATCGACCCCGGGCCGTCCGGCCTCACGCCGTACGCGACGCGCAACGCCGACTTCTACCGCATCGACACCGCGCTCAGCGTCCCCGACGTCAAGGCCGAGGACTGGTCGCTGCGCATCCACGGGATGGTCGGCGAGGAGCTCACCCTCACCTTCGACGAGCTGCTGGCCATGCCGCTGCGCGAGCGCTGGATCACCCTCACCTGCGTGAGCAACGAGGTCGGCGGCAGCTACGTCGGCAACGCCCGCTGGCTGGGGTACCCGCTGAAGGACCTGCTCGAGCGCGTGCGGCCCGGCGCCGGGGCGGACATGGTCTACGCGACGAGCACCGACGGGTTCACCCTCTCGGCGCCGCTGGCGGACCTGACGGACGGGCGCGACGCCATGCTCGCCGTCGGCATGAACGGCGAACCGCTGCCGCGCGAGCACGGGTTCCCGGTGCGCATGGTCGTCCCGGGCCTCTACGGCTACGTCTCGGCCTGCAAGTGGGTCACCGACCTGGAGATCACGACGTTCGCGTCGAAGACGGCGTACTGGACCGACCGCGGCTGGTCGGCGAAGGGGCCCATCAAGACGGCCTCGCGCATCGACGTGCCGCAGTCGTTCGCCACGGTGCGCGCTGGGCGGGTCCCCGTCGCCGGCGTCGCCTGGGCCCAGCACCGCGGCATCCAGAAGGTCGAGGTGAGCATCGACCGGGGGGAGTGGTCGCCCGCGAAGCTCGTCCCGTCCGTGTCGCAGGACACGTGGTGCCAGTGGGTCTACGACTGGGACGCCTCCGAGGCCGGCAGCCACACGATCCAGGTCCGGGCCACCGACGGCACGGGCACCACGCAGACCCAGGACGTCGCCGCCCCCGTGCCCGACGGCGCCAGCGGCTGGGACTCCGTCACGGTCACCGTGCAGTAGGTCGCACCCGACGTCCGCCAGGCCCGCCACCGCACCCGCGGTGGCGGGCCTGTCGTCGTCTCCGGCCGCGTGCGACGTCTCCGAACCACCTGCACGGCAAGGGGTCTCGCGCACCGGAGGCCGCCGCGGGAACCGCCCGCACCCCGGGCGGACAGGAGAACTCCCGGAAACTGATCGCCGGGGGACCCATCCAGGCGCGCGGGGGTTCCGAACTACTCCTGCAACGACGATCCGGTCCTCCCGGCCGGGTCGCACCACACGCAGCAGGAGAAACTCACCATGAAGCGCATCGGCACCCTCTTCGCCCTCACCGCCACGGTGACGCTCGGCCTCGCCGCCTGCGGCAGCAGCGACACCGC
>Ga0160429_1000926_pt1 | contig 18252 bp, 6 predicted proteins | sample SolpanmetagenomR_FD_108199 | JGI IMG/M metagenome (GOLD analysis project Ga0160429, IMG submission 108199) | Solar panel surface microbial communities from Lawrence Berkeley National Laboratory, California, USA - R | ecosystem: Engineered > Built environment > Solar panel > Unclassified ...
AAGGGGTATGCAAGTTTGTGTAAACACTTGCTTTGCTACCAAAGGGCAAAGCTTGCCAACCTTGCTGTAAACGTAGTTTAGAGCTTAGGTATGCAAGTTTGTGTAAACACTTGCTTCGCGCTTCGCTACCAAAGAGATCCAAACTTACTAAACAGAGTTTAACTACACATAGTTTAGTAAGCCAGGTTTTAGATTTAGTGTAAAACCTTACCCCTCCCCTACTGTAGGTAGACAGATGGGGGTAGAGCTTGTAAAAGCTTGGTTACTAAACAGTAACCCTGGAAAACTAATAGAGAATGTTGCCTGTAAGCCACTTTTTTAAAAACACTTTGGATAACCTTATTTAAACTTTTATACCTGAGACCTATCAACCTTACTTTTCTTTCGTTGAACTTTAGTTTTTCTCTGCAAGCTTACTAAACAAAGTTTAGTAAGCCAGGTTTTAGACTTCGTCTAAAACTACCATTATTGTATGAGACACGCTAAAAACTAAAAATTTCACTCTGTACAAAGTGCTTAGAGCTTTACTTTAAAAGTATAAAATTATTTAATTTTGTTATAAAAGCAGTAATTAGTTTTTTTATTTAAAACTCTACTTGCATATTAGAAATATGGGGGAAAAAAGCCTAACTCTAAGAAAGCAAGTTATGTGACACTTTGTTTTATTACCCCCCGACCGTAGGTAGACAGATAAAAGCAAAATTCTCACTCTGAAAAAGTAAGGTACATCAAACTTTGTTTGATTAACCGTAGCTTGTGAATTTACAAAGAAAACTTTAAACAAGGCTCACTTAATTCAGAGATAAAAGCAAAAGTTTTACAAGCAAAGCTTGTAAAAGCTTGGTTACTAAACTTTGTTTAGTAAGCTTGGATAATGGAACATTTTTGTATAAACCAAAAAATTATCCAAAGATTTGTGCAAAGCATAAATCTTCAATTATTACTAAAAAAAGCTAAAGCATTTTTTGAAGCTTTGCTAAGCTGATAAGATTTAAATCCAATTTTAAATTCGTTTTTGGAGAAATGGCTGAGTGGCTTAAGGCAGCAACTTGCTAAGTTGTCATACAAATTCTTGTATCATGGGTTCGAATCCCTTTTTCTCCGATTTCCAAGGTTACTAAATTTTGTTTAGTAACCAAGCTTTTACAAGCTTTGCTTGTAAAACATAAAAGAATTTTTCTAAAAAAATTAAAACAACTAAAAACCTGGGCCTGTTGGTCTTTACCAACAGGTAAAGACTACACGTAAACAGTTAAATACTATTTCCAATACCTAAGCTACCGTAGGTAGCGAGGTTGGCAAGCTCTGCTTGCCTACCTCCCGCTAAACTTGACATTATTAGGTGAAAAGCGCTAGACAAATATGCATATTTTTGTTAAAGGTTTAATACAAAAAGTATAAACAAAATATTTTGATAGATAGTGTTTGTAGTCTTTACCTGTTGGTAAAAACCAACAGGCCCAGGATTTAATTCACTTAGGTTTAAACGTTTAGAAAACTCTTAAAACCTGAGTAAAAATTTATTTCTTAAGCTTTGTTTTTTTAAATTAAAAAGTAACAATAAAATATATTACAAAATGGTTAAAGGCGGAATAGTTCAGTGGTTAGAACAGTGGAATCATACTCCACATGCCGTGGGTTCAAATCCCTCTTCCGTCTTTATGAGATACTCATTTTTTGTGCTCGTAGCTCAATTGGATAGAGTATCGTACTACGGATACGACGGCTGAAAGTTCGAGTCTTTCCGAGCATAATTTTTTAAATTTAGAAGTTTAATTCAAAAAAGCAAACTACGACTATTTTGAAAAAAAAGTAATTTATTTACTACGTTAATGAAAATGTAAACTACAATTTGTTTTACACGAAGTCTACAACCTAAGTTACTAAACATAGTTTATTAATCTTGAACACATAGCTTGCCAATTGGTAGGTCTAACCTTGCTATCGCCTTTGTGTTACTTTTAGATGGGAGTAAGTAGCTTAGGCCATTGCTTTTTGTAAAGCAGTAGTCTTTACCCTAAACAAACGTAGTTTGTTTAGATTAGATCCTAGAAATAAGTAAACACCAAAAAGCTCCAAGCTTACTAAACATTGTTTAACTAAACATAATTTAGTAACTTAGGTTTTAGACTTCGTGTAAAAAATTACCCCCCCTACCGTAGGTAAACAGATGGGGGGGTATGCAAGTTTGTGTAAACACTTGCTTTGCTACCAAAGGGCAAAGCTTGCTAACCTTGCTGTAAACGTAGTTTATAGCTTAGTTTTTACCTATTGGTATGCTTCGCTGACCAATAGGGCAAAGCTTGTAAAACATTCCACTTTAAGTTCGTATTAATCATAGCAATAGCTGACGAAACATACAAAACCAAAGCCTATTTAACTTAATTGGTAGAGTATCGGTTTTGTAAACCGAAGGTTATCGGTTCGAGTCCGATAGTAGGCTTAAAACAAAATTTTCTTTTGCCTGTTGGTTTTTACCTGTTCTTTTACAAGTTTTGCTTGTAAAAAAAACAAAACTCTTTAACGCATTTTTAAAGAAAAACAATGAGAAAAAAGACTTTTTTTTTATATCAAAAAAATTTAAACAACAAGCAATGCCAAACATTACTTGGCCTACGTATGTGAAGGAGAATAGTTTAGTTGGTAGAATAATGGTTTCCAAAACCATCGGTCAAGGGTTCGAGTCCCTTTTCTCCTGAAATATCAAAGCTAAAAAAATTTATGATTGTTTTAGACTTCCAAGCTTACTAAACTTTGTTTAGCAACCTTGGAGAGTAAGGTTGGCAAGCTCTGCTTGCCTACCAAGGTTTTACAAACTTTGTTTGTAAAACGTCTAAAACCTCGTTACCTTTTTTTGACGCAGAAACTTTTTTTTTACTCAATACACTAAACCTCGTTTAATGTAAAGGTGCAAAAAAAAAAGAAAACAACATTTTATATGTAAATTTTATAGTTTTTCAAATTTATGTTTTACAAACAAAGTTTGTAAAAGCTTGGTTACTAAATATAACCTTGGACATTTTTGTCTAGATAGCTCAGTTGGTTAGAGCAAAGGACTGAAAATCCTTGTGTCGGAGGTTCGAATCTTCCTCTAGACAAAGAGTAAATGCACCTGTTGGTAAAAACCAACAGATAAAAGCCTAAGCTACCTACCCTTATATTTGATAAGGGGGAAGAAGTTTGCTATACCTTCCTGTTTTTCCAAGGTTACTAAATTATGTTTAGTAACCCAGGTTTTAGACCAAGTCTAAAACTTTGGTTTTTATTAAAGGGTAGTTTTATAACTAAAGTTTGTAAAACCTTGGTTACTAAACTTTAGTTTAGTAACCTTGGAGACAAAGTGAGATAAAGGCAATAACAAGGTTAGTTTTGACCTAAGCTTTTGTTAGTCTAAATGTACACAAACTTTTTACAAACAAAGTTTGTTTTACAACTAAAGTTTGTAAAACCTTGGTTACTAAACTAAAGTTTAGTAACCTTGGTAAAGGGCTTTAAAAAAATTTTTATATAATAATATAACAAAATTAAACACGCTTCTATGGGACAAAAAGTAAATCCTATTTCTTTAAGATTAGAACAAACAAATAGACATTTTGATTCTTGCTGGTTCAACGATTATAATTATACTAATTTATTAAACAGAGATATAAACATACAATCTTATATCAATCTTGTTTTAAAACAAATTAAATATTCTTCAGCACGATTTTTTATTCAAAATTTGCCAAATAAAATAAAAATTAATGTTTTTTTTCTTAATCCAAAAAGTCTTCGCAAAAGTGTATCCGGCGCTTTTCAATTGAAAGATTCTTTCAAAGTTCGTAACTTGGCAGCAGCAAAAAGAAAAAGCAAACAAATTCAAAAAGTTACAAGAACTCTAAAATTAGTGAAAAAAAACGCTTTTCTTAAACACTACAAGATGGATAAAAATAGTAAAGTAAAAGCTTTAAATTATTTGCTACTACAGAATATTGATAAAAAAAACTGCACTGAAAAAACTTTGCCCCAAGAATCATTACACCCCATTACAGATGGGGGGCAAAACTTGATGTTCTCTAAATATGACCCTACAAGAGAGGTCTATGGAGAATACTTAGAAATTCAATTTTTGTTACGCTATTTGCTGCTTCAAAATTTTTCTTTAAAATTTAAAGAAAAACCACTCCCCCTTGCCGTAACCGGCAGGGCAACGGGCCAATTACTTAGACTTAGCCCTCCATCACAGATGGGGAATAATGAAACCTTTCTTTCTCAAAAAGTAAAAAAAAATGTAAACAACCAAACACAATGTTTTTTGTTTTCTAATCTTAGAAATTTGAGATTTTTAAATAATAAAAATAAACTTTTTTTAACTACTAATTTTCTAAAAAACAAAATACGTGATTATAAGCAACACTTACAAGAAGACATTATACAAAACAAAATTAAATTTTCTAGTTTAATTCCTGTTGTGTCTAGTGGTACAACTGTAGCAAAAAAAAATAATCATTTAGCTTTTGCTGCCCATCACAGATGGGGGATAAGAACCCCTACTAAAAATCTTACTCTAAAAAACCAGGATTATACAGCTCTAAGCACCGCTAAACCTAACATTGTTAAATCTAAAGAAGGTAAGCGTAAAAGCCAATGGCTCATTCAAAATGACGCAGTAAATGATAGTTTTTTAACTCTTAGCTCTGTTTCTAAGACAGGAAACTTTAATTCTCTTACTGAAAACCAGCAAAACTCTCATACTTCACTGGTTGGGATAAAGCATTTTAATAAAATAAAAAAGGCTTTTTATAATCCATTACTTTATAATACTACAAAAGTACAAAACACAAATTTAAATTATTTTTTTTTAAGTTTAGTTAATAACCAATCTTTAAAAAAAAGTCATAAGAATTATAATAAAATATTTAAGGATTTTAGCCAGTTTTCTAGTTCTCATTTACCAGATTTAAATAAAAAACAAGTTTTAACTTTAAACAAAGCTCCCTATTTAACTTCGTTAGGTCAGCAAAAAAAAAAACATGAGGTCTTGGAAAAAAGTTACAAGATTAATAAAAAAAAAGTATTGTTTCTACGCAATTCTTCTTATAAAACACATGTAGAATCGCAACTTTCAAATACTTTATTTTCTGATGTAGCTGTTTCATTTTTTAGATTTTCTAACGAAAAACAAAGTGCAGTATTTTTAGCCGAAGAAATTGTTTATTATTTAGAAAAAAGAGTACCTTTTTTCAAAATAAAAAATCAAATACTACGAGAAATACACAAAAGCTCTTTTGTGAAAGGGCTGAGAATTACTTGTTCTGGTCGTGTAGGTGGTCGTTCAAAAAAAGCACAAAGAGCTAAAATTCAAATTATTAAATACGGACAAACTTCTTTACACGTTTTTTCTTCTAAAATAGATTTTGCATCTAAGTATGCTCATACTAGCTTTGGATTATTAGGAATAAAAGTGTGGATTTGTTATAATTGAAAATAGGTTAACCTTTATTTCATTTTTGGCTTTTACCTTTCTCATTAGCAGTTGCTAATGATTTACAACTAAAGTTTGTAAACCCTTGGTAGGCAAGCAGAGCTTGCCAACCTTACTCTCCAAGGTTGCTAAACAAAGTTTAGCAACCAAGGTTTTAGACTTTGTCTAAAACTTGCCCTTAAAATATAAGGGCAGGTAGTTTAGGTTCCTAAACAAAGTTTAGTAACCTTGGAGCAACGGCCAAGGTAATGCACAAACTTGTAAAACACTCCTTAGTACGCATTGAATTTTATAAAAGAGGTTTTCTATTCTGTTTAAAAACAGGTAAAGACCAATCTTGTTACCGCTTTTACCTTCTTACTCTGTCCAAGGTTACTAAAAGCAACCTTGGAAAACAATGGCTAACAATTTAATGTAAAAATTAAAACTGTGTTTAACAATAAAGTTGTTAAACTTAAAGTGCGGGGATAATTAAAAAAAGAACAGTAAAATGATAGAATACGTAGGTGTTTTTATATACTTCATAATCGCTTTAGCTTTAGCTTCAATAATATTAGGCTTATCTTTCGTGTTTGCTACAAGAAAAGCCGACCCAGAAAAAATTTCTGCATATGAATGCGGATTTGATCCTTTCGACGACGCTCGTAGTCGTTTTGATATTCAATTTTATTTAGTGTCAATTTTATTTATTATATTTGATTTAGAAGTAACTTTTCTTTTTCCTTGGGCACTTACTCTAAATAAAATAAGTTATTTTGGTTTTTGGTCTATGATGGTTTTCTTACTAATTTTAACAATTGGCTTTGTTTACGAGTGGCGTAAAGGTGCTCTTGATTGGTCATAAACCAATTATAAATATATGCCTAGCCTTACCCTCCTATCAAAGATGGGGGGTAATATTTTACAAACTTTGTTTGTAAAAGCTTGGTTACTAAACTTTGTTTAGTAACCTTGGACTTAAGTTACCGCCTTTGCCTTACTGTGTCCAAGGTTGTTTTTAGTCACCAAGCTTTTACAAGCTTTGCTTGTAAAACTTAACCTATCTTAAATAAGCATACTTTATTCAAAAAATAGCGAGGTGCCATAATTACGCCTCTCTAAAGAAAAAGGGCCTTTAGCTATTGGTAAAGACCCTGCACTTATAGTGCGGGGTAAAAGCCAATAACCCTTTTTTTATTTAGGTACACAATAAAGGGTATGTAGCTCAGTGGTAGAGCATCGGGCTTTTAATCTGGTGGTCGCAGGTTCGAAACCTGCCATACTCATAAAAAAAATGATTAATATACTTATGTATTGTTTACAAAATTCAATAAATAATTTTAAATTTACAGTTAGTAACTGCCGTAGGATTCGTTGTTTTGCAACTAAACAAGGATTTAACCAAAAGTCCCAGCTTAAACCTCGGGTTACGATAGCGCAAGGAAAAAAACCTTTTGAGCAGTCTAACACAAAAAATAATATGATTAAAAAGTACAGCAGAATTGCTCTTAATTTACCTGTTACACCATTGTGTAGTGATCAACAAATTAACAATAAAAATTTTTCCACTACTGACATCTTATCTAATAATGTTAGGTTTAGGGGTGCGTGGAAGCTTTCTTCAAGCCAAATAGAATTATATGACAAATTCATGAATTTGTTAATGATTGATGGCAAAAAAATAAAGGCTTACAACATTTTCTATGACAGTTTAAGGTGTTTAGAAGTTAAAAACATTGAAAATCCGCTTCATTCTTTTAAGCAATATGGGGATCCTAAATCCCAGAATGATATTCTTGCCCGAACTGTTTTATTCGAAGCAGTTAAAAATGTAGAGCCTAGCGTTGAAGTACGTAAAGTACGTAAAGGAGGTATCACATACCAAGTGCCGGCTCTTATTCCTAAAAAAAGACAAGAGACTTTAGCAATACGTTGGATTATTGATGCAGCAAGAAACCGAAAAAAAAATTCAAAAGCAAGTTTTGCAGAATGTCTGGCTGTCGAGTTGACCGAAGCATCTAAAAAATTAGGAAAACCTAGACAAAAACGTGATGAATTACACAAGTTAGCAGAATTAAATCGTGCTTATATAAGATTTCGTTGGTGGTAATTTATTTAAACGCTAAAGTTTTACAAGCAAAGCTTGTAAACCCTTGATTACTAAACAAAGTTTAGTAACTTTAGAAACTTCGTTTAGAACTTCGTTCACTTTACCTAAGTTTAAAAGCGACGCCGAATACATTTTCCTATTTTCTTTAATGTTTAATCATTTCTAGGGTAAACACCTCACATTTATAATATGGGGCAAAAATTAAAAGGTAAGGGTGATAAGAAGTGTGTGCGATTTCCAAGGTTACTAAACTTTGTTTAGTAACCCAGGTTTTACACGAAGTCTAAAACTTGTAAAAATCTCCAATAGCTCAGTGGTAGAGCAAATGGCTGTTAACCATCAGGTCGTTGGTTCAAATCCAACTTGGGGAGCTTTTTATGAATAATTATATATGCGGTATAAATAATGATTCAATTTCTAAGGGTACTACACTTTGTTTAGTAAGCTTGGGTTTAAAACATCTAGTGTTTAGCAATTGTTGTTTTCTATTAAAAAAAAGGGTAATCAAACGAAATTAAATATAGCTTACTTTTTCCTTTTGGCCGTTGTTGCTTATAAGAGAGCAACGGCTAATGAGTAAACACCAAGGGGTAAAGTTTTACAAACAAAGTTTGTAAAACCTTGGTGACTAAAAGCAACCTTGGACAGAGTGAGTGTCTTTATTTTTGATGAAGATAGATACAACCTTAACAGCGTAGGTAGCTTAATTTATTGCTCTCTATTTAGAGTACGGGGTTATAGTTCAATTGGCAGAACATTTTGCTCATAACAAAACAGTTGTAGGTTCAAATCCTGCTAATCCCAATTTGTATGAGATTATATAATATGGAATGCGAAGCAGTCCAACCCATACATAGCTTTCAATCTAAAGCTTATTGATTTGTGTCTTTATGATTAATAAATATAATCAAACGAAGCTTGATATAGCTTCCTATTTTTCTTTGGTCTTTACCAAAAAAAAAAGGCAAAGGCCGTGTATGTGATGTTTTACAAACTTTGTTTGTAAAACCTTGGTTACTAAACAAGGTTTAGTAACCTTGGGATTATTATCAAAAAATTCAATATAAAATGGCATGGAGTGGATGCCTTGGCAGATAAAAAAAGACGTTGCACGCAACGAAAAGCCACAGATAGGCGCGTAATCCCTGAAACCTGTGGATTTCTTCTCGGAAAACTAAAAAACATTTTTAAACTTAGCGAATTGAAACATCTAAGTAGCTAAAGGAATAGAAATCAACCGAGATTCCGTTAGTAGTGGTGAACGAAAATGGAATAGGCCCAATGTTATTTTTATAAAAAAAAAAATTGAAGAGTAATGGAAAAACTTGCCAAAGAAGGTGAAAGCCCTGTAAATTTTTAATTTTTTAACCTTTGTCCAAGGTTACTAAACAAAGTTTAGTAACCTAGATTTTAAACTTCGTTTAAAACTTCATCTTTGATGGAAAAAGGTAAATTTCATTTATTGAGTAAAACGAGACTTTTTTCTTGTTTGAATTTAGGGGGACCACCCTCTAAGCCTAAATATGTTTATCTGACCGATAGTGAACAAGTACCGTGAGGGAAAGGTGAAAAAGAACCCTAAAAAGGGAGTGAAACAGATTCTGAATCTCCATGCTTACAATCAGTCGAAGCTTATCTGCGAATAAGTAACGGCGTACCTTTTGCATAATGGGTCAGCGACTAAATAATTATAGCAAGCTTAAGCTAATAAGTGGAGGCTTAGTAAACACGAGTCTAAAATAGGCGTTTTAAACCCTAAAAATTAGGGTTCAAAGTTATAATTATTTGACCCGAAACCAGGTGATCTAGCCATGAGCAGGTTGAAAAAATGATAGTACGTTTTGGAGGACCGAACCCACGTCTGTGGCAATAGGCGGGGATGACTTGTGGTTAGGGGTGAAAAGCCAATCGAACTTGGAAATAGCTGGTTTTCTGCGAAATCTATTGAGGTAGAGCGCAATGAGATTTGAAAAGGGGGTAGAGCACTCCATGGGTAAGGGTGGCCCAAAGCTTTACCGATCCCAAGGAAACTCCGAATACCTTTACAAAACAATTGTAGACAGACTTTGGGTGCTAAGGTCCAAAGTCAAAAGGGAAACAGCCCAGATCGAACGCTAAGGTCCCTAAACTATAGCTTAGTGGGAAAGGAAATTGATAGGCAAAGACAACCAGGAGGTGGGCTTGGAAGCAGCCATCCTTTAAAGAAAGCGTAATAGCTCACTGGTCTAGCTTATTGGTACCGAAAATGTAACGGGGCTCAAGCTATATACCGAAGCGACGATTTTTAATTTACCGCTTTTTCCCCATCAAAAATGGGAGCAAAGGCCAAGGTTACTAAACTATATTTAGTAACCTAGGTTTTAGACTTCGTCTAAAACTTTTCTATAACTACGTTAGAGAAAAAAGTAATTAAAAAGGTAGCAGAACGTTTTGTAAATCATTGAAGGTTTATTGTAAAATACAACTGGAGATATCAAAAGTGAGAATGCTGACATAAGTAACGTAAAATTCTGTTAAATTCAGAATCGCCGTAAATTGATGGGTTTCCACACACCGTAGTTCGGTGTGGAGTTAATCGGCCCCTAAAAGTTCAGCGAAAGCCTATCTTGATGGGAAGCTTTTGTCCACCAACTTTTGGTGGACAAAAAAGCATAATTTAAAGCAACGAAGTTTTGTTTTTAATAAAAATTAATTGGATAAATTTTTTCTTGAAACAAGCTTCCTGGAAAAAGCTTTAAAGCAGCTTAGTTTTTACCAAAGGGTAAAAACTAAGCTAAATACCGTACCGAAACCGACACTGGTCAATAAGTTGAATAAACTAAGGCGAAGGAGAGAACCATGTTGAAGGAACTCGGCAAATTGCCTCCGTAACTTCGGGAAAAGGAGGGCCTTTATAAAGGCATTCTTTATCTAATTTTTTTTGATATGACTTTTATAAAGGTGTCACAAAATAGGGGGTGGCGACTGTTTAATAAAAACACAGGACTCTGCAAAGTTGTAAAACGACGTATAGGGTCTGACACCTGCCCGGTGCTGGAAACCTAAAGGGAGGGGTGAAAGAGTTATAACCTTTTCTTAATCCCGTATTTCTGATACGGAGTGAAAGGGTATACTTTGGAGCTCTGAAATGAAGGTCCAGTAAACGGCGGCCGTAACTCTGACGGTCCTAAGGTAGCGAAATTCCTTGGCACCTAATTAGTGCCCTGCATGAATGGTGTAACGACTGCCCCACTGTCTCCAACATGGACTCCGTGAAATTGAACTCTCCGTGAAGATGCGGAGTACCCGAAAGTAGACGGTAAGACCCTATGCACCTTTACTATAACTATTCACTGGAAAAAAATATGCATTGTGTAGGATAGGTGGGAGCTTTTTTTAAAAAAAGCAACCTTGAAATACCACCCTTTGCACATTTGTTTCCTAACCTACGCACCACTTTACAGAACTATGTTCTATTTAGAGAAAAGAGGGACAATGAATGGCGGGTAGTTTGCTTGGGGCGAGCGCTTCCTAAAGAGTAACGGAAGCGTGCGAAGGTAAGCTCAAGCTGGTCGGAAATCAGCTGTAGAGCGTAATGGTATAAGCTTGCCTGACTGTAAGACCTACAAGTCGAGCAGAGACGAAAGTCGGCCATAGTGACCCGGGGGCGCCGCGTGGAAGGGCCCTCGCTCAACGGATCAAAGGTACGCTAGGGATTAAAAAATGTTAGTCCTACTTATAGGTAACTATAAGTGTAAAATCGGGTGAATTGCAAGAACCCTAAGTATAGCGATATATAAGGGAATTTGCAGCGAAATCTACTGAAAGGTTTAAAAAATAGTAAGTAGTTTTACAAACTTTGTTTGTAAAACCTTGGTAGGCAAGCAGAGCTTGCCAACCTTGGAAACGTTCAACGACTAGAAAGTGAGGAAAAACCTACCAATAAACTTTCCAAGAGCGCCCGACAACTTTTTTAAATTTAAACAAATCTAGTTTGTTAAATACCTGTTGGTAAAAACTAACAGGTCCAAGGTTACCTTTAGGTACCTTAAAGGTCTCCCAAATTTAAAGTTGATGACATAGTCTGATCTTTAAGGAAACTTAAAGAAATAAAAGATAAAGAACTTTTATGTTAACAAAATGAACAGGCTAATGACTCCCAAGAGCTCTTATCGACGGAGTCGTTTGGCACCTCGATGTCGACTCATCGCATCCTGGAGGTGAAGAAGCTTCCAAGGGTTCGGCTGTTCGCCGATGAAAGCGGTACGTGAGTTGGGTTTAGTGCGTTGAGAAACAGTACGGATCCTATCTTTTTCGGGTGTAAGCACCAAAAGTGCAATAATAAAATTGAGAGAGCCATTTTCCTGTACGAAAGGACCGAGAATGATGAACCTCTTGTGTACCAGTTGTCGCACCAGCGGCATCGCTGGGTAGCTACGTTCAGATCGAATAACCGCTGAAAGCATCTAAAGCGGGAAGTCGTATCTCAAAACCAGTTTTAAATTTCGTGGAAGATTACCACGTAAATAGGCGAGAAGTGTACTTATAGCAATATATTAGCTAACTCGTACTAATTTATTGAATTTTTTATTTTTTTAAAAAAAAATACATATAACAATTAGATTTAGCAATAACAGCAGATAAATTTTTAAAAACTGCAGTAGCCACCGCCTATTGGTAAAGACCAATAGGTAAACACCTAAGCTACCTGCCCTTAGATTTTAAGGGCAAGTTTTAGACAAAGTCTAAAACCTTGGTTGCTAAACTTTGTTTAGCAACCTTGGAGAGCAAGGTTGGCAAGCTTTGCTTGCCTACCCCATCATAGATGGGGGTAATGGTTGGTAGAGCTATTGATAGCATTGCTTCAACACACAATGCAGAATAAACCTGTTAATATAAGGCAACAAAACTCTGAAAAAATTATAAAACAACATTAGTAATAAAAAAAATCTAGAGTGGTATTAAACAACTTAGACTTTTACTCTTTAGTTGATACAATTATGACTTGCTCGTTGATCATGCTATTTGTTTCTATTGCAGCACAGTTATGCTTAGACTGAGTTTTTTATTTCCAAAATTAAAACAAACAAAGCTAATAACCGAAACTAACTTCGTTTGTTGACATTAGGCCCTGTCGGGTTTTGCCCAACGAGGATAACGACCCGACACGGTAAGGTTTGAATTTACCATTAAAACTGAAACAAGGTTCGTGTTAGAAGTTAGGATGTTTACAAGTAAACATATAAGCAAGAGCTAAATAAACTTTGTTATGGACTAAGGTCTATAAGCAATATAAAAGTAAGCATAAAGTACTAGATCATTAAATGAATATATACCAGGGTGTAGCGCAGTTTGGTAGCGTACCTGTTTTGGGAACAGGGGGTCGTAGGTTCAAATCCTGTCACCCTGACAATTTTCCAAGGTTACTAAACAAAGTTTAGTAACCAAGCTTTTACAAGCTTTGCTTGTAAAACTTCAAATTTTTAGGGCTTTAAAAACTTATTAGAATGTTTCATTTTATTGTTTTAAAAGCTTTGCCTAACTCTGTTCAAAGTTGCTTTTAGCAACCAAGGTTTTACAAACTTTGTTTGTAAAACTTTACTCATTTCTAGGGTAAAGACCAAAGTTTTAGACTTTGTCTAAAACCTGGGTTACTAAACTATGTTTAGTAACCTTGGAAAAAGAGTAAGGTGTATAAAACTTGGTTTAATTACTCTTTGGTAGCGAAGTTTTACAAACTTTGTTTGTAACACATTTTATAATATATGGAATAATAGCTTTTTAATAAAAAAGTAAAACAATAAAAAAGAGTTTGATCCTGGCTCAGAATGAACGCTAGCGATAGGCTTAACACATGCAAGTTGAACGCTTATTTGTATTTAAATAAGAGTAGCAAACGGGTGAGTAACACGTGAGAATCTACCTTATAGTTCGGCATAAGATTTATTTTATTTAATTCCGAATATCCCACCGCCTATTAGTCTTTACCTATAGGTAAAGACCAATAGACGGTGGGTAAAGGTAAAAACCGCTATAAGACGAGCTCGCGGAGGATTAGGTAGTTGGTGAGATAACGGCTCACCAAGCCGAAGATCCTTAGCTGATTTGAGAGGATGATCAGCCACACTGGGACTGAGACACGGCCCAGACGCTTTCGAGCGGCAGCAGTGAGGAATCTTGGACAATGGGCGAAAGCCTGATCCAGCCATATCGAGTGAGTGAAGAAGGCTGTTTTGGTCGTAAAACTCTAAATTCAATTAAGATTATGACATTTCTTGAATAAAAAGTCCCGGCCAACTTCGTGCCAGCAGCCGCGGTAATACGAGGGGGGCGAGCGTTATTCAAAATGACTGGGCGTAAAGAGCATGTAGGCGGTCTATTAAGTTGGTTTTGATTAAAATAAAAAGCATTTGAGCCTTTGCTCTTATCCTTGATGGGGCAATTTAAATGTGTGATAAATTCCAGAGCTTAACTTTGGTAAAGCACCCAATACTAGTAGACTAGAGTAAGTGAGAGGAAAGTGGAATTCCTGGAGGAGAGATAAAATTTGTAGATATCAGGAGGAACATCGAAAGCAAAGGCAACTTTCTGGCACTTGACTGACGTTGAGATGCGAAAGCGTGGGGAGCAAAAGGGATTAGATACCCCTGTAGTCCACGCCCTCAACGATGATAATTCACTATTAGATTAAATAAATAGCACTTAATCACCTTTTTTGTAAAAAAAAGGTTGTTTGTGTCTTTTTTCAAAGACAAAGTGCACACATTTATTTATTTTAGTGGTTTAGCTAACGCGTTAAATTATCCGCCTGAGGAGTACGGTCGCAAGACTAAAACTCAAAGGAATAGACGGGGGCTCACACAAGTGGTGGAACATGTGGTTTAATTCGACACAACGCGCAAAACCTTACCAGTTCTTGACATAAATTAGAAGTTTATTTTTAAATCTAAACTATACAATTTACAGGTGTTGCATGGCTGTCGTCAGCTCGTGTCGTGAGATGTTTGGTTAAGTCCTTTAACGAGCGCAACCCTCATGAAATGTTACCAATTTAAATATACTCTGTATTTTGTACAGAGAGGGATGTTCCCAAGAAAATTTAAAGGAACTCATTTCATACTGCCAGTGATATACTGGAGGAAGGTGAGGATGACGTCAAGTCCTCATGACCCTTATGAACTGGGCTACACACGTGTTACAATGGCGATTACAAAAGGAAGCAAGAGTGCAAGCTGGAGCGAATCCCAAAAAATCGTCTTAGTTCGGATTGCTCTCTGCAACTCGAGAGCATGAAGTTGGAATCACTAGTAATCGTGGATCAGCATGCCACGGTGAATACGTACCTGAGCCTTGTACTCACCGCCCGTCACGCTCTGGAAATCGAATGGCCTCCAAACAAAATTTAGCTTTTAGTCAACTAATTCTTATTAAAAATCAATAGATTAAATTATATGTATCAGGGGACTTTAAGAATTAAACTTGTGAACGGTTGTTTGGTAACTGGAGCGAAGTCGTAACAAGGTAACCGTAGGGGAACCTGCGGTTGGATTGACTCCTTTTTTCGCGGAGATGAGAAAATGGCTCTCTCGTCAGGCTCATAATCTGAATTTTGTAGGTTCGAATCCTACCTCCGTTATGAGTTTCTAAAAAAACATTTTTTTCAAGTTTGTGCATTTACTCTGTTCGCTACCAAAGAGTAATGTTTCATGTACCTTACTCCAAGGTTACTTTGAGTAAGCAAGCTTTTACAAACTTTGTTTGTAAAACTTTGCCTTTGGTGTTTACTCACTTCTAGGGTAAAGTTTTACAAACAAAGTTTGTAAAAGCTTGGTTGCTAAAAGCAACTTTGGACAGAGTTAGGCAAAACTTGTAAAAGCTTGCTTACTAAACAAGGACCCCAAAAAACTAAAAACATGTTCTGTAAAGTTTAAAATAAATAAGATCTAAATTTAAAATTTTATCTTTAAGTTTACTAAACTATGTTTAATAAGCCAGGTTTTAGACTTCACCTAAAACAACAAAAATTTAGTTTTTTTTATTAAAACTTCGTAACTTCTGTTTTAGTTTTATATTTTTTTACTAAAAGCAATAGAGTACTATGAGCTTGCTTTTTAGCGTAGCGCGTAGTCTCTACCCTTTGGCTGTTGCTCCAAGGTTCATAAACTTTGTTTATGAACCCAGGTTTTAGACTTCGTCTAAAACATTAGCAACAACTAATCAGTAAACACTAAAGGGGTTGTTTTAAACTTCCAAGGTTACTAAAAGTAACCAAGGTTTTACAAACAAAGTTTGTAAAACGTCTAAAACCTTGGTTACTAAACTTTGTTTTAGTGACTTTGCAGCTATTCATGGCCCAAATTTGAAACAGCACAACCAATAAAATCTATTTTTAAAAATAATTAACACTTTTTTTTAGAAGGGCCTGTAACTCAGTTGGTCAAGAGTATACGCCTGATAAGCGTAAAGTCAGGGGTTCAAGTCCCTTCATGCCCAGTTTAAAATTACAACTTCGCCTAAGCTATAAACGTAGTTTAGAGCAAGGTTGGCAAACTTTACTTGCATACCCCTCTACAAAAAAAACCGTTTGTGGCCTGTTGGTAAACACTAAAGTGCAAACAGAAAAAAAGCATGTTTTACAAGCAAAGCTTGTAAAACCTTGGTTACTAAACTTTGTTTAGTAACCTTGGGTACTAAAAACTACTCGAGAAAGTGGCTGAGTGGTTAAAGGCGACAGACTGTAAATCTGTTGAAGTTTCTTCTACGTAGGTTCGAATCCTACTTTTCTCAAATGTAAGTTTTGCAAGTTTGTGCCTGCACAAACCAAAGGGTAATCAAACGAAGTTTGATATACCTTGCTCCAAGGTTACTTTGAGTAAGCAAGCTTTTACAAACTTTGTTTGGAAAACTTTGCCTTTGGTGTTTACTCATTTCTAGAGTAAAAACAGAATTAGGCAAAGCTTGTAAAAGCTTGCTTACTAACTAAAATTTAGTAACCTTAAAGATACTTTATACAAAGTACAGAGTTTTCTTTTAATTGAAACCCCGCAATTAAATTTTTTGTACAATGTACAGAAAATTTAGACCTTACCTGTTGGTAACCATTAATAGGCTTGCTTTACTAAGTTTGTGCAGGCACAAATCAAAGGCCCCCATTTTTCATGGGGGCAAACAAGTTTTAGACGTTTTACAAACAAAGTTTGTAAAACGTCTAAAACCTTGGTTTTGGTTCCTAAACCAAGTTTAGGAACCTTGGAAAGTGCAGACATTTAAATTTATAGTTTTAAAAAATTTATAAAAACTTTATGATTTTTACACCTTTAGAACAATTCTCTATTGTAAGTTATATACCTTTTCATATTGGTAATATTTATTTATCTTTTACTAATTCCTCATTTTATTTGATGCTAACAACTGGCTTAGTTTTTTTACTGTTTTATTTGGTGACTCAAAATGGAGGTTATTTAGTACCTTCTAGATGGCAATCTATTGTAGAAATGATTTATGAATTCGTAGTAAGTTTAGTAGATGAACAAATAGGAACTAAAGGTCGAAAATATTTTCCTTTAATTTTTACGACTTTCGTTTTTTTATTGTTCAATAATTTAATAGGTATGATTCCTTATAGTTTTACGGCAACTAGTCATTTTGTAGTTACTTTTGGCCTTTCTTTATCTCTTTTTATAGGAATTACTCTTGTTGGCTTCCAAACACATGGATTACATTTTTTTAGTTTTCTTTTACCAAAAGGTGCTCCATTAGCATTAGCGCCATTATTAGTTGTATTAGAACTAGTTTCTTATTGTTTTCGTGCTGTAAGTTTAGGAGTACGTTTATTTGCTAATATGATGGCTGGACATACTTTAGTTAAAATTTTAAGTGGATTTGCATGGACAATGCTTTCTGTTGGTGGTGTATTAGCAGTTGCTTCGGTAGTACCTTTTGCAGTAGTTTTTGCTTTAACTGGCCTTGAGATTGGTGTCGCATGTTTACAAGCATATGTGTTTACTATATTAACATGTATATATTTAAATGATGCTATTAATCTTCATTAATTTACAGATTTAGTAACTCTACAAATAAAAGCTAACCCTAAGGTTACTAAACATAGTTTAGTAACCCAGGTTTTTACACAAAGTCTAAACCTCATCTAGCGTTTTTTATAAAAACTTCTACCAAGTAAAAGTAGAACTATAAAACTTTTGTTTGTGCTTTGCATAAATTTTAAACTTCTCTTAAAATAAAAGCATACCACCACTTATTTAATGAAGAGGGAGGCAAGCAGAGTTTGACAACCTTGCTACCTACGGTAGCTTAGGCCGTTAAAAAGCTTTGTTTAAACCCTCGTGGGAGATTTTTCTCCTATTATGTAGGAGTTTTCTTAAAAGTCTTGCAGTTTTACTGCAAGACTTTAATTTGTGCTTTGCACAAACTTTGTTTGTTTGCTTTCTACAAAATAACACGCACGCTAACGGGGAGTGATGATGTTTTAAAATAAAAAAAACTGTTAGCTACAAAACTTATTGTGTGTTCGCGGAAATAGCTCAATGGTAGAGCATTACTTTGCCATAGTAGAGGTTGAGGGTTCAAATCCCTTTTTCCGCTGTTAAACTCATGCTTCGCATTGCTTCGCCTAGACACCCAGATTAAAATATGCGAAAGCAATGCTTGTCCAAGGTTTTAGACTTCTCCAAGGTTACCTTCGGTAACCAAGGTTTTAGAC
>Ga0160429_1000927_pt1 | contig 18238 bp, 14 predicted proteins | sample SolpanmetagenomR_FD_108199 | JGI IMG/M metagenome (GOLD analysis project Ga0160429, IMG submission 108199) | Solar panel surface microbial communities from Lawrence Berkeley National Laboratory, California, USA - R | ecosystem: Engineered > Built environment > Solar panel > Unclassified ...
CCCAGGCCCTGTGCGCCGTGGCGGCCCGCCTGCTGCGCCAGGCCTGGGCCCTGCTGACCCACGAACGGGATTTTGACGCCAATTTTCATCTTTTACTTGCTTCGTAAACACAGTTCATGCTGAACGCAGGGAAGCATCTCTGCCGCATCGTCCGGGCAATGTTCGGGCGAGATGCTTCCCTTTGGTCTGCATGACGTTCTACATTATTACTGAACAAAAGCGCCCGCTGCATGTGCAGCGGGCGCTTTTGTTTTTACAGCAGGCCATTTTCGCGCAGCAGGTCGTCGCGCTCGTTGTCAGAAATGGATTCCTGCTCCGACTTATCATAAATCGTGAGTAGGTACACGGTTTCACCGACGATTTTCACGCAGGTGATGACTCTGGCGCCGCCGCTCTTGCCTTTGTTTTTGGCGGCGATGCTCATCCGCACTTTGTAGCAGTCGCGGCCCAGCGGCTCGCCTGCTTGCGGCTGCTCTTCCAATTCATTTAGCAGTGCAGCAAAATCAGCTTTGAATGTCGCATATTTTTTGCGCAAGCGCTTACCCGGCCGGCGAAAGCTATCGGTGATAACAATTCTAAAGCTCATTTAAAAAGTCGCGAGCGTCTTGTAATTGAATCTTCCCCTGCTGGTGCAGTTCCACTTCGTGGAGCGCCTCGCGGAAATCATCAATCCACTCCTGTTGCTCGGGCGTGTATTTCTTTGGTTTGGGCAGCGCCACAGGCTTTGCTTTAATAGAGAATGGCAGCGCCTTTACCAGCTTCATAAAGGGCGCGTAAAACTCGTCGGGGACAGTAAGAATAACTTGGCGCATGGTGCAAGATACAAGTAGTTACTGCTTACAAACAGCACCTGACGTGAGTTCATCCAGACACTGTAATAGCGAGCGCGACCACAAAATTCGCGCTACTGCCCGCCGGCCGCGCCGGCCTGCGCCGAGCCCTTGGGCATCAGGTACTTATTGTACCAACCCAGGTACCGCACGTACCGATCCTTGACGTAGCTCGGGGTCGTCACGCCGTGAAACTGGCCGGGGTAAATGACGAGCTGCGTGGGCACGTGCAGGCTTTGCAGGGCCTGGTACATTTGCTCAGTGTTGAGCAGGGGCACGTTAAAATCCTTTTCGCCGCACACGAAGAGCGTGGGCGTCTTGATGCGATCGGCGTGGTAGAAGGGGTACGAGACGCGCATGTACACGTCGGGGTTTTTCCAGGGCGTGCCCAGCTCGGTTTCGTAGTCGCGGATGTACTGGTCGGTGCCGTAGCCGGCGAGCACGTTGGCGATGCTCGCGCCGCTCACGGCGGCCTTGAAGCGCTGGTCGCGGGCAATCACCTGGTCGGTCATGATGCCGCCGTAGCTCCAGCCGCCGTAGCTCCAGCCGCCCACGCCGAGGCGGTCGGGGTCGGCCAGGCCCTGGGCCACGGCGTAGTCTACCACGGCCAGCACGTCGTCGGTGTCTTTGTTGCCCCAGTCGGCGTAGATGGCCTTGCTGTACTCCAGGCCGCGGCCCGAGCTGCCGCGCGGGTTGGCCACCACCACGGCGTAGCCGTTGGCCGCAAAGTATTGCCACTCAAACGAAAAGCCGTAGCCAAACTGCGCCACCGGCCCGCCGTGAATGCGCAAAATAGTCGGGTACTTGCGGCCGGCCTGGTAGCCCACGGGCTTGATGCTGAAGCCACTCACCAGCGTGCCATCCTTGCTTTTGGCCTGCATCGGCTCGACTGCTCCGAATGAAACGCCTTTGAGCCACGCGTCATTTTGCTTGGAAAGCGGCCGCAACGCCCCTTTTTTATCCAGGGCAAAGACCTCAGTGGGCTGCTGGGGCTGGCTGCTGAGCACCACCAGCGCGCCTTTGCCATTCAGGTCGAAGTCGCCCACCTGGCGTGGGCCAGCCAGCACCTTCTCCGGCTTGCCGCCGCTCGCCGGCACCCGCATCAGCGACTCGGCGCGGTCGTCTTCGAGCAGGAAATACACGCTTTTGCCATCGGCGCTCCACTGCGGCTGGGTGGTATTGCGGTCGAGGCCAGCGGTGAGGGCGCGGGCGGGGCCGCCGGCCACGTCCACCACCATCAGCTGGTGCAAGGCGTACACGAGCTGCTCTTTGGGGCCGCCCTGCACGAAGGCGATGCGGCGGCCATCGGGGCTCCAGGCGGGGCGGCTGCCGTAGTTGGGCGCGCTCTCGGGCACGTCGGTAGCCAGCAGCGGGCGGGCGGTGGCACCGGGCTGGGCATCGATAAGAAAGAGGTCGTAATTGTCGTGGCGGTCGGGGTCGGGGCCGCGCTTGCTACTGAAAACGAGCTGCTTGCTATCGGGGCTCCAGGCGGGCAGGTGCTCGTCGTACTGGCCCGGCGTGAGGCAGGCCAGCCGGCGCGTGGCCACGTCGAACACGTACAAATGCTGGCGCTGGCTGTTCAGGTAGCCATCGACATCCTGCTTGAACTGGAAGCGGTCGATGACGATGGGCGGCGCGGTTTTCCGCTTGGCTTTTTGGGCAGCGGTGAGCGAGTCGGGGTCGGCATCGCGGATGATGAGCGCAAGGCGCTGGCCATCGGGGCTCCACACGTAGTCCGACACGCTGCCCTTGAGCTTGGTCACCTTCTCGGCCTCGCCGCCGGCGCGGTTGAGCAGCCAGAGCTGGGCGTTGCCGCCATCGGCCTCGGTGCGGCCCGAGATAAAGCTCAGATACTTACCATCGGGACTAAAGCGCGGCTTGGTTTCGCTGGCGGGGTTGGTGGTGACGCGCAGGTTTTGGGAGCCGTCGAGGCGGGCCATCCACACGTCGGCGTCGCGTTTGTCGGCGGCCGTGTCTACGTGCGTCACGGTGTAGGCGACCCAGGCGCCGTCGGGCGAGAGGTTGGGGTCGCCCACATCGCGCATCCGGGCCAGGTCGGTGAGGTTGAGCGGGCGCGGGGTAGTTTGGGCCTGGCTAGCCAGCGGCAGGGCCAGCACGCCAAGGATGAATAGGTTTTTCAGCATAGCTACGGAGCTTAATAAATTTTAGGACTTACGCAAACGCTGGTTGTCATTGCTTCGCGTTGCTCGCAATGACAACCAGCGTTTGTATAGTTATTACAGGTCAAAACTGCCCGTCAAGCGTTTTTCAGGCACCTTCGAAAATCCAGGACGTCTGTAAAACGTTTTTCAGGCATCTGGATAAATGCTTTGGCCTCTGTTGAATACTCAGAGTGGTTTTCAGGTTGGGGGGTGAGGTTCCCCGCTAGAACCACTCTGTTCTACTGCGCCTTGGCCCAGCGCGTGGCCCGCCGGGCGGCTTGCTGCTCGGGCGAGAGGAACGTCCAGGCCACCAGGCGGCTTTTCTTCTGGCCCTGGGCCATGTCGATGGTGCGCACTTCTACCGCCTCAGCGTAGCTCAGCTCCTTATAAATACCGGGCAGCGTATGGCTTTGCGAGATGAGGGCCGTAAACCAGAAGCTGCAGGTGGGCAGCTGGTGGCTTTCCTTCACGAGGCGGCGCACGAAGGCTTCTTCGCCCCCCGGGTACCATAGCTCGCTCGGCTGGCCGCCAAAATTGCGGACGGGTGCCGGGCCGCGGCCCTTGCCCAGATTGGTGGCTTTGCGGTGGGTGCCGGCCGTGGCGGCGGCTAGCGAAGCGTAGAAAGGCGGGTTGCACATCACGGCATCGAACACCTCGCCGCGCTTCACCACGCCGGCCAGCATCTGGCTGGCCACGGGCTGGAGCCGGCAGTCGATGCTGCCCGCCAGCGCCGGGTTGGCGGCCACGATGTGGCGGGCGGCATCAAGGGCCACGGCGTCGGTTTCGGCGCCCACAAAGCGCCAACCGTACTCCTGGTGGCCGATGATGGGGTAAATGCAGTTGGCCCCCACGCCAATATCGAGCACCGCAATCGTCTTGCCCCGCGGCACCACACCGCCATTGCTGCTGGCGAGCAGGTCGGCGAGGTAGTGCAGGTAGTCGGCCCGGCCCGGAATGGGCGGGCACAGGTAGCCGGCCGGAATATCCCAGTTGGTGATGCCATAAAAGTGCCGCAGCAGCGCCTGGTTGAGGGCTTTTACGGCTTCAGGGTTGGCAAAATCTACCGAGGCATTGCCGAATGCATTGGGCTGCACGAAGGCCGCGAGCGCGGGGCTAGCCTTAATTAACTCGGGGAAATCGTAGCGGGCGCGGTGCTGGTTGCGCGGGTGCAGCACCGTTTTGCTGGCTAGCAGGTCTTTGGGCGATTGGCTCATTGGCCAAAGTTACGCGCTGGGCTAGCCCGCCGGGATATGCGGCTAGCCGGAGCCATTCTCCAATTTGTCCTTCGCAAGCTCCTACTTTGGCCCTTACCTTGTGCCCGCCAATCATCCTTTTTCTATCTGATGCATTCCTGCTTTTCTCGTTTTCGGGCGGCACTTACGGGCACTATCCCGCGCATCTTGCGGAGTACGGCCTTGGTGGCGGCGGTGCTGGCCAGCCTGCCCGGCCGCGCCCAAACTGCCGACGCGGCCGGCCCGCTGCTCACGCCGGCTCAGTTTTTGGGCTATCCGCTGGGCAGCCAGTTTACGCCCCAGGCCGAGGTGCTGCGCTACGCCGCCCACGTGGTGGCCCACGCGCCCGACCGCATGCAAGTGGTGCGCTACGGCCAGAGCTACGAGCACCGCACCCTGGAGGTAATCGAGGTAGCCAGCGCCGAGAATTTTGGGCGGCTCGCTGACATTCAGCGCAATGACCGCCGCCTGGCTAGCCTCGAAAGCGGTGCCGCCAGCCGCCAGCTGCCCGCCGTGGCTTGGCTCAGCTACAACGTGCACGGCAACGAGGCCGTGAGCTCGGAGGCCGTGCTGCAAGTGCTTTATGACCTGGCCAACCCCCAGGACGCCCAGATGCAGGGCTGGCTTAAGAATACGGTGGTGCTCATCGACCCCTGCGTGAACCCCGACGGCCATGACCGCTACGTGAACTGGTATAACCGCGTGCGCAACCAAACCCCCAACGCCAGCCCCGACTCGTGGGAGCACCACGAGCCCTGGCCCGGCGGGCGCTACAACCACTACTACTTCGACCTGAACCGCGACTGGGCCTGGCAAACCCAGCAGGAAAGCCGCCAACGCATCGTGCTCTACAACCAGTGGCTGCCGCAGGTGCACGCTGACTTCCACGAGATGGGGCCCAACAACTCGTACTACTTCTCGCCGGCCGCCAAGCCGTTTCACGCCGACATTACGCCCTGGCAGCGACAGTTCCAAAATGTGATCGGCGACTACAACCGCAAGGTATTTGATGCCAATAACTGGCTGTATTTCACCCGCGAAGTATACGATTTATTCGCCCCCACCTACGGCGACACCTGGCCCAGCTTCAACGGGGCCATCGGCATGACCTACGAGCAGGGCGGCGGCGGGCCGGCCGGCGTGGCCTACGCCCGTGCCGACGGCGACACCCTTACGCTGGCTCAGCGCATTGCGCACCACCACGCGGCCAGCCGCGCCACCATCCAGGCCACCGCCGAGCGGCACGACGACCTGCTGCGCGAGTTCCAGGCGTACTTCACCAACGCCAAAACCAAGCCCGGCGGCACTTACAAAACCTTCGTGCTGGCCTCCGGCAACGACCCCGGCCAGCTACGCATGCTGACGCAGTACCTCGAACGCCAGCAAATCAGCTACGGCTTTGCCCCCAAGCAAGTGCGGACGCGGGGCTACAGCTACACCAGCGGCAAGACCGAGGACATCAGCATCCAGCCCCACGACGTGCTGGTGAGCATGTACCAGCCCAAATCGACGCTCGTAAAGGTGCTGTTTGAGCCCCGCCCCCAGCTCGAAGACTCGCTCACCTACGACATTACCTCCTGGGCCCTGCCCTACTCGTTTGGCGTGAAGGCCTACGCCCTCACCCAGCGCCTCGACGCCAGCGGCCCCACGCCTACCCAGCCCGTGGTGAAGGGCAGCGCCGCCCCGGCCGACAAACCCTACGCCTACCTCGCCCGCTGGAATAACTTGCAGGATGTGCGCTTCCTGGGTAAGCTGCTTCAGCAGAAGGTGAAAGTGCGCTTTGCCCAGCAGGGCTTCGAGGCCGAAGGCCAGAAGTATGCACCCGGCACGCTCATCATCACGCGCACCGGCAACGAGGCGCTGGGCGCCCGATTTGACCAGCTCGTGCGGGCGCAGGCCGACTCGGCCGGCTCGGTGGTGCAGGCCGTGAAGTCGGGTTTCTCCACTACCGGCCACGACCTGGGCTCGGGCTCGGTGCACTTTGTGAAGCAGCCTACCGTGGCCGTGGTGGCCGGCCCCGGCATCGACGCCACGGCATTTGGCGAGGTGTGGCACTTCTTCGAGCAGCAGCTCGACTACCCGATCACGGTGCTCGGCACCGATTATTTGAGCCGGGTGAACATGGCGAAAATTGATGTGCTCATCCTGCCCGACGGCAATTACCAGGACATCTACCCCGCCGCGGCCCTCGAAAGCCTCAAAGGCTGGGTGCGCGGCGGCGGCAAGCTCATCGCCCTCGAAGGCGCCATGAAATTTTTGGCCAATAAAAAGGACTTCCTGCTCAAAGCCAAGACGGCCGACTCGGTGGCCGTGCGCAAAGCCGAGCAGGCCAACCCCTACCTGCCACTGCGCCGCTACGGCGCCACCGAGCGCGAAAATACGGAGGAGCAGGCCCTGGGCACCATCTACCGGGTGCAGCTCGACAATACCCACCCACTAGCCTTCGGCTACGGCGACACGTATTCGGCGCTCATTCGCGCGCCGCTCAGCTACAAGTTTTTGGGTAAAGGCGGCTGGAACGTGGGCGTTATCAAGAAGAATGGCTACTACGCCGGCTTCAGCGGCAGCAAAGCCCGCAAAGACCTCGTCGACACCTTCGTACTCGGCGAGCAGGACCTGGGCCGCGGCCAGGTTATCTACCTCGGCGACAATCCCTTGTTCCGCGCCTTCTGGCAGAGCGGCAAGCTGCTCTTTGGCAATGCGGTATTCTTGGTGGGGCAGTAGCGCTGCTCAAGGACAAACTTCATTACTCTGTAGACCTACTTACTTGTTTTTTAAACGCCTTTACCTATACCAGCTACCTATGAAGTACAAACTCACCCTGACTTTACTAGTACACGCGGGCGCTTTTGCCCAGCTGCACGCCCAAAAGTTCAGCCTCAACAGCACCCCTACCACTGCCTGGGTCACGGTGCCGGCCGGAGTGGCGCCCAAGCAAGAAAATGTAGTAATCCGGGCCGGGCACACCATAAGCCTCGATACTGCCGCACGCTGTGCAAACCTCACCGTAGCCAAGGATGCGGTGCTACGGGCAAGTAGCGCCGCAGCTAGCGGCAAGCTCACTACCTTGCTGGTGGGCCCGCTTGACAAGTCGCAGCCGGGAATAGTGGTGACGAATAATGGTACTATTGGCGATGAAGCGCGCGCAAAAGATGGGTTAGCGATAAAGATTAGCGCTGAAGCCGCTACGTTCTTGCTTACGGGTGCCGGGCGCACTACTATCGGCAGCCTAAACCCCGAAGCCGGCGCTAAACTGATCGCAATTATTGATCAGGATCTAAACCTTACTGGCCGCGAGCCCTCATTCAGCTTGGTTAGTGGCCGTGGCGAAGAGGATATTACTTACCATATCCTGCGCAGACGCACCGTCAAACTAAAAAATCCTGAAGGCGGCCTTTTCACCGGCGAAGCTGCCGGTAAGTACCACTACCAGATCGATGGCATACTCGATGCCAGCGAAGCTAAAAGTGCCGTCTTATCTCCCAACGCAAGTATCAGCGTCAACGGCTTACTTAAACTGGGCCGAAGCTTCACGGCTACCGGCAAGCCTGCTATCGCCATTGCCGACTCGGGCCTGGTTGATGCCACCAAAACCAGCGAGCTAAACCTGGGAGAAGGGTACTTCACCACCACTGGCGAAGGCGCTTTAATGCGCACAGTAGCAGCGGCGCCAGTGTATTTCCCAGTAGGCGCCTCCGATGGTGGTGGCTTGCATGGCCTTGCCTTAAGCACTACTGAGGGCAACGCAACTGCCTTCAAGGTAAGTACTACCACTAACCCCGACGACCTCGCTGGCCTAAACGAAAAGCTTATTCGCCAGCAGTGGCGGGTTATTCCTGAAGTGAATAGCTCGGTATTTACCTTGGCCGTATCTCCGTCGTGGCTTAAAAGTGAGCAGTTAAATTATGCGGGTAGTAAGCCTACGATACGGGTAGTTCGGGTTGAAGACGGGGCACAAGGAATTGCTGCGCCGGTAACTGGCCTGGGCCAGAAAGACCATCCTTATACCGCAACCGCCAGCGGCTTTAAAACGGGGGGCACCTTTCTGATCGCCCAGGATGCCGCGGCCGAGAACGACGCCTGCACCGTCTACCCGAATCCAGCAGTTAGCCAGGCCACTGTAAGCCACCCCGAAGCGCAAAGCGGAGCCCGTATTACGATTGCGACCGTCGATGGGCGGCAGGTTTATGCGCGTGAGCTACGGGCAGGAGCCACGCAAACTACCATCGAGGTGGCCCAGCTGGAAAACGGGGTCTACTTGGTTCAGCTGCAAAACAACGGTAGAACTTTCTCGACCAAGCTAGTCAAAAAATAGCTTGGCCGCCTGGGGCGGCCGTAGCGGCTTGCCGAGCCGCCTAATACCACTAAAATCCAGTGTTTACTTGCCGGAAATTTCCGCTCTTGAGCTTCCTGCATTTCTATAAAAACTCACAACTAGACTATGAAGTACTTTTCAAAAGTCCTTAGTTTCCTGCTCATTAGCCTTTTTGCTGCGCAACCTCTTTTTGCGCAGCAGATTGGTGATTTCCGTTCAAATGCATCGGGCGACTGGAGTAACAAAGCAGCTAAAAGTAAAGCAGTAAATCAAGCAGCTTCCGGGGTAAGTCAAGCAGCTTCACAATCGACTTCCACTTGGCAGCAGTTTCAAGCAATCGGCGGGGTAAACTGGACGATAACTGCGCAGTCGAATGTACCCTCGCTATCCGGAAATACCCTATCGCAAAACACCTTTACCCCAGGCAATACCTGGCAAAGCGCCACAGTACCCGGCACTATTCTCAACTCGTACATAGTCAATGGCACGCTACCGGAGCCCAATACCGATAGCAATGTATACACTATCAGTAAGTCGACTTATAATAAGCCTTACTGGTACCGAGCTGCCTTTACCATACCAGCATCATTTAACGGCCGAACGGTTTGGTTAAACTTCAACGGCATTAATAAAACGGCCGACATTTATTTGAACGGCACGTTTCTAGGTACCAGCAAAGGCTTGATGCAAAGGCAGAAAATCAAGTTTACGCCCGTGGAGGGGACCAATGTGCTAGCCGTTTTGGTTTCGCCCCCAACGTTTAGTAAAGGCAAACACGACCTGGCCAACCAGGAAAGCCCAACGTATATCTGTAGCCAGGGCTGGGATTGGATGCCGCAGGTACCCGGCCTGAACAGCGGTATTACCGATGAGGTATACCTAAGCAGCTCGGCGGCAATAACCATTGAAGATCCTTGGATTCGCACAACGTTGCCAGCACCGTATACTAATGCCTCGGTGAATGTGCGTATTCAGCTCAAAAACAACACTGGCGCGGCAGTTACGGGCGACCTCAATGGCGTAATTAATCCGGGCGGTTTTGCTTATAGTGTAAAAGCAGTATCTATCCCGGCCAACGGAGTTTATAAGGCTACTACTACTGTTGCCATCAGCAACCCAATCCTTTGGTGGCCCAATGGCTACGGCGGAAATCCCGACGGGACGCAACAAGTATACAAGTGCTACACCGAATTCAAAACAGGTACTATCCTATCGGATTCGACCACTCGAAGCTTCGGTATACGCAATGTAACCTTCAATAATACTTCAAATACCGATCCGCTGAAGGTTACGGTCAACGGCCAGCCTGTTTTCTGCAAGGGAGGCAATTGGGGCATGTCGGAGTATTTGCTACGTACGCGCGGCAAAGAGTACGATACCCGGGTAAGGTTTCATAAAGAAATGAATTTTAATATGATCCGCAACTGGACCGGTGAAACGACCGACGAGGAGTTTTACGCGGCCTGTGATAAGTACGGGCTGATGATATTTGATGACTTCTGGCTAAACAATAACGGCTGGATCCAGGATGCCGACACGGCGCAATTTCGCTCGAACGTAATAGAGAAAATCAAAAAATTCAGAAACCATCCGGCAATTGTATTGTGGTGCGGAGCCAATGAAGGCGTGCCGGGCTACGGACTTGATAGCAAAGAGAATCGGATTATGGCCCAAAGCATTGCCGCTTACGATAACAATGACCGCCGTTATCAGCCCCGCTCGAATAATAGAGCGGAAGCAGGCGTAGGGCCTTATCTCTCGGGCAGCGGTAGCTGGTCGAGCGAGTATCCCTCTTTCAATTACTTTCTGTTTCCCGCCAATGGTTATGCTGAATCTACCGACTCCTATAGCTTCAGAACGGAAATAGGCACGGCGGTAGTCCCAAATGCCGAGAGTATCCGCAAGTTTATTACCTCCCCCAGCAATCAGTGGCCTTCGGGCAATCTATGGGACAATGACTTGTGGAAAAAGCACATGTTTAGCACAGTGGATTCGTTGGGTGGAGGCGCCAGACCTGATGATTACGTTGCAAACATTAACCTTTTGTACGGCACGTCTTCAAGCCTTGACCAATTCACCAAGAAGGCGCAGCTTCAGAACTTAGAAGCTAATAAAGCTATTTTCGAAGGCTGGCAAGACAGATTGTGGAACGATGCCACCGGCGTTTTGCTATGGATGAGCCAGTCGGCTTATCCGTCTATGATCTGGCAGACGTACGATTATTATTTTGACTTAACGGGCGCTTATTTCGGCTCAAAGAAAGCCTGTGAACCCGTCCATATCCAATGGAACGGCGCCACCAATTCGGTTAAAGTTATTAATAACAAAAATTCTGCCTTAGCTAATGTAAAAGCGGAGGCTATTGTCTATGACAAGACCGGCAAAATCATTCCCGGCTACTACCAAACTACCACTGTGCCAGCAGTTGGTGCCAATGCGGCTACCGAAGTATTAAGCTTATTCGGAACGATATTGAGCAATGGCAAGCCCGTAACTGCCTCATCGGCTACCGCTGGCTTTTCGGCTGCCTACGTTACCGATGGCAAGGCCCGCACTTGCTGGAAAGCAACTAGCACTAGCCCTACTGAATACATCCAGGTAGACCTCCAGGCAGTAGCTGCAATCAATAGTGTGCGCATTGTGTGGGAGAAAGGTCCGTCGTTTCCAACATCTTATAAGATTCAAGTAGCCAATGATGCCCAAGGGCCGTGGGTAGATGCCACGCAAGTTTCCGGTAGTAAAGGTGGTGTCAACAATATTCAGTTTAAGACCATTTCGGGGCGTTATGTCCGGATGCAGCCCACAGCAAGCCAATTTTATGCTTATTCCATGTTCGAGTTTGAGGTGTTTGGCCCGGCGGTGCGCAATGCGAGCACGCTCAACACCGCAGTCACCGCCAGCTCTACCTCAACCGGCACCCCGCAGGCCGTGACGGATGGCGACCTCTCCACGCGCTGGAGCAGCAATTTCTGGAACGACAACGAGAACATCACCATCGACCTGGGAAGCTCGCTACCGGTTACGGGCACCAAACTAACGTGGGAAGCTGCCTACGCGACCGCTTATAAGATCCAGGTGGCCACCAGCTTGTCGGGGCCCTGGACGGATGCGCTGCTTGTGAGCAACAACACCGGCGGTACCGACTCACGCACCTTTGCCCCCACTACCGGGCGCTACGTGCGCATGCAGGGCGTTTCCCGAGCCCTGAATATGTATGGCTATTCCCTCTACGAGTTTGAGGTATATACCCAGAATCCGGCTCCTTTAACTGACGTAAGCTTCATCAAGCTCAGGCTTACGGAGCAGAATGGCAGCAGCTACGATAACTTTTACTGGTACGGCAACGACTACACCGGCTTAAATACTATGCCTGCGATAGGGACCGCACTCACTAAATCGGTAGCTACGACGAATACTTTGGCTAACGGTAATAAGCTACTTACTTATACGGTAACCAATACCTCGACAAGTAATGCTGCTTTTGGTATACGGGCGCAAATGCTGAACGGTGCGGGCCAGCAAATTTTACCGGCAATTGTTAGTGACAGTTATTTTTCACTAATGCAAGGCGAATCGAAAAAATTAACGATTGAGGTTGACCCGGCTGTATTAGGCAGCACGTATTCGCTCGATTTAAAACCTTACAATAATTAAAAATAATCATTACAAGATGATATGATGCCAGCACCGCGCAATTTCGCGCAGTTATAGCGGTTTCGTGAACTAGAAATCCTTTTTATATTTCAACTACCTGATTACCAGCACCCATATTGGTTAAAAGGAATACACTAGTCACGAAACCGATATAAGAATGAGGGGAAAGCTAGCCGCTTTACAAGCAAATTTTGTCGTTCGAGCGTAAGTTTACGCTCATAATCCTACCCGCAGATCTTACAGGGCTTCAGGCTAACGCTACTGTAGCGCCCCTAATTATTATCTCCCCTTCAATTATAGTACCTACTTTAAAACTCCGATTCCTCTATTGATTCTTAAACTTCATTCCTTTTCCTAACCATTCCAAAACCATAAGTAATGAGTAACACAAGATTTAACGTTACCGGCATAGTACTCCTAGCGGTAGGGCTTGCCACTGGTATAAGTAGTTGCAGCAAAAAAGCCCCCCTGGAAGAATTACAGGTTACAACAGTTGCGGAGCAGGCTGCTGCCTCGGCGGGAAGTGTCGTTGTTTTCCCATCTTGCTCGTACGGCGGCCGCGGAATAACCCTGGCTGAGGGAGATTATAACCTGAATGATCTATTGGGGAAAAAAATCAAGGATAATGACTTATCCTCGGCCACTATTCCCACCGGATACCAGGTTACTTTTTACGAGGACGCCAATTTTGGCGGGGCTACGCTCGTTAAAACCGGTGACACCCCCTGCTTTACATCCGATAATATCGGATCTGGTACTTGGAACGACAGGGTTTCTTCGCTAAAAATAAGAAAGCTCAGCGGCAACCCGATTTTCCCGGGTTGGTATGCCGACCCGGAAGCTCGGATTTTTGGCAATACTTATTGGGTATACCCCACTTATTCCGCGCCTTATGAGCAGCAAATCTTTCTGGACGCCTTTTCTTCGCCTGACTTGATCACCTGGACCAAGCACAGCAGCGTGGTAAGCACCACTCAAATTAAGTGGGCCAATCGCGCCATGTGGGCGCCTTCTACGGTAGAAAAAGATGGAAAGTATTACCTGTTTTTTGGGGCCAACGACATCCAGGAGAGTGATACCCAGGTAGGAGGAATTGGTATTGCAGTAGCAAGCAGCCCCGGCGGGCCATTTACTGATTACCTGGGCAAGCCCTTGATTGACAAATACTTCAATGGCGCTCAGCCTATCGACCAGTTCGTATTTAAAGACACGGATGGCCAGTACTACATGACTTACGGTGGTCATGGCCATTGCAACATCGTGAAGCTGAATAGTACATTCACCGGCCTTGACCCTTTTCCGGATGGCACTATCTACAAGGAAATTACGCCAGACAACTACACCGAAGGGTCATTTATGATTGTTAGAAATAGCAAATACTACCTCATGTGGTCCGAAGGGTATTGGGGCGGGTCAGATTATAGCGTATCCTATGCAATAGGCGACAGTCCGATCGGGCCGTTTACAAAGGTTGGGAAAATACTTGAACAGGATCCCGCGATTGCCAAGGGCGCAGGTCACCACTCGGTTATCAAAGATCCGTCTTCAGATAAATGGTATATTGTTTACCATCGCCGACCGCTAAATCAAACTGATGCTAATGCTAGGCAGACTTGCATAGACCGAATGTATTTTGATGCCCAAGGGTACATCCAACCAGTAAAGATTACCAATCAGGGCGTTGAAAGACAGCCGCTGTAAATAATCGTTATACTCGCCAGGAACACCCACGCTAAAAGGCCCTGACTCCGTGTACGGAGTCAGGGCCTTTTAGCGTACTGTGAGCGCCTAATAAGCAGCCGTAAAGCGCTGACGGCTAAACTGCGGCCGCTCTATTTCGTCGAGTACGGCCACGGCCAGGTCTTCGCCCGACAGGATGCTGCGGCCCTCGGTATTAAATACTGGGCTTTCGGTGCCGAGGCGGTAATGCCCGGTACGGCCCGTAGCGATGCCGGCGTGCATCTCGATGGCGGGGCTAAAGAACGTCCAGTCCAACTGGGTGTTCGGCTTCAACTCGGTGAGGTAGTCGCGGGCCGCCAAAGCGCCCGGCTTGATAGTGGCCGGAAACTGCGGGCCGTCTACCAGCTGCTGGCCATCTAGGAACAGGCTACCGGCCCCGTCAATGACAAACAGCCGCGGCACGCCGGCTTGCTCAGTAGCCTGGTCGATGGCCCGCGAGCCCGCCAAAAAGTCGGCGCACAGATTAGGATTCGTCCAGCCAGCGTTGAAGGCATTCAGCACTACATCGTGGCCCGTCAGCTGCTGGGCAAGCTACGCCGGGTTGTTGACGTCGCCGGCCACTACCGTTAGGTGGTCGTTGGTTACTGCTAGCTTGGCCGGGTCGCGCACGATGGCCGTCACGTGGTGGCCGCGGGTGAGGGCTTCGGCCAGCAGCCGGGAGCCCACAAAGCCGGTGGCTCCAATCAAGGCGATTTTCATAATATAAAAATTTGTTTGATAGCGACTTAGTTAACTCTGCGAAGTACTACTGCCCGCCAGGCGGTCGGCAGTGAGCAACTCGCTGGCCAGCGATAGAGCTAGCAGCGTCAGCATGTGCACTTGCACGGCAAACCGACCACTAATACGCACATTACAAGCCAGTTACTCAGTGAGCTGCGTCAGCTCGGCCCGCAAGGCTTTGGGGAGCGCGGCCACAATGAGCTGGTAAGAGTGCGTAATCCACTGCCGCAACTGCGCTGGGCTGGCGCCAGCACCGACGAGCACCGTATTCCAGTGCTTTTTATTCTGGTGAAAGCCTGGCAGCACGTAGTCGTAGCGCTCACGCAGGTCCACCGCTTGCGCGGGGTCGCACTTCACGTTGAAGCTCGCAAACGTCTGTAAGTTGGTGAGCGCAAATATTTTGCCACCAACCTTGAACACCAGCGTATCGGGGCCGAAGGGCAGCTCTTCGGTCGTGCCGGGCAGGCTGAGGCAGAAGTCGCGGAAATCCTCGATGTTCATGTAAGCAACCTCCTAGCAGCCTAGCGAATAAACCAGCGGTAGAGCAATACTACCAAGCCTACCAAAAACATGGCCATGCTCAGCTTATTGATGAAGTGCATGGTGCGCAAGTTGAAATTGGTTTGGCGGTTCGGGTCGTTCTTGCGGAAGAAGTAGCCGAGCGCGGGCCCGAAGTCAAAGAGGTTTTTACCGTTCATAACAGACAGCATTGGATGTGGCAAAGTAACACCAGCCACGCCAGAAAGATTGTCGAACGGGGCTTATTTATTACGGGTGGCGAGCCGCTTCCTACTGCCAGGCCAAGTACCGCCTTGGCCTGGCTCAATAGCTTGGTAGCCCGCCACACCCGCTTACTACGCACGGCAAAACTGCCCCAGTCGCGTCCGCACAGGGCTGGTTGCCGGCCGTACGGCGCTAGCTTAGCGGCTCCCTGGGCCGGGCTACCCGCCTGTTTTTTCGCATCTTCCCCGCTTGCTAGTTGTAGTTGCCATGAAACGACTGTATTCGAACCTCACCGTGCAGGTTCTAACGGCCATTGCCCTGGGCGTGCTCGTGGGTGCGCTGTTCCCTGCGTTTGGCGCGGGCCTCAAGCCGATGGCCGACACGTTTATCAACCTCATCAAGATGCTGATTGCGCCCATCATCTTCCTCACGGTCGTGCTGGGTATTGCGGGCATGGGCAGCCTCCAAAAAGTGGGCCGCGTGGGTGGTAAAGCCCTGCTGTACTTCGAGATCGTAACTACGCTGGCGCTCGGCATCGGCGTGCTGGTAGCCAACCTGACCCAGCCCGGCGCGGGCGTGCAGGCCACCGCCCAGGCCGTGCTGCACGACGTAGGCAAAGCCACCGAAACCGCCAAATACACGTCGCAGGCCGGTGAGATGAACTGGGTCGAATTCTTCACGCACATCGTGCCCAGCAACGTAGTCGAGGCATTCGCCAAGGGTGATATTCTGCAAGTATTGCTGTTTGCGGTGCTGTTTGGGCTGGCCCTCAACCGCATGGGCCCCATGGGCGAGCCGCTCGTGAAAACCTTCGACCGGCTCTCGCACGTCCTATTTGGGGTGCTGGCCATTGTGATGAAGCTCGCGCCCCTCGGGGCGTTTGGGGGCATGGCTTTCACCATTGGCAAGTACGGCATCGCCACGCTGCTGCCGCTGGGCAAGCTTATGCTGGTGGTATACGCCACGATGTTCCTGTTCATTTTTGGCGTTCTCAACCTCATTTTGCGCTTCTACAAGCTGCGCCTGGGGCCTTACCTGAGCTTTATCAAGGAAGAGATTTTGCTCGTGCTCGGCACTTCCTCGTCCGAGTCGGCCCTGCCGCGCATGATCGACAAGCTCGAGCGCTACGGCTGCTCGCGCTCGGTGGCCGGGCTGGTTATCCCGACTGGCTATTCCTTCAACCTCGATGGCACGTCTATTTACTTATCCGTTGCCGTTATCTTTCTAGCTCAGGCGTTTAACATCCACCTGCCACTCACGCAGCAGCTCTCGCTGATTGCTATTCTGGTCGTAACGAGCAAGGGTGCGGCGGGTGTCACGGGCTCCGGCTTCATCGTGCTCGCCTCTACCCTGGCGGCCACCAAGGTTATTCCGGTCGAGAGCGTGGCCCTACTGCTGGGCGTCGACCGCTTCATGTCGGAAGCCCGCGCCATCACCAACGTCATCGGCAACGGCGTCGCCACCCTGGTTATCGCCAAAAGCGAGGGCGAATTTGACGAAGCCCGCCACCAGCTAGCCCTTCAGGGCCGCTCGGTACCCGAAGCCGTAGCTGCCGAGCCCGCGGCTCTGTTGCCCAGTGTGGAACAGCCGCTTCATTCCCCGCTACGGTAGGGCTGGCGGCCTAGCTTTATCCTGCTAAGCTGGAGGTCTGCCGCACTGTATTTTTGACCATTCCCCTTCTTTGCTCATGCTACCTAAACGCTACCCCCGCCAGCTATCGCGGGGTGCCAACAACGCCGTTATTGCCCTTTCCGAAACGGAAGTTGGTAAGCTGTTTAGTGACGATACCCGTTCTGATATTGGCTCGGAAGCGGATAAAATGCGGTTTGCCAACGCAGTAAACAACCTGGTAGTAAAATATAACCGCCTGGAAATCAATGCTGAGCTGCAAGCCGACATGTTGGTAATGGAGCGCCTCTACCCGCTCGATTTTCGGGCTTACGAGGTAGAAATGCGGGAAATCTGGCTCGACGTATTCACCGATGAGCTGCTGGCATTGCACACCGCCGGCTTCGTCCACCACGACTTACAGCGCCCGTCCAACCTGCCCGGCGAGCGTTTCGACAATATTCTGTTAACTCCTAAAGGTTTGCGCCTGATCGACGTGGGTATCTCGGTGCTCCGGCGGCAGGTAGGCGAGCCGTTTTTCAACGCCTACGTGCAACGGGAGTTGGAGGAATTGGCGCGGTTTCGGGAGTTTTTTCTAACGCGCTAGCTAAACTTTAAAACGCTGACTAGCTAGCCTGAAACTACTCTAGGTCAGGGCCTGCTGGCGCTCACGCCAGGCTAGCCCAGTCGGTAGCTCTTCGGCGGAAAACTCCAGGTGAATAACCCGGCGCGGCCGGTTGCTGGTGCTGCGATTGGAGGCGTGCAGCAGCAGGGGCTTCATCAGCATGGCGCCGCCGGCGGGCACGGCGCACACGGCAGCAGTGGCCGTCAAAGCGGCGATGGTTTCGGCGGGCACCACGCCGCATTGGTGCGAGCCGGGCACTACTTTGAGCGCTCCGTTGGTAGCGTCGCAGTCGTCGAGATGCAGGCGAATGGTGCAGGTGTTTTCCAGGATGGCTGCGGGTGGCTGCACGGCCACCCAACTGGCTTTGGTAGTCCAGGGGCCAAAGCCGGGCAGGTCGGCCCGGCGGTCTACGTTCACCATCAAATCCTGGTGCCAGGCCACCAGCCAGTTAGACCCGGCCGGCTTATCAAAGTAAATAGCTTTGGTGAGGTCACAGCCAGCTGGGAATATACTCGTCGTGAAGTCAGTTGCGAACTTACTGCGCAAAAAGTCCTAAACTTGCGAAATGGAATTGCACCTGAGCCCCGCTGAGCGCCAAGCCCTACGAGACCTGCAAGGGCGGTGTCGCG
>Ga0160429_1000929_pt1 | contig 18224 bp, 9 predicted proteins | sample SolpanmetagenomR_FD_108199 | JGI IMG/M metagenome (GOLD analysis project Ga0160429, IMG submission 108199) | Solar panel surface microbial communities from Lawrence Berkeley National Laboratory, California, USA - R | ecosystem: Engineered > Built environment > Solar panel > Unclassified ...
ACGGGAATGCAAATAGAAAACATCTCCCGGATAAGCTTCTCGGCCGGGTGGTCTTCTTAATAGAAGAGACATTTGTCGATAAGCTTGTGCCTGTTTGGAGAGATCATCATAAATGATTGAAGTATGTTGTTTCTTATACATGAAGTATTCAGCCAAAGCTGCCCCTGTATAAGGAGCGAGATATTGTAATGTAGCGGAAGAATCTGCAGTTTCCGCTACCACAATGGTATATTCCATTGCGCCACGTTCTCGGAATGTATTAACTACCTGAGCCACAGAAGAAGCTTTTTGACCAATTGCTACATAGACACAAATTACATTTTGACTCTTTTGATTAAGAATAGTATCTGTAGCTACTGCTGTCTTGCCGGTCTGTCTGTCTCCAATAATTAATTCTCGCTGACCACGTCCTATAGGAATCATAGAATCAATAGCAATAAGTCCCGTTTGAAGGGGTTCATATACCGAACGTCTTGATATAATACCTGGAGCGGGAGATTCAATCAGTCGAAATTCGGAAGCTGAAATTTGACCCTTGCCATCAATGGGTTGGGCTAGAGCATTTACAACACGACCCAAATACGCATCACTTACTGGTACCTGAGCAATTTTTCCCGTTGCTCTCACGGAACTCCCTTCTTGTATCATCAAGCCATCACCCATTAATACAGCTCCAACATTATCCGATCCCAAATTTAGGGCAATGCCTATTGTACCATCTCCAAATTCCACTAATTCCCCTGCCATTACTTCATCAAGACCATGAATACGAGCAATGCCATCTCCTACTTGAAGTACGGTGCCAAGATTACCAACTCTTACTTCGTTATTATATTGTTCAATCTGTTTCCGTATAATACTACTAATTTCGTCGAGTCGAATATTTCCCATTAGCACTCATTAATTATCTGTTGAGAAATAAGACCTATAACAACTAATCATTTGTGTTCATCATGCCTCTAAGCAGGCCAATATTGTGATCGATCGTACGTAAATGTAACTCAGTATTCAAACGACTATTCAAAGTTCCTATAGCTCTTCGTAAAGCTTGGCGAGAAACTTGTTGTCGGATTTGGTCAATTGCTCTTTGCTGTTCGGAGTAAACCGTCTCATTCTTGGGATCCTCTAATTGTTCCAAATTCTCAGAAGCAGCTTTGATTAGATCCTCTTTCTCTCGTTCTATTTGGAAGTCTCCATTTACCCGGATTTCCCCCGCTATCATTTCCACTTCCCTTAAGCGAGCCCGAGCTTTCTCGAGCTGATCGATAGCTCCTTTACATAGTTCTTCCGAATTCCGAATAGTATTCAATATTTTCTGTTTACGGTTATCTAATAGATTACTTAATGAAAGTAGATTATCTATTCACAAATTTCACGAATTCATAATCTCTTCCCAAACCGAACACGAATCTTTCGATTCATTCGGCTCTCCTGCTCAGTTCTTTGTTTATTCCCCAGGAACATATACGTTCCCTTCCCTCATCAACACCAAGCCTGCCCTTTCCGTTCCGTTTACGGAAGATTAGAATCAATCTATAGAAGACCGAGATCTCCGAAGGGCTCTTCCGGCAAAAGGGATTCGCAATTATCAATAAAGTTGTTGTTTTTGTTGTCGTTTCTCCTTTTCTCTCCTCTTCTTCTCCCATGAGATTTGAATAAATACGTTCCGTTCAACCAATTAATTTGTGCCTCCTCCTTTTTGTTCTATCGAATAATTTCCCTTCTGTGTAGGTCGTCGGTTCAGCATTGGAACTAAAATTGGATGGGAGATTGAGACTATTTTGAAGTAAATGGATTATTCCGTTGATATGAATGTTATATATCGGACCAATCTCCAACTATGCCTTTGAATCCATCTCATCTTGACACAGCGGTGGAAAGAATACCCAGTTAGTTGTGCTTAGACTTCAAGCAGTTCAGCTTTAACCATTCTAATGGTCTTCTCTTATTGGTTGGTTGGTATAAACTAAGAGTTAGTTCATTTTCCAATCAATTACGAAATGCTATAGTTCTTCGCTATTCCCCGTTCGGAAGTAATTCGTTGAGATCATGCACTTTTCTATCTCCAAAGTGCAGCTGGTTGGGCCCAGCCATATTATTCGAATATACAACTCGCACACACTCCCTTTCCAAAATAGATCAGTACACTAAGCACCACACTTGGATTTATTATATTTGTTTCAAAAATATTGGTATTTGACCCGAAACCCCCAGCAGAAGGCCAATAACTCAAGGAAATGAAAGAATCAATTACATTTTTCATACGCTCTCCCCTCATAGATAAGGATATGTTCTACAGAATCTTGTTCTTTTCTTATTTGATCCTATCTAGTCTAGTTCTGGATAAGAATATTTGGGATACTTAGTCCCAGGTCTCATATAAGGATAAAAAAATTTGCTTGCCCTATCCACTCCCTTCCCTGCCGCGCGCGTCATGAATCTTTCTGATCGAAGTATAGGTATAGGAAAAAAGCCAAAAATTGATTTGCTAATTATTAAGATCAGCCCCTACCCTAAAAGAGCAACTGAACAAGGAAATCTTTGGAGAAATACTAATGTAATGACGAGGTGTAGTAGGGATCTTTGTTTTCAGAGATCAAACAAAGGGATTTGCAAATAGAAGTGCTAGGGCCACAACTAGTCCATAAATAGTTAAAGCTTCCATAAAAGCTAAACTTAGCAGTAAGGTACCTCGTATTTTACCTTCCGCTTCTGGTTGTCTCGCAATACCTTCTACAGCTTGGCCCGCAGCAGTGCCCTGACCAACGCCGGGTCCAATAGAAGCAAGCCCTACAGATAATCCAGCAGCAATAACGGAAGCAGCAGAAATTAAGGGATCCATGGTAATCTCCTCTTACTAAGGTTGGGAAATAGTTGATAATACGACAGTTTTATCTATTGATTGTTCACCAAGTAAGAGCCTATAAGTAATTATACATCTATGGATGATATATTAATATATATATTCTATAAGGCTTATAATCAATATAAATGGATTAATATATGAAACGAACTATATACAAAGTACACATGTTAAAAAATCCTCCCCTTACTAGGAAAAAAAATTTCATAGTTCTACACCGGGGTACATTCTTTACTCAACCAACTCCGATTAGTGAACCCGTTCGATCCTATTTTCTTTCATATATCTATACAAATGGACCAATCTGATCCACTCTATCTGGAGATCTAATGGACGGAATTAGTAGTTAACCAATCCTAAATCTTCTTACCAAGCCCTTGTTACTAAGAATTCCGATTTGCTCCTACCATACATATAAAGTCATGAGTTGGTATGATACTTAGAAAATATTCTGTCTGATTGGACAGTTATTTAGTGGTTTAATGATGACCTTCCATGGATTCACCTATATAAGCTGCGGCTAGAGTTGCAAAGATCAGAGCTTGAATACCACTCGTAAATAATCCCAGGAACATTACAGGTATAGGTACTACTAAAGGTACCAGAGAAACAGGAACGGCAACTACCAATTCGTCGGCTAATATATTTCCAAAAAGTCGAAAACTAAGTGATAAAGGTTTTGTAAAATCCTCTAAGATGTTAATTGGTAAAAGTATTGGAGTTGGTTGAATATATTTACCAAAATAACCTAACCCCTTCTTTGCAAGACCTGCGTAGAAATATGCTACTGACGTAAGCGAAGCTAGAGCAACCGTAGTATTAATATCATTTGTAGGTGCGGCTAACTCCCCCTGAGGTAATTTTATAATTCCCCAAGGAAAAAGAGCACCTGACCAGTTAGAAACAAAGATAAATAGAAACAAAGTTCCAATAAAGGAAACCCAGGGACCATATTCTTCCTCCCCAATCTGAGTTCTGGTCAAGTCTCGAAAAAATTCGAGAATATATTCAACAAAATTTTGACCACCGGTAGGAATGGTTTGTGGATCTCGAACAGCTATGGTAGCTGAACCTAATAAGACAGCAATTACAACCCAAGAAGTTATAAGTACCTGTCCATGAACTTGAAACCCCCCTATTTGCCAATAAAAATGTTGACCCACCTCCACACCGGATATCTCATAGATATGATTCAGTGTGCTAATAGGAGATCGTACGATATCCATATCCATATTACCCCCTTGTAAAGATTAACTTAAAGAAGAAATGATTTTTGTCGAATGAGGGATTCCTCAATTATTTCACTCTTATCAGGATTTTTGATGCCACGAGATAATAAAAGGTTATCCCATTAAGAATATTTTTCAATTTGGAGCAGTCAACCGAACCAAGAAATGAAATTCGCTCTTACGAGATCTTAGATGGAATAGCAGCCAACTCAGTAAATCCTCAGGTCCCCCCCCCCTTTTTTCTATTTTCTTATTATTACTAATTCACTATCTATTAGCTCTTCATATAGCTATAATGACCTTAATGACCTTCCTTCGCAAATTGCTGACGTTGATCTGTTCAGGATCAATTGGATTGAAGCTATACCATCATCATTGGCTGGAATTGGGATATCCACGAGATCTGGATCACAATCTGTATCAACTAAGCAAATTGTCGGAATACCCAAAGTCCTACATTCCCCGAGAGCAATGGATTCTTCTTGTTGATTGGTAATTATCGCAATATCGGGTAAGCTCGTCATGTATCTAATCCCACCTAGATATTTCTGCAATTGGTCCAATTGTCTCTTGAGCATTGCTGCTTCTTTCTTTGGAAGTCGATTGAATCGTCCCGTATCTTGTTCTTTTTTTAAATCCTTGAACTTCTGAGGTCTCGTCTCTGTAGTAGACCAATTAGTTAACATACCACCAAGCCATTTTCTATTTACATAATGACATCGAGCTTCTGTAGCAGCTGATGCTACTAAATCAGCTGCTTGATATTTCGTACCGACTATCAGAAATTGTTTTCCCCTACCTGCTATATCAAACGCCAAATCACAAGCTTCTGATGAAGAACGAGCAGTTTTAGCCAGATTTATAATATGAGTATCTCTACGCGCTGTAAAAATGTAAGGTGCCATCTTAGGATTCCATTTCCTAGTTTTATGCCCTAAATGAACTCTTGCTTCCATCATCTCTTCCAAATCAATGTTCCAATATCTTTTGCTCATCCTTGTTCGCTTTCCTCCCCCAAATAACAGAATAACATGGACTGTAATATCTAATTATTCCAACGGAATCGATTACATCTCAAAGATTGCCTGTCTATCTAGTACGTGGTACGTTCTCACTCATAGAATATTTTATATTCTTCCTATTATATTATAGAATTAATATTCATGAACATAACAATAAATCTCTTTATCAAGACTATTTATCAAGACTATTTTAATGGCTGTTTCAATATATTGTGAGAATTTTCTTGAATGGGAAAAAAAGATACTTTGTCATGATGAAATAAAATATCTTTCACTTTGTTGCTAAATAGAATCCTATTCCCCATTCTTGGATCCATTCCGTTCCGTTTCCCTGAACGGCGAATATGCTGTCCAGTACCGGCAGGTATCAGCCCCCCGAGAATAACATTTTCCTTTAAGCCTTTCAACCGATCGATACGACCTTGTAGAGCAGCTTTAGCTAAGACCCGAGCAGTTTCCTGGAAACTCGCTTCGGATATAAAACTTTGAGTATTCAGAGATGCCCTTGTTATTCCCAATAACATGGTTTGATAGTAGATTGCCTCTTCCAGAGCACGATTCATTCTCTGTGCTCGTGATAACCCAATGAGTTCGCCGGGTGAAAAAACATTAGCCGTTCCATCTTCTGAAATTAATACTTTCGATGTCATTTGGCGTACAATAATCTCTATATGCTTATCACAAATTCGTACCCCTTGGGATCGGTAAACCTTTTGAATCTGATTTACCAAATGAATCTGACTTTGTTCCATAGTTATCCTAGCACTGATGAATAACCCCCAAAGACTTCCAAGAAATCTTGTCATATCTCCGGTCCAATTTTCAAAACTTTCTTTCAGATTCATCGAGATTGAATTATTCAAACGGGCTTCTGACAATTGTTCAACTTTAGGAAGACCTTGAATTATATCACTGGATTTGAATCTTTCATATATCAATGTTATCAATGTATCTCCTTTGTCAAGAATTTCTCCATAATGACCATGAACAGTCGCTTTTCGAGTAGCCAGATAGGGTTTAGCTGATCTAATGACTAAAGATTCCTCATCAACTGCTATAATTTGACCAGATTCGGGGAGTGGTTCATCCTCGGATATATGTACACTTTCAGGCATCAATTGCCCAGGACTCACTACTGGAAATGTTTTTTTGCAGAATTCGGATGAAAAAGAGCACCAATCTGGACCCAAGAGATTGGAGATGATGTTCCTGCACGGATCGAAATGATAAATTTTCGTATTTTCGTCTATGAAATAGTATTTAGGTACTTGGAAAGTATTTAAAGAATTGTGGAAAATGGAATGTTTCTTCGACAAGACTTTTTTAGAAGTTAGAAAATGGGAAGATGGGAAACGGTTAGTGATACTATGTAAATGACCCAAGAGACCCGAAAATTCAATGATTTTTCTCACCTCTCTATTTGATTTATTTACCGTATCATAACATTTTGAATCGTTGGATAGAACGATTCGAAAACAGTCGGATGGTGACAGAACCAAAAAAGATCCACTGTCTTCCTCCCCATTAGATAATGAACAAATAGTTCCTTCATGCTTACTAATTAATTGACTCTCCCCATTGGAAGAGAAAATATTAGTGTGGTACATTTTGTTATGGAACATCAAATTTGAACTTGCTTTAGTGTCCCTTCTCTCCCTGAAAAAAAGGGGGTATTTCATCAAGCTAATTTGGATCATATTCCTAACGATCTTATTTGTTCTTACTTCAGTAAGAGAAGCATAAGCCCCAGATTCTATAGAATCTATTTGTTCCCAATCAAATCCTAGACAAGTTCGAACCAATGGAATATTTGTGTCACTCATTACTTGGATTCGTTCACCATCTTCGTACGAAATAGAATTGCTAACTCGAATCTGCAAGTTGTCCCCTTCCCTCGAAAAATCTAGGGAAAAGGGTGTTGTCATATCTGGCCCATCGGGTATTCCATATTCTACGTTAGAATATCCAAAAATGGAATTTTTCTGTAGAATACCACTTTTGGGTATTCTAAGAATCGCATCAGGACAAGGTATTCTTCTTTTTCCCCATTCGTTATCACACTGCAACGGGACGATGAATCGATTCATTTGCTTTTTCCCCTTAATATTGTCATTCCTAGGGGAAAAGGTGACATAAATAGAGTCTCGATCCTCGTTGGATATGGTCCGATCAGTTTCTGAATAACCGAAGATTTGTTGTTCCTTCCCATAGCAGTTTGAGTCACCCGATTTATGTTCCACTTGATCCACGTAAGAATCGGAAAGTGATTTATGTTTGGCAACAAAAAGTTGAACATCTACTTGATCCTGATGCTTATGAAATGGAAAGGGTACTACACCGGATCCGTATATACCTCCCGATAATATCCATAAATAACCCGTCCTGAGTATAGAATGAACATTACCGTGTACATATTCAGGTGCATGACACACATTGGTACTCCAATGCATTTCTCCTTCTAGATCAGAATATATATTTTTGCGAACTTTCTCCTTGAAGGAAGATGTTCTAGCACGAACCTCGGCGATAATTTGTTCCGATTCCACATATTGATCATTCTGAACCAAAAGTAAACTTTGTGGTGGAATGGTTAAGTTCTGTACTTGATCCTGGCCATCAATAGTGATGGATAAGTTATTATGACATAGATAAGCAGGATGTCCATTACATGTACGTGTAGGATAAACCAAATTCTCATTGAATTCAATCTTTCCATTGAAAGGGGCTCGTACATGTTCTGCAATATCACCAGTAAATACCCCCCCGGTATGAAAAGTCCTTAGTGTGAGTTGAGTTCCTGGTTCCCCAATGGATTGGCCCGCAATAATACCTACTGCTTCTCCTAATTCGATCAAGTGACTGTGAGTAGTACTCCGACCATAACATAATTGACAAATCCGAGATATACTCTTGCAAGTAAAGGGGGTTCGTATATATATTGGTTTTTTTCGAAGGTTTATTAATTGATTGGCAAGTCCAACCCCAATATCCTGATTGCGCGTAGCAATGCATCTCCTATTTATATATACATCGTCTGCTAGCACACGGCCAATCAGTGTTGGTGTTCGTACAACAATTTCATTTATGTCCCTTTCTCGACCTCGAATGGGACTTACGAAAATACCTTGGATAGTGCCACAATCTTTTCTACGTACTACGATGTGTTGAACCACTTCAACGAGTCTACGTGTGAGGTATCCAGCATCTGCTGTTCGTATAGCAGTATCCACAACTCCTTTACGAGCCCCATAACAGGAAATAATATATTCCGTTAAAGAAAGCCCTTCGCGTAAATTCCTTCGAATGGGTAGATCAATGATTTGTCCTTGAGGATCTGACATTAATCCTCTCATACCTACTAATTGGTGAACCTGAGATGTATTTCCCCTAGCTCCTGAGAAGGACATCACATGTACTGGATTTAAGGGATCAGTCATGCTAAAATTTGGATTCATTTCTTTTCTCAAATATTCACTTGTAGCATACCATATCTCGATCGATTCACGTAATTTTTCCACTGCGTGTACATTCCCATAATGATTATGTTTCTCCGAAATAGAACCTTGTTGCTCCGCATCTTGGACGAGCCATCCTTTGGAAGGCGCTGTTAAAAGATCATCAATTCCTAATGAAATAGCTGTATCAGTAGCTTGTTGAAAACCTGAAGTCTTGAGTTGATCCAAGATATGTGATGTATATGTCATTCCGAAGTGATCTATTAATCTGCTAATAAGCTTTTTAATGGCAGTTTTATCCATCACTTTATTATAAAAGGGCAAATTATCAAACGGCAATTTGGTTCGTTCCTTCATAAGGAAAAATCTCCATATTTTCATGAACAGGATTAAGCAATGGGTTCAAGCCGGTTATTCAAAGGCTTCCTCGATCTCTATATCTGCACTAATGAAAAGATCATAAGATCAATAACATTAGATCCTGAGAGCTGGTAGTGATTTCTTTGGGTGTTCAGAACGGGCAAAACCTTGTATGGCTTCTTCCATTTCTCGATTGAAACGAGTTCGACCAACAGTGGTTCGAATGTATATATTAAGGATTTCCCCCATTCTACCTTTTCTTATTCGATAATGTTCATGGATTTCGTGGAAGGTACCCAAAGATTCGTATTGAACCTCGATAGGGGCTTCTTGCTTTACGGAGGTAATGATACGTAAATCCACTTCCCCCCACCGGAGCCATAAGGGGCTGTATAAGTCAATTCGTTTCTGTCGGTAAGCTCTGAGCACATCATCATAACTATAAAAGGAAGGTTTCTTACAGGAAAAGCTTTTCTTTTCCGAATTATACGGGTGGTACCTATTCCCATAAATACCTTGATTATTTCCGATCGTTGCTATATAAAGTCCAAGAAGCATATCTTGAGTCGGTATAGAAATAGGATCTCCGATAGCTGGAGACAAAAGATTTGTCTCAGAAAACATGAGTAAACGAGCTTCTGCTCTAGCTTCCAGAGATAAAGGTACATGGACAGCCATCTGATCTCCGTCGAAGTCTGCATTAAATCCTCCACAAACCGATGGATGTGAACGAATGGCACGTCCTTCTACTAAAATAGGTTGAAACGCTTGTATTCCTAATCTGTGTAAGGTAGGTGCTCGATTCAACAATACGGGATGTCCTTGCATAACCTCTTGAAGTACTTCCCATACAATCGGTCCCTTATCTCGAATCATGCTTTTAGCAGCTCTTAGGTTGGGAGCAATATGTCGTCCAATGAGACTACGAATTACAAATGCTTGAAAGAGCTCTATTGCTATTTCTGAGGGTAATCCACATTGATACAATGATAGAAAGGGACCCACCACAATAACGGAACGACCTGAATAATCAACTCGTTTCCCTAGTAAATTTTCACGAAATCTGCCCTCTTTGCCTTCGATCACATCTGAGAACGATTTATAAGGCCTATCATGACTGTCTTTCATTGGTTGTCCACAGATGCCATTATCGAGAAGTGCATCTACGGCTTCTTGGATCAATTTTTTTTGACAAATAACAAATGACTCAGATCCGCTTCTTGCTAATAAATTGGTAAGAGTATTATTCCGATTTATAACTCTTCGATAAAGTTCATTTAGATCTGACGAAGTAATAAGTCCACCTTCACCTAATTGAACAATTGGCCTCGGTTCGGGAGGAAGAACTGGTAATAGGCATAAAACCATCCATTTTGGTTCTATATTTGTTCGGAGAAAATGTTTAGCCAATTTCATGCGTCCAACCAGAAAATCCTTTCTTCTTCGAATTGTTTCATCCTCCCATCCATCCACAGTAGATTCTTGATCCTCCTCCAATCTATTCCATTTCAATTCCACCAAGTTCTTCCATTCCATATATGAACGATCTATAATCATTTGCAGATCCAGACCAGTTAGTTGTTCCCTGATAGCATCTCCCCCAGTAGCTATTTCTCTCTCTTGAAATGTTACAGAACCCCGAGCAAAGAGGTAATGAGGACGAGCAGAGAGGTAATGAGGAATAATATCTCTCCAGGATTGAATCTCATAATTGAAAGTACCCCGTGATCTCAATAAAGTTGGTTTGTTAGCTATGGGCCTAGCAAGAAAAAGATTCGGATAGGTTATTCTAAGATTTCCCCCCCCTCAGGATCGGACGTGAAAGTTTCCTCTCATCCGGCTCAAGTAACTAAAAAAAAAAAAAATATGAAAAAACTCTTTCTCGCTCGAAAGAGAAACCGCTACTCTCTGCTCAAGTTCCAGGTAAACTTGAGTATTCCTTTACGATTCTACAACATAGATATGGAATTATTGAGCAGTCTCCTCCCTTCCGAACAATACATTTCTTTTTGAAAAGACCTTCAATTAGGGATTTACTTGTCTTTATCTCGTTCCATTTGATCCTTTAGGTTCCTGCTTTCTCCACTTCGATGGTTACAATAGAATCTATCAATCGAAGCATATGTGCGATGAATAGACTCCTATAGCCATATCTTCGGTCCGGAATACCTCTGGGATAACCCAAATGAAAGAGAATAACTTTCGAATTCCATTATATGAAAGAAGTGTTTTCACGAAGTTCAATTAGCAATTTTATACGGAATATAGAAACCCTGGACTAATTCCTCTTTCTCAACATCTCTTCAAGATGCTTACAATTCTGAGCTTCATGCTACTCCTCCGGAGAGACATGTCAGAGCAAAAGGCATCCCAATGAGATTGAATAGGATGACAGTTCCTTATTACGGATCTGTATGATCGGAACTTGTGATCAAGTCACACATCGCAGTATACTGGGCCTTCTAATTCTTTCCGAGTTTTAGCTAATAGATTCGCAATATAACTGGGAAGTCGTTTCAAATACCATACGTGAACCACCGGACATGCCAGTTTAATGTATCCCATTCGATATCTTCGAATTCGAGAATCAACAAATTCAACTCCACATTGTGTGCAAAATTTTGAGTCTATCTTCTCATTTCCGATCCCTGGAGAATTTCCACAAGCACAAACTCTACTTTTGATAGGTCCAAAGATTCTTTCACAAAACGATCCATCTCTTTCTGGTTTATTAGTTTCATAATGTAGAGTATAGGGTTTAGTCACCTGTCCAACTATCTCGCCATTAGGTAAAATTCTTTTTGACCAAGCACAAATCTGTTCGGGAGAAGCTAATCCAATTCGAAGTTGTTGATGTTTATTCTGGTCAATCATAAAAGATCTCGATTCATTCTGATCAAACTTCCTCCCTATCTATCTGAAAGTCTTTCTCAGATATAATAGCATGATTCAATTCTAGAGCTAAAGATCGTAATTCTCGAATGAGCAATCGGAAAGATTCTGGAGCAGTGTCAGGTTTAGGTATTGGCCCTCCAGTGATAATGGCACCAAGTACTTCATTACGAGTTCTAATATGGTCAGATTTGAGAGTAAGCATCTCTTGTAAAATATAAGCAACACCAAAACCTTCTAGAGCCCAAACTTCCATTTCTCCTACTCGTTGCCCCCCTCGTTTGGATTTTCCTCTAAGAGGTTGTTGTGTAACCCGTGCATACGGTCCACTCGAACGTGCATGTATTTTATCATCAACTTGATGACTCAATTTCGACATATAAGCTTTTCCTATTGTAACAGGTTGTTCAAAAACATCTCCTGTTCTTCCATCGATTAATCTATGTTTTCCAGGATGATCCGGTTCGAATACCCATGGATTAGCTGTTTGTTCACTAGCTTTATAAAGCTCAGGAAACACTAGTTTTCTCGAAGCTTCTCGCTCGTATCTTTCGTCAAAAGGTGTTATTCTATAATGTTTTTTCATCAGGTTTCCTGCTAAACCGGGCAAACATTCAAAGATCTGTCCTACATTCATTCGTGAGGGGACCCCTAATGGATTCAATACCATATCAACTGGTATTCCATTTTGCAAATAGGGCATATCTTGTCTGGGCAAAACTATTGAAATAATACCTTTATTACCATGCCTTCCAGCTACTTTATCACCCACTTGTATCTTACGTTTTTGTGATATATATACGTGGACTGTTTCCGCATTATCGCCGGAATCATCTACTCTATTGATCCATCTCACATCAATAACTCGACCCCTTCCACCTATAGGTGCTCTAAGACAATTTTCTCTCGCAGTGGATACCTCAATACCAAATATGGTTTGTAATAATCTTCCTTCCGGGGCACATAATGATTCTTCTGTTGTTTGAGGTGTTAATTTACCTACCAAAACATCACCTGTTTCTATCCAAGATCCTAGCATTACAAGACCATTTTCGTCCAAATGACGAAGTGAATGAGCATCTAAATGAGGTATTTCTCTAGTGATTCTTTCAGGACCCTGGCTCGTCATACAGATTTCAATCCTGTATCTTAGGATGTGGAAAGAGGTATAAATATCTTCATATACCAGACGTTCACTAATGAGTATTGCGTCTTCGAAATTGTATCCTTCCCATGGCATATAAGCTACTAAGACGTTTTTTCCCAAAGAGAGTTCTCCCCCTACCGTAGCCGCACCGTCCGCCATAATTTGTCCCTTCTTTACACATTCCCCTTGACGAACTTTAGGTTTTTGATGCGTACAAGTATTGGTATTAGAACGTTGATACATAACCGATTCTGTTCGTACAGTGTCTCCATAAACCGATGAAGTTATATTTACAGCATCGATATACTCGATCCTTCCCTCTTGTGTAGCTATAGCTACACTTCCTGAATCTAGAGCTGCTTGACCTTCCAAGCCAGTTCCGGCAATGCACTTCTCGGGTCGAAAAAGTGGAACTGCTTGACGCTGCATATTAGAACCCATTAGAGCGCGATTTGCATCATTATGTTCGAGAAAAGGAATAAGGGAAACTCCAACGGAAAAATATTGGAAAGGAAAAATACTTCTGAAATGGATTTGTTCCCATGCAAGAACTATAAATTCTTGTCGGTATCGAGCTGGAGTAATTTGTTCCTCTTGAATCCCTTGATTTAACGCCAAAGAATTTCCCGTAGCTATCCGATAGTATTCATCCTCACCTTCTCCCGGTAATAGATAAACCATATGTTCTTCTCTCGATCTCTCGGAGATCTTATAGAATGGACTTTGTAAAGAACCGCAATGACCGATCTTTGCATGAATAGATAATGATGCAACAAGTCCAGCATTCATTCCTTCGGACGTATCGATTGGACAAATACGCCCATAATAACTGGGATGAATATCCCGTGTCCGAAAACTAGCAGTTCGCCCTGTTAAGCCCCCAGGGCCTAAATGGCTCAATTTTCGCCCATGAGCTATTTCCGTCAATGGATTAGTTTGATCCAAAAATTGGGATAAGGGGTGTGAACCAAAAAAATCTTGAAAAGTGTTTTTTAATAGAGTTGAAGTTACCAAGTTCTGAGGAGTTGATCTACGCTTGGTTGCTCTGTGTATAGTTCTTCGAACTGCATCTTCCAAACGACCTAGAGCTAATCTGAATTGATTCTGTAATAAATCTGCTACAGAACGAATACGTCGATTCCTTAGGTGATCTATATCATCGAGTGTACCCATTCCAAATTTCACTCCGATAAGGTAATCCACAGCAGCCAATACATCTTGTGGTAATGAGAAAATATCGTTCTCGGGTATATCAAGGTTCAGCTTTTGGTTCGGATTTCGTCGACCAATCTTTCCCAATTCACATCTTTGTCGGAAAAATTTTTCCTGCAATTCTTTACATAGAGACTCGGAAAATACCAAATCGCCACTTACACAGTAGAGTTGTTTATAAAACTCTAGAATGGCATTTTCCTTCGACCAGAGATATTCCTCCCGCTCCCGCCTCCCCTTCTTCTTCTTCAGTAAAAATAAAAATCTTTCGGGATAGCGAGTATTGTCCAGAATCTCCTCAAGATTTAAACCCATAGCTGATAATAGAACTGGAATAGATATTTTTCGTTTTCTGCTTACACGAGCCCATATCCTTTCTCCCATATCGATCTCTAATTTCGATCTTCTTCCCCAATCTGAAATCAGAGTGCCGGTATATATATAGTTTATTCTATTATGGTCTAATTCCAAACGGTAATGAATACCGGGACTTATTAATATTTGATTCACCACGATTCTGTAAATTCCATTTACTACAAATGTTCCGTGGGAATTCATTAAAGGAATATTTCCGAGAAATACAATTTGTTTCTGTATCTTCCTACTATTCCTCCGAATCGATCTTGCTGGTACATATAATTCAGAGTAATATGTAAGGGACTGATATACAGCATCTCTCTCTTTGATGAAAGGTTCTGCTAATTCATATTCATTACCAAAAAGCCTGAATTCAATTTCTTTATCTGTATCCTCAATTTTCGGAAAATTATGAAGTTCTTCCATTAAGCCCTGATCGACGAAACGACAAAATCCTTCAAATTGTATCTTACCAAATTCGGGGATTGTAAATGCTCCCTCATTTTCATCTAATCGCATTGGAAGTTTCCCATCCGTAAAAAAGTCTATTCAATTATTCCCGATTGATCTATATGGATCAATCCGACAAAAAAGATTCGGATGTATACTCAGTGTTCACTATATCCCGTGAAATTCTACTCGTATCCAGATATATTTCTCCAATAAGAAAAAAAGATAAGGAAGAGAAGAGGTACTTTGATACTTTCATCCAACCACGTGAAATGAAGCTATGAACAAATGAATCAAACCATTTTGAAATGTTAATCTCACTTAGAAAATCTCCTAATGAAAATAGTAAGATCGAAAGACGGAGAACAAATTCTATTCATTTCCTTTATGGTTGACTTTAGCATACATCTCATACTATACTTAAAGGACGGACGAATGATTCGATCTGTCGTCCATGACATTCCTATATCTCGGCGACATAGCCAAGCGGTAAGGCAGAGGACTGCAAATCCTCCATCCCCAGTTCGAATCCGGGTGTCGCCTTAGTGAGGTAAGTAAATGGAAGGAAAAGTCTTTATTTCCATTGCAGAACCTCTGGAGACATATTGGTACATATTACCAATATAGATAGTGAGTTGCGTGCATTTGATTCCGATTCCGTCGGAATGTACGACCCTCGAGTTAGTTATAGTAACTCGTTGTTCAATGAACAAATGGTCTCATATCAGCTCGAACGTCAGTAACGTTCAAAATGCAAAGGTGGACCATTTCAACTTCAACTTTGCACTATCGTTAATAGTTCCCTTATCATCTCGATGATGAAATCATTATTTTTTAGAGAACATGATCCGTATGGATATAGTGGGTATAACTTGGGCTGCTTTAATGGTAGTTTTTACATTTTCCCTTTCACTCGTAGTATGGGGTAGAAGTGGACTATAAGGGTAATGCTTAAGAAGAAAATATTGTGTTCCTTCCAGATCATGCATGATAATATCTCCTGTTGTATAAGGATCCAGTAATATTTCATCTTCTTTCCAAATTGAAAGACTCTTTCCATGGAATTATTTCCTCTTTATCCCCGTAAGGGATGTGCATAATTCCTTATCATTATCATTTTCCTATAAAAAATCCGATTTTCTCTAACAGGTTTTAATAAATTAGTTCTTTTCTAGAATGAGTGGATAATCTCGTTTCTTCCACTGAAGAACGATCTCTCTTCTCTTTCTTAGTAGGAATAGAAATGGTCCATGTTTTACTGGATGGTTCCGAATTGATCAGATCCGATATGAATTCCGTTCTCAGAAAAATATGGGACATAAGTCATAGATCCCTTTTCTTTTTCTTATACCATTACCTTTTCAAGTTCCATATCTAATATGTACTAGAAAACGATGCGATGTTCGTACCGGAAAAAGATCTTCAACTTTGATCCTAAACAATGCACAAGTACGTTCAGAATCACGTCTGTCTCCATTGGGTCTATTTTTCTAGGGGCATGAAGAAGGTAAGGTGATCAGCTCCGCTCTTTCACGGTACGAGATCCTTGATCCTACATTTACCATCTATGGACAAGTACTATTAAGATCTATTTATCCTTATATGGGTGTAGAAGAAGAAGTAGTACAAAAGAAAAGGTTAGATAGTCTTTTCCTTCGTACTACTTCTTCTTCTTTTCAAAATCAATTCAAAAGCAATCCCTACCCTGTATTGTAATATAATAGGATCCCATAACCTATTTTATATTTATGATCCGGATCATTTGGATCTATCTAGTGATCAGTAATCACTCCATTTTAATACAAATCAATTGCCTCAACTGCTTGCACTGCTTCCGCTGACCGTTTTGACGTAAGGGATAAGTAGAAAAGCAGTAGGAATTGAAATGAACAGTGCAACAGCAATAAATGCAAGGATATTTACTTCCATGATCTCCTTATTTTTACTTCGTTCTAAAATAGCTCGAGATTTGATCTCATAGAGATGAATCTTTCAAGATTCATGAAATAGATGTGATTGAATTAATAGAATCGGTTCGAGTAACGGAATCTAACTAACGGATTGAATGAATTCTTCGATGGAAATAGTATAACATAATATGTTAACTTTTGATAAGACTAGTAGTGAAAACTTACTAGCAGCATAAAACATTCCGATCAACAAATGTCTGTATTATTTCGAAAGAATAGGATTCGTACGAATAATCACCTTCTACTACCCCAACGTTCGTCAGACATGAGAGGTATTTCGCTTGGATCTCCACGATTTAGATGGAATATTGAACCTATCCGGTCCGGTGATGATATAGAAGTATCCCATATCAAATTTATCCAGAGGCCCACCCACCCATGTCCCTCCCTGGAATGAGAAAGACTATTCGGATAGTCCGTTCAGATCCTGACATGATCATTATTGGAAATACAATAATGTGTCTGGAAATCCATTGTCTCTCGAGAAGTATTAGCACTAAATAGTCACAATATTCCTGGGAAAGAACAGACGGAAGATCTACTCGAAATAATTGGGAATTCTCTATAGGGATCTCCGCGGGATTCTGACTTAGGAAGACCACCCTAAAACTCTGTACTGTGTCACCCTAAAAGAAATTTTCCCATGTTTTTTATAAACAAATATTCTTCTTCAGGGAGGGAATAATTTTTATTGCAGATTCACTGTGATGATTAGATGTTATTCCCGCAAGAAGGGTCTTTTTCCTAACTTCATTATTGATCTGGTGAATGTATCTAATGGATATATATACTAAATCTCTAGTATCTCGATTAAACCCTATTCTTTTTTTCACTCTTCTACGGGGATTAAAAAGTTGAATTGAGTAACTTATTGGATCGGGACTGACGGGGCTCGAACCCGCAACTTCCGTCTTGACAGGGCGGTACTCTAACCAATTGAACTACAATCCCAATACAGTACAGTTCACCTACTATTAGATCATATTTATTTTATGGTAGGTGCTGGATAGAACGTATAGATTACGGCTAGGCCGATGAAATATCTTATCCTTCTCTTTCATCTTTGAAAGTATCAATTCATATGGAATTGGACACATATCCATCCATATGATATGAATAGATATAGATATCGGGGGGGGGGGGGGGGGGGTCAAAAAAAAATTTATTTTTTCCCCTATTTTGGGGGTAAATATATAATACAAATAGTTGGGTTTTTTTTTTTTTGTTTGGTTCTGGGTGTTTTTAAACCAGCTGAGGATTTTTGACA
>Ga0160429_1000932_pt1 | contig 18151 bp, 17 predicted proteins | sample SolpanmetagenomR_FD_108199 | JGI IMG/M metagenome (GOLD analysis project Ga0160429, IMG submission 108199) | Solar panel surface microbial communities from Lawrence Berkeley National Laboratory, California, USA - R | ecosystem: Engineered > Built environment > Solar panel > Unclassified ...
TACGCCTGCAACAACTCAGTGTAATCCCAAGGTGGCAGTGTAGTGCATGAGAAGGATTAAATCTTGCCGTCTTCGACCGCAAAATTGCTGCAATTGCTGCATATGTTGCGCCCAAAAGGGCAAAATGTGGGGGTGGATGCATCGCGTTCAAGTCAAGTCTGGGGGTTGACGGCACCTTCGGACCCAATACTACCGTAATGCTCCTGTCGTATACCCTACCTGTATGTACAAATTGATTCATTGTTGGCTAGACGGACAGCGCCCCTATCGACTTGCTGAGATGCCATGGAGTGAAGATGACAGGCTGTAGCTGTGTGCGGAGGCGGTGGTGCTTCTTGAGTGAAAGCTGTACACAGTTTAGATGCGGAGAGGGCTCGTTTGGGATCGAGGTAGCAAGCCATCCAGACGCTCACTCTCGAGAGTCGCTTGTGTCTCGTCACGATGCGCTCGCCCAAGCCGTTATCTAACTCGTTCGCCTCTCGGCCTCGTTCTGCTTGGTGGATCTGGCTGAATGCGTAGTGCCTACAGCAGGTAGGCAGGGCCGTAGCTCCGTGTATGACATACCTTACTGTGCAGACACACGAGCTCCGAATCCCAAATCACACCTTGAGTCATTCATCAAGACCTAGCACTGCTACTTGCCGCTGGGCCCGTCACTGTTGGTGAAGGAAAGTGTCGTTGGGCCGAAGATTGAATTATCGTAATCTACGCCGCCGGGCTCGCAGACACGCACCGATGCCCTTTCCGCAAACTCTGCTCCGAACCCGATGGCAAAGATGCTGACGATGCGCACCTCTGTTGGGGATAACCTCATTTCGTTTTCGACAGCCTTCTGGCCTAACGCCCATCCTTTACTGTGTTCTCACCGCTCTATGATACACGTCGCGTGCTTTTGCTCGCAATTAGGAAACCATGATGCTCTGCCGCTGAGAGCCGCTGCGCGGTTTTGACTGCACTGCTGCATCTGGATATTATGAACAACAAGCCCGTCGGGGAAGAAGTTCGACCGTCAAAAGTATCGTCTCGTGAAACGCCGTTGGAAAGAGGAAAACATTGTCGCAGTAAAAGTTGAGCTGTGGTAGAAAAGGTGTGGTGGTGTTCAGCTACATGACTGTACAGCAACCAGCGGATTGTTGTGGTGCATAGGGGTCGTCGCGCTTGTCGATCTGGTGAGGGTCAGCATATCTAGACGTGAACGCGGATATGAAGCCTGATACCGTTCCCCATCTGCTCGGAATCATCCAGTCCTTGGGCTCCTTCTCGGTGAAATTGATCAGGCTGCGCATGTTAGCTTCAATTGACATATCCACCGTATTTCGCTCGGTAAACACACTCATTTGCAGCCTCGGAAACCGGTATGCGTCTCCTCTCCAAATCCTCCTTCAGCCTCAGGTTGAGCTCATTGAGCCGTCGTAGCTTCAGTTCGGCCATGCTCTGCTTCTTGGATTTTGGATCGCCTCCTGCTCGCAGTTCATATGGAGTAGACATCATGTTGGGGGATGTCGTTCGCTCTTGTAGTCGAGTGTTAGCGGAATTGCAGGGCCCTCGCAGTGTTCGAGAAAGGTGCGAGCGTGGTGTGCGGAGCTGGGAAGCTGTTCAGCTGAGGTTGGGGGCCAAGCTTGTCTGAGTGCCTGCGCGTACCTGCGGAGAGATTGTACGACCGTGGAGTTCCTAGGATGCCGAACGCCTGCTACGGGTGAAGGTGTCGACGAGAGAAGCGACTCGCGCAGAAGAGGACGCCGCTGTCTTGAAGACGGATAGACCTATGCGACGAGCGATCACACTGGAAAGGGTCGTGTGTGCTTGCGCGGCTGGGTGGATGGGCGAGATGTCAAGGGATTGGAGAGGTGAGTGTCTTGGGCGGCCCGCGTCAACTCGCAGTCGGATTCGGAAAGGCTCGCGCGGAATTGTGGCCTTAGGTTAAATGTCGCAAAGATTGCAGGTGGTTCACAGAGGAGAGAAGAAACATGAACTCCAAGCGACGCGGAGGATTTTTGTCCATGAGAGCAGTATACGGACTCGTATCTACAATTGTCTCTTGTTAAATGTCTTTTCTCTATATTACAGCTCAAAGCGATACCTGCACGCATATCTGGCATATCTCACGTGACCCACCACAAACACTTGGCAACTGCACGCCCACGTCAAACAAAACTCACACAACGGCATCATCAGGTTATCAACCAAACCGCGACAAAGATGCCTCCTCCACCACACAGCAGGCCTGAGAACGTTCTCAAGCGTGCCCAGGAGCTCATTGGAGTCGGTCAGCAGCAGGCTGCCCTCTCGCTCCTCCACGAACATGTCGTTTCAAAACGGACCCGCAATAACCCCATCGCCTCTCTGGAGCCGGTGATGATCCTCTTTGTCGAACTATGCGTTGACCTCCGAAGGGGAAAGCTGGCAAAGGATGGCTTGTACCAATACAAGAACACCGCGCAAAACACGAACGTTGGCACCATCGAGGTGAGAATGACCAGGTCGCGATTCATACGGAGGTTTCACTAACGTGCATCTACAGCTAGTCTTCAAACGCTTCATTGAGCTCGCGGAGCAGAAGGTTACTGAAGCTCAACAAAAGGCCGATGAGATCCAGTCCACTCAGACGACCACGACGGAGACCTCGAAGATCGACGACCTCGAGGCCTCCGAAACCCCCGAGTCTATCCTCCTCTCCACCGTCTCCGGCGAGCAATCAAAGGATAGGACAGATCGTGCGATTGTTACGCCATGGCTGAAATTCCTCTGGGAGACATATAGGACAGTGCTAGATATCTTCAAGAACAATGCCAGGCTGGAGGTCATGTACCAGAGCACTGCACACCAAGCCTTCCAGTTCTGCTCCAAGTATGCACGCAAGACTGAGTTTCGCCGACTCTGCGAGCTTCTGCGCAACCATCTGCAGAATGCGGCCAAGTTCTCCTCGCAGATGCATGCCATCAATTTGAGCGACCCGGACACCCTGCAGCGTCATCTCGATACCCGTTTCCAGCAACTCAATGTCGCTGTAGAGCTCGAGCTATGGCAGGAAGCATTTCGAAGTGTTGAGGACATTCACACTCTGCTCAATTTGAGCAAGCGTCCCGCTAAGAACATCATGATGGCCAACTACTTTGAGAAGCTCACCCGAATCTTCCTTGTCAGCGAGAACTACCTCTTCCACGCCGCTGCATGGAGCCGATACTACAATCTTATGCGCCAATCCGCGGCAGTCGTTGCATCCGGTCAGAGCCCGAAGAAGGACAATCCAGCTGTGTCAGAACAGGATATGACAAAGGCCGCCTCTTTTGTACTTCTCTCAGCGCTTTCAATCCCCGTCATCAGCACCTCCCGGTCGCGTGGCGCCCTCGTCGACGTCGATGAGGCTAGGAAGAACAAGAACTCACGTCTGACGAACTTGCTTGGCATGACCCAGGCACCAACGCGTGCTATCCTGTTCAAGGACGCTTTGAGCAAGGGTCTTTTGAAAAGATGCCGACCTGAGATTCGTGAGCTTTACCAGATCTTGGAAGTTGACTTCCATCCCTTGTCCATCTGCAAACGCATCTCTCCCATCTTGGCCCAGATCGGCTCCGACCCAGATATGGAGAAATATGTCTTGCCCCTTCAGCAGGTCATCTTGACCCGCCTCTTTCAGCAGCTGTCTCAAGTTTACGAGTCGGTTCAATTCGATTTCGTCTTGAACCTCGCCCAATTCCCCGAGCCATTCAAGGTCACCAGCGGCACTATCGAGAAGTTCATCATGAACGGCTGCAAGAAAGGTGATCTGGCCATCCGCATTGACCACGTCACTGGTGTCCTGACGTTTGACACCGACGTATTCTCCTCTGCAAAAGCCTTACACTCTGGTTCGGGCGCCGGATCCTCCGAGACGGAGCAAAGCTCCGTTCAACGCCTCCAAAGTACTCCTGCCGAAATTGTACGCTCACAGCTCACACGACTGGCCAAGTCACTCTACATCACTTGCCAGTATGTCGACCCCACGTTCAATGAAGACCGCCAAAAGCTCAAGGCTGCTGCGCTTCAACGTGCTAAGGCAGGAGCTGAGAAGGAGCATGAAGACATCCTGGCTCGAAAGGATATCATCGATAAGAAGAAGCAGGCTGCCTCTAGCGCTTTGGCCCAGAAAGAGAAGGACATGGCACAGGAGAAGCGTCTGCGAGCACAGCAACAACAGGCAGCTGAATCCAAGCGCCTTGCCGACGAACAAAAGGAGCGCGACCGCCGCCGACTTGAGGCCGAAAAGAAGCGCATTCAGGATGAAGAGGCAGTCAAGGCATTGGAAGAGCTGAAGCGTGGCATGAAGGGCATCGACTTGGGCGACGTTGATCCGAACAACCTCGACAGCGGAATGATCCGTGCAATCAAGATCAATGCTCTTGAGAAAGAGAAGAACAAGCTCAGCGACACTCTCAGGACCACTGGCCGCCGCATTGACCACCTCGAACGTGCTTTCCGCCAAGAAGAAGTCAAGCATCTCGGCGAGGACTGGACAGAGCAACGCAAGCGTGATCTTGCTGCGTATGAGAAAGCCACGGCGATCACGTTGAAGGAGGCGAAGCTCAAGCATGAGGAGGATGTCGGGCTCAAGCATCGCCTCAGCAGGCTCGTACCGAAATACGAATCCTTCAGGTCTCAGATTCAACAGCAGCGCAAAGCCGATTTTGACAAGCGTCGGAAGAATGCTGAGCGTGAGATGCAACAGAAGATGGAGCAGCGAAAGAAGGATTTCCGCGAACGTAAGGCTAGAGAGAGACGCGAGCGTGAAGAAGCCGAGCGTAGGCAGAGGGAAGAGGAGGAGAGGGAAGCCAAAGAGGCCGAAGAGAAGGCTCGCCTGGAGGAAGAGAAGCGGGCAAAGATGGCCGAGGAGAAGGCAAGGAGAGATGAAGAGAGGAAGTATGTCACCAAATATCACTCGCATATGTTACAATCCACTGACAATGCACCTAGAAAGCTCGACGAGCAAGCTGCTCGACAACGCCAACGCGAAGAAGAAGCCGAAGCCAAATCTGCCGCTAAGAAAGCTAGTGGTGCTACTTCAAGAGGCTTCCCCGATCGTACCGCTGCTCCATCCACACCAGCACCAAGCAGCGAAGGACCCCGTAGTGGACCACCCCGTCTTAGTCTTCAGGGTAAAGACGGCCAGAGCAAGCCGACTTGGCGTGAGCGTCAAGCTGCGAAGGTGGCCGGTGCCGCTGGCGGCCAACCTCCGGCTGTCGAGCCTGCTGCCCGTCCTACTCCCCCTCCCGCTGAGGATGGAGAAGCCGCTGCCGCGCCTAAGCGATCAGCCTACGTGCCGCGTGCTATGCGCGCTGCTGAGGGAGGCGGAACTGCGCCGAGATGGCGCGAACAGGAGGCCAACCGCGACACCGCCCCGTCTGCGGCCCCAGCGCAAGAGCGATGGCGGCCACGCGAGAGCAGCAGTCGTGATGCCCCCGAGGTGCGGATGGGGAGCCCGTCAACGCAGCCTCCGACGGAGCGCAAGGGCGGATGGGGGCCTTCTCACCTGCGGGGCGGAGACGAGGGCAGTAGGGAGAGTGGCGGCAGTGCCAGGGAAGAGAAGCCAGTTGAGAAGCCGATCGAGAGGAAGGGTGGCTATGTGCCACCGCATCTGCGGAAGTAGGGTTCTGGACGTTTGCTGAAGCTGCTTGCCTTCTTTCTTTGCGCAATAGTATTTCGTTTAGGAGTATGAATGCTAGGCATGCACTCGTTTTGCTTGTGCATCTTTAGGATGAACCGTATCATTGAAGACCTGAGTCTAATACCAATGCCTGGCTTCAAATTATACCTGGTGTCTTGTGTCGACATAATGCTACCACTATATATTCGAAAACCAAACGGGCCATCCAGAGCGCCGAGTATCAACGCTTGGCGACTGCACAGCATGATCATCTTGGGCCCTCGAAATTCTCTTTGCCCTCCATACGCCACAGAATCTCGACACTGCAGTATCAATTGCGCCGTCCAACTTGGACGTGTGTAGCTTCCATCCAATCCTGCTCTAATGTGGGATGCCGAAAATACTTCAAAAGCCCCATTAAGCGTCTTAACATTCGCTTACACGTCGAATAGCACGCTCGCCATCATAGTTCTTCGAACGGATCCAACAAAATGCTTGTCGAACTTTGCGTATATACCGCGGTGCTTTAACATCTAGTAGCCGCTGCTTAAGCAGACCACTCCCGGACGCTATTTGCTGACAATGAAGGCGGAGAGAGTAGGTATACTACTATACGCACTGCCTTGTCAGCAACATCGTAGAGGAGCGTGCGACTGGCGGGATGAGTCGTCTTCTGGATATGGGTGTAGACGAAGGGAAATTAGATAGAAGAACGTATGCTGATAGCCTTGACCGCATCGAAAGAAGATGTCGTGAATACTCCAAGCTCTCATTTTAGGTGCAACGATCAATGAAAGCGAGCTTTATGTGACTGGCAGCTCAGATGTTTGTTGAACCGCAGCGAAGATCTCCTCGATACCTTCTGAATCCCTTCGTTGATATTGCTTCCAGAAAGTCTCCATGACCTTGTTCAACCTTGTTTTGAGCGGAGCAATAGTCACTTGTGAATGCCGAAGGATCGATCATACCGCAGGCGATAAGTGTCTGACTTTTGACTGTGATGTGTGTGTGAACGCTGCTGACTCGCTTTGAGCGACACTCTTTACCAACTCAGCCAAGACTCTGCGGCCTCGCGTATGGAAGGTTCCGTGTTGGTCTGCTTGTTTGCATTGTTTGAATCAACGTACAAATGCTCTAATCCTTGTATGTTCCGACCTCAGGTAAGTCACTACCTATGTAGTAACATGCTCAGTAGTTTTCTTGCTTTTGCTCATTGATTGTGCGATCTTATGCTAACATCATGGCAGGCTTCACGTACCTCAGGTTCACGCCTCCTCCCTTTTTGAGGCGTACAACACGTCGCAGATTGGCCGATTAAGTCTTCGCCAACGACGCGAGTGTTTGGGGAACTTTATGTCCGTCTGTTACGATGGGCAGCCAAAGCTCCGAACCATCCACGATGACTTCGACCGCGCCGTACTATCAACTAGTCGGAGCCACGTACGATGAGGGCAACATGTTCGATGCAGACGACCACCATTTCAATCTGCAGGGTCAGGTGCAGTCGCATGGTCTGATATACGGAGACAATTATACCACGCAAGGACACATCAATGAGCTGCTAGCCGCCGCTCTGACCACCGACGGGCATAAAACCGCCTCGATGAAGCACGTGGACGATCCTTCAAGAGGTCCGTCTTCAACCCTTGCTCCACAGCCTCTTCAGCAGGTTGAGACGCAGTCGAGTAGAAAGAGAAAGCGCAATTCAGATGCCGACACAACCCTACCATCGCAAGTGGAAAAGGCGGCGAACATGCTTCCGCTCCCGAAGAGAGGCAAAGTCACACCGAGTCTTGGGGAGAGAAACGCCCAGCCTGACGCACCAGCTACGGGGCCCTCCGCGCATCTGCTTGCAGATGCACGGGCTGCTGGCGTTCACTCTGCTGCGGCCCTCTTCCGGAGGCAGAGCGAAAGTAAAGCGAAAAAATATACACGTCCACCAATGTCCAAGCTCTATTCTTCCCTCAATCTGTCGCCAGAGAACTTCCTCCATCTTCAATCTGCGGCAAAGACCTACATGCTCGACTCAGATCATCCGGAACGGCGGGATTGCGTCGGTAATAGGGGGAAGGGCGACACCGATATGGTGAAGCTTCGGTTGTTCAACTGCGTGCGTGACTTTCTGACCGATGGTGTCGGTGAGCACTTCTTCGGCCAACATTCCGCCGCTTACGAAGATGGAGGAGCGGGTCTCGGTGATAAAGGTGAGGTGCTCGAACAAAAGTACGTTTGGCCACGGGATGCCACCAAGATTGTCACACTCGTCGTTCCCTTGATGAGGCGCATGGTAACGAACGAGCGTCAGCGCCAATACGCAGTAGAGACGAGGAAGGGTGGCACTACGAGAAAGGGCAAGAGCGAAGACAGCGAGCCCAGAGTAAAATATGCCGATCACGCGCTTGATCCGACGTTACCTGTTCGGCACGAACAAAGCCTGGCTATATCCATCTACGTCACGAAAGACAACAAGATGCTTCTAGAACCCATCAACGTATCGGACAGTATCTCGCTTGAGCAGCTACAACAGAGGCTCCACGACTCCTTGGACCCCAGGGAGCAGCCAGAGGAAATGAACGGCTTCGCTCAGACCAATGGTTCCGAAGAAATAGAACAGCGCATTTCTGCTGCCTCAGCTCTTGCTCGTTCGGCATCAACAAGCATCCATCCTAACGTAGCTGCCACGGCTGCCGCGGCTTTGAACGCAGTCAATCACAGCGACGATCGTCTTCTGCAGAGACAGTCGCAGTCGGAGGCGGGGTATGTTATTAAAGTGCATGCTGTCAATGGTCTTGTGATCGTGGATAATGAAGCTCACTGGCAAGACTTGAAGAAAGAGGCCGCCAATACTGTCTGGATGAACGGTCGCTTAACGGTCGTGGCCGAGTCCAGGTAAGTCTGCAAATAGATCGCCATTGATAATACTCTACGAGCCATCCTTTGAGCTGTTGCGATGCCTTTGACATTGGGCAATGTGGCTCGCCTGAATCATGACCGAAGGCGCCGGCACCGCTTCCAGGAGAACCTGACCCGGATCTTGTCGCTGGGCTGGTGTGCTGCTAGCACGTGCTTCCTAGTCCCAGCTCGCCATCGGCTGCAAAGAATGAATCTGATATACTTGCCTTGTGCCTCGAGGACATTCATCGATCATTGATCATCACGTGACGCTCTATCATTTATTGCCTGCAGGTGCACGGGCCAAGCAACCGCGCGTTTGCTGTTTCCAGGCGGGCAAAAGTCTCGACAGCCTTTGTGCCCTTGCCAGGCTGAGAAGTGCGACCGACCGAACCTTTTCACTACCTATTTGACAGCGCAATCACTCGTCAAGATTTAGGCTTCCTCATTCTCTCCGAGTAGAGATCACGAGCCCTCAGCCGCCCCTCACACACACTCCTCTGTTCTGTAAACAGCTCGCGACATTGAAAGACGCACCCTCAAAACAAACAATCTCTCCACTCGGCCTATCAATCACCCACCAACTACATCACCCTCCGCTACGATGGAGTACGAGAACCGAGACAATGATTTTGACGGTGAGGGTTGAGTTTGCCGCATAAAAGCTAGGCTTTCACTGATGCTGTTTAGCCATAGAGGAGTCCCGCGAGTACACTCGCGACGAGCCTCAAGGCCGTGGCCGTGACCGTGACCGTGACCGCAGCCGCTCACCTCGCGACGACGACCGACGTGATACCACCATGCGCAATCGAAGCGCTTCTCCAAACGACCGTCGCGGTATGAATGGCAACGGCCAGTATGTACACCCAGCATGTTTCGCATTCAGTCACCCCGACACCATTGAACAACGACTCACACGTCACTAGCTCCGTTTCCCACGATCAGCAAGACGAAGAGGGCGACCGCAACCCCGGATCCAACCTCTTCGTCACGGGGATCTCCCCCAGCCTCAATGTCGATGCAGTGAGGCGCATGTTTGAGAGGTACGGCGATGTCAAGAAGTGCAGCATCGTGTGCGACCCACATACAAATGACTCTCGCGGTTTCGGATTCGTTGACATGGAGACGCCGGAAATGGCCGAGGCGGCCAAGGAGGGTTTGCAAGGTCAAGTGACGGAGGGCCGAACTCTCAGCATCGAGAAGGCTCGTCGCTCTGGCCCGAGGAAGAGCACGCCCGGTAAATACTTTGGTCCGCCAAAGAAAGGTACGTGGAGGAGGTCCTGAGACATCTCTGATCTATCTGACAAGCGGACAGACGACGTCCGTCGTGGTGGCTTCCGGGGCGAGCGCTCCTTCGGCGGCCGCCGCGACGACTATGGAGGCCGCCGCGACGACAACTACCGTTCCCGCGATCGCTACGATGACCGCGGCTATGCCCGACGCGATCGAGACCGCTACGACCCTCGGGATCGCCAAGGCGGACGTGATGATCGCCAGGGCGGACGAGATGACCGTCAGGGCGGCGGCAGCCGTGGGTACGATGATCGCCGTGGCGGAGGTGGCTACGGTGGAAGCAGTCGTGCTCACGATGACGGTGGCTACGGCGCCGGTGAGCTTCCATTCCGGGGTGACCGCGAGCCTTATGGCGACCGCTCATCCTACCAATCCTACCAAGACCGCCGCGAAGACTATCCCCGTCAAGCACGGTGGTAAGTCGAACCCCAACTCACTGATATTGATAGGGTCCGGAGGCGCTTCTGCTGCTACTTCAGGAAAGCGATATTGAGGTCCAGTCGGTGAAGCTTGTCAGCTGCTTCAGCACATTGGGTTTTGATGACCTTTTCAACGGTCAAAAGTTTCCTGGCCCTTGTCCTTCTTTCTCCGCTTCAGTAGCAATGTCGGGTCATCATTTTCAGTCCAGATGGAGTCAGTTACAGCGGACATGACACGGCAAAGCTCCTACATCTGGTCAATCGGTCACGGATCTTGCACGGCGCGGCGCGGCGGAGTTCAAAACTTGGTAACTCATGCTTCATCTGGCCCTGCTCACTGCACACCTCTTTCTTCACCACGTCAATCGATGGTTTCATCTGATACATCACGCTTCGGCTGTCACACCTAAACGGTCACCGATTTGGGTTGAGCTACGAGATCTGGATCACCAGAACCCCTTTTCCTCTTCGATTGCTCGGCAGCCTACCAACTGTAACACTACTCACTTTCGAAATTGCGAGTCACGAGTCGATAATCAAGAATCCAAATTCCAAAAACCCCATCAAACAACACGACATGACGGCATCTTGACGAAACATACAATATTCACGATCGTGGAGAATCTGTATGATGCATCACCGAACTTTCAATGGCTCACTGCCCGCTCAACTTTCACGCCGCAGATTCAACCTCCATACCAGAGCGTCGTAGCCCGTAACCGTTCTGGACATTCTCACAGTACCTTTATAGGCGCGAAGACCATCTAACCATCAGAACAAAAAGCGCCGTGCGCCCCGTAATGTCTCAAATGTCATATTGGCCGCCTTTCGCTATGATTGCTTTGTCCGCTAACACACAGGAATGCTATCCGCTGATGCCGTTAAGCGTTCGGTTGGCGTCGAAGTACTGACAACAGTACGAACCACGTGCATGCGCACTTCTCATTCGGGCATACAGATGGGCTCGTCTCCCTCGACTTCATCTCATGCACCATGGTCGTTGCTTACCCACGACAACTAGCCGACGATGCAGGATCAATTTTCTACTTTGACCGTGCAAGGCCTTCAATCTCAGCGGACTACATACGTGCTGTACCTTCCTTCTTCTGACTCCAGTCGACGTAATTGCCCGTCCGTGGAGATGCCAAATCTACATGCCTCGCCATCAGTAGTCCTTCTCGGTGTTGACGAACACGACCGTAAGCGCATTCATCGTTGCATACCGGGCCGAGCGTGATGCTGTGAAGAAGCAGCCGCATACCGAATTCAAGTTCAGATTCTGCCGGAGCATAAGCCTGCCTGTATGAGCACATATCGCTCTAAAGCCTGCTTGCCGCCGCTTACCAGCCGCGCAATCCAGACTAGACGACGCTTATGCGAGCACCTTGCATATCTATCTCTATAGCAACATGCTCTCACGCTATAGTCAAGGTCGGTATTCCGGCTCTAGATCTTTGAATTGGTGTGGTTAAGGACGTTAAAGCCTTTCACGTCCATCTTTCCCCCCGTCTGGATGAAGTTACGGGTGCGCTTTCGGGGTTGGTCCTAGAACGACCAACATAATTTTATAAGACTACATAGCAACTATTTCGGACATGAGAATCAAATCTTGCTCTCACGTGAAGACTGTACTTCCTATATGTCCCGTGACCACGTGGTCGAGCTAAGAAGAAGCGAACACGGATGCGTCCACCGCCTTCCTTTACTTTGACCTCATGTGAATACACATCTTACCGACACAGCATCGAACTCAATTCTTGCCACTTTGTTGTCACAGTCCGGTTAGACTGATGCCCTTTGATGCTGTTTCTGATTCGTTGATCTACTCCGCCTGCTGTCCGCCTTTCCAAGTGCACCGACATTACAGTAGTTGTTTACGGTTATCGCTCTGCCCGCCGAAAACTGAGGTGACAAGAGTAAAATTCTGAATGGTCTCACACTCAAACGCCGTCTGCACTAAGAAGAGCGGCGCTATATGAAGGGTCAATTGAGCCTGTCCCACTCACAATGTCTCTCCGCATACCAAATCGTCGGACTCTCTACCTCACCGCCGCGCTGCTGTCTACAACCGTCCTCATTATACTGAATCGTCATAGAGTGGCACCCGAATGGCATCCCTGGCCACAACCTGCCGTCAATCTCGCTGCCATTCAACAACACGCCGTTTCCGAACAAGCTTCCCTTCTCTCTTCCGTCTCTCACATACCACCAATGTTCACACCAGGTTCTCCGAAACCGCCCGGTAGCAACTACAGCCGCGCACTTGTCATACCGGCTACGAAGAAAGAGTTGCCAGACACAGACTGGGTTGGACACTTCTTTCCAGACTATGACAGGAAGATCTACGTAGTCGACGATGCTGCTGCACCTCTCCACCCCCCCAGAAATAAAGGCCATGAAGTCATGGTATACCTTAGCTACATTATAGACAACTACAAGATCCTACCAGACACGAACATCTTCCTACACGCCCACCGCTTCTCATGGCACAACAACGAACTCCTCACTGACGGGCCTCCGTCCCACAACCCCATCACGCCCTTTGGCGACGCCGTACAGATGATACTCCGCTTGTCGAACGAAAGAGTCGCACGCGAAGGATACATGAATCTACGGTGCCACTGGGACCCCGGATGTCCCGTCTGGCTGCACCCAAACTCCACGGAGCTCGAACTAGCAAAGCAAGAACAGCAGCTCATCGGCCAGGCCTGGCTCGAGCTCTTTCCCTTCGATCCCATCCCTAACGAACTTTCGCAGCCGTGTTGCGCTCAATTCGCGCTGTCCGCCGAGCGTATACGTCAGGTCCCGCTCGAGAGGTACGTCTGGATGCGCGATTGGATCCTACGGACTGAGCTTACGGATTACGTGTCCGGGCGGGTGTTTGAGTACACGTGGCAGTACATCTTCACGGGGAGGTCGACTGTTTGTCCGAGTATGCATCAGTGTTACTGCGATGGGTATGGCGTGTGCTTCAGGGGCGAGACGGAGTTTGACAAGTGGTTTGAGATCAGGTACTACAGGAATCAGGCGCAACTCAAGCTTGACCATTGGCACGAGCTTGCTCAATCTGCTGGAGAAGCGGAGGCAAGTGGAAACGAGACGACATTGGCGTACGCGCATAGACCGGACGAAGAGGAGAAAGAAGCACTGGAGAAGGAGGTCGAGCTGTTGGAGGCGGAGTTGGCGGAGAGAAAGAAGGCAGCCATCGAACGCGGGAAGCACGCACGCATCAGGGCTGCGGAAAGCGGACGAGATTGGCATGAGGGTGATGGATTCTGATTTATTTGCATCAACATGGCGTCGTCGATGACGGGTGTTCCGGCCGCTTTCACGACAATACATGAGGGCGTTGCTATATACCCATTGCTGTTTTTGCTTGTGTTTGTGGTTGACTAACAGAACATACATCTAAATGTGTATAGATCTTCGGAATATATACTTTTATCGCTAGGTCGCCTACCAAAGGTATTCTTGCGTCATAACGCTCGTAACGACATGCCACGCTTGCTCTCTGGCTCGACTATACTGCTGTCTCCCGAACAGCTCGAAAGCTCGGTCTTATTGTATTGGGCGTAACAGGGTACGTTCACCCTATCCTCGTTCCGTGCCCATCTTCTCCCAGTGCCTCGCTGAATTTCTGCGTAGCATCGTCCTCTATCGCCCTCTCCAAGCCCATACCCAACTTCTCCTTATCCTCTTCCACCTCCCAGTCCTTCTCCTGCTCCAAGGCCTTCTCCCAAGTGCCGTTTTGATGTCCGAAAAAATCATGCTTCTCGGCCTTGGGTGTCTGGAAGTCCGGGTCGTCGAAAAAGACTTGCGACTGACGCGCCAACTCGCTGATGAGGGATGCGCGGCGGCGCTCTTGTTGCTGGCCTTGAGCGTACAGCTTCCCGTAATGCCGCTTCTTCTCGTTCTCTTGTTCTCGCTGCTGTGCTGGGGGCCGGAGCTCGAACATGGACGAAGAACGATCGGTGGACATGCTGTACGGCGTTCTGTGTCCAGGCGTTCCGTTATGGGAGGGAGGGGACGGTAGGGCACTCGTCGAGCGGGTGAAGTCGTGCTCCTCCTCCTCGTTGGGCGAACCGGTATCGCCGGCGATGGAGGCGGTTTTCGGAGTCCGAATCGATCGAGGGGAGTTGGTGACATTTTGCCACCATCCTGTGAGACGTCTCGTCATGCTCGAGCTCCTTGACCGCTGCATTGGCCGCAATTCATCAGCGTCGTTGGAGAGAGGGTGTCTGGGCGCCTCGGACTCGGACTCTTCTTCTTCCTCTTCTTCGTCCGACTCATTGTTCGACACATATCCATTGTCATCAAAAGTGGTCGCAGGGATATTAGCGACCATGCCATCGTGCTGTCGCGCCTCACGGAGCAGGCCGCGTAGGTCTTCGCTACTCAGGACGTTTTCAAGCCCGCCCTCTTCGTTCCATTGCGGACGGGTGGTACGACGGCCTTCCTGAATGAGGCGCTCAATCTTCATGCGATTACCGATGAATTTGACCTTTGGCCATGCGGACAGCTGCCCTACACGAATCATGCGCGCCAGCCGCTCGGGAGTTGGGTCGGTCAGGATATAGTAGAAGTCCGATATCAACGACTTCGGCCAGATGGTGATCGTGCCAGAGAAACGCTGGAGCCAGATCTCGGACCAGTCTTGGCCCAATGGCCGAGGAAGAAGCTCCAGGTGGCGCAGTACTTTGAGCCACTTTGTCAAATCAAGCTTCAGGTACTGCTCGATGGCACTACCAAGGAAGCCGCCTCTCCAGCCACGGCCGCGTCGGTGGGTGACGGGACGCCCGACAGTGCCGCGGGAACTGAAAAAGAAGAGATTGATGTGCGGGTTGACTTGGCTAACAATGCTGAAATTGACATTGAAGTGGAGGTTGAGTGCCTTGAGAGGTATATCGGTGCGAAGGGAGCCATCTTTCCACTTGTGCCCGAATGAATATGGTTCAAGCTTCTCCTTCTCCGTCCCATCGGAGTGGCGGTACTTCATTTTCTTCATGAGAACAACAGGATTCAAGATGCCTGGCACAGCTGCTGAAGCTAGAACGGCTGACCAGACGACGCAGTCTGGACTCGTAAGGTAATTGGCAAGGATGGTCGGCGAATGCGGATCGCTAGGAACGCAAGTAACGTTGAGAACGCGACCCGTTCTCTCAAAGGCCTCGCGGAAGGTCATGCTGCCACGGCAAAACCACATACACTTGCGTGCCCAGGAAACATTGTCGAACCTAGCGCCAGTTTTCCATGACCTGCGAGCCCATGTCGTCCAGTCATCCTCGCAGGCTGTGATTCGGTGAGCCAGAGCTGGGACTATAAGTTTCTTGAGCTCCTCGTTGGTTCGCGTCGCAATCAGACCGGCGACCAAAGCCCCTCCGGAAGTACCAGTAATGACTTCAGGTAGGAGGTCGGCATCAAGCAGGGCTTTGATGATGCCGAAATGATAGTACGCGAACGTTGCCCCTCCAGACAAGCATAGCGCAGTCCGCCCAAAATTGGTGTGAAGATGCTTGAAGAGTGTGCGCTTGGTCTCGGAAGAGAGCTGCTTCGTGCGTAGAAGCAGCGTCAGCGACGCTTCCGCTTCATCCACGTAAGCCTGCACCAGATTTTTGGTCCCATAATACGTCTCGCTGTACAAGCGAGGATTCTCGGATCCGGCAAAATTGTTCTTTACGCAAGCCTCGACGAGGCCGTGCAACTCATCGATTGCTCTCTTGGTGTGTGACTCAACATTGTGGGGATTGTACTCCTCCTTCTCCGCCTCGACGCGCAACTTGGCCATATGGTCCTTGACCCGCCTTATTGTCTTGCTGTTGTAGTAGGCATACTCATCTTGGTGCTTCCATTTCTCGTTGCCCAAATGGGTATCAAGCTTCTTCGCTGCGGAAACCCAGTCCTCGTATGTCCGCTGGCTCTGCAGGTCTTTCCGTAGCTTTTCCCTTCGGCCACGCCAAGTCACCAGCCGCTCGTACAGGAAGATGTAGAATCTCGTGAGCAGGTACGAGACGGTCAGGAAGACGAGCCAGCCGAATACCACCAGCAAGAGCGGCCATTTCAGCAACGTGTATACGAAGCCTTCTCTTGTCTCGTCTTTGCCTCGTCGCGGTGGCTTCTTTGTCTTCTTCCGCCTCACGCGCTGACGGACGGGTCGCCAGTCGTTCAGTGCTGTTATGAACAGGTTCGACCTTGCCTGTGTTGCCGCTGGGTGGGTAAGGTCATCTTGCGAGGGTGACGTTTCCGGCACTGCGAGAGCTTCAGCAAAGTCGTCGACGTCGGGTTCGTGCACAAAGTCGTTGTCGTAGTCGGGCAGGAGTGTAAAGTCGTAAGCGTCCGGTTCGAAGGGAGTTGGCCCGTCAGTCGCCTTGTCCTTGTCGGCCATGAGTGTGGAAGTCTGCGTGTTGGGGCTGCCATGTGAAGATATGCACGACGCCAGAAAGTGGCCGGGGCAGGATGCACGCACGACGTGCCCAGTGACGTACCTTAGGTATATATAGGTACCTTATTTACGCAGGAACACCCCCGAGCCATGCCGCGGATGTACCCGAAACGTGGGGGCCGTCAACCCATCTTTCGGGTGCCTCCCGTCTGTCACCAATAAAAGGATTCTTCTGTCTTTACGATTTCGTCCCCGTTCACACACCAGACCCACGTATATCGGCATTCGCCCTCTGATGCTTTCAAGGCCTCAATCGACGTCGACGCTTATCATCGACAACGCGCAATGTTGTTGCGTTCCCTTCAAAAGACTGCGTGAGTTGGTCTGAGCGACATTCTGTTGCAACAGCAGAAGAATCAACTCTGCCCATTCGTTCCACCGTATGGCGACTGGAATGCCAGATAAGGATGCTATATTATCTTATCGAGAGGCCATCAAGACCAGCATCCACTCCAGGATATCCGACATTGTCATTCCATCGTTGGCAGCCATGTATGGCAAACGTAGGCCGTAGCACAAGTCTCCTCGGATCTGAAGCTGACCAGAGATTGCCGACTCCATAACATACAATTCCTATAGGCGTGTAATGGAACAACGAGGACTCAGCATGTGAGCAGAAGCTCTCAGCTCACACAAGACTCATCACTTCTCGTGTCTAACGCTACGTTGGAACGATGTTCTGTGCCCAGCTTGACCAGCCATTACAACTGCGGCGTCGAACTTCCGTTGGTCAGAAAAGTACTATTCAAATCACCCCACTTGATGTTCCCGAATACTACACTTGCTTCCCTGTGTGCTGCATCCAGCACCGCCGGATACGGCTCACTGGGACATGAGCCTCGACTCGCCCCCAAAGCCGTGCTATTGGCAGGTGTCGTCGAATCCAACCAGAGCATGTTGCCACCTTTGTCATCCCATATGCTCATCGCGAGCACCATTCCCTGCGATAAGGCTTCCCCCATTTTGGCCATTCCCCCATGTTGCGTGAAGCGATCCTTTTCTACCAAGACCTGCGTTTTGGCGGCGCAGAAGTCTTGCGACAGGCTGTCCACAGGTGGCAGACCGGGGGTGGAGACCGCCGCATTTGAAACGACCTTGCCGCTCTGTACGTACAGTCGCCTTATTTCTTGAAGAACGCCAGAGCTGGCGTCGTTCAGGAATTGCGTAACAACGGTGAACTTCTTGGTCGTATCTACTTCTTTACCAGGACCATAGAACGCCCTATCTCCAAGACGGTATGGGTTGAAGTCGCAACCGGGCGAGTCACAACTATTCCCCGCGGTAACGTTGCATGCCGCGCCTGTACACTCGAACAGAGTATTTGGTCCCGTGCACGTATGTGGCGTGTACGCCGTAGAGATTGAATTCCCCTCCCATATGTCCATCTCTTCGCAGCAGGCGCCCATCGTTGAGTTAAAGTTTGCTTTACCGTTAATGAAAATGGGAGTCTTCTGACACTGAGCGTCGCAGTATCCGGTGCCGTAACGA
>Ga0160429_1000933_pt1 | contig 18146 bp, 24 predicted proteins | sample SolpanmetagenomR_FD_108199 | JGI IMG/M metagenome (GOLD analysis project Ga0160429, IMG submission 108199) | Solar panel surface microbial communities from Lawrence Berkeley National Laboratory, California, USA - R | ecosystem: Engineered > Built environment > Solar panel > Unclassified ...
CGCTGCCTTGAGGTTCACCGCCACTGCCCGTGCTCGCATCACTGCTGCCGGCGGTGAGTGCATCACCCTTGATCAGCTCGCACAGAGAAGCCCAACTGGTTCCAACACGTATGTGAAAAAGGACGATTCAAGATTCTATTATGACAAGAAGTGACACCCGTTAGACTCCTCCTCCGTGGACCCAAGAACGCCCGTGAGGCTGTTAAACACTTTGGTTTCGGTCCTCACCAGCACAAGAAGCCTTACATCGAGAGCAAGGGAAGGAAGTTCGAGCGTGCCCGTGGTCGCAGACGGTCGCGTGGTTTCAAGGTACAAAATCAAATCCTAATGGCGTTGACTATGCAGCTCGCTGACTACATTATTCCAGGTATGAGTGTGTGGTTGGAAAATGGTACGAGATGTTGTGTGGAGTGTTTGGGGTTATGCATGGTTGTGGAGATAGTCCAAAAACTGGGACAGACTTGATGTCTTTCGAAGGTTGTCAAAATGTCAACACGCCCACATTCATGTTATGTTTGAGCTAGAGGTTATGATTCACTCAAGCTACAATACAGCACAAAATCCTGAAACCAGACCCGTGAGATCGTGTCAAAAATTGTATTACCGTGAATTGTGCCACAATCCACCCATCGCCACAGGCTCCGTCACTCATCTGCCTCCATTTCTCGTCCATGATTGGCAAGCAGCTGGAGTATACATTTCGAGTCCAGACCACATCAGCAGTTTTTACACAAATGCTTACCGGCCTTTCTTCGGTCGGAATTGCCATTGGCATTACGCAGTACCAAGAGACAATGGTGAAATACATCACAAACGTGTCATCCTATACTCCCCGACATCCATGCATACAATTCATCACTGTGATATCACTGCCCGAGACCTCTTTGCGTGAGCTATATATAAAAAGACCAAGCACTTGTCATATCATCAAAATCTGTTCGCACCATCCTCTAGAAGAGGAGCACAGCTCTCGTGCTTCCGGCAACAAGCATAAATGGCAGCAAAACAAAAGAACGAAGAGCAAATCGTTCTAGCCAGGAAACTGAATCATGTTCCATGGTGTGAAGAGTATGAGAAGATGATTTCAGGCATGCTGTATGTTCGCTTATAATTCGTTCATCCCATCTACATCTTCTGCTTAGTTTTCACCTCCTCGATTTCGCTACAAGCACCACTTGAAACTATCTTAAATACACGCTTTACAACAAATTCACCACAACCATAACATCACGGCTCTAAGACTAACTCAACCCAGCTACGACAGCAACGTCAAACCCCTCGCAGCAGCCCGCTTCAAAGCCCGCGCCTGGGCACACAAGTACAACCATACCTTTCCCTCCGAGCCCGATGAATCGAACAATGACGCCCTCGCCGCTCATCGCATGACACTATTGCGTGAGATTCTTGGTCATGTTGGGACAGAGTAAGTCAGCTAAAGCAATAGCATCTTAATCTGGCATCTACCAACCTACGCCAACCACCAATTCAACCCACCCGGTCCAATCCAAGCCAACCCGAGCCGACCAATATCCACCCTTACAAGCCAGTACTAACAACAGCACAGCAACCCAGACGACGACGCCTTCATCGAGCCTCCCTTGTAAGTGATTCACTCACCAGACACGGTAAGCACACCGCACCGCCTAACTTTCTATCCTCCCCAGCCACATCGACTACGGCGCCAATATCCGCATCGGCATCCGTTTCTACTCCAACTTCAACCTCACCATCCTCGACTGCGGCCTCGTCACCATCGGAAACCGCGTGATGATGGGTCCCAACGTCTCCATTTTCGCCGCAACGCACGAAACATCCATTCAAAGCCGTCGCGACAACATCGAGTATGCGTTGCCCGTGGTGATTGGCGATGATTGCTGGATTGGAGGGCATGTTGTGATTTTGCCCGGGGTGAGCATTGGGAAAGGTTGTACGGTAGCGGCGGGCAGTGTGGTGACGAAGAACGTCGAGGATTGGTGTGTTGTTATGGGGACTCCGGCGAGGGTTGTGAAGAAAGTTGAACCTGTTGAAGACTTGTAGGAAGGGAAGGAGCTTGAAAAGAGCGGAAGAGGCTGTTGAGTCGTTAGGCGGCGAGACCGTGGTGGAAGGAAGGAAGGAGGGGAGATGGTAGACGTGGGCGCGTCATACAATAAGCTCAGTAAGCTTGCTAGTGTCAGCTTTGAACCCGTCCGTGAGTCGACTGAGTTAATTATGTCCGAGGGGTTTCAAGTCCGACAAATTGCACGATTTCATCCTGCCTTAGATCAGATCTCGTCCTTGTTGTTGAGAGCTCTATCTACATCACTACACACGACGATGCTTTATAGACTTTCATCGACTCAAAGACATCCTAAGCCTTAAAGACAATGTCGCGAACGCCAAATATGTACGGGAAAAGAAATACACCAAAAATCCTCTTCTCAGATAGAGCTTCAGGTCGACCGTCTTCAATGGCCATGGGATACCCACCAACGAAGAGCCACTCGAGTTTTGGAAGTTCTTCATCATAGTGCTTAGCCACTAGTAGCATCCGATGCAAGTGTACACGATCGAAAATAGCCATCACATCATCTTTGGCATGCTCCAATCTCAGCAAATGTCTCTCTTCCTCGTTGATCACCAGGCTTTGCGGGTTCCAGAAGTCTTGATGTCCTTCAGCGTCCTCGAAGTTGCTTCCTGGATAATCTTCGATGTAGCTGTCACCATTAAATGCGAGATGTCGAAGATGAACCAGTGGTTGTAGCGCGGTACGAACCTCATCATGCCTGATGGGGCAGTCAGCAAAGTCGAGCAGCAGGATGTGTAACCCTGACAGTCTGCTGACAAGCTCCAGAATGGCAGGACTGAAGCTGTCGCTGACCTCGAGCGCAAGTGTTGTCAGGTTCGACATGAGTCCAGCGTCAATCAGCCCGGTAAGATCTCTTCTCAGACTTTCGTCGCTTCTTGTAAGCTGAGAACGACCGTCGAACACTTTGATATGAGCGTTCTCGCGCAAAAGCGGCAAAGCGTTCCGTGGCTGGGTATGAACGGAAGTTAAAGCCTGCATGTGTGGCCACGGGGGGTGTCCTTGGTCAGGCCTTTTGAATTACAACGCCGATGAAGCAGTCGACGTACCACTCAGTGAAGAACAGGTAAGCCAGGTTGGTTTGCGTAGTAAGGGGTAATGAGCAGAAGACACCGGCTAGACCACCATGAAAGACCATTGGCAAGTGTGCTGCGCGAAGACCAGCTTCATAAGCAAGAATCTCCTGACGATACATTCCTGTGATTATTGCTTCTGAAAGGGTCTTATCTGTTAGTCTTACCCATGACGAGTAAACTTGCAAAGAAAGGACCGACCATTTGTGCAAAAACATGGTAAAAACCTTCCTCACTACATGTAGATTCGTCCATCAGTTCCTTTGATCCTGGTTGTAGTGCAGCTAATGCGCGTCAGTGCTGCGGGTCGCAAAACCAAACGCGTCGTTCTGGATCATAAAATGACAGTATCGTTAGGGGGAAAGACGTGTGTCCAAGTCATCAAGACCCTCGATGCTAGTTGCCGAGATCCAGGTATTTTGTTGTGCTTCGGCGGCGTCTGAGTATCTGTTCCTAAGTATGCTTTTCTTGCCCAGTGGATGTGCTATTCTCCCTGCACGACAGCTGTGTGTCGATGTGCCCATCTTCACCAAGAGTTGTACTCTCATTCAGTCTGTCCCATGAACTGAGGTAGACTGCACCACCGAATTACACTCTAACTCTTTTGGTATAGGAGCCAGGATCCTCATCATGATCACGTCGTCGGCGCTTCTTTGCTGGCTGGCATGATGAGGTGGCAGTCGGGGAAAAGAGCTTCGTATCGGGTTTGTGACCTGGTACAGTGTTCATGGTACGTTGCCAGGTAGACTGGAGATGTTAGTCATGTTCTTCACATACAGTTTGTGAAGGAAAACATACCTCGTGAGCAACTCTTGGTGTTGACTCAAAGAAAAGGCCTTGTGCTGTTGTTGATTCAGGCAGGGTGTAGGTAGTGTAGTCAGGCCTGGCACTGTCCTCTTGCCCTGCCTGCACCAACACCAAGGCATCTCCAGGAGGAACCAAAAGCTCGTGTGCTTCTTGCAACTCCTCGCGGTCACCTGATTGTGGCCATTTCGACCCTCCCAGCAGGCATCGTCGTGCGCTCGCCTACTGCCCGAGGAGCAGGAGGAACCTGCACCATCAGATTCTCGTTGTGAATCTGATAGCCGCTGATGTTGCCAGGAATGTTTCCTGTAGCATCAATTGCGTAGCAAAGGTGCCTCATATACTCCTTGGCGTCCTGCTCAACTAGCCAACACCACAGAAGGACTTCGTTGAGCAGAGACCTCCGCCATCCGTTGTCGCCGTGGACGTAAACATACTTCCTGCAATTATAGCGTGCAAGAATTGACCAGAAGTCCTCCTCGGCAATTCTAACAAAGAGTGGAGAGTAGTAGAAGTTCATTATATATAGTAGGTGAAGGACATTGCCCAGACGGTGAACAGCGTCGTTATAGGCGATGATGAGATCGTGGTCATTGGGTGGCATCGTAGAAGCAGCGTGTGGCCAATGAAATCAACTGTTTCCAAAGCGCAAACTTTTAATGCTGAATTGTTGCATTTCGTAGTAGGGGAGTCGACTTAAGAAAGCGAGTGTTGTCGGGAGTCTGCAGCCAAGCAGGTTGCCTCAACAATCGGTGTAGTACAACTATCATCCACTGAAAACCAAGGCTGACGTGACACCAGCTTGTACATCCTGGTAGTAGTGGCATCCTCTCGGATAAATGCAGGCAATCCCACCTTTGCATCGGCTTTCGATCGAACCCGCCCTCCACAACTTGATCCATGCTTCCTTGCGGACTCTGGACGCATAGTATAAGTCTATACCGACATGGCCCAAAGTGCAAACTCATAGCGCTTGATGTCAGCGTAGACATCCAAAGCGCACTGAGGCGCAAGGTCGTTTGTTATATATAGTTTGTATTCAGCCCTGGTGAAATCCGGTTCCAACATCGTGTATTGAAGATACAGGACAGAGGTCCATGGTGAGTCGTAGCGCTGAAATGGAGTATTGCTTTGGTAAGGGGTGAGAACTTGAAATCGAGGTTGCTGTAAGTAGTAAGAACGTGCAAAATAGCAGGCTACAGAAATCATGTTGGCTACCAACATCGCTTTGACTCCGTGTGGTACAAAAATTCGTTGAGCCAATCCGAAAGCTGACATCCATTCAAGTGACCCCCAATGACAGCAAAGCACTATTGATTTCGCGAACAGGCTAAGTCTTCTACATCTGCTCTGGCCAAATACAAATGCCTGTCGCACATGATGTGATGTTCGTATACTGTGATAAGACGTCTATGAGCTGGGTCTTGAATGTTTCAGAATAAATGCTGCACTTCTTGAATGTGACCGATTGGAGTGGGCTCACATGATTATGGATGAATGTGAGCCTGCTCTCAATCTCGATGTGAAATCCGCTTATCTCGAGCTTCCGCAATCTCTGGAAATTTTGGCGTTTCAGAATGTTGTCAAGCCAGCCCGCTGTCTCGGCATAATTCGGCTCGCGGATGACCTTTTCATCGTCGTACGAGATGTACCCACCAACATAAACATCATTGTGCAATGTAAGTTCTTCAAGCGCCTTCATGCATGTAAGCGCCTTCCGAAATAATAAACAGTGTACGCCACAATGTCCGTTGGTGGCAGCATGCTGGAAAGTAGGCAGTGGTCAGGTGGCGGTGGTGATCCGAAGGTCTAGCATGGTGATAGTCTTATTTGCGCCTCTCAGCAAGCCCGCGTGTGCAGCTGCAGTTAATTCACGACACTTTAAAAGTGTTTCATCGCTTGCAATTTCCAGCTTTCGACAGTTCGTTCGTAACACAACTTCGAGGAAAGTAGACATGATTTTGGACAGACCGTAACCGCACGATCTGAGGTCGGAGATGTACCTTAAGGGCTGCCAGAGCTCATGCATTGCAACGTGTACAGTATCAATGCCAGAAACCTGCTGTAGGTGTTCGCAGAAGTCTCGCCTTCTACTTCTCGATTCAATAGTCCTAAGGAACTTTTGCTGCTCTTTAAGCACTGCCAGGAGTTGTACTAAATCCTTTTCTGCCTGGCATTTAATCTTGTCATCCTCATAGTGATGACCATGTATGTCAAACATAGAAACTGTACTATCAACAACAAATGGCATGGGAGGACATATGCGTATAACCAATTGAGAGACGTTGTAAAGAAGCCGCAGCCCTGCTTCACTTTTCTTGATCGCAATAGTGTGGACGGCATGCTGCAGATGTCCTGAGCGACTAGGCAGCTCTATGGCGTTGATAACCTTGCCCGGCCCGATAATAGCATCCACGCCGTGCACATTAAACGCGTGGCAGATCAGTCGGAGTTGAAGATATCAGCTGAAACCACTCGAGTCTCGCTAGTGTCAGCAACAACGAAGATTGCAATTTCTGCAATACTTTCGGCGGGCAGTTCCAGAAGGTTGATCATGATGAATTTAGAGGGAAGACTGATAACTAAAGCGACTTGTGACTAGTATGTTGTTCGTAGGAGCAGAAATGCGGGTTGCGAGGAGGATCGTTGTATAACAAACGTGGTGACACTTCTCTTTAAGAAGTTCTCTGTGCGAAAAAAGTCAGTACCTGTACCAAGGATGCTATGATTTGTGACTCTTCACTCACAGTGTTCCAACACACTCAAACGACAGTAAGACGGGCGGGTAGTCTAAACTATGCAGCAGGGAACAATGTCTTCCTCGAGTTACTGGAGTTAGCTGGCCTTGCGAATTCCTCATCCTCTCACATCCAAGACAGAGCTCCCTATATATTTAGGTGACAAGAACTATATATGCCAGACCAGACCGGCCTGATCATACTTGCTTGCGCTTTCTTTGATCGAGAGCAAAACCTGCTTGACTTCGCATATAGACTGATCTCGTCTAAGGTCAGATCGTGAGTACCTAAGTGCAAGAGTGGCATATCGGCAGCTTCATCTTTCTCCTCTGCTAACAAAGAGGAATCGAGATCACAAGACTTGTCAACCATTATTTCGCAGAAGCGCTCAAAGGAACGAGGTTTGGTACCCATCTGGAGCTGGCAACTGAAACCTGTGCGTCGTGCCCATGAGATTGTTGAGCTTACACCTTCTTGCTGTGCAGCTATTTTCGGGCAATCGTCGGAAAGAACCCCTGTCAAGTCACGTGATTTAAAACAGAGCACGTGGGCTAGGCAAGGTGGCAAATGTCATCAACATTTTGTGATTGGACAAAACATAGCAAGGAAATTGAAATACGCGATAATGAATGTCACTCCCAAGCACGACACCGAAGCTTCATTCTTTCATCTTCTCTGCTCTACAAAACGATGTGTATGCCCTCTCGTGACATCGTGATATACTACAAAAACATCCCTCAATCTCTTGACACTGCAACTCAATGCCGCACTTCAACACACTGCCGCGAGCAGATGCAAATCCTCATAACGATGCTCTGAAGAACTCCCATGCATTGCAACATCATGATCCCGAAATCAATCTCGACGCCTCCTCCACTAGTTCACACAAGGGTAATGCACCAAAGAAATCGGCATATCAATCACTCGGCTGGCTCGACCGCCTTCTCGCCCTCTGGATCCTCCTCGCAATCATAATCGGCATACTGATAGGCAACTACGCAAACGGGGCTGAAGATGCCCTCAATCGCGGAAAATTCGTCGACGTCTCTGTCCCCATCGCTGTTGGTCTCTTGGTAATGATGTATCCCATCCTCTGCAAAGTCAAATACGAAACCCTGCATTTAGTCTTCCGCAAACGAGCTATATGGGTGCAGATCGGTTTCAGTATTGTCATGAACTGGATTGTAGCACCTTTTTTGATGCTTGGGCTGTCATGGGCGTTTCTGCCAGACGAGTCTGGCTTGCGAGAGGGGTTGATTTTGGTGGGACTGGCGAGGTGTATCGCAATGGTATTGATCTGGACTGGAATCGCTGGCGGCGACGAGGAATACTGCGCTATCCTTGTAGCGGTCAACTCGGTGCTTCAAATGGTCTTGTATGCGCCGCTGGCGATTCTCTTTCTAAAGGTCATCAGCCGCAGTCAGAGCGACGTGGACGTCCAATACAGCACTGTAGCAACGAGCGTAGCTGTGTTTCTGGGTATCCCGCTTGGAGCAGCGATTGTGACAAGATTCGGAATCAGATATTTCGCCAGCAGTGATTGGTACGACCGGGTCTTCTTGAAGTGGTTGGCGCCATGGTCACTCGTTGGACTGCTCTATACCATCGTGGTACTATTCGCATCACAAGGACGACAGGTCGTGCATCAGATTGTGTCGGTGGTGCGAGTGGCGGCGCCGCTGATTGTGTACTTTCTCATCATCTTCACCTTTACGCTGTTTGTTACACATCGACTGGGATATGGATACAAGTTGAGTGCAACACAAAGCTTCACAGCAGCCTCGAACAACTTCGAACTCGCCATCGCAGTCGCTGTTGCGACATATGGACCGAATAGCAATCAGGCTCTAGCTACAACAGTTGGGCCTCTTATTGAGGTGCCTGTGCTCTTAGGTCTAGTCTATTTGGTGAAGTGGGTTGCCAATAAACGGCAATGGGCTGATTGAAGCATATATGTATTTGTACTTCTATATCAATCTAATCTAAGCCCAACACATCAAGTGCGACACATCAAAAGAGCATATCCAATTGTTCGTCCAAGACTGACAGACCATCCACGTCGTCCTCGACGCCAGATACCTTTTCACCCTGAGCATTTCTGAAAATAGGCCATTGCTCCTGCAGCTCATCCAAAGCAGCGAACTTTTCAGCATACTCCATGCCTCTCGACCTTCTCGCCTCAACATCCTCCATCGTCCACCGTTTCGTCGCTGAAGTTTGCCCATTCCGTTCCCCTTCTTTCGGGAGGACACCAGACTGCGCCAGCCATTCCGCCGGCGCAATAGTCAACCTGCCTTTCTTGATAACATACTTCGCCACACTAACAGCAAATACAGCCTTCTTCAACTCCTCCTCTTTCGCCGCAACCTTAGGCGTCCTCGTTCCTCTTTGCGGTTGCAGAATCACCTCCTTTGGCTGCAAAGCGCCCTCTCGTACAAAGTGCGTGATCAGGTAGACCCATTTCCGGTCCCAGGCTAACACACGAGTACTCATATCGTACCTCTCATATGGTGCGATTTCGCGCTTGAAATGACAGGATACGGCACCGAGCGAGATAGACACGCGACCATTTTTTACGGCTGGATCGTTGATAGCTGGGTTCGTGGGCGACATCGGACTGGTCGCCATGCCCTGACGAGCAAGAGTAGTCATCAGCATTGTCCTTGCTTGGTCGGCATCACTGAAATAGGTGCTATTTGATTTATGGAGATTGTAGTCTAGAGTAGCAATCAGTACAAAGCTAGTTATAAATCGTATCGACCACATGTAGACATACCACATTCGTAAAGAGGACTGTGTAAGCCTTTTGTTATGATGGACTTGAACAGAACGCCATCAGGTGCGTTGGCTGCCTTGTTCCTCTGGATGTAATGGTATAGAGTATGGTTGAACAGCCGGAGATGCCAGATGAATGGTAGACTTTTGACGTTGAGGATGACCGAAAGGAGTAGGGCGATGAAGCGAAGTGGATGCCTTGAGGGATGGAAGATTAAATAGAACAAATTGCGGTTGGAGAATAGGATGAACCATACAGCTGCTGTCGAGGATAAGCTTGTGAGAGTGGCCAGCTGGGCGAGGAGCTTTGAGCGAGCCATGTTGACGATAAAATAGAGATGGGGTATAAAAAATCAAGAAAAAAAGCGCTCGTAAAGTAACTTTCACAACGAAGTCACGCAGTCTCACTATCGGATCGTACTCGCTCAACCCGCACAATGTTGCTTTACAGCTTCAGCGCAAGATATGTCAAACACATGAATGGGAGAGCAGACAAGATCAATATCAATGCTATCCTACGGACGTAAAACGGGGCTCGGCTTCGGCTGAGCTACAGTAGACGACGCTGAGAAAGCTTCAACATTATCATCCTATTTGATATATCAATACAATATTGGTGCATCCTGAGCAGAGGGTCGTTACGAACGAAGCAAGTCTATCCTGGCCATCGCTACCTTATGACCGAATGCCACAACCCCCATCTCCATCAGATGAAATACCTTAGGAACTCCCCCAAACTGATCATGGCCATTGCTTGACCGTATGGCATCTGCTGGAGTCAGTACAGAACCCCGGGAACGACAAAGAGACTCACAGATGTTATTGGTATGTCCTTATAATGTTGAAGAGTCTCGCCCATCGCAGTACCGAAGCTGGTATTTTGCAGCTCTCCATCTTCGCTGATATTGCCTAATACCGCCTCGATGGCTTTCAACGCTACAGCCTCATACTCTCGCCCAATGTATCGTTTCCGGGCTGCCTTCAGCATTCCGTACGCGAACCCAGCTGTCGCTGATGCTTCTGGATAACTACCTTCACTCTCTGGAACATCGAGCAGCGTTCGCCACATGCCATTTTCTTGTTGGAGAGACTTCAAAGCTTGACATTGGGCTAACAAGGTGTCGATAAGATGTTGACGAAAGCCATCATTCGGTGGTAGATCGAGTAGCTCTATGAAGTCAGGTATGACTATCGTGAGCCAAGCATTTCCTCTAGCCCATCGTCCTCGAGCGAAGTTGTGCCCCACCCCGCCGGGTGCGGAGCTATCGAACTTCCAACCATGAAAGAAAAGTCCAGTAGTTGGATCGAAAAGATACTTGATGTGAAGCAGAAATTGCCGCTTTGCTTCCTCAATGTAGTTAGGGCGGTTGAGCAGCTTACCAACTTTGGCCAATGGCATCACTGTCATCATTAAGGTGTCATCCCAAAGTTCGTTGTGGTTGGCATTTGCATACGTTCTATGCTGCATACCGCCGAAAGGTGTTCTCTCAAGATCATGCATTGCCCATTCACACCAGGACTCTAACCAGGGCAAGTACGACTGGTCGTGCGTCTCCTCCCACATGTAGGCGAGCGTGAGGAAGACGGACATGGTATTGATGTTCTTGGTCGTGCCTTTACTCAATTGTTCGTCGAACCAGTCTGTGATGACCTTGCGTGTTGGTTTTGAGCCGGTAAGCGCGGCGTATTGGTATAAGCCATACAAGCCAATGCCATGCGTCCATTCCCAGTCTCTCCATCCTGAAGTTTTGGAATTTAGATTGAGCTTAGACGTACACTATCTAGGGCCACCAACCTTTGGTATCGATGATACGTCCGTCGTCAAGGTGCAGTAAGAACTCGCCTGTGTCATCCTTGATGTTGATCAGGTTATGGATGAGCAAGTTGATCTTTTCATGTATTAACTTGGCTTCATAGCCATAAACTTTCAGTGTGGTCGGCATTGTAAGAAGTCACGAGGATATTCGAGCCTTTGTCCTGCAGAACAAATGTGATGCTTCGAGTCTCCACAGCCACTCGGTCCCAGTGCTGTCAAAGAAAGGTGACATTGGAGTCTATCAACTCGAACGAGTCCTTTCTGGAGATGAGCTCAACAAGGACCACATGAACTATGGCAGAGTTGACCAGGAAATCGCGAAATACGCCACGGCAACTGGTGTTGAGATCGCGCCTGAGAAGAACAGCCGCCTCAAGAAACTGATTGACAGACGTGTCCTGGGCATCATGGTCTTCACGTACTTTCTTCAGGCACTTGATAAGGGCACTCTATCGTTCTCGAGTATCATGGGACTTCCGACAGATTTACACCTCCATGGGGCACAAGTAAGTCGAAAGAAAAACCAAATGGTTCGCGGTATTGACTATCTCTAGTACTCATGGCTTACGACATGTATTTACATTGCCATCCTCGTTACAGAATATCCAACGGTAAGTTATTGCTTCTCTGCAACCGAACTCTTTTCTCCAAAGTTTCTGGCAAGGTCTTTCTCTTCGCATCCGAATCCACCTGTGGGAGGACTACCGAAGACTGACAAGTCACAATCACGTAGAACTACATTATTCCTCGCGTTCCCATCGCCAAATACCTAGGTATCAACATCATCCTTTGGTCAGTAACCCTCGCGCTTCACTCAGTCGCCAAGACTTTCACCCAGATCGTCGTCCTCCGTACACTCCTCGGTGTCTTTGAGAGTGTATGCCAGCCTAGTTTTCTCATTATGTCCGCCATGTGGTACAAACGTGAGGAACAGACAGCAATCGTCACATACTGGTATATGATGAACGGCATGCAACAGATCGTTGGTGGTCTCTTGGCTTACTGTTTCACCTTGATCAAGCCAGGTGGTGCTCTGAAGTCGTGGCAGGCTTTGTTCTTGGCATACGGATGTGTTAGTGTCCTGTGGGGATTTTTTGTGCTGTGGTGGTTACCGGATTCACCTATGAAAGCGAAGTGCTTCAAGGAGGAGGATAAGGTATGTTTCGGATGCGAACAGGAGTTGGAGGGCTGACTGACTGAATGACTTCAATAGGTACTCATGGTCGAGCGTGTTCGCAGTAACCAAACAGGTCTACAAAACAAGGTCTTCCGTCCGGAACAGTTCAAGGAAGCTCTGACGGATGTACAAACCTGGTGCTATTGCGGAGTGGCAATGCTCACAACGTTACCAACTTCTGGACTCGGAGGCTTTGCCAATATCATCATCAAGAGCTTCGGATACACAGTCTTGTAAGTTTCATTTCCTCCATATCTACCCAGCAATGTCGCTAACCCAATCTGTAGACAGACACAACTACTTGCTATGGTTCTAGGAGCCTTCATCATCGTCATACTGTTGTCTTCAACCTGGATCGTCAAGAAGACAGGACAGAATGTTTTTGTCATGATGGCTTACTGTGCTCCGTAAGTCACGATCTCCAATTTCCATCCGCTAACACTTCTGCTGACCTCAATAGTGCTGTGATTGGAACTACGGTTCTTATATTTATGACTGTTCGAAATACCTCGAAGTCTAAAGAGGCAGGACTACTATTCTCCTATTACATGTAAGCTTTTACGACCACCCGTAGGCTATCCTAGAGCTAATCGGTCATCAGATGTCTCTCCTTCTGGGCTACCTCAACGCTCAACATCTCCATGATATCACGAAATGTCGCAGGTCAGACGAAGAAGAGTGTTGTCGTCGCTATGCACTTCATCTTCTGGGCAGCAGGAAATGCGATTGGACCGCAGGTTTTCCTTTCGTGGGACGCGCCTCGTTATTTCATCGCTTTCTCAACGCACATGGGCTGCTATGCTCTTCTTTTCATTGATCTTATTATCCTGCGTTGGTATCTGGTCAGGCAGAATAGGAAGAGAGATGCCCTCGCGGCTGCTGGTGTTGCTGAGGCTGACCCAAGCAATGCTGTGCATGGATTCGAGGACTTGACTGATAAGGCTAATTTGCGTTTCCGCTATATGTATTAGATAACTTTTTACTTCAGGAGGTAGTTTTTATAAAGTGGGCTGTCTCAGTTGTGTTTCAGAGATAGTGGGTCAGATATTACGTCACCTCGGTAGTAATTCCTTGAGCACCACCTTTGCGCCTGCTTGATCAGAAACCTGTAGATAACCATCTCTTTCTTCAACATTTCGTCTCCAACCACTCTTCATCTCTTCATTTCATCATTCCATTACGATGGACGACCATACCAATTCTGCTCAGAATCCTCAGCACCCTTTCCTCCCTCCTAATGTACACTCCCAACTCAATCCTCACTTTCGTCGCGGCACCACACGCCCTCATCGTGGGTCGCCTTCAGTACCACCTCCAGAGGTCAATCCTGATGAACGCACGACCTTCTTCTCTTCCAACGAACCACCTCCAGCTTCAGCACTAGATCCATCCTCCACTGATCCTCCACCAAATGACACCGAACACACTCCGCCCGAGCACAGTACAAAGCACTCAGCATTTGACCCCTCCACGAAAGATATTCAGATGGTTTCAGACATCCTAGATCATGTTCTGGTCCCAGACTTGACACCCGATGTACTGGAAATGGCGCATTATTGGACGCGCGACACTGCGGAGCGCAACACACAGATGATCGTGTCGCAAGCGACTGCTGGGCGCGTATATGTGCGGACTAAGCCACTGACGGGACTAAGTGGGCTGAGATTGGTGGTGTTCACGTTGAGATCGCATGATCAAGGATGGAGTGATAATAGGCAAGATCATGGCACTTATCGAGGAAGCTTTACCTGGTTCAAGGTTGTGCTGAAGAGACCAGAGAAGACTGCAAAAGTGGAAGGCAGCTCTGGAAATGTTGACACGGATGGAAAAACACAACAAGAGGAATACGAAGAGATTGCTTCGAAACAACTGATACAGAATGTTCATGCATCAAAGTACGATTCGACACACACACTTACTTGGTCGACGGACACTGCTGCTACATCTATCGGCGCCAAACACAAAGATGACATGGACGAGGGATCGCATCCGAGGCCGAACGCGCCGCTAGAACAGTGTACGAACGAAGAGAAGCAGGAGATCAAAGACTTCCTCAAGCAGATGCAGGATGGAGATCGTCTGGAGGTGCAGGCATGGGCACAGTATCCTGGCTGGATTAATCACGTTGCCGGCGCAAGGATCGACGTGTACTGTGGCATTTGATGATGGACAAATGCGAGACATGAATGCGTGCTTTAATGATTACCTCAGCCTGTAGAAATAATGACAGTAATGACAGTAATGACAGTAATGACAGTAATGACAGTAATGACAGTAATGACAGTAATGACAGTAATGACAGTAATGACAGTAATGACAGTAATGACAGTAATGACAGTAATGACAGTAAGGACAGTAATGACAGTCATGACAGTCATGACAGTATGACTTCTTCCTCCCAATTAACCCGCACCAAAAGCACATTTTACAGTCAACAGCTCCGACTGTGTGCTGTTTACTGATGCATATTGTAGACACAGGCGAGATGCCAGCGTTTGCTTACGAACTGCACTTTGTCCCACGTTGCCTTCCCACAGCATGCACATAATTCGTTTCTTTCCATCTCACTTACTTGCAGCAGATGCTCTTGATTGACAGCCAAACATGTTCTTTTGTATGCACTCCCTTGCTGAAACTCCTGTGGCCCTATGAGCTGAAAGCTGTAGATGATCTACATCAGCAAACCATTCTCACTAAGAAGACTAGGATGGTGGTAAGCTATGTATTTTGGAAACATTATCAGACAATTATTAATAGCAGGTATAGGAATTGCATGAGGGAGGAAGAAAGTATTATTGGAGTTCTGCGGAGGGTGACTATCTTCGCGAACGCAAATCCTCGGTTCATCTCTCTAGCTACAGTGAAAAAAACATAGCAATAAGCAATTGTAATACTTGAATGAAGTTAAACCATCACAGGTTGACAGGTTGTTGTTGTTGTTGAGGAGGCAGTGCCCGGATTACGTGATCAGCCTGACGCGTACAGACGTTGTAAACACACAAAACACGCCAACGCTCGACCTCGCACCGGCACACTAGTCTACCACGCACTCACTCTCGACATCGCTATCATCCACCTCGGCGTCTGATCCTCGACCGCCGCTATCGCCTCCGAGCTACTTGTGTGCAAACATCGACATCAACTATCGACCGTGTCGTTGCCTCGGCTGCACGCGCTTAGAAGAATCAACAACCACCTGTCGTACCTCGACCAGTCTCACCACCCGCAGCGTCAGCCAAAGCTCTATTCTAAGCGCCTATCTCTCGATAAAACATCTTTGCCCAAGCAACGACCACCAAACATTACACCGACTCTAAGCGTCAACACATGAGGAGGAGCTAAAAGGCTGTACTCGGTAAAAGAGGAGGCTGGTCCCCGCTCAGACACAAAGATGGACTTTTCTTACACCCGCACATCTTGTCACAGCCCTGGAGGTACACTACATCTTTCGCCTTCGCATCTCCATCACATCGACTCACTTGCCGCTGTGTCCGACATCCGCCGCTCATTATCTCGCTCGCCTTCAAGATTCCAGACCACCTTGACACCAGGAAGACCCTTTCAGCAATCTACACCTCAATTCCACCACTTACCATTATCAATACGCAAAATGTCAACAACAGCACCTCAACCTTCCTCACCACAACAAACATCACCTCCAGAATTCACCTTTCCAAGTGCTGTCAAGAAGACTCGGCCACTCCTCAGAAAGAATACGCCTCACAAGATGTTGTCATATACGCCGATGAAGACACCAGCAAAGACTCCAATCCGCCGTGCACTCAGCGATGCCAGTGATCACGGTAACGGCTCGATGACACCAGGCATGGGCTACCGTGGTGACGAACAAGAGAACTCTTCTTCTCCAGACGGCAGTCCAAGCAACGATTTCAGCAGGATAGCGGAGCCAGGCACGCCTTTCGTAAAGATGGATCATGAGAGATCACCTTTCAACTTCTCATTGACACCCTCGCGTGATAACATCAGTCGTCCTGGACTTTTCAGCAAGTCTAGTCCACTCAAAACCGGTGACGGTGTGATGAACCTGGATAGGACGCATCTCGGAAGTCCCAGTGGAAAGAGGAAGGTAGTGTCTGGAGGTTTCTCAAGCTCTCCTTTGGACATTACACAGAAGGACACAATGATGATGGATGTTACTGCTCGTGGTCATGCGGATCAAAACCTCAACGAAGAAGAACATAGTAATGATCTTGTAGGCTCACCACCACCTACTCGATTATTCACTTTGAGAAGATCAAGTCGACTCGCTAATATCACTGACCGCCCTCACATCCGCTCGAGACGGAGTGTTGATGCAACACTAGAAGCTGGTAGGAGTCCTCGTGTATATGCGAAGACACGATCACGAGCATCCATGGACAGTGGTATACCCATGAGCATGTCTGCCAACAACGACGTTTTCAGCCAAGACGACACATTCAGTCCATTACCCAAGCCTCCTGCTTCACTCTTCCGCCCTAAGCACACCTTGAGCCCAATTGCACCCAGTCCTCCTAAAGAGGATGAACTTGCGATGAAAAAGGACGATGACCTTTTCCAGAAACCCGCTCTCCCGAAGCTCAACTTCTCTAGATCACTACCGATTGGTGCTGTGAGACCCAAGCCGAGAAGCCTTCGAGGAATTCAGGATCTATCACAGGAGAAGGAATTTGCCACACCTGAGGCATACAAAATGGCAAAACCCCATCCAGCTGCTTTCTTGTCCACTGGACTGATTTCTAAGCGACATCGTAACCCGGATGACATGCCTGCGCCACCCTCACACCAGGGCATGCCAGACACGCCTTGCAAGAAACTTCCACCGGGTTTCAATTACCAGTCATCTCCTGTCCCTCACGGATCGACTTCAAAGCTTGTCTTTCCACAGCCATCTTTTGGTACGCCTTCCAAGCCTTTCAATATGTATTCAGCCAGAGGAACTCCGGCAACATTTGGTAAATCGACGAATATTTTCGGCAGTAGTTTTCCTCCTAACGCTGGCGCTCTAGAACGACGTGCGAGTTATGCTAGCATAAACAGTATCGACGGAGAGGAGCCTTCTCACAGCCCACTTCATCTGGCCCACATGGACAGTCACTCAAGTGCTGATGAGCTTCCACCAACGCCGACTAAACACGCACCTCACCCCAAGCCTAACAGTTTGAGAAGCAAGCTACTAGGGCGACGACCAGCAGTGAACACTAACACGTTTCTACCTCCTTCCGAAGCCGAACAGACCTCGTTGCAAACAACACGTAAGTCATCTCTCATTCAGGACGAGTCCAGTACTATTCGATCGACTACCGAAAGCGCTGGATCGTCCCCAATTTCTTCTTTTGGGCCAAGTATACCAATGTTTCTCTTCGCCCGGAGCAGACTACAGCAGCAGTCTCGACGTGCTGTTCCACCGTCTCCTTCGATCAAGAAGGCGTTGGGATCCTCATGCCTCAATCCATCATCTCCTCCGTACTCCGCTAAAACCTCTTCCCTCCCCACAGTATTTCCACTTTCTGGTAGCGGCACAACGCCAAAGACACCAGCAGAAGGCACATTCAACTTTCCTGATCCCAGCAGTCTGTCCATCTCACCACGTCCCAATACTCCATTCTTAGCACCTGGACCACATCATCAATACCACCAAACACCAGAAACTCCTACACATCGCGATGCAGAGACTCATGCTATAGCTCATACACCTAGC
>Ga0160429_1000935_pt1 | contig 18127 bp, 18 predicted proteins | sample SolpanmetagenomR_FD_108199 | JGI IMG/M metagenome (GOLD analysis project Ga0160429, IMG submission 108199) | Solar panel surface microbial communities from Lawrence Berkeley National Laboratory, California, USA - R | ecosystem: Engineered > Built environment > Solar panel > Unclassified ...
CACAAGCTGCGACAGCCCGGCGCGCGTGAGCGTGTCCCAGTACAGGCCGCGCGTCTCGACGTTGAAGTGCGGCGCCACCCACAGCGAGAGCCAGATGGACAGCAGCGCCACCGCTCCGGCAATCACCGCCACGGGTCTGGCGATGCGCCCCAGTCCGATGCCGCCCGACTGAATGGCCACCAGTTCGCGCTCGTTGGCGAGCCGCCCGAAGGCGACCACCACCATGAGAACGACGCCCATCGGAAACACCTTGACCAGCGTGTCGGGCATCTGGTAGCCGATCCACTTCGCGATCAGCCCGGCGGGCACACCGCCCAGAAACTGCGAACTGATGAAGAAATACCCGAAGCTCAGGATGGCGACGAACAGCAGCGTGCCGGCCAGGAGCGGCGGAATCAGCTCACGGGTGACGTAGGCGGTGAGCTTCATCGGAGAACTAAAGAGGCGGAAGCCGGGAGCAGGAACAGCCGAGGAAAGCCGGAGCCGGCCTCCTGTCGTGACCAGTTGCGCCTTTCACCTCCCACGTCCCGCTGCCGCTCCATCATTTGCCGACCGCGAACAGAATCTCGGCCTGCGCGGCCACCACACCGTCCACCTCGGCGCGGCAGATGGTCTTGCCCAGGCCACGCCGGAAGTAGTCGAGCTTGACATGCAGGTGCAGCGTGTCGCCGGGAATCACCTTGCGCTTGAAGCGCGCGCCCTCGATGCCGGCGAGGTAGCCGATGGTGCCCGGCTGCAGCGGCAGACAGAACATGCTCGCCTGCGCCAGCGCCTCGAGAATCAGCACGCCCGGCATCACCGGTTCCTGCGGAAAATGGCCCTGGAAGTGCGGCTCACCGATGGTCACGTTCTTGATGGCGTGCACTTCGCCGTCTCCGGCGCTCAGGACCCGGTCGACCAGCACGAAGGGAAAACGGTGGGGCAGCACGTCCAGCACCTGCTGGATATGGAGCGGATAGGAAACGGAAGTAGGTTCAGTCATAGGCAGGGGATGGGGGGTGGGCAGGCGAAAACCGTGGACGGTCCCACGTTCGCCCGCCGCGTTACCGCTTCAGGTAATTGTCGCTGCTCACCAGGTGGTGACGCAGGTTGCTGTTGATCATCTCGAGCGCCATGCCGGTGCCGACGGCCACCGCCTCGATGGCGTTCTCGGCCACCGCCACCGGAATCCCGGTCGCCTGACGCAGCATCTCGTCGAAGTGGCGCAGCAGGCTGCCGCCGCCGGTCATGACGATGCCCCGGTCGATGATGTCGCTCACCAGCTCGGGCGGAGTGATCTCCAGCACCCGCTTCACACCCTCGACGATCTTCATCACCGGCTCTTCCAGGGCCGTCACCACGTCGCGGCTCTCGATCGAGATGGTCTTGGGCAGGCCGTTGATCAGGTCGCGGCCACGCACCTCGGCGATCAGGTTGTCCTCGTCGCTCAGCAGCGTGGCGGCGCCGACCTTGACCTTGATCTCCTCGGCGGTGCGCTCACCGATCATCACGTTGTGGGTGCGGCGCACGTAGCGGATGATGCTCTCGTCGAACTCGTTGCCCGCCACCCGCAGCGACTCGCTGACCACGATGCCGCCCAGCGAGATGACGGCGATGTCGGTGCTGCCGCCGCCGATGTCGACCACCATGCTGCCCACCGGCTCGGCGATCTTCAGACCCGCACCGATCGCGGCGGCCATCGGCTCTTCGATCAGGAAGGCGCGCTTGGCTCCCGAGTTCAGGGCCGCCCGCAGCACCGCGCGGCGCTCGACGTCCGAGACGCCGCTGGGCACCCCCACCATCAGCTGCGGCCCCAGACCCAGGAAGCGCCCCGGCCCGCCGCGCACCTTCTGCAGGAACATGGTGATCATCTTCTCGGTCAGGCCCTCGTCGGCGATCACGCCGTCCTTGATGGGCCGCACCGCCACGATGTTGCCGGGGGTGCGCCCCAGCATGCGGTAGGCTTCCTCACCCACCGCCATGACTTCCTTGCTGTCACGGGTCATGGCGATCACGCTGGGCTCCTGAAGAATCAGGCCCCGGTTCTTGCTGTAAATGAGGAACGTCGCCGTTCCGAGATCGATGCCGATGTCTTCAGAAAATCTCACGCATGCCCTCCGCATAGGCCAGAGTCTGGAAGACCCAGCTCTACAAACCTCACCACTCTAACATGCGAGGTGAGAGCCGCAGGAGAGCTGCGGCGGCCCGAACACGGCGCGCCGTCCTGAGTCCCTGCGGCTTCACCTCGGCTTGAGGTAGGCCCCCAGCCACACGCACAGGCAGCACAGCCCGGCCCAGGCGAGCGCGCGCCAGAAGGCGTCGAGCGAGAGGTGCAGCCACCCCGTCAGGCGGCCCGACAACAGCCCCTCGGCCGCGCTCAGCGCCGACACCAGCGGCAGCGAACCGGCGTTGAGGCTGGCGAGCGAACCGAGCGCCAGGGCCGCGAGGGTCAGGGCGGCCAGCGTGAAGAGCACCGTCAGAACGATTAGAAAGGCGCGCACGGCGCAGGCCACCCGGAAACTTGCATCGAGAGCCATTGTAAGAGCCGGAGGGGTGAGCGCGGTGAAGCGCCTTACACAACCCAACTCCTCCGGCCCAGTAGGGCTTTTGCTCCGGTACCCGATTGGCGCAGGGGGTATCCTCACGGCATGTCCAGCCTGCCTGCGTCTTCCCTTCCCGCCCGCGTCCGGGTCTCGCGCCTGCCTCTCCCCATCGCACCCAATGTGGCCGCCCAGGTGCGCCGCCTGCTGCCGGGCCTGGAACTGGCGCATGTGACGCTGGCCGCCGCCGCGCTCGCCGGTGGCCGCGTGGTGGGGGCCGCCGTGTGGGTGGAAGGCACCGGGCATCCGGGCGCGGCCCACCAGGGCATCGAGGCCGGATGGCGCGGCAAGGGGCTGGAGGGCGCGCTCGAGCAGGCGCTGCAACCGTGACCACCGTTCGTCCGTCGCCGCCTGCGGGCGGCGTCTTCTCGCCGGGCCGCCGCAACCTGACGCTCGGCATCGTGCTCTCGATGCTGCTGATCGCCTTCGAGAGCCTCGCGGTGGCGACGGTGCTGCCGCAGGTGGCCGACGCCCTGAACGGCCTGAAGCTGTACGGCTGGTCGTTCAGCGCCTTCTTCGTGGGCTTCATGATCTCGACCGTCTACCTGAGCGGCATGGCCGACCGCATCGGCGCGGCGCGGCCCTACCTGATCGCCACGCTGTGCTTCGGGCTGGGCCTGCTGCTGGCGGGGCTGGCCCCCACCATGGCGGTGTTCATCGCCGGGCGGGCGGTGCAGGGCCTGGGCGGCGGCGGCGTGATCGCCGTCACGTACCTGTCGATCAACCGGGGCTACCCGGACGAGCTGCGCGCCCGCGTGCTGGCCCTGCTGTCGAGCGCCTGGGTGCTGCCGGGACTGATCGGCCCCTCGCTGGCGAGCGCGCTGGCGCTGGCCCTGAGCTGGCGCGGGGTGTTTCTGGGGCTGCTGCCGCTGCTGGCACTGGCCGTGGTGCTCACGCTGCCGTCACTTCAGAAGATCGGGGCGGCCGGAACGCCCACCGACCCCTCGCGGTTGCGGGCGGTGACGCTCGCGGCGGGCGGACTGGTGCTGCTGCTCGCCGCCCTGAGCCAGAAGAACTGGGCGCTGGCGGCGGGGCTGGGCATGGCGGGCGTCCTGCTGGCACTGCCGGCACTGGGCCACCTGTTCGGTCGCCACGTCTACCTCTTGCGCCGCCCGGTCGAGGCGGGCTTCGCGGTGCGGCTGGGGCTGACCTTCGGGTTCTTCGGCTCGGAGGCGCTGATTCCGCTCAGCCTGCAACACATGCGCGGTCTGTCACCCTGGCAGTCGGGACTGGCCCTGACCGGCGCGGCGCTGATGTGGTCGGCCTGCTCGATTCTGCACTCGCGCCTCGACGAGCGCACCCAGGGACGCTTCCGTTCGCTGCTGACGAGTCTGGGCGCCCTGCTGACGACCCTCAGTCTGGTGCTGACGGCACTCCTGCTGCACGCCCCCTGGCCGGTCTGGACCATCGGGCTGGCGTGGGCGCTGGGCGGCGCGGGCATGGGCTTCGCCTTCCAGGCGCACACGCTGGTGGTGCTCAAGTCGGCCCCCGAGGGCCAGGAAGGACTGGTAAGCGGCAACCTGCAGCTGGCCGACATGCTCGGCAGTGCCCTCGGCGCTGGGCTGGCAGGCGCCCTGGTGGCGCAGCTCGGCGTGAGTCTGGGCAGCGGCTGGTCGCTGGGGCTGGCGGCGGTGGCCGCTGCGCTGGCCGCACTGGCCGCCACGAGGCTGCGCTCCAGGCAGAAGACAGCGCTGGCCTGAGCGCCCGGAGGAACGCTGGTCTGGCGCTAGGCCCGGCTCAGCGCGTCCATGAACACCACCCCGAACTTCACTCCGCTGGCAAAGTCCTCGGTTCGGATGTTCTCGTTGGGGGCGTGCACCCGCCCGCCGACGTTGCCGATGCCCATCGCCACGCAGGCCACGCCGAGGTGCTCTACGAACGGGTGCATCGGACCACTGCCGCCCGCCGACGGATGCACCACCGGCTCCTGGCCGTAGCTCTCGCGGGCCGCCCGCAGCGCCGTCTGCACGAACGGGTGCGCCACGTCGCTGCGGGCGGCGTGCTCGTGGCTCTCCAGCTCGACGATCTCAATGTCGCTCAGCCCCTGCGCGTTCAGGTGGGCGCGCAGCAGCCGCACCACCTCGGCCGGGTCCTGGTCGGGCACGAGGCGGAAGTCGATCTTGGCGAAGCCACTGGCGGGCAGCACCGTCTTGCTGCCGGCATCGCCGTAGCCGCCGTGCAGGCCGTTGACGTTGAGGGCCGGCTCGAAGTTGCTGCGGCGACTCACCTCGCGGGCGTCGGCGTTGCCCAGGAAGCCGCGCACGCCGTAGTTGTGCTGCAGGGGGGGCCGGGCGTCGGGCAGCGATTCGAGCGCCTGCAGGTCCGCCTCGCTGGGAGACCGCACCGCGTCGTAGAAGCCGGGAATGGTCACGCGCCCGCTGTCGTCGCGCATCGAGGCGATGGCCCGGCTCAGGCGGTACAGCGGGTTGTCGATCACCGCGCCGAGTGAGCTGTGCAGGTCCGAGTCGGCGACCTTGCAGCGCAGTTCCAGGCAGATGATGCCTTTGAGGCCCAGCGAAACCACTGGGCGGCCCTCGTCGCTCACACTTCCGAATTCCCACCAGCAGCCGTCGGCCATGAGGTCGGCGGCGTGCGCTTCGACGAAGCCCGCGAGGCTGGGGCTGCCCACCTCCTCCTCACCCTCGATCAGCCATTTGATGGTCAACGGCAGGGTGCCGCCGTGCATGCTTCTCAGCGCCCGCACCGCCGCCAGCCGCGCGGCGAATTCGCCCTTGTCGTCGGACGCGCCCCGGCCGTACAGCCGTCCGTCCGCCTCGGTCAGCACGAAGGGTGGCGTGTTCCACAGCTCCGAGGGCGTCTCCGGCTGCACGTCGTAATGGTTGTAGATCAGCAGGGTGCGCGGCCCTTCTCCGGCCTCGGCCAGCAGCACCGGAGCCACCTGACCGGGAAACCGCCGCACGGTGAAGCCTTCGGCCTCCAGCAACCGCGTCACCTCGTCTGCCGTTTCGGGTAGCATCCGGCCCTGGGCGCTCACCGATTCGAGCGCCACCAGGGCGGCGAGGTCGCGTCTCCCCTGCTCGATGTAGGGCGTCAGGTCGGGAAGCCGATCAGGAGAAGTCATGGACTGGATTCTAGACCCGCCTGGAAGCTCAGTCCTCGCGGTCGGGCTCTCGGCCCTCAGCCCGGTCGAGGATGGTGTTGGCCTGCACCACGTTGGCCTGTACTGTGCTCTCGTCCTGACCGGTGAGGCGGGCCACCTCGTCGGCGCTCAGGCCGTCGCGGCTGGGCGTCGGCACGTCCGGCGTCTGGCGGTCGTGCAGATCGGCGGGCGCGTCGCCCTGCTCGGCGGTGGTGTTCGACTCGGGCACGGTGCCCGGCAGGCCCACACTCAGGTTGCTGATGGTGCTCAGTTCGGCGTCTTCCGGGGCGAAGTCGCTGCCGTCCGGCGAGTCGGTGAGGGTCATGCTCCAGTCTCGGTCGGCGGTGTCAGCGGCAGATGATCTGTTCTTCACGCCCCCTTGCTACAACTGAGCCCATGTCACGCCGCCCGTTCCTGATCGCTGGCCTGCTGCTGAGCACCGCCCTGGCCGCGAGTCCACCCGCCGCTCCCTCCACCCACGCCACGCTGCGGGCCGTGCTGCTGAGCGATTTCAACGGCCCTTACGGCAGCACTGTTTACCCGCCCCCGGTGCGGGCCAACATGGAGCGGATTCTGAACGTCTGGAAGCCCACTGTGGTGCTGTCGGCGGGAGACCTGATCGCCGGGCAGAAGGCGGGCCAGAGTGCGGCGCAGCTCGGCGCGATGTGGGCGGCCTTCGAGCGCGACGTGCGCGGGCCGCTGGCAAAATCAGGCATTCCGTTCGTGTTCACGCTCGGCAACCACGACGCGTCAGGAGCGCCCGGCTTTGGGGCCGACCGAGAAGCGGCGGCCCGCTACTGGCAGATGCGGCGGCCAGCCGCCGAGCTGCTCGACACCGTCCACTACCCGTTCTGGTACAGCTCGCTGCTGAAGGTCTGCCCGACCTCGGGCACAGCAGGGTGCCAGTCGGTGTTCATCGCCACTGTGGACGCCACCACCGATACCCTGCGCGACGAGGCGTGGTTGCAGCGGCAGCTTTCCACCCCGGCGGCAAAACAGGCCAGCCTGCGGATCGTCCTCGGCCACCTGCCGCTGTACGGCCTGAGCGTGGGCCGCAGCAAGGCGGGCGAGGTGCTGCGCGGCGGCGACCGGCTGCGTGAAGTGCTGGAGGCAGGGAGGGTGAACGTCTATGTCAGCGGTCACCACGCCGCGTTTTACTTGGGGCGGCGGCCCGGCAGTCCACTGGCGCTGCTGGCTTCGGGCGGCATCGGGGCGCGCGACTACGTGGGTCATCCCGGCAGTGCCAGGAGCGTGGTGAGCGTGCTCGACTTCGACCTGACGGCCGGAACGCTGAACGTCACGCCCTACGATGCCGACACGGGCAGCGCCATTCCCATGACCAGCCTTCCGGCCCGGATTGGTGGGTACGGCGGCAGTATCGAGCGCATCGAGCGCGTCAAGTTCTGAGCAGCAGAAAGGGCCGCCCGCGCAGTGCGGAGCGGCCCTCGGTGTTTCTGAAGCTTACGCTTCCTTGTAGCTCTTCTCGATCGGCACGCCGACGCTGTTGCCCCACTCGGTCCAGCTGCCGTCGTAGTTCTTGACGTTCTGGAAGCCCAGCAGTTCGCGCAGCACGAACCAGCTGTGGCTGCTGCGCTCGGCGATGCGGCAGTAGGCGATCACGTTCTTGTCTTCGGTCACGCCCTCGGCGGCGTAGAGCGCCTTGAGTTCGTCGGCCGTCTTGAAGGTGCCGTCTTCGTTGGCGGCCCGCGCCCAGGGAATGTTGCTGGCCCCCGGAATATGCCCGCCGCGCAGCACGCCTTCCTGCGGGTAATTGGGCATGTGCGTCACCTTGCCTGAGAACTCGTCGGGGCTGCGCACGTCGACCATCGCGCCGGTGCCGGCCTTGACGCTGCCGATGTGCGCCTTGACCTCGTCACGGTAGGCGCGCAGGTCTTCGTTGCGGCTCAGTCCGGGGTAGGCGGCGCCACTCTGGGCGGGCGTCTCGTCGGTGGTCAGCTCGCGGCCCTCGGCGGCCCACTTCTGGCGGCCACCGTTCATCAGCTTCAGGTTCTTCACGCCGTTGTAGGTGAAGAACCAGTACGCGTAGCTGGCCCACCAGTTGCTCTTGTCGCCGTACAGGATCACGGTGTCGTCCGGGGTGACGCCCAGCTTGCCGAGCAGTTCGCTCAGCGCCTCGGCGGGAATGAACTCGCGCTCCACCTGATCCCACAGGTCAAGCTGCCAGTCGATCTTCTGCGCCCCGGCGATGTGGCCGGTGTCATACAGCAGAATGTCTTCGTCGACCTCAATCAGCTTCACGTTCTTGTCCTGAGCGTGTTCGGCCACCCAGTCTGTCGAAACCAGCACGTCTTTGGCGTATTCGGTCATAGGAACCTCCAGAGGTATCTGCCCGGCAGTCTACCCGAAAGCTGGGGTAGTTGACAAAACCAATCAACTAGACTTGTCTCACTGTCACCCCATGCGGCGCGCCCTACAGTGACTCCATGACCGACCCCGCTCCCGCCCTGCCCCCCAAGCTGGAGGCCATCGCCACCATGTTCAAGTCGGCCCCCAAGCCGTTGCGGCTGCAGGCACTGCTCGAATACAGCAAGAAATTGCCGCCCGTGCCCGAGAAGTACCTCGAGCATCCCGAGTTCATGCAGGCGGTGCCCGAGTGCGCCAGCCCCTTCTTCCTGGTGACCGAGCAGGACGAGGGCCACGTGAAGATGTTCTTCAAGGTGCCGGCCGAAGCGCCCACTGTGCGCGGTTACGCAGGCATCCTGACCGAGGGGCTTCAGGGAGCCACGCCCGAGGAGATCCTGAACGTGCCCGACCAGTTCTACATGGAGATGGGCCTGTCCGACCTCATCACACCGATGCGGCTGCGCGGTATGGGAGCGATTCTGCATCGCCTGAAGAACGCGGTGCGGGAGCACGCCGGGGCGTAAGGACTGACGGAGTCGTTCCAAACAGACGCGTCAGGCACTGCGAGGTCTGGAAGCGGACACAGGAGATCTCGAATTGACCCGCTTGACCCGCGACGCGGTCAGCCCACCTTCTGGCTTCAGGAAGCGGGCTGATTCGTTTGCGTCCAATCTTCCTGGCATGGACTGAGGGCACCGAAAACTCTGCACTGGTATATTGAGAGCACTTCCCACCATTCGGTCTTTACCGTCAGCTGTGATCTAGTTCCGCTCTCTGGGCTTTTGTCAGGCTCTTCACGACCAGCGCGTGACTGTGTTCCAGTAGCTCCTGCACCAGCGGGTCAGGCAGGCTGCCGTCCAGGGTCAGGGTGTTCCAGTGGCGTTTGTTCAGGTGGTAGCCGGGCACGATGGCCGGGTGTTCCTGCCGCAGCGCCTCGGCCCGTTCCGGGTCGCACTTCAGGCTGAGTTGCAGCGGCTCGGCCTCCAGGCCGATCAGGGCGTAGACCTTGCCACCCGCCTTCAGCACCAGCGTGTCCAGGCCGAACGGAAAGGTTTCGGCGCTGCCGGTGAGCTGCGGCAGGCTTCACGGAGCTGGGAAACCGTCTGCATGGCCCAAGCGTAGCGCCCTGCGGGGGCAATAATGAATCACCTTGAGCCAGCCCACCCTGCCCGACCCCGTCCCCGCACCCGAGCGCCGCGCCGCCACCCGGCCCGCCGAGCGCTGGCTGCTGCCCGACCTGCTGCGCGGTCTCGCCATCCTGGGCATCCTGTGCGTCAACATGCAGGACTTCGCGGGCTACGACGAGTGGCGGCAAGTCGGGGCCGACCGGGCGGCGCAGGTGGTGATCGACACCTTCTTCAACGGCAAGTTCATCTCGCTGTTCGCCATGCTGTTCGGCGCGGGCATGCTGACCATCGTGCAGCGGGCCGGGAGACGCACCATGCTGCGCCGCCTGCTGTGGCTGCTGCTGCTCGGCGGCCTGCACTTCGTGCTGGTGTGGCACGGCGACATCATCTCGCTGTACGCCTGCCTCGGGCTGATCCTGCTGCTGCCGCTGCTGGCCCGCCCCCCGACCTGGCTGCTGACCCTCTCGGGCGCGGCCCTGTGCCTGTGGTGGCTGGCGCTGCGCGTCGGTGAGGCCCTGCTGACCCCGGACGGCCCGCGCTACTCGTTCGTGCAGAACATCCCGCCCGGCACTTCCTGGCCGGACCTCGTCCTGGCCCGCCTAAACGCCTTTCCCAGTGACCTGTACGGTGGGGCCGCCTACAACGTCCAGTGGCTGCTGGGCCTGCTGCTGCTCGGTATGGCGGCGCAGCAGAGCGGGCTGCTGGCTCACCCGGAGCGCTTTCGTTCGCTGCTGCGCGGCCTGCTGATCGGCGGGCTGCTGCTGGGCCTGCCCCTGAGCGTCACACTCGCCTCCCTGAACACCCAGGGCAACGAGGTGGCCGGGTACTGGGAGGTGCCGGTGCGGCTCTCCAGCGGCCTGCTGCTGGCGCTCGGCTACGCCGGGGGCGCCGGGCTGCTGGTCGCGGCGGGTCGGGTCGGCTGGCTGCGCGCCTTTGCCGCGCCCGGCCGGCTGGCGCTGACCAACTACCTTTGCCAGTCGCTCGTGATGACCACGCTGTTTTACCCTTACGGGCTGGGCCTCTACCGCCACGTCGGGGCGCTGCCGTGTCTGCTGCTGGCCCTGTCGCTGGGCGGCCTGCAGCTGTGGTTGTCTGGGCGGTGGCTGCGCCGGTTTCCGCAGGGCCCGGCCGAGCGGCTGCTGCGGATGCTGGTCTACGGACGACCGTGATCTGCCCCGGGCCACCGACCCCACACGCTGCTTACCGCAGGCGCCGGTCGCCGGGGGCCACGCCGTACACCGCGCCCCAGGGCTTGTAGACGCTCTTCAGGGTGTCTTTCGCCACCTTGCCGTCCGCCGTCTTGATGGTGCGCACGATGGTGCTGGTCATGCCCTGCACCGGCACGTCGAGCAGACGACGCCCGCCCACACGCACGCGAGGGTCGGGGCTGTAGCTGGGCTGGGCCGGCGGCCTGAAGGCGGTCACGGTCGGCTTGCCGATGCTCACGGTCCGGGCCGGTTTCGCGCCGAACAGGTCGAAGCGCAGGGTCTGCGCCTTCCTGTCCCAGCTCGCCTGCACGAACAGGTACTTGCCGGTGTCGTTCTTCATCCGCAGGTTCTTGGCGGGCGCGTACACGGTCGCCTCGAAGCCCACCGGGTCGTAGTACTCGACGCGGTGCGAGTGCTCGTGCCGCTCGACGATCGGCAGCCCGGCCTTGTACATCGCCCGGAAGATGGTGGTCGAGACCTGACAGATGCCGCCGCCGTCTTCCTGCTCGAGCGTGCCGCCGCTGATGACGTAGCCCTTCACGAAGCCGCTCGCTGCCGAGATGTCGCCCACTTCCTTGGCAAAGTCGAAGGTGTGGCCGGGCGCCACGAAGAAGTTGTCGAGCTTCCCGGCCCCGACCAGCACGTTGGTGACGCGCCCCGCCGGGCTGCCCTTATACGAGCTGTTGCCCACCGAGACGTGGTTCAGCACGCCGCGCTCGGCCAGCACCTGCACGCTGCGCGCCGGGGCCGTCACCTTGAAGGCCGCCTCGGCGCTGTGCTGCCCGCTCAGGATCGCCTTCAGGATGTTCTGCTTGGTCCGGTCCCGGTCGAGGGTCCAGCCGTTCTGCTGCGTGGCGATCCAGTGGCCCGAGACGTTGCGGAAGGTGGCCGGTCTGGGGGCGCGGGCGTTGATCTGGCGCTCGGCGAGGTCGAGGCCCGCCGACAGCAGGCCGCTGAACTTCCCCGCCTCTTTGCTGAACTTCACGCCCTTGGCGTTCATGGGCCACGACTTGACCACGTTTTGCTTGCGAAGCTCGCCGTTCTCGATGCGCGGCTCCTGGGCGTGCAGCACCAGCGAGAAGGAAGGAGCGGTGGCGGCGTGGGCCGGAGACAAGGCGGCAGCGAAGGCCGTGGTGGCGAGGGCCACAGAGACGGTCAGCAGGCGGTTCACTGCTCCAGTCTGCCGTGCGGAGCCTGACGCCCTGTGAGCACGTTTTGCGGCGGCCTTGAATTGTCAGGGGTCGCTGCCGGGGGAAGTGGGCTTCACCCGCAGTTGACCCGGTTTCGGCCCCCGCCTATACTCTGGTCCGCTGCCCAGTTCGCCGGGCGGCCTGTTATGCGCTCCCGGTTGGCCGAAGGTCGGCGCCGTTCGGGGCCAGATTGGAATGGGGCATTGTGTAATGGCAGCACAGCAGTCTTTGGAACTGTTAGTCCAGGTTCGAATCCTGGTGCCCCAGCCAACCGCAGTTTAGAGCCTGCCAGCGCGGGAAGACCTTCAATACGGGGTCTTCCCGCGCCTGCTGCCTGCGCGGGTCATACCCACCCACAGGCAACCGGGGCAATCACGGCGTCCACATGTGCCTATAATGCCTCTCGTTATGCGTTCTATTACCGTCGGCACGCGGGGAAGTACACTCGCCCTCGCGCAAACCCGCTGGGTGGTGGCCCGACTCAAGGAAGAGTGGCCCGATACCGATTTTCGGATTCAGACCATCTCGACCAAGGGCGACCGCTCGCAGGAAAGCCTGAGCACTCTGGCCGCAAAAGGCAACAAGGGCTTCTGGGTCAAGGAGATCGAGGACGCCCTGCTGGGCAGCCGCATCGACATCGCGGTGCACAGCCTCAAAGATCTGCCGACCACTCAGCCGGAAGGTCTGGAGGTGGCGTGCATTCCGCCACGCGTCGACGCCCGTGACGTGCTGATCGGCAAGGAAGGCATGAAGCGCCTGGCCGATCTGCCGCAAGGCGCCCGCATCGGCACTTCCAGCGTGCGGCGCAAAGCCTTCCTGAAGGCGTACCGCCCCGACCTGAACGTGCTCGACCTGCGCGGCAACATCGACACCCGGCTCGCGGCGCTCAGCAGCGGCGAGTACGACGCCATCATCCTGGCGGCGGCGGGGCTGATCCGCATGGAACTGCGTCCCCGCATCGACGAGTTCCTGGAGGCCGACGTGATGCTGGCGGCCCCCGGCCAGGGTGCCCTGGCGCTGGAAACCCGGAGCGACGACGACCTCTCGGTCGAGGTGGCCTACGCGATTCACGACCGCAACACCGACGACCGGATCACCGCCGAGCGCGAGTTCCTGGCCGGGCTGGGGGCCGGCTGCATGGCCCCGGTGGGCGCGCACGCCACCATCAAGGGCGGCACCCTGACGCTCGAAGGCTGGGTGGGCGCGATCGACGGCTCGCAGGTGATCCAGGCGACCACCAGCGGCGACGTCGCCGAGTGCGCTGACCTGGGCGCGGAACTGGCCCGGGACATGCTGGCCCAGGGCGCCGCGGCCCTCATCGAGGCGGCCAGAGACTGACTTCAGGCGGTGCAGATGGCGAGCCCGCTCAGCCATCTGCGCTCCTAGAGCCGGGACGTCTAGTACCTGGATCTGAACCGGCGCACGCGGGGCCTGTACATGGGCCACACGACGCCGAAGACCGGAATACCCAGGCCGACTAGCCCCCACACGAGGTCCGGCTGGTACAGACACCAGAGCAGGAGCATCCCCGACCAGATCGACAAGGCCAGGACCAGCCACACGAGCGGATGGTACTGGCTTTTGCCGTGCGAGGAAATCATCAGGCTGCGAAGCATCAGAAACCCGAGCGCCGCGAACGCGAGGACCCACAGAGCAGAGATCAGGAACTGGTGGGCGCCGCTGAGCAGGAGGGTGGTGAGGGGATCGCTCATGCGCCGATGCTTTCAAAAAAGGCGTTGCTGACACGTAAAAGTAGGGGTTTAGAAACTTAATCCTTCAGGGTACGCGAAAGGCGAGCAGGTCAAAAAAACCCGCACTAGGCGGGTGTTCTTCTTGGAGCCAGAGGTCAGATTTGAACTGACGACCTACTGATTACGAATAGTTTTACGTGTCAACCGCTCAATTCCAAAGAATCCCGCAGATGCCCTCCAGAGCAACTATTTATTCTTTCCAAAAGTTACCGTAGAATTCTAAAGTTTTCCACTATAACTGTGGCAAAACTGTGGCAGCCTCTCAGGCTTGAGCGCCACCATGAGGAGAACCGTCATGAGGTGCAGACCTGGGTGAGAGGCTGGTCAGATACAAATCTCATTCAAAGAGGACTGATCCTATTGATGCATCAGGCAGTATCCGTCACTCTCAACTCCTCTTTGTTTGATGGCGCGGTACGGGGTAGGAAAACTTCGCCACATTGGTGGATAGAAATCCCATACGCTGGAAATAGGATTGACAGGCAGCCTGGCGATCACGGCAATCAGCCATGGCCTAGTAAATACTGCCAAGCACGAAGTGACCGCCGCATAGGACAGATGGTTTACCCCACAGATACCCATGCACACCTGATCGCCTTCCGGTAGGCTACAAATCAGATGTTTGAGGAGAAGCAGTCCAAGACAGATTCCAAGACGACAACGGTCCTGCTGCCCCAGCAGAACCGTCCGTCACCTGCACCGATTCTCCAGGTTCAACGTCAGGCAGAAGCTGAGCGACGACTCATCACGCATAGCCTGCGCCCGGTCACCCTGCAACGTCAGCAGGTCGGCCCGATGTTCCAGGCGCTGAACCTGCAATGGGAGGCCGATCACAGGTTGGATCTCCAGCGAAAGGCTCTCCAAGAGCAGGCGGGAGGACTCCAGGTTCCAGCTGGAACCATCGAAACCGCGCTTCAACGGCAGGCTGCCCGGGGTGCTCCAGCCGACGCCCTCGGCCAAGCACCAGCAAGTCCGATGCAGTGGGTTCAGGCCGCGATGCTGGAAGTGCAACGTGTTCAAGATCCTACGTCACCTGACCAGACCCGTTGGTTAAGTACGCTAGAACGTGAGCGCCATATCAGCGCACTCCGGTCAGTCGGTCACGGTCTGGCGCAAGGCTTCAAGGCCGACAGAAGTCCAGCGGTACAACGCTACGCCGAGTACGGTGATGGTCTCGCTACGTTGCAACGTCAAGCGCTCACCAGTGGCGTCGTCCGCACGGTGATGCAGCAGACGTCCCCTGCCGAACGCCCGATGCTTCAACGGGCGATAGACGAAGCTTTACAACGTCAGGCAGAAGAAGAGGCGAGAGACGCATCTGCGCTGCACCTCTACACGCTTCAGCGCCAGCTAGCCGACCTCGATCGTCAGGCCGAGCAGCCGATCATGGATCGTATTCAGGCCCGCAGAGGAAGTGGCGCGCCCCTGCCGATGGCTGTCCAGCGTCAACTCGAAGTCGGGTTGAACCATGACCTGACTGGCGTCCGGATACATACTGACGGCGAGGCTGACTTCCTCTCGAAAAAAGTGAACGCCGTAGCCTTTACCACTGCCCAGGACATCTATTTCCAATCAGGGAAGTTCGATCCCAACAGCCGAACAGGTGTCGAACTGTTGGCTCATGAGGCGATGCACACCGTACAGCAGAGCAAGGGGCAAGTCGGGAAAGGCATTGACCCCGACGCGGGGTTGGAAGCGGAGGCCCGGCAGGTGGGGGCTAAGCTGGCGAGTCAGCCCCTGGTCTCAGCCACGCAACCGGCGCGAAGGATGTCTCACCACACTGCACCTGTGGGCAACCGACTCCAGCGCAAGACGGAAACGCCCTCAGCGGCAACACCGATCTCCGGCAAGGCCAGTCCCTGGCGGGCGAAAGGGAAGCTGCGAGGGCGTCCGCCTGTCCGCGACGAGTTCGACGTGCCCAACACCGAGATCGTCGAGGATGAGGGCGAGTACCACGTCTTGCGTGACGCAGCCAGGGGTCTGCTGAAGGGCCAGCGAAGCCGGGCAGCGGCCATGCTCAGTAAAGACGGATCCAGCGTGCAGGACTACCGATTCTGGTTTGCCAAAGTGTACAGTTATGTCACGGAAAATGAGATTCTGTTCGCTGAACAAAAAACCTACGACTATCCAAGCTACGTGATGCAGTGTGTTCTTTACTTCGACAAGCTCTATGCTGACAATCTTCAGGCAATCAAGACTCAGGTAGAGCCTCACTGGAAGGCCGCTTTCGATATGGCCAGGCAAATGCAGACGACCAGCAGCATGGGAATAGAGGCACCGGACATCGTCTACGCACTTGTAGCGTCTATGTTGGCGCACATTCGCTTCGACCTGCCCCGCGCCGAGGCTTGGGTGGCCCAGTCGTATACCAGACGATATGGTGCCAAGATTTCGGATTTCAAAGCGGATTTCTTCCGAATGAGCGGCGTCTTTGACAATGCCTCGCGGTCCATGTTCAAAGACATGCGTAGCCTTCTGGGAAAAGCGCCTGTCAGTAGCTCACTGGTCAATGTCATGATTGATCACAACCTGACAGGAACGGCCATGCGTCACATGATCGGAGCAGACATGTCGCAGGAACGGCTCGATACATGGAAGCGGGCAGAAGCGTTGAGCGCTCAGGGTCTAATCCCCAAGAATCCGTACATGCTCAAGCAGGGACAGCTTTCCGGGAATGTCACGACACCCGGGGCTTCCAATACGGCGGTCTTGAAACGCCTGAACCCGGCGACACTCCGGCCCGATGCGGAGAGCATCAATCCGCCGACGAACAAGCGATACATTCAAGGCATCAAAGGTGTCTTCTCGTCCACCGTAGAAACATTATCGGAAGAGGTTATTGTCGTCGAGTTGATGAAGTATCAGAATCCCATTCAGTCGGCCAAAACATCGACGGACGAGCGGGCGACTCTGCTGTTGAAATTGATCAAAACTCCTGGGGGAAACGCATTTTTCAGCCAGGAAAGCCGAGGTGATCAACTCGTTCTTACTGTGCTACGGGTATCGGCTCAGCGCGGTGATCTCAGTCTGCTCATGAACATGGTGGATTCGGCCACGCTCCTGCCGATCTTGAGCCCTGGTTCAGCGCAGGAAGCAGGCCGCTTCCTGGTGAGCAGTAGATATTACTCTGCTTTGGAGCCGGTGAACGCCACCAACCAGATTCGGAAGTGGATTGAGGCGGGTGATACAGCCAGCAACATTCGACAGGCCGCACTCCTCTTCCAGGCATTACCGACCGCCAAACAGCAAGTCGTTCGCCAGATGTTGAAGCAGGCTCATATCGATCCAACAAGGTTCTCACGATGAGACGTTCTGTGCTGTTCACGTCGGCCGCCCTCGGACTGACCATGGCGATTGCTGGCGGGTATGCTGTGGTGATGTCAGGCACCTCCACTTCACCTGAAACCGTTCTGGGTCAATTCGTGCGCGCGACCATTCGTAACGACTTTGACACCATGGCGCGTGCCCTGGGATCTCAGCAGTCTGGGACGGCTCTGATCGCTCAGCAGTATGGCCAAGCGCTGGGCGAAGCACTGAACACGGTGGGGAAAACACAGGGCCTGGACGAGCGAGAATTCAAGTGGATGGTCAGTCGGGTCAGCATCCAAGGCAACCGGGCTACCGCAGACCTGGAACTTGCCCGCCCCGACGTGAGCGGCCAAGCAGCATACGATCTCAAGCTTGAAGGTCCGGTTTACAACGCTGAGGGCACGTTGGTGGATTTCAAGGAGCTACCAACGCCAACACCGGTACAACTAAAACAGCAACAAACGGCGCGCGCTGCCATCCCCCCTTTGAAGTTTCGCCTGTCGGTGGCATTTTTCAAGCGCGGACAGGACTGGTTCGTTGATCCGGAAAGCAGCAACACGGCTGTATTGACCCAGATCATTCGCCAGGGTGACCTGCTGACCACCAATCTCAAGTACCTCGTCAAACCCTGAATTCGCTACTAGCCCACTGGAATGCCCTGAGACGCCAGCCTCAAGGCCTTCAGACACCCTGTTCTCCGATCTGAGCCGCTGGTCAGAAACACGTTATGTCTGTTGTGGCCCGGACGTCAAGTTTGCTCCTCCTAAATAGTTTTACGCGATTGTCCCTCACTTCCATCTGATTCTATAGATGCCCTCCAGAGCAACTATTTCTCCATATTCTTTCCAAGCATTACTGTAGAATCCTAGAAGTTTTCACTTTAATTATGGTACTTCCCTCATGCTTGTTTGAGGGCAGTTTCCTACTGCTTCCTTAAGTCTTCACCGTCTTCGATTGCTCAGCGAACGGCGACCTTGATACCGATCACTTCCATCGGCGTGGCGGCGTCCTACGTTATACCGTTGCCTAATTCCCCATCGCTGTTCAGACCGAGCGCGAACAGCGTTCCATCCTGCCGCAGGAACAGAGCGTGCGATCCGGTGATGCTCACGTCGACGATGTTCGCTAGACCAGGAACCGGTACTGGGACGGTGGGTACCCTGCTGTCGTCGAGTTCAAAGCTGCGGACGGTGCCGTCCTGCATTATTGTGAAGCCGCATCCTGCGTGGTCACCCTGTCCGGCGCTCGCGATCACCCGGATGCTATTGAAGCCCGCCAGATCCCGGAATGTCGGCTGCCGGTAGTGCGTGTTGTCGATAAGGACCGCGCTGCCGTCTTGCCTCAGGGCGATGGAGAGGTCTTCATCAATGGAGGTGACGTCTGTGACATGCGTCAGGCCGTCTACAGTCACGGGACCGTCCTCTAGGTCGCTGCTAGCGCAGAAGGCGGAGACCGCAACAGTGCCGTCCTGTGACAGCACCGCCAAGGAGCCACTGCCG
>Ga0160429_1000936_pt1 | contig 18091 bp, 12 predicted proteins | sample SolpanmetagenomR_FD_108199 | JGI IMG/M metagenome (GOLD analysis project Ga0160429, IMG submission 108199) | Solar panel surface microbial communities from Lawrence Berkeley National Laboratory, California, USA - R | ecosystem: Engineered > Built environment > Solar panel > Unclassified ...
AGGACAGTGGATTGACGGCGTACATAGAGCGTTTCAATTGCACGCTTAGACAACGAGTTGCTAGACTTGGCAGAAAAGTATTAAGCTTCTCTAAATCGCAACTAAATCACATTGGTGCGATTAGGTATTTTATTTGTGATTACAATAAGAAGATGAAAGCATTACATTTATAGCACTACCCAAACACCCGCTTCCACATGGTTATACTGCGGAAAATACCCTGCGCCATTACAGCGGCTACACGTTTTGACTGGAAGCTCTATCCGACTCCCATTATCTATTCTGTACACTGGAATCACCTCTTTCCTATGTGTTTCCAAGTGACAATCGTTACACAACGTAATCTAAAGCCTCGCCTGAATATTCCCAGGGATGTTTTGACTTGACGTAGTATAAATGATGTACGTGAAGAACTACTGGCGCATAAAGCTGATGAATTTCGTCATCCAGTGCGTCGCCGCTGTATTTAATTCTACCTATTTCAATCAGGTCATTTGGGTCACGCGGCACATGTAACAGATAATGCATTTTGCCCTCGTGCCATATATTGACTGTTGGCGAACAACCGCATTTAGTACATTTCTCCTTGTCACGTTCTACTATTACGTCCCTTTTGATTTTCCATTCCTGTGTTTCGAGAAGGGTCTGGTAAGGAATATACTGGCTGGCATGTTGTGCTCTGAGTTGCGCGAAAGTGGATATAGCTTGCTTCATAGTGGTTTGCTTTTGATGCTTGCGAAGCAAAGAAACAAAAAACCCCGACTAGCTCACGCTAGCCGGGATTTTCTACTGCAATCCTACGTCAATCGTTATTCCTGAACGGTCACTTCGCGTTTGGCACGCGAGGGGCGTTTGGCGGGAGTAGCAACCTGCTCGGCGGCTTGGTTAGCCAGCTTAGTAGCCTGCTCATCTTTCGATGACACCTCGATGCCTTGGTACTCGCGCAAGCCAGTACCAGCTGGGATGAGGTGACCGACAATCACGTTCTCCTTCAAGCCCAGCAATTCATCAGCTTTGCCACGGATAGCAGCCTCGCTTAGCACCTTAGTCGTTTCCTGGAAGGAAGCGGCCGAGATGAACGAAGCAGTGCCCAGGGAAGCCTGCGTAATGCCTTGCAGCGTGGGCCGCGATACGGCTGGCTGCGCATCACGGACTTCGGCTAGCTTAAGGTCGCGGCGGCGTAGCGACGAGTTTTCGTCACGCAGTTTACGGGAAGAGATGATCTGACCCGGACGGAATTCCGAAGAATCACCGGCTTCGGTCACGACCTTCATATCGATCACGATATCATTTTCTTCCATCAGCGAGCCTTTGTCCACTAGCTGGTTTTCCAAGAAGCTGGTGTCACCGGCATCCATTACCAGCACTTTCTGCATCATCTGGCGGACGATAACTTCAATGTGCTTGTCATTGATTTTAACACCCTGCAAGCGATATACTTCCTGAATTTCGTTCACGAGGTATTCCTGCACTGCACCCGGACCCTGGATGTTCAGAATATCATTCGGGGTGATAGCACCATCAGAAAGCGGAGCACCAGCCCGTACGAAGTCATTATCCTGCACAAGGATAAACTTCGACAGCGGTACCATGTACTTCCGTTTCACACCGTCTTTCGACTCTACAAAGATTTCGCGGTTACCACGCTTCACTGAACCATAGGTTACAACTCCGTCGATTTCAGACACAACGGCCGGATTCGATGGGTTGCGAGCTTCGAACAACTCCACTACGCGAGGTAGACCGCCCGTAATGTCGCGGGTTTTACCCACGGCACGCGGAATCTTCGCCAAGATGTGGCCAGCTTTCACCTTCGTACCATTTTCAACGTTTAGGTGAGCGCCAACCGGCATGTTGTACGACTTATCCGAGTCAGCATCAGCACCTTTGGCCGGGTGCAAGAGCACCGATGGGTTCTGAGCTTTGTCTTTCGATTCAACGATTACCTTCTCGCGGAAGCCTGTCTGTTCGTCAGTCTCCTCACGGTAAGTAATGCCTTCGGTGAGCGCATCGTACTGAATAGTTCCGTCGAACTCAGCCAAGATAACGGCGTTGTACGGGTCCCAGTTTACCAGTTCCTGGCCTTTTTCTACTTCTTGCCCTTCTTTAACCAGCAAGAAAGAACCGTAAGGAACGTGATTAGAAATGAACACTTTACCAGTGCCCTTTTCCACAATCCGAACTTCGCCCGAGCGACCCATTACTACATTGGTTTCATTGCCTTCGGCATTGACACCAGCTACCGTGCGGATATCTTCAAACTCGACAACACCAGCAAACTTGGCGCGGATGTTAGCTTCTACAGCAATGTTTGAAGCCGTGCCACCCACGTGGAAAGTACGAAGCGTCAGCTGCGTGCCGGGCTCACCAATCGACTGGGCAGCGATGACGCCTACGGCTTCACCCTTCTGCACCATGCGGCCGGTAGCCAAGTTGCGACCGTAGCACTTCCCGCAGATCCCACGCTTGCTCTCGCAAGTCAGCACCGAGCGAATCTCTACCGACTCAATGCTAGTTGCATCAATGCGGCGAGTCGTTTCTTCCGTAATCTGCTGACCAGCTACGAGAATAATCTCGTCGGTTAACGGGTCTATGATGTCGTGTACGGCCGTACGGCCAAGGATACGCTCAGCTAGTGGCTCTACGATGTCTTCATTGTCCTTCAAAGCGAAGGTTTCAATGCCACGCAGGGTGCCGCAATCCGGCTCATTCACGATGACATCTTGCGATACATCTACCAGACGACGGGTTAGATAACCAGCGTCAGCAGTTTTCATAGCCGTGTCAGCCAGACCTTTACGAGCACCGTGAGTTGAGATGAAGTACTCGATTACATCGAGGCCTTCTTTGAAGTTCGACAGAATCGGATTTTCAATGATCTCACCTACCGAGCCTTGCAGCGATTTCTGGGGCTTGGCCATCAGACCACGCATACCGCCGAGCTGACGAATCTGTTCGCGCGAACCACGAGCACCCGAGTGCATCATCATGTAGATCGAGTTGAAGCCTTGGTTCTCCTTCTCTAGGCGACCCATTAGCGTCTCGGTAATCTGCGAGTTGATGCGAGTCCAGATATCAATTACCTGGTTGTAGCGCTCATTGTTGGTAATCAGGCCCATCTGATAGTTCTGCATTACGGCAGCCACATCAGCCTGAGCTTGCTTTATAAGGATGTCTTTCTCCTTCGGAATCTGAATATCACCAAGGCCCATGCTCAAGCCGCCTTTGTAGGCTGACTGGAAACCAAGCGTTTTGATATCATCCAAAAACTGCGCAGTGCGAGCCATACCCGTGCGCTTGAACACCATCGAAATGATTTGCTGAAGCTTTTTCTTAGTCAGCAACTCATCTACAAAACCTACTTCAGTCGGCACGAGCTGATTGAAAAGGACACGACCGGCCACGGTTTCAATGGTCTTTTGAACAAGGTCATCGTTCTCATCGCGAACCATCGTACGCACCTTGATATAAGCGTGCTTCGACAGTTGCTTTTCGTTGATAGCAATAACTACCTCTTCATCGGAGTAGAAAACACGGCCTTCGCCCTGGATTTTCTCGTCCTCAGTCGAACGCTTACCCTTAGTCACGTAGTACAAACCCAGAACCATGTCCTGCGACGGCACCGCGATGGGCGCGCCGTTGGCGGGGTTCAGGATATTGTGCGACGCCAGCATGAGCATCGAAGCTTCCAGGATAGCAGCCGGGCCCAGGGGCACGTGCACAGCCATTTGGTCACCGTCAAAGTCAGCGTTAAATGCCGTACAAACGAGCGGGTGCAGTTGAATAGCCTTGCCCTCGATGAGGCGAGGCTGGAAGGCCTGAATACCCAGGCGGTGCAGCGTAGGAGCCCGGTTGAGTAGCACTGGGTGGCCTTTCAGCACATTTTCCAGGATATCCCAAACGACAGCGTCTTTCCGGTCTACAATCTTCTTGGCCGACTTCACCGTCTTCACAATACCGCGCTCGATGAGCTTGCGGATAATGAACGGCTTGAACAACTCAGCAGCCATATTCTTAGGCAGGCCGCACTCGTGTAGCTTCAGTTCAGGACCCACGACGATAACTGAACGACCCGAGTAGTCAACACGCTTACCGAGCAGGTTCTGACGGAAACGGCCCTGCTTGCCTTTCAGCATATCGGACAGCGACTTCAGGGCCCGGTTACCTTCAGCACGCACGGCATTTACCTTACGCGAGTTGTCGAAGAGCGAATCCACAGCTTCCTGTAGCATACGCTTCTCGTTACGCAGAATCACCTCCGGAGCCTTAATCTCGATCAGGCGCTTCAGGCGATTATTGCGAATGATAACGCGACGATACAAGTCGTTAAGGTCAGAGGTAGCAAAACGGCCACCATCCAGTGGCACTAGCGGGCGCAGCTCCGGCGGAATAACAGGCACCATGCGGATAACCATCCACTCGGGCTTGTTTTCTACACGGGTAGCTGCGTCACGGAAAGCTTCTACTACGCGCAAGCGTTTCAAGGCTTCAGCCTTACGCTGCTGCGAAGTTTCGTGCGCCGCCGAGTCGCGAAGCGAGTAGCTCAACTCATCGAGGTTGATGCGCTCAAGCAGCATTTGCAGCGCGTCGGCGCCCATCTTCGCGATGAATTTCTGAGGATCTTCGTTTGGCAGTAGCTGATTTTCGCGGGGCAGTTTGTCGATAATGTCCAGGTACTCATCTTCAGTTAGGAAGTCGAGTTGCTGTACACCTTCTTCGGCTTGCACACCGGGCTGCACCACTACGTAGCGCTCGTAATAGATAATCTGGTCAAGCTTTTTGGTGGGCAAGCCCAACAGGTAGCCAATCTTATTGGGCAAGCTCTTAAAATACCAGATATGGGCAACGGGCACTACTAGCTCGATGTGGCCCATACGCTCACGGCGGACCTTCTTCTCGGTCACCTCTACCCCACAACGGTCGCAGATAATGCCTTTATAACGGATACGCTTGTATTTGCCGCAGTGGCATTCCCAGTCTTTTACCGGGCCGAAAATTCGCTCGCAGAATAGGCCGCCCATTTCGGGCTTGTATGTGCGGTAGTTGATCGTTTCGGGCTTCACCACTTCACCGGTGCTACGCTCCAAAATTGCTTCGGGCGAGGCCAATGAGATGGTAACCTTAGAGAAGTCTTGGACTAACTTCTTATTTTTTGCGAAAGCCATTAGGATTATGTTAAGCTTTTAGCTGTTTGGCTTTTAACTGCCAGAGCGCTCTCTAACAGTTCGACACTACGAAAAGTGCTCTACGGGTCAGACAGGCATGCCGCGTAGTAGATTCTCGTCAGGTCTTCAATACTTATCTATACATCACAGACGACTGGTTCCTTCACTGCCCTGACCTGTCTCGGGAACAGCTGTTTCGTACCAAACGCCATTTTAACTAAACTATATAACAGGGATTTAGTAAGAGCTAGCTGCTGTTGCGGCTAGCTCTTACTAAATCCTACAACCTAATCCAGCGTAATTTCCAATGCCAGACCGCGCAATTCATGAATCAATACGTTGAATGACTCGGGGATATTTGGCTTGGGCAATACGTCACCTTTCACAATGGCTTCGTAAGCTTTGGCGCGGCCAACCACGTCATCCGACTTCACCGTCAAAATTTCTTGGAGTACGTTCGAAGCACCGAAGGCCTCTAGCGCCCACACTTCCATTTCGCCAAAGCGCTGGCCACCGAACTGCGCCTTACCACCCAGCGGCTGCTGCGTAATGAGCGAGTATGGTCCGATAGAACGAGCGTGCATCTTGTCGTCAACCAAGTGACCAAGCTTAAGCATATAAATCACACCCACGGTTACTGGCTGGTCGAAGCGATCGCCGCTTAGGCCATCGTGCAGGTAAGCACGGCCCCAATCTGGCAAGCCAGCTTCAGTTAGCTCACGAGCTACTTCATCTTCAGTAGCGCCGTCGAAAATTGGGGTAGCATACGTACGACCCATTTTCAAACCAGCCCAGCCTAGTACAGTCTCGTAGATCTGACCGATGTTCATACGGCTAGGTACACCGAGCGGGTTGAGCACGATATCCATTGGTGTGCCGTCGGGCAAGAAAGGCATATCCTCATCGCGTACGATACGAGCTACTACGCCTTTGTTACCGTGGCGACCAGCCATTTTATCACCTACTTTCAGCTTACGCTTCTTAGCGATGTAAACCTTGGCTAGCTGCACAATACCAGCTGGGAGCTCGTCACCAACTTCCAGGGTGAAACGCTCGCGCTTAAAGCGAGCAGTGATAGTATTACGACGCTTAGCGTAATTCTTTACTAGACGCAGTAATAACTCGTTCACCCGGCTATCGGCCGTCCAACCTTCAAGTTGCAAATCCTTGAAGAGATTTACCTCTTCTGGTACTGCATAATTGCTTTCATCGCGATACGCATTCTTATCAGGGAACAACGCTTCGCTAATGTTCTTGCGGTTGAATTTTACGCCCTTCGCCAGCACTTCGTCACCAAAACGATGCTTGATACCCTGGCTGGTTTTGCCTTCTAGCAAGCCCACCAGCTTATCAATCATTATGGCCTTCACGCCTCGCAACTCACGAGCGTAACCTTCCTTGAGATCTTCTACTTCTTTCTTCGACTTAGCCCGAAGGTTTTTATCCTTCTTGGGCCGCGAGAAGAGTTTGGTACCGATAACTACACCATTCAGTGAGGGCGGTGCCTTAAGCGAGGCGTCCTTCACATCGCCAGCCTTGTCGCCAAAGATGGCACGAAGTAGCTTTTCTTCCGGCGTCGGGTCGGTTTCACCCTTCGGCGTGATCTTGCCAATAAGGATGTCACCCTCCTTCACTTCGGCACCGAGTCGGATGATACCGTTATCGTCGAGGTTACGTACGGCTTCTTCACTTACGTTCGGAATTTCCGAAGTTAGTTCTTCTTCGCCACGCTTGGTCTCGCGAACTTCTAACTCGAACTCCTCAATGTGAATCGAAGTGAAAATGTCGTCACGAACTACCCGCTCCGAGATGACAATGGCGTCCTCGAAGTTGTATCCCTGCCAAGGCATAAAGGCTACCTGCATATTGCGGCCCAGTGCCAATTCGCCACGGTTGGTACCGTAGCCTTCGCAAAGCACTTGGCCCTTGGTTACGCGCTCACCATTCTTCACTAGCGGCGTGAGGTTTAGGCAAGTATCTTGGTTGGTACGACGGAACTTAATGAGGCTATACGACTTACGCTCAGCGTCGAAGCTCACTGCTACATCATCTTCCGATAAATCGTACTTAATGATGATGCGGTTGGCATCCACCGAATCAACTACGCCTTCACCCTCTGCGATAATGAGTGAGCGAGAGTCGATAGCCGTGCGGCCTTCCAAACCCGTACCCACAATCGGTGCTTCAGGGCGGAGTAGCGGTACTGCCTGGCGTTGCATGTTCGAACCCATCAGGGCACGGTTGGCATCATCGTGCTCCAAGAAAGGAATCAACGAGGCAGCAACCGACACAATTTGGTTCGGGGCCACATCCATATAGGAATACTCCTCAGGAGCGACTACCGGGAAGTCACCTTCAAAACGGCCTTTCACCAACGACTGAGTTAGCTTGCCGTCTTGGTCGAGCAACGAGTTAGCCTGCGCAATGTGGTGCGTATCCTCTTCCTCAGCGGTTAGGAACTTCACATTTTCCGTCATGTCTACCGTGCCGGCGTTCACATTACGATAAGGCGTTTCAATGAAACCCATCGAATTGACCCGGGCGTGCACGCAGAGCGACGAAATCAGACCAATGTTAGGGCCTTCCGGCGTTTCAATAGTGCACAGACGACCGTAGTGCGTGTAGTGTACGTCACGCACTTCGAAGCCAGCGCGCTCCCGCGATAGACCGCCTGGCCCGAGTGCCGATACGCGACGCTTGTGCGTCACTTCAGCTAGCGGGTTAGTTTGGTCCATGAACTGCGACAGCTGATTGGTACCGAAGAACGAATTGATTACGCTTGACAGCGTACGAGCATTAATCAGGTCAACCGGCTTGAAGTCCTCATTGTCGCGCACGTTCATGCGCTCCTTAATGGTACGCGCCATACGGGCCAAGCCTACCCCAAACTGGGCGTAAAGCTGCTCTCCTACCGTGCGAACGCGGCGGTTGCTCAAGTGGTCAATGTCATCGACAATTGCCTTGGAATTAATCAAGCCGATTAGATACTTCACAATCAGCACAATGTCCTGATTGGTTAGTACCCGCGACTCCTGCTCCATGCCAATCTGAAGCTTTTTGTTGATCCGATAGCGGCCTACTTCCCCAAGGTCATAGCGCTTATCCGAGAAAAATAGCTTCTGAATAATATCGCGAGCTGTCTCTTCGTCAGGAGCCTCTGTGTTACGGAGCTGACGGTAAATCTGCTCAACGGCTTCTTTTTCTGAGTTAGAATTGTCCTTCTGCAAAGTGTTGTAAATAATTGCAAAATCAGCAATATTCACATTCTCTTTATGCAAAATAACCGATTTAGCTCCCGCGTCAACAATCGTGTCGATGTCAGCTTCCTCAATCGTTGAGTCACGCTCCAGCAACACTTCGTTACGGTCGATAGAAACTACTTCACCAGTATCTTCATCTACGAAGTCTTCGGTCCAAGTACGAAGCACACGAGCAGCTAGCTTGCGGCCGACCGCCTTTTTGAGATTCTTCTTATCAGCCTTCACCTCTTCGCTCAACCCGAACAGGTCCAGAATATCCTTATCAGTTCCGTAGCCGATAGCACGAAGTAGCGTAGTTACTGGAAATTTCTTCTTCCGGTCGATGTAAGCATACATCACGTTATTAACGTCCGTAGCGAATTCAATCCAGGAACCTTTGAATGGAATAATACGGGCCGAGTAAAGTTTCGTACCGTTGGTATGCTTGCTCTGGGCGAAGAAAACGCCCGGCGAACGGTGCAACTGCGATACAATAACGCGCTCAGCACCATTAATAACGAACGAGCCTTTTTCCGTCATGTACGGAATATTGCCCAAGAAAACCTCCTGCTCTATAGTCTGAAAGTCCTCGTTATCTTTATCATTACAAATGAGTTGCAACTTCGCTTTCAGCGGCACAGCATAGGTAAGGCCACGATCGATGCACTCATCCACCGTATACTTTGGTGGGTCAACGTGATAATCGATAAAATTCAACACGAAATTTTCGCGCGAGTCCGAGATCGGGAAGTTCTCGGCAAATACCTTGAACAAACCTTCGTTCGTACGACTCGCAGCAGCGGTTTCGAGCTGAAAGAATTCTTGGAACGACTGCACTTGCACGTCCAAGAAGTCCGGATATTCAATAACTTTCTTAATCTTGGCGAAGTTGATTCGCTCACTGGCGCCGGTCAAATGTTTGACCTCGGCTGCCTCTAGTGCTTTCGGTGTAGCCAATTGGAGAAGAAATTTAAATGTACACGTAAGCTATTTATCATGACTAACTAGTTGTAAATGTGTAGCGTAGCAAAGGACCTTATCGCGCTGGGTGTCGGTGGAGTTACAAACTCAATCGTTGCCTAACGGGATAAGGTCCTTTGTTTAATATTACGCCACTTACCATTCAACAAGACTGGCTAGCGTGAGACAACCAAAGCTAGCAGCTTTAGGTTGCAAATTTTAATCGATTCCCCCAAACAGGAAAAGACCTAGCACGATGCCAGGCCTAATCCGGTTCGGGAAAATTCCCGAAAAGGGGACTACTTAACTTCTACCTCAGCACCAGCTTCTTCAAGCTGCTTCTTCAGACCCTCAGCTTCATCCTTGGTAACGCCTTCTTTCAGGGGCTTAGGAGCACCATCAACTAGTTCCTTAGCTTCTTTTAAGCCCAGGCCAGTCAGGTCTTTTACCAGCTTAACTACTGCCAGCTTCTGGCCACCAGCAGCTTTCAGGATTACATCGAACGAAGTCTTTTCTTCGGGAGCTTCAGCAACAGCCCCACCGCCAGCGGCGGGACCAGCTACAACAGCAGCAGCAGCCGGCTCAATGCCATACTCGTCTTTCAGGATACCAGCGAGTTCGTTTACTTCTTTAACGGTGAGGCTAACGAGCTGCTCAGCGAAGGCTTTCAAATCTGCCATTTCTGTAGATTGTTAAAAAGGTTGTAAAAATTGAAATTGAAAGTTGAAAAGGATGAGCAGCGGTTAGCCAGCAGCTTCTTCTTTTTCGGAAAGCGTTTTGAGGATACCAGCCAGCTTGCTGCCGCCGCTCGCGAGAGCAGAGATAACGTTTTTAGCAGGCGATTGCAACAGGCCGATGAGTTCACCAAGGAGTTCCTGTTTGCCCTTAATGGTAGTGAGGTCTTCAAGTTGGTTAGCACCAATGAAGATACTAGCATCAATGAAGGCACCCTTTAAGGCAGGCTTAGGATTTACGCCGCGTGGGTAAGCCTGCGCTTTGTAGAAATCCTTTAGCAGCTTAGCAGGAGCATTGCCGCTTTCTTTCGAGAACAACACACCCGATTGGCCTTTCAGCGCTGCGTCCATTTCCGTAGTATCGCCACCTAGAGTATCAAGTGCCTTACGGATGAACGAATTTTTATACACTTTAAACTCCATGCCCCGGTTAAAGCAGAGGCGACGGAATTCATTGATTTTCGCTACCGACATGCCTGAAGCATCGGCAATATAGAATGCGTTGTGCGACTGAAACTTCTCGCTCAACTCATCCACGAGGGCTTGTTTTTCTTCCCGATTCATGGCTGGTTGGTTAAATTATTGTGCGGAAGAAATCGTGCTATCAACCGGCACTGCCGGCGACATGGTGCTGCTAAGCGTGATGCTACGGATGTAAGTGCCTTTTGACGAAGACGGCTTTAGACGGCCTAGCGTCTGAATTACCTCTAGCGCGTTCTCAGCCAGCTTGCTAGGATCAAACGAAACTTTACCTACTGAGCAGTGAATAATACCAGTTTTATCAACCTTGAAGTCAATTTTACCAGCTTTCACTTCCTGTACAGCTTTCGCTACGTCGGTCGTTACCGTACCAGACTTAGGGTTGGGCATTAGACCGCGCGGACCTAATACTCGACCAAGGCGACCAACTTTAGCCATCACCGAAGGCATCGTAATAATCACATCAATATCAGTCCAACCCTTCTCGATTTTCGAGATGTAGTCGTCTAACCCTACGTAATCAGCGCCAGCGGCAGTAGCTTCGGCCTCCTTATCAGGAGTTACCAAAGCCAGCACGCGAACGGTTTTACCAGTGCCATGGGGAAGCGTAGCTACACCACGCACCATTTGATCGGCTTTACGGGGGTCTACCCCAAGGCGAACATCGATATCAACCGAAGCGTCGAACTTGGTATAAGTGATATCTTTTACCACTTGCGCGGCTTCGAGCAGGCTGCGCACCTGCGTCAGATCGTGTTTGGCAAGGGCTTCCTTGCGCTTTTTGCTGATTGCTGCCATTGTGTATGTCCTCCGGTTAGTTATTCAGCAAAAGGCGAGTCGCCTTTTACGGTGATACCCATGCTGCGAGCCGTACCGGCTACTTGCTTCATTGCCGATTCCACTTTGAAAGCGTTCAAGTCGGGCATTTTAGTTTCGGCAATCGTACGAACCTGGTCCCAAGTTACCGAACCAACTTTGTTGCGGTTTGGCTCTTTCGAACCGCTCTGCAACTTAGCGGCATCCATTAGGAGAACCGGTACTGGGGGGGTCTTCACCACAAAGTCAAACGACTTGTCAGTGTACATCGTAATCAGGACGGGGCAGATTTGGCCGGCTTTATCTTGGGTGCGAGCGTTAAATTGCTTGCAAAACTCCATGATATTCAAGCCTTTACTACCAAGCGCAGGTCCGACCGGCGGCGCGGGATTCGCGGCACCTCCCTTTATCTGAAGCTTCAGATAACCTCTAATTTCTTTGGCCATTTGGTTTGTAAAGCTGTGGCTATAGTGACGTAACTCACCCTAACCTCAGTTCAAGTAATACTCCTAGTGGAAGCCTCGCCTGACCGGAGTGGATGCCAAGCGACGTATATTTTTAGTTACTCTTTTTCTACTTGCGTATAGCTAAGCTCTACTGGCTGGGCGCGCCCAAAAATCTTAACTATAACATTAAGCTTTTTGCGCTCCTCAAACACCTCATTGACATTGCCACTGAAACCATTAAATGGACCATCTATGACTTTTACCAGTTCACCGACTGTAAAGGGAGTTTCGAGTTCGGCTGTTTTCTCTTCAGCCTCATCTACTACTCCCAAGAGCCGATTCACTTCGTTCAATGAAAGAGGGACTGGCTTAGCATTAGCAGTTTTGGTTTCCTTATCACCTAAGAAACCAATCACACCTGGTGTCGATGTGATGATATTCTGAACCTCACCGTGCGTCAAATCAGAGTGAATAATGATGTAACCCGGATACAGATTACGCTCACGAACACGCTTTTTACCATTGCGCATCTCAAAAACCTTTTCCACAGGAATTAACACTTGTGGCAATAGTTCCTGTAGATTATGACGACCAATCTCGGTCTCCATATAGGTTTTCGCCTTCTTTTCTTGGCCGCTTACTGAGCGCACCACGTACCATTTCAACTCACCCATTTTCCTTTGAACCTAGCGGGCGAAAGATTGGTAAAACGCGTTGAGAGCAGAGTTAAAGCTCACATCCATTAAGCCCACAACGGCTGCAAATACAAGAGAGCCCAATAGCACTAATCCAGCGCTCTTTTGCAGCTCGGTAGTCGAGGGCCACGTTACGTTGTAACGCATTTCCTCGATGGTATCGCGGAAATAGTTGTTCAGCTTAGCCATGTCGCAATCAAGCCGTTGAGGGTGTAAAAAAGAGCCGTCATTGGCGGCCTTAGGTGGCACGAGTGGAGAGATTCGAACTCCCATCAAAGGTTTTGGAGACCTCTATTCTACCCTTGAACTACACTCGTAGGAAATAAACCCGCTAGCACTATTTGCCAATGGGAGTGCAAAGGTACAAAGTATTTCGGACAAAACAAATCCGCCCCCGAAAAAACGGGGGCGGATTATCTTAATACTTAACTTTAAATCTAAAAACTAGTCAAGAATTTCAGTAACCTGACCAGCACCTACTGTACGGCCACCCTCACGGATAGCGAAACGTAAGCCTTTCTCCATCGCAACCTTGCTGATAAGCTCAACAGTAATGGTGATGTTATCGCCTGGCATTACCATTTCAACGCCTTCTGGCAGCGAGATGATACCAGTAACGTCAGTGGTACGCAGGTAGAACTGAGGGCGGTAGTTATTGAAGAAAGGAGTATGACGACCACCTTCTTCTTTCGAAAGCACATACACCTCAGCCTTGAACTTTTGGTGAGGCTTCACAGAGCCGGGCTTGCAGATAACCATACCACGACGGATGGCTTCTTTTTCAATACCACGGAGCAGAAGACCTACGTTATCACCAGCTTCACCACGATCCAAGATTTTGCGGAACATTTCCACACCCGTAACCGTCGACTTCAAGCCTTCAGCAGCACCCATGCCCAGGATGTCAACTTGCTCACCCGAGTTGATGATACCGCGCTCGATACGACCGGTAGCAACCGTACCACGACCAGTGATCGAGAACACGTCTTCTACTGGCATCAGGAAGGGCAGATCGGTCAAGCGAGCAGGAATTGGAATGAACGAGTCAACCGCCTCCATCAACTCGTTGATTTTGGGAACCCAGTTAGCATCGCCGTTCAAGCCACCCAGAGCTGAGCCTTGGATAACCGGAATGTTGTCGCCGTCGAAGTTGTAGAACGAAAGGAGTTCGCGGATTTCCATTTCCACAAGCTCAAGCAGCTCGGGGTCATCCACCATATCCACTTTGTTCATGAACACCACCAACTGAGGAACACCTACCTGACGAGCGAGCAGAATGTGCTCACGAGTCTGGGGCATTGGGCCATCGGTAGCAGCTACCACGAGGATAGCGCCGTCCATCTGAGCGGCACCGGTTACCATGTTCTTCACATAGTCAGCGTGACCAGGGCAGTCAACGTGAGCATAGTGACGGTTAGTAGTAGAGTACTCTACGTGAGCGGTATTGATAGTGATACCACGCTCTTTTTCCTCGGGCGCGTTATCAATCGAGGAGAAGTCACGCTTTTCGGCCAGACCTTGGTTAGCCAAAACCGTGGTAATAGCCGCGGTTAGGGTAGTCTTGCCGTGGTCAACGTGGCCGATGGTGCCGATGTTTACGTGCGGCTTCGACCGGTCGAAATTTTCTTTAGCCATTGTAAAGAGGTAGAAAAAGAGGGGAATTAAAACAAAAAGCAACTAGGCCATATGGCAAGAAAGCGAAACCCAGCTAGGGCCAATTCAGGCTTTTGTGCTGTGCATCGCTTCTCTTACTGACCCGGCTCTAACCTGCCCTAAAGCTGACTAGTTCCGTAAACTGCTGAGCCATTTATGGGATTTGAACCCATGACCTCTTCCTTACCAAGGAAGTGCTCTACCACTGAGCTAAAACGGCTTATTCTTCTAATAACTCTCGGCCATAAGCCGTTAGCTATCTGGTATTTGAAGTGAGCGGGAGACGAGGTTCGAACCCGCGACCTGCAGCTTGGAAGGCTGCCGCTCTACCAACTGAGCTACTCCCGCAGATAGTATACTAAGAGAAATTAGTGTGGGGGTAACAGGACTCGAACCTATGAACCCGAAGGAGGTGAGTTACAGTCACCCGCAATTGCCGCTATGCGATACCCCCATTTCATTAATTCCAGTCGTTTACCGGAATTGAGACGCAAAAGTACGGATTTTTCGCAAGAATGCAAGGCTCAAGCAAGAAAAATATCGAGTTAGCATTTCTTCTTTTCCAAAGGAAAGGTTGAGGTATTCCTTCCTTATGAAGCCTACCTAATCGTTTGGCCCTTGGTTTACATCAAGTTATAAAAGGCCTTAAGCCGCTCATCGGTTTCCTTCAGTTTAATGTCAGCTAGCACAGATTTTATTGCGGGCTGACTGGGAGCCAATGCCGTCAAGCCTCGATAAGCGCCAAGACGCACAAAATATTGGGGATGCGTTCTAGCCAGAGTTTCTAACATCTTAACTCCTTTTTCCCGCTCAATCACAGGCATTTGGACCATAAAGGCACCAAAAGCTGGCAAGTAGGAATAAAGGTCCATATCCGTGAGATCGGGCAATCGCCGCATGAACCAAGCATATTGTTCCATGCTACCCCGCTGCACGTAATAATTGGCGATTGCTACGAGCAAAGTAGAATTGGACGTATTGTCGAGCGCTGAAATCTGCGTTTTAGCATTGATTTTGGGGCTTTTGGCTAAAGCATTAATAGCCGCCGCTCCTACAGCGTAGGAGCTATCGCGCAAGGCAGTTTGGTAGGCAGCTGCGTAATTTTCGTTGGGGAAAGTAGCTAAAGTAGTTAGTGCTTGGGCGCGCACAGCGCTGCTAGGATCAACCGTAGCCAAACGCTGCACTTCGGCACGCATAGCGGTGGTATTAGGACCGTGAAAACCGCGTAGGTGATCGAGAGCCGCGCGACGAACCGCATAAAAGTTATCATTGAGTGCATTACGAAGCAAGCCGCTCACAGTAAAATCAGTCGTTTTATTCTGCACCAGATCAAGCACTTCATACCTCTGCAAGTAGTTGCGAGCATGATAGAATTGGAAAATCAATTCCTCTTGCGTCCGTTCTTCTTCAATTTGCCCGAGTAGTTGGGCTTCACTATCAAACTTGACCAGCGTGGGTTTATCGGCCACCTGAAAGGAAAAGGTTTGGTCAGCCTTCGTGATCGTAATACGATGGTCGGTTGATTTCTCTTTCTGCCAAACAGTGACGGTAACCGGCAGCCGATATACAGGCTGAAATAGGGTGTCCTGCGTCTGCCGAACACGCAGCAATACTTGCCCATTAGCGTAGGAATGCGATATTTTCAACTCGGGATGGCCCCGCTGCAAGAACCATTGGTCAAAGAACCATTGTAGGTCTTCGCCAGTAGTTTGCTCAAAAGCCGTGCGCAGCTTACTGATTTCAACGGCTGTGTACTTGTTTTTAATCAAGTAGTAATTGAGCGCCGCAAAAAATGCCTCGTCGCCCACATATTTGCGTAGCATGTGCAAGACTCGACCACCCTTTTGGTAAGAGTGGCGATCGAACATATCCTCCTGGTTTTGGTAGTGATAGCGAATGAGCGGCTCACGCTTGGAGTCTGCCTCTTCCAAATAAAGCGCTAGTTCTTGCTGCTGGACTAAGGCAGCCGCATCGGCCCCATACTTATACTCTGCCCATAAGTATTGCGAGTAATCAGCAAACCCTTCGTTGAGAGTCAGATTGCTCCATGATTCGCACGTGACATAATCACCAAACCAATGGTGAAACAGTTCGTGGGTAATAATCGACTCGGACGTCTCATAGGTATTGTCGAGCAGCTCGCGACTGGTAGCTTGAATGGCTGCCCCGTGCACAGTAGCTGTGGTATTTTCCATGGCCCCACTCACATAGTCACGCACGGCAATCTGCGCGTATTTCTCCCAAGGAAACTCAACCCCCAATTTTTTGGAGTAGAATTCCATCATTTCGGGAGTGTGGCCAAACACCGCTTTTGCCGTACTCTTATACTTGGGCTCCACATAATAATCGATAGGCTTGCCTCGCCATGTATCAGATACCACTGCGAAATCGCCTACTGCTAGCATTGTAAGGTAAGGAGCAGCTGGCAGGCTCTGACGCCAGGTATCAGTGCGCGTACCATCAGCGTTTTTCTTGGAGGTAATCAGTAGTCCGTTAGACAGAGTTTTAAACTGATCCTCCACGGTCATAGTGATCTCCTGGGTCATTCGCTGATTGGGATGATCGATGGTTGGGAACCAACACGAGTTACTTTCCGTCTCGCCCTGCGTCCAGATTTGACGCGGCTTATTTGGCTCTTTTCCTAGAGGATTTATAAAGTAGAGGCCCTTAGCAGCCGTAATAGCTTCACTGCCACCAGCCGGCAGCTCGTTGGGCTTGGCCACGTAGGAAACACGTAGTTGATAAGATTGCTCGCGCGGATAAGGATGGTCGAGTACGACGGCAAGTTGGCGCCTGTCGTATTTATAGGTCAGTGATTTATCACCCCTCGACCCTACTAGCTGCACTCCTTTGATGGTAAATCCTTTTGCGTCGAGTACGGCTACCGCTTGCGGGTAGAAATGAGAGTGAAGCGTCAGCGTTGCAGTGCCTAGCAAGTATTGGTGCACATAATCGAAGCGAACGTTAAGCTTAGTATCGGTAACATCAGTAAGCTGCGTCACGCTTGGCTGATACGGCGTAGCTGGCGGCAACCACGAGGGCACTACTAGCCCAGTTGAGGGAGCAGGAGTAGCGACAGTAACTGGTTTTTTATGTACCGCTTTACTACGCCCGCCGCTAGCTTGGCCAAATGCCGTAACGCCCGCTAGCAAGACGAGAAAGAAACTACTGGGAATCGAGTATTTCATGCAAGAGGCAGACCTAGGGAATAGCGGGCAAGTTCCAAACGAAATTAAGATTCCACTTACCTTTAGCCTCATTTCGGCCAGTAGGGCCGGCTTCGCTATGCTCCATATCAGCACTAGCCCAGTGCACAACTGGGAAGTCGACTTCCATGCCACTACCTCTGTTGAGCTAAACGGCCAGTCTTTTTTGTGGGATATCACGCCGCTAGGTGGTGGACGCTACCATATCCTGTATCAGGGGCGCTCTTATACGGCTGAGCTTGTAAGCGCTGATTATGAAGCCAAGGCTTTCTCCTTGAAAATCAATGGACAACGCCTAGATCTGCATGCGAAAGACCGCTTCGACCAGCTACTTGATCAACTAGGCTTAAGTGATGCCTCGGCTCCTAAAGTCAACGAACTGAAGGCCCCTATGCCGGGTCTAATTGTCGACATTCGGGTGCAGCATGGCCAAGCTGTGCACAAGGGCGATCCGCTACTTGTGCTGGAAGCAATGAAGATGGAAAATATTTTAAAAGCGCCCGCTGATGGTATCGTCGATACCATCAAAGTAGCCCTGCGCACCAACGTAACTAAGGGGCAAGTACTCGTACAATTTTCGGTAGACCAGAAAATGTAATGCTGGAGTTTCAGTTTATAAACTATTTAAAAAATGAAATGTAGTCATTGCGGAAGCGAACAGGGCAAGAAAAATGGCCATACGCATTATGGCAAGCAA
>Ga0160429_1000937_pt1 | contig 18078 bp, 6 predicted proteins | sample SolpanmetagenomR_FD_108199 | JGI IMG/M metagenome (GOLD analysis project Ga0160429, IMG submission 108199) | Solar panel surface microbial communities from Lawrence Berkeley National Laboratory, California, USA - R | ecosystem: Engineered > Built environment > Solar panel > Unclassified ...
ATCTCGGCGGCGTATTCCCGCATCGCCCGGTCCGACGAGAACCACGCCATGCGGGCGGTGTTGCGGATCGCCGTGGCCCACCAGCCGCGCGGGTCGCGCCACGCGGCGTCGATGGCGCGCTGCACCCGCCAGTAATCGTCGAAATCGGCGGTGAGCAGGTACTGGTCGCGGCGGCGCAGGTCGTCGGTGAGCGGCCGGAACCGGCCCGGCTCCTCCGGCGAGAACCGCCCGGCGGCGATCATGTCGAGGGCCGCGGCCAGCCGCGGCGAGGCCTGGATCGCCTTGGCCGCGTAGTCCGGCTCGGCCTGGCGGGCGCGGACGCCGTCCGCCTCCAGGCCGAAGATGAAGATGTTGTCCGCCCCGACATGGTCGCGGATCTCGATGTTGGCCCCGTCGAGGGTGCCCACCGTGAGCGCGCCGTTGAGGGCGAACTTCATGTTGCCGGTGCCCGACGCCTCCATGCCGGCCGTGGAGATCTGCTCGGACAGGTCGGCGGCCGGGATGATCGCTTCGGCGAGGCTCACCGAGTAGTTCGGCAGGAACACCACCTTCAGCCGGTCCGCGACCTCGGGATCGTCGTTCACCGCCTTGGCGACGTCGCAGGCGAGCTTGATGATCAGCTTGGCCTGCACGTAGCTCGGCGCCGCCTTGCCGGCGAAGATCTTGACCCGGGGCGTCCAGTCCCGGTGCGGCTCGGCCTTGATCGCCTGGTAGAGCGCCACGGTCTCGATGATGTTGAGGAGCTGGCGCTTGTACTCGTGGATGCGCTTGACCTGGACGTCGAACAGCGCGGCCGGATCGACGTCGATGCCGGTGCGCTCGGCGATGAGCGCCGCCAGCGCCTCCTTGCGCTCCCGGCGCACGGCCGCGTAGCGCGCCACGAAGGCCGGATCCTCGGCATGGGCCTCCAGGCCGCGGAGCAACTCGGGGTTGTCGAGCACCCCCGTCCCCACGGTCTCCACGGCGAGCCGGGTGAGGCCCGGATTGGCGTTGTGGAACCAGCGGCGGAAGGTGATGCCGTTGGTCTTGTTGACGATCTTGTCGGGATCCAGCGCGTGCAGGTCGGAGAAGACCGTCGAGCGCATCAGGTCGGTGTGCAGCGCCGAGACGCCGTTGACCCGGCGGGCGCCGTGGAAGGCGAGGTGCCCCATGCGCACCCGCCGCCCGTGCGACTCCTCGATCAGCGAGATCGACGCGAGGTAGGCCGCGGCATCCGCCGGCCCCTGCCGGCCGTGCTTGGCCTGCTCCTCCAGATGCATCCAGTTGATCAGGTAGATGATCTGCATGTGGCGCGGCAGCAGCCGCTCCATCAGCTCCACCGGCCAGGTCTCCAGCGCCTCGGGCAGGAGGGTGTGGTTGGTGTAGTGCAGCGTGTGGGTGGTGACGTGCCAGGCATCCTCCCAGGACAGGCCGTACACGTCCAGCAGGAGGCGCATCAGCTCCGGCACCGCGATCGCCGGGTGCGTGTCGTTGAGCTGGATCGCCGCGTGGTCCGGCAGGGACCGCACGTCGCCGCGCTCGGCCACGTGGCGGGCCACGAGATCCTGGATCGAGGCCGCGGTGAAGAAGTATTCCTGGCGCAGGCGCAGCTCCTGGCCCTCGGCCGAGGAATCGCTCGGATAGAGCACCCGGGAGATCGCCTCGGCGCGCATCCGCGCCGCGACCGCGCCGACATGGTCGCCACCGTTGAACCGGGCGAGGTCCACGGGCTCGCCGGCCTCGGCCTTCCACAGGCGCAGGGCGTTGACGTGGCGCCCGCGCCAGCCGACCACCGGCACGTCGTGGGCCACCGCCCGCACGGTCTCGGCCGGCTGCCAGTGGCGCCGGATCACCCCCTGCTCCGCGGAGGACAGCGTGACGGTCCCACCGAATCCGATGGCGTAGGTCGCCTCGGGCCGGGGGAATTCCCAGGGGTTACCCTCGGCGAGCCAGGTCTCCGGCGCCTCGCGCTGCCAACCGTCCTCGAAGGACTGGCGGAACAGGCCGTGATCGTAGCGGATGCCGTAGCCCATGGCCGGGAGGCCGATGCTGGCCATGCTCTCCATGAAGCAGGCGGCCAGCCGTCCGAGGCCGCCATTGCCGAGCGCGGCATCGGGCTCGGCCTCCTGCACGGCGTCGAGCTCGACCCCGAGTTCCCGGAGCGCGGCCCGGGTGGTGTCGGTGAGGCCGAGGTTGTTCATCGCGTCCGACATCAGCCGGCCGATCAGGAATTCCAGCGACAGGTAGTAGACGCGCTTGTTCGGGACGCCACGCTCGGCGGCCAGCGCGGCCGCCACGATCCGCTCGCGCAGGGCCAGGGCGGTCGCCGCGAACCAGTCGCGGGGGCGGGCGGTCTCGGGGGTCCGGCCGAGCGCGAAGGTGAGCTTGGCGCGGATCGATTCCCGCAGGTCCACCACCGCGTCGCCACTTGCGGACAGCGCCGGGGCGGTCCATGAGGCCGTGGCCGGGACCTCGGACGGGCGCTCGTCGCGCGCGGCCTCATGCGGCACTGGCCGGATCAGAACGTCGTTCAGCACGTGCAGGTCCCCCAAAGTCGTCCCCCCGGATTCTCAGCCCGGGCATTTCGTGGGCGGATTATCTCTCTTGATGGATTGCCGCCGCATGAACGGACGGGCGATCCGTGCCCCGAAGCGTCCGACGATGCGGTCGGCTTCCGGCGAAGTCGTGGCAGCGATGCCTTGGCGGAGGGCATGGGCATGCCGGGAAACATATAGCGTGTGAACGTGACATTCTAGACACACGGGTCGGGCACACCCGCGGGACAGGCCCGAACCGGGGGCCGGGCCTCAGGAATCCACCGGCCTTCACCGGTGGTCGTCACCGGGTCGGGCTGCAGGTGAGGCCTCGGCCGGCAACGCGAGAGGGGAAGCATGACCGACACCGTCTGGTGGAAGCGCGGGACCGTCTACCAAGTCTATCCCCGCTCCTTTCAGGACACGAACGGCGACGGGGTCGGCGACCTGCCCGGCATCACGGCGCGGCTCGACTACCTCGCCTGGCTCGGAGTCGACGCCGTGTGGATCTCACCGGTCTACCCCTCGCCCATGGCGGATTTCGGCTACGACGTGGCGGATTACTGCGGGATCGACCCGCTGTTCGGCTCGCTGGCCGACTTCGATGCCCTGGTGGCGGAAGCCCATCGGCGCCGGCTGAAGGTGATCCTCGATTTCGTGCCCAACCACTCCTCGATCGCGCATCCGTGGTTCGCGGAGAGCCGGTCGTCGCGGTCGAGCCCGAAGCGGGACTGGTACATCTGGCGCGATCCCGCCCCCGATGGCGGCCCGCCGAACAACTGGCTGTCGAATTTCGGCGGCCCGGCCTGGACGCGCGATGCGGCCACCGGCCAATACTACTACCATGCCTTCCTGGCCGCACAGCCGGATCTGAACTGGCGCAACCCCGCGGTGCGCGCGGCCATGCACGACGTGCTCCGCTTCTGGCTGGAGCGCGGGGTCGACGGCTTCCGGGTCGACGTGATCTGGCACCTGATGAAGGATGCCGGATTCCGCGACAACCCGGCCAATCCCGACTACGCGCCGGGCGCGCCGGAGATCAACCGCTTCACCCAGGTCTACTCCGCCGACCGGCCCGAGATCTTCGACGTGATCGCCGGCATGCGGTCGGTGCTGCGCGACTACGGCGCGCGCGTCCTGATCGGCGAGATCTACCTGCCGGTGGAGCGGCTGGTGGCCTATTACGGCCCGGACCTGACGGGCGCCGACCTGCCGTTCAACTTCCAGCTGATCCAGACCCCGTGGCGCGCCGATGCGGTGGCCGATCTCGTGGCGCAGTACGAGGCGGCCCTGCCCGAGGGCGGCTGGCCGAACTGGGTCCTGGGCAACCACGACCAGCCGCGCATCGCCGCCCGGGTCGGGCCGGCGCAGGCCCGCATCGCCGCGATGCTGCTCCTCACCCTGCGGGGGACCCCGACCCTCTATTACGGCGACGAGATCGGGCTCGGCCACGTGCCGATTCCGCCGGACCGCGCCCGCGACCCGTGGGAGCACAACGAGCCCGGCCACGGCCGCGACCCGGAGCGCACGCCGATGCAGTGGGACGACAGCCCGCAGGCCGGCTTCTCCACGGCCGAGCCCTGGCTGCCGCTGGCTGAGGATTGGGCGACCCGCAACGTCGAGGCGCAGCGCTCGGACCCGGGCTCGATGCTCACCCTGCACCGGCGCCTGCTGGCCCTGCGGCGCGACCACGCGGCCCTCTCCGTGGGCGGTTACCGGGCGGTGCCGCTGGGTGAAGGGGAGGTCTTCGCCTACGAGCGCTTCGCCGACGACCAGGTCCTGCGGGTGATCCTGAACTTCGGTGCCGCGGCGCGGGACCTGCCGCTGCCCGCGGGCGGCTGGACGGTGCTGCTCTCGACCCGCGCGGGGCGGGCGGGCGACACCGCCGACGCCGCCCTGACCCTGGGCCCCGACGAGGGGCTGATCCTGCGGCGGTCCTGAGGGCGTCTTCGGCGAACCCGGGCCGATTTTTCCAAGTGCTTTCTCGCCGCACTGCGGTATGGGTAACCTCAGCTTAAGGTTGCCGATGGCCTAGTTTGTGCGTCGCAACGGAACCGTTGCGGTGGAGGAGCATTCAACGTGGTTGAGGTCGCGACAGCCCTGCCTGCCCGATCCGCTGCCAGATCGGGGCATTCCGCGCGGCCAGGGTCGATCCCCATGCTCGATGCGCGTCGCGGTGGTTCCTACGCCGGCTGGACATCCGGCGCGGGGGACGAGGCCCGCCCGACGATTCCGGCCCGCCCCGCCTCGCTGCGCCGCCGCATCCTCTACGCCACCCCCGAGATGGCCGATTTCGTGAAGACCGGCGGGCTCGGCGAGGTGTCGGCCGCCCTGCCCCGGGCCCTGGTGCCGCACTACGACATCCGCGTCCTGATTCCCGGCTACCGGCAGGTCCGCGCCGCCTTCCCGGAGATTCCGGTGGTCGCCCGCCTCGACGGGTTCGCGGGCGTGCCGCCCTGCGACCTCGGGCTGATCGAGGCGGCCGACGGGCTGCGCATCTACGTCCTCCTGAACCCCGAGCTCTACGAGCGCGACGGCACCCCCTACGGCGACCAGCACGGCGATTTCGGCGACAACGACCTGCGCTTCGCCCGCCTCAGCCTCGCGGCGGCGGAACTCGCCGCCGGCGCCGATCCCGATTGGGCCGCCGATCTCCTGCACCTCAACGACTGGCAGGCGGCCCTGGCGCCGGCCTACCTCGCCTGGCGCGGCCGGCGGGTGCCGAGCGTGCTGACGATCCACAACCTCGCCTATCAGGGCCTGTTTCCCCGGGACGCCCTGCCCCGGCTCGGCGTTCCCGAGACGGCCTTCCAGGTGGACGGGGCCGAGTTCTACGGCCAGCTCTCCTTCCTGAAGGCCGGCATCTTCTACGCCTCGCAGGTCACCACGGTGAGCGAGACCTACGCGCGGGAGATCCAGACCCCCGAGATGGGCTGCGGCCTCGACGGGCTCCTGCGCACCCGCGCCGGCCAGGGCCGGCTCGCCGGCATCCTCAACGGCATCGACGAGACCTGGGACCCGAGCACCGATTCGCACCTCGCTACGCGCTTCGAGGTCGACGACTGGAAGGGCAAGCGCGCCAACGCCGAGGCGGTGCGCCAGCAGTTCGGGCTGGCGGTCTCCCGCGGCCCGCTCTTCGCCATCGTATCGCGCCTCGTGCACCAGAAGGGCATCGACCTCAGCCTGCAGGCCGCCGAGGCGATCGTGGCCGAGGGCGGCCAGCTCGTGGTGATCGGCCAGGGCGAGGGCCGGTTCGAGCAGGCGCTCCGCGGGCTGGCCAAGCGCCATCCCGACGCGGTCGGCGTGCATGTCGGCTTCGAGGAGGCACAGGCCCGGCGGATGTTCGCGGGCAGCGACTTCCTGCTGATGCCCTCGCGCTTCGAGCCCTGCGGCCTCGCCCAGATGTACGCGCAGCGCTTCGGCTCCCTGCCGATCGTGCGCCGGACCGGGGGCCTCGCCGACACCGTCGAGGACGGGGTGACGGGCTTCACCTTCGGGGAAGCCTCGGCTGCGTCCTTCGGGGCGGCGGTCCGGCGGGCGCTGGAGGCCTTCGGCCAGAAGAAGCGCCTCAACGCCATGCGGCGGCGGGCCATGTCGGCCCGTTTCGGCTGGGACCAGGCGGCCGACAATTACGCCGGCCTCTACGGCCGCGCGATCGGCAACAGCACGGCGCTGCGCTGGCGGGCGGCCTGAGGCGACGCCCCACCGGGCGAGCGCCGTGCAGGCTTCCCGCTCCGTCCCGGGGGTGTTCTCCCGGGCCGCGAGCGTCTCGGCGCTCTGCATCTCATCGGCGCACCTCGTCGACCTTGTCGGGGATGCCGCGCCCGATCCCGGCAGCGGCGTCGGCATGCGCCGACGCGGTGCTCGGGATGGCCGGCAGCGGCACGCGGGCCGGGATCGCGAGACGCCCCTCCGCCAGATCGGTGAAGGGGCTTTGTCGCGCGACCGGCACGCCGTCGTCTCAAGCCGCGCAGGTCCATTCCCGGAGGGCGCCGATCCCCGCGCCCTCCGGATGACGCGGCTCAGCCGTCCAGCAGGAAGATCATCGTGGCGAGCGGCGGCAGGGTCAGCGACAGGCTCTGCCCCTGGCCGTGGCTCGCCTCCGCGTCGGTGTGGCGGCCACCCTGGTTGCCCAGGTTCGTGCCGCCATAGACCCCGGCATCCGAGTTGAACGCCTCCCGGTAGAAGCCCGCCTGCGGGACGCCGATCCGGTAGCCCTCCCGCGGGACCGGCGTGAAGTTCGACACCACGATCGCGACCTCGCCGGGCTTGGCGCCCTTGCGGGCCCAGGCGATGACGCTGTTGTCCTGATCGTCCGCCACCAGCCACTGGAAGCCGGTATGCTCGACGTCGCGGCTGTGGAGGGCCGGGGTCGCGACGTAGAGCCGGTTCAGGTCACGGACCACGCTCTGGACGCCCTTGTGCAGGGGATCCTCCAGCAGGTGCCAGTCCAGGCTGTTGTCGTGGTTCCACTCGCGCTCCTGGCCGAACTCGCCGCCCATGAACAGCAGCTTCTTGCCGGGATGCCCCCACATGAAGCCGTAATAGGCCCGGAGATTCGCGAATTTCTGCCAGCGGTCGCCCGGCATCTTGCCGAGGAGCGATCCCTTCCCGTGCACCACCTCGTCGTGGGAGAGCGGCAGGATGAAATTCTCCGAGAAGGCGTAGAGCAGCCCGAAGGTCAGGTTGTGGTGGTGGTAGCGGCGATGGATCGGATCCTCCTGCATGAAATGCAGGGTGTCGTGCATCCAGCCCATGTTCCACTTGAAGCCGAAGCCCAGGCCGCCCGTGTAGGTCGGATGGGAGACGCCGGGCCACGAGGTCGATTCCTCCGCCACCGTGATCGTCCCCGGGGCGTGGCTGTAGGTCGCCTCGTTGGTCTTGCGCAGGAAGTCGATGGCGTCGAGGTTCTCGTTGCCGCCGTACCGGTTCGGGATCCACTCGCCCTGGCGGCGGGAGTAGTCGAGGTAGAGCATCGACGCGACGGCATCCACGCGCAGGCCGTCGAGGTGGTAATGCTCCAGCCAGAACCGGGCGTTGGCGGCGAGGAACGTCGCGACCTCGGTCCGCCCGAAATTGTAGATGTAGGTGCCCCAATCCTGGTGGAAGCCCTGGCGCGGGTCGGCATGCTCGTAGAGGTGGGTCCCGTCGAACAGGCCGAGCCCGTGGGCATCCAGCGGGAAATGGCCCGGCACCCAGTCGAGCAGGACGCCGATGCCGGCCTCGTGGGCGGCGTCCACGAAGGCCGCGAAGTCGTCCGGCGTGCCGAAGCGGCTCGTCGGCGCGAACAGCGAGACCGGCTGGTAGCCCCAGGACCCGTCGAAGGGGAACTCGGTGATTGGCAGCATCTCGATATGGGTGAAGCCCATATCCTTGACGTAGGGGATCAGCCGGTCGCCGAGCTCCTTGTAGGTGAGGTAGCGGTTGCCCTCCTCGGGCACCCGCGCCCAGGAGCCGAGATGGACCTCGTAGACCGAGATCGCCGCGTGGCGCGGATCCTTGGCACCCCGGGTGGTCATCCAGCCGGAATCGCGCCAGTCGAACTCGCTGGTCCCGTGGGTGACCGAGGCGGTCTCCGGCGGGTGCTGGGCCGCGAAGGCCACGGGATCGGCCTTCAGCGGCACCAGGGCGCCGTCGGGCCCGCGGATCTCGAACTTGTAGCGCACGCCGGCCTTGAGGCCCGGCACGAACAGCTCCCAGATGCCGCCATCCTGCCAGAGCCGCATCGGGTGGCGCCGCCCGTCCCAGTCGTTGAAGTCGCCCACCACGCTGACCTTGCGGGCGTTCGGAGCCCAGACGGCGAAGCGGAAGCCGTCGATGCCGTCGAGCTGGCCCGACTGGGCGCCCAGCATCCGGTAGACGAGGTTGGTGCCGACCTCGCGCAGGGAGGCGACGTCGTACTGCTCGATCGACGAGCCGAAGCCGTAGGGGTCGTAGCGGCGGCGCTTGGTTCCGTCCCAGGACTCGACCTCGATCTCGTAGAGCGGCCGGCCCTCGCCCTCGACCCGGGCGACGTAGAACCCGTCCGGGTGGCGCTTCTCGAACGGCACGGTGCGGCCGTCCATCACCAGGGCGGCGGAGCGTGCCTCCGGCAGCACGGCGCGCACCTCCCAGGCCCCGGGTCCGACCCGGTGGGGACCGAGCACCGCGAAGGGATCGCCGTGGCGGGCGTCCATCAGCGCGGTGATCGCGTCCGGGTGGACGCTCGGCGGCTGCGCGGTGCCGCCGGAGCCCGGGACATCCGCGTGCGGTGCCGCTCCCACTTCCGGACCGGCCCGCCTTGCGAAGGTCTCGTCGATCGCCGTCATTCAGTTGCTCCGGGCTCGTGTCCGTCCGTGTCCAGAATGGTGAGAACCCCACGGGCGGGGATTTCGATCCAGTCCGGCCGGTTGTTGGCTTCGTAATCGACCTCGTACAGGGCCTTGGTCAGCAGGCAGAGGCGCAGCAGCCGGGCCCCGGTATCCGGGTCGGTCACCGCCGCCCGCGACCCCGCCACGGCCGACTGGTAGCCGGTCAGGAACGCCGCCTCGATCATGCCCCGCCACGCGGCGGCGGCGTCCCGCGCCCGCTCCTCGGTGTCGCCGAACCGGGCGGCGATCTCGCGGGTCACGGTCTCGGCCCCGTACGCGAAGGAGCGCATCAGCCCGGCCACGTCGCGCAGCGGCATGGACTTGGCCCGGCGCTCGTCGGCCGGGCGCGAGGGCTCGCCCTCGAAGTCGACGATGATCAGGTCGCTCTCGGCGACCAGCACCTGCCCGAGATGGTAGTCGCCGTGGATGCGGGTCTTGTGGGCTCCCAGCGGCGGCTCGGCGGTGAGCACGTCGATCAGCGCCTCGACCTGCTGACGGCGCTGGCCGAGCTCCGCGCAGGCCGGCTTGCCGGCGTCGAGGCCCCGGTCGGCCAGGCCCTTGAGCGCCCGGAAGGCGCGCTCGGCCTGGTGGCGGGCGTCGCGCGCCAGCACCGCGAGATCGTCCTCCGTGAAGGGCTCGGCCGCGAAGGCCGGATCGTCGGTCTCGATCGCCAGCGCCGCGTGCATCTCGGCGGTGCGCCGCCCGAGCAGGTCCGCCCAGGGCCCGTGGGCCTGGAACGCCTCCGCGGGGGTGGCGGCCTCGCTCTCCGGGGTGAGCACCACGGTCTCGAAGTCCCGGCGCAGGCCCTCCAGCATCAGGGTCCAGGCGTCGCCCTGGTTCATGACGAACTTCTGGAGGACGGCGAGGGCCGTCCGGGTGCCATCCTCGGCGACGTGCTCGAGCGTGCCGAGCAGCGCGGGCGTATTGGAAAAGCCCGCCTCCTCGGTGAGGAAGCGCCCGACCTCGATCTCCGGGTGCGTGCCCGGCTGCAGGCGGCGCAGCAGCTTGAGCATCATCTTCGACCCGATGGCGATCGAGGTGTTGCTCTGCTCGGCCGAGAGCCGGCGGATGTCGGCCACGTCGACCGTGACCTCCGGGTCGAAGGCCGAGGTGGTGGAGAAGACCAGCCGTCCGCTCTCCGTGGGCAGCTCGGTGCCCCGGCGCATGTCCTCGATCAGGCAGGCCGCGAAGCTGTTGGAGCCGGCCGCGCCGTAGAGCAGGCCGGTGCGCGGGCCGCGCCGGACCCGGGCGACCGCGAAGGGCAGGAGCGTCTCGTCCTCGCGGCCCTCCTCGACCCCCACCGGCACGAAGTAGTCCTGGGTCTCGCCGGTGGCGAGCTGCACCTGCAGCCGCGGCAGCAGGAAGCGCGCGCTCCCGTCCCCGTCCTTCAGGGCGGCGCAGTCGATGACCTTCACGGCCCGGATCCGCGAGCCCTTGGCGCCGAACCAGCGCCGGCTCATCAGGAACGACGGCACCACCGTGCGCTCGAAGGCGACGCGCTCGCGGCCCGACATCAGGCTCTCGATGCCGCCGGTGAGCACCAGGGTGAACAGCTCCGGCGGCTCCTGCTGCGGGCCGACCACGCCGGAGCGCGCGGCGCTGAGCGAGAACCAGTAGAAGCCGTAGGACGGCAGGGTCAGCAGGTAGGGCAGGTCGCCGATCGGCGGGAACTCGGTGCCGCCGGTCAGCTCGATCGGCACCGCGGTACGCAGCTCCGACAGGTCGAGCTGCACGGCCTGGGGCGCCCGGGACAGGTTGGCCACGCACAGGATCCGCTCGTCCTCGTGCTCGCGGATCCAGGCCAGCACCTTCCGGTTCGACGGATAGAGGAACTGGATCGTGCCGCGGCCGAGGGCGACGCTGTTGTTGCGGATCGCGATCATGCGCCGCGTCCAGTTCAGCAGGCTGGTCTGCGCCTGGGTCTGCGCCTCGACGTTGATGGCGTCGAAGCCGTAGATCGGATCCTGGATCGCCGGCAGGAACAGCCGCTGCGGGTTCGACCGGGAGAAGCCGCCGTTGCGGTCGGGCGACCATTGCATCGGCGTGCGCACGCCGTCGCGGTCGCCGAGGTAGATGTTGTCGCCCATGCCGATCTCGTCGCCGTAGTAGAGCACCGGCGTGCCGGGCATCGACAGGACGAGGGACTTCATCAATTCGATCTTGCGCCGGTCGTTCTCCAGGAGCGGCGCGAGGCGGCGGCGGATGCCGAGGTTGATCCGGGCGCGGCGCTCGGCGGCGTAGAACGACCAGAGGTAGTCGCGCTCTTCCGCCGTGACCATCTCGAGCGTCAGCTCGTCGTGGTTGCGCAGGAAGATCGCCCACTGGCAACCCTCGGGGATCTCCGGGGTCTGGCGCATGATGTCGGTGATCGGGTGCCGGTCCTCCCGGGCGATCGCCATGTACATCCGCGGCATCAGCGGGAAGTGGAACGCCATGTGGCATTCGTCGCCGTCGCCGAAATACTGCGCCGTCTCCTCGGGCCACTGGTTGGCTTCGGCCAGAAGCATCCGGTCGGGGTAGCTGGCATCCAGCGCCGCCCGGATCTTCTTGATGACGTCATGCGTTTCGGAGAGGTTCTCGCAATTCGTGCCGTCGCGCTCGATCAGGTAGGGGATCGCGTCGAGGCGCAGCCCGTCGACACCCATGTCGAGCCAGTAGCGCATCGTGGCGATGACCGCGTCCAGCACCTTCGGGTTGTCGAAGTTCAGGTCGGGCTGGTGGCTGTAGAACCGGTGCCAGAAATACTGCTTGGCGACCGGGTCCCAGGTCCAGTTCGAGGCCTCGGTGTCGAGGAAGATGATCCGCGTGTCCCGGTACGGCTCGTCGGTGTCCGACCAGACGTAGAAGTCGCGCTCGGGCGAGCCGGGCGGGGCTTCCCGGGCGGCCTGGAACCAGGGGTGCTGGTCCGAGGTGTGGTTGATCACGAGTTCGGTGATCACCCGCAGGCCGCGCTCGTGCGCCGCCGCCACGAAGGCCCTGAAATCCTCCATGGTCCCGTAGGACGGGTTGATGCCCTCGTAATCGGCGATGTCGTAGCCGTCGTCGCGGAGCGGCGAGGGGTAGAACGGCATCAGCCAGATCGCCGTGACGCCGAGGTCGCGCACGTAGTCGAGGCGCTGGGTCAGGCCCTCGAAATCGCCGATCCCGTCGTTGTTCGAGTCGAAGAACGACTTGACGTGGATCTGGTAGATGATGGCGTCACGGTACCATTGCGGGTCGCTGCGATCGATCATCGCGTCGCTGCCTCATCGGTCGAAGGGACTGGGACCGGCGGTCGGGACCGGCCGGGGCGCGGGCGGTCGGCCGCGCGGAGCCATGGTCGGCGACGGGCGGGCCCGTCGTCGGGATCAGGAATCATGGTCGAGTGCCACGGGCAGCCTCAGCCCGCAACCCGCCGCGGCGCCCGGAGGCGCCAGATGACGCAGGATCGCTCGGCCGGATCGAGGGCGATGCGGTGGGATTTGCCCCGCAGCTCGAACGTGTAGCCCTGGAGCAGATCCTCAACCTCCACGGCCCCGTCGTCGGGCAGGCCCAGCAGCCAGAGCGGCACCTCGTAGGTGCATTCCTGGCGGTTCTTCGGATCGAGGTTCACCATGGTGAAGACGCAGTTGTCGCCCTCCGGCGTCGTCTTGGCGTAGGCGATGATGTTGTCGTTCCAGGCGCCCGTGAAGGTGACGTTGCGGAAGTCCCAGAGGGCGGGGTTCTCGCGCCGGATCTTGTTCAGCTTGACGATGTGGTCGCGGATGTTGCCGGGCCGGTCGTAGTCCCAGGCCTTCAGCTCGTATTTTTCGGAATTCAGATACTCCTCCTTGCCGGGATACGGCGCGGCCTCGCACAATTCGAAGCCGTTGTAGATGCCGTAGACCGACGAGAGGGTTGCGGCGAGCGTGCCGCGGATGACGAAGCCCGCGCGTCCGCTGGTCTGAAGGAAGTAAGGATTGATGTCGGGGGTGTTCGCAAAGAAATTGGGGCGGTAGTATTCGCCCATCGGGCCGGCCAGCTCCAGGGCGTAGTCGGTCAGCTCCTGCTTGGTGTTGCGCCACGTGAAGTAGGTGTAGCTCTGCTGGTAGCCGGCCTTGGCGAGCTTCATCATCATCTTCGGCCGGGTGAAGGCCTCGGCGAGGAAGATCGCGTCCGGATACAGGCCGTTGACCTCGCCGATCACCCATTCCCAGAACGGGATCGGCTTGGTGTGCGGGTTGTCGACCCGGAAGATGCGCACGCCCCGCGCGCACCAGCCGAGGAGGATGTCGCGCAATTCGATCCACAGCGAGGGCAGGGCGCCACCGTAGAAGTGGACGTTCGAGATGTCCTCGTACTTCTTCGGGGGGTTCTCGGCGAACTTGAGCGTGCCGTCGGGGCGCCACTCGAACCATTCGGGGTGGTTCTTGATCCAGGGATGGTCCGGCGAGCACTGGATCGCGAAGTCGAGGGCGATCTCCATCCCGTAGGCGTGGCTCGCCGCCACCAGCCGCTCGAAATCCGCGAGGGTGCCGAGGTCGGGATGCACGGCCTCGTGGCCGCCCTCCTCGGCGCCCACCGCGTAGACCGAGCCGACATCGCCGGGCTCGGCCTTGAGGGTGTTGTTCTTGCCCTTGCGGTTGGTGCGGCCCACGGGGTGGATCGGCGTGAAGTAGAGGACGTCGAAGCCGAGCTCGCGGATCTCCGGCAGGCGCCGGATCACGTCGTCGAAGGTGCCGTGGCGGTTCACGTCCATCGACTGGGACCGCGGAAAGATCTCGTACCAGGCGGAGAACCGGGCCGCGAGGCGGTCGGCGATCACCGGCAGGGTCACGGGATAGCGGGTGAGGTTCACCCGCTCGGCGTTCCTGCGCACGAGGCCCGACGCGTCGGGGGCCAGGATCCGGTCGAGCTGGGCGGCCGAGCCCGTCTCCTCGGCGGCGAGCGCCGCCACCAGGGCGGCGAGGCGCTCGGCGTCGCGGCCGCCGCGGGTGCGGGCGAGGGACGCGGCGGTCCCGACCAACGCCACGCCCTCGATCGTCTCGAGGCGCACGTCGATCCCGGCGGCGCGCTTCTTGAGGGTGTCGCGCACCCAGGACGAGAAGGCGTCGCGCCACGCGATCAGGGTGAACTCGTAGCGGGCGTTGCGCTCCAGGGGGAAGTGCCCGGCCCAGCGGTCGTTGTCGACGAAGACCATCGGGTCCTCGCGCCACGCCTCGCCGCCGGCGACCCGCGACAGGATCGCGGCGGCGATGATCTCGTGGCCGTCGGAGAAGATGTCGGCCTCGACCCGCAGGGATTCGCCGACGATCCGCTTCACCGCCGAGCGGCCGCCGTCGAGCTCGGGGCTGACCGCCTCGATCACCACCCGCCCCTCGCCGTCCGGGGTGCCGCGCTCCGGCTGCCGGGCGACCTGCTGGGCGCCGGCCGCCAGGATGCGCAGCTCTCCGGGGCGCAGGTCGATGGCGCTGCCGGGATGGAAGGCGATCGGCTCGGCCTCGGGCGTCCGGTCGACGAAGGCGCCGAGCATGCCGCCGGTGCGGGCGATCAGCGCGCCCGCATCCACCGGCACCGGCTTGCCGGTGGGGTTGTAGAGCACGATCAGCCCGTGCCGGGCCGAGGCCGGATGGCCGGTATCGAAGCGGCCGAGCGCCACGCAGTCGCTGTCGGGGGCCGAGAGGCGGATCTGCGCGCCCTCGACATTGGCGGCCGGCAGCTCCGCCCGCAGGGCGTTGATCGCCCGGACATAGCCGGAGATGTCGATGCCGGTCTCGGTCTCGCGGTCGCGCGGGGTGGTCTCGACCACGTGCAGCGCCCGGCGGTAGCCCCACTCGTAGCCGATCGGCATCAGCACGCCGGCCGAGAAGAAGGCGGCGAGCGCGTAGCGGGTGCGCAGATGCGCCGCCACCGCTTCCGGGCCGCCGCCGATCTCGGCGGCGAGCCGCGTCATGTCGTGGTTTTCCGGGAAGGCGATGGAGGGCGCCAGCACCCGCAGGCGCTCGTACTGCTCGAGCGCCCAGGGCTTCTTCAGGTCCCACCACGCGAAGGAGTTGAACAGGTAGTCGAAGCCGGCCCCCGCCGTGGCGCGGGCCTCCTCGAAGGTGCAGCCCAGGGTCTCGGCGGCGAACAGGCAGGCGGGAGCGCGCCCCTTGGCCTCCCCGATCAGGACGCGCCAGGTCTCCGGCGGCACCTTGTAGGCGGCATCGCAGCGGAACCCGGCCACGCCGAGCCCCTGGAGCCGGGCGACGTAGGCGCCCCAGATCCGGGTCAGCTCATCCCGGGCGGCCGGCGTGTGGTAGTCGAGCTCGGCCAGATCGCCCCAGACGGTGCGGATCGACGGGTCGTCCGGGTCGACCGCCGCCGGGTGCATGATCGAGCCGTCGGGCTCCTTCATGAACAGGTCGGGCCGCTCGGTGGCCAGCCGCGCGTTGTCGGCGGTGTGGTTGATGACGAGGTCGGTCATCACCGACAGGCCGGCCGCCTGGGCGGCGGCGCAGAAGCCGCGGATCTGATCGTCGTCCGGCGTGCCGTCAGGATCGCGGAAGCGCTCGTCGAGGCGCTCCGGATCGGCCACCGCGTAGAGGCTGCGCGAGCCGCCGGTCTGGTGGAACGGATTGAGGTAGATCCAATCGAAGCCGAGGCTGGCGATCCGCGGCAGCTCGGCCGTCCAGTCCGAGACGCGCCCGACCAGGAGCGGGAACAGGTTGTAGATCCGCGGCCCCGCGGCGCGGGGCGCCAGCCCGGCCGGCAGGACGGCCTCGGCCCCGGTCGTCGCAGCGGCTTTGGTCGGTGCGTTCATGCTGGCTTCTGGCTCCCGTTCCTGTGTCGTAACGCCCGAACAGCCCGGGCGTGCCTCGCGGTGCGGTCCGACTTGTCTCAGCAGCGTTGCATGACAAGCCTGCGGAGGGGCGCGCTTGCCCCGTGCCCTGCCTCCCCCCTCTCCGGGGGCGGATGGCCCGCGACGCGGGCCGGGCACGGGGAGCGACGGCGCAGGCTGGGGCTGTGCCTTCCCTGCGGATCGCGCCCCTTCCTGAACCCGCCCCCTCCTCTGCCGACCCGCGCGGAGGCGAGGGCCGCCACCCCCAACCGGGGGTGGGAGGGAGAGGCGGATCCGGCCGCCCTCAAAGGTCCCGCCGCAGCACCGCGTAGGGCAGGTCGCGCAGGAGTTCGCCGAGATCGGCGCCCTCCCCCGCCACAATCCGCCCCGAGACGAGGTCCCGCCAGCGCGTGCCCGCCCCGAGCTCGACCCGGGTGCCCGCGAAGGCCTCCCCCGACCAGCCCGCCTCGCCGACGAAGCCGGCCACCAGGCGCGGCACCGCCACGAACAGGTCGCCACCCTCCTGGACGGGATCGGTCCGCCGGTAGGCGATGACGTGGGCGGCCCGCATCCCCGTCGCCGTGACCGGCTCGTAGGCGGCGCTGGCGTAGAAGTCCGGGCGCTCGGCCCGCTCGGCGAGCAGCCGCGCGAGGGTCGCCTGCTTGACCCGCCCGTCCGGCCAGTGCGCCAGCAGCGCCGCGGGCGCCCCGCCCGTCTCCAGCATCCGCTCCAGCGCCGGGTAGTCCACCGGGCGGCGGTTGTCGGGGTCCACGAAGGAGAAGTCCCACACCTCCGTGCCCTGGTAGGTGTCGGGCAGGCCCGGCAGAGTGCATTTCAGGACCGTCCGGCCGAGGCTCGCCAGCATGCCGAGATGGGCGAGCCGCCGGGCGAAGGGCCGGAGTTCGGTCAGGAACTCCGAGCCCGGGGCGATCAGGGCGGTGAACAGCTTCCGGACCGCGCCCTCGTAGACCTCGTCGACGTTGACCCAGCTCGACCGGCGTTTGCCCTCGCGCATGGCCTTCTCGCCGTAGGCGATGAGCCGGTCGCGGAACTCCGCGATCGCACCGGATTCCCCCCGCTCCAGCAGGTCCAGCGGCCAAGCGCCCAGGATCGCCTGGAAGAACATCCACTGGTCGTTGGCGTCGGGGGCCGGCTCGCCGTCGATGCGGGCGAGATGCGGACCGGCGGTGCGCTGCCACAGGTCCCAGGCCTTGGCCCATTCCTCCGGGATCTCCGACAGGGCCAGCAGCCGGGTGCGGGCATCCTCGCCGCGCTTGGTGTCGTGGGTCGCCGTGGTGATCATGGCGCTCGGCCAGTCGCGGGCGCGGGCGGTCTGCAGGTCGTGGAAATGCTCCGCGTCGATGCCGTACTCGCCCGGATCGCCGCCGACCTCGTTGAGACCGAGCAGGCAACTGTACCGGTAGAACAGCGTGTCCTCCAGGCTCTTGGCCATGACCGGGCCGGTGAGCTGCTGGAACCGGCGGCGGAAGCGCAGGACCACCCGCGGGTCCGGCCGGCCCGGACCCACCGTCTCGATGCGCCCGAGCAGGACGTCGGCGGCGAAGTCGTGGACCGAGCGGTCCGGCAGGCTCGACCAGCGCTTGGCCTTGGCGACCGCGCCCTCGATGAGGCGCACGTCCTCGGGCTCGACATCCCCCTCCTCCAGCTCCGGCGGCAGGTAGCTCCGGTAGGTCGGGAAGCGCGCGATGACCTCGATCAGCGCCCGGCGGAGCGCGTTGACGGTGAAGTCGCGGGTGCGCCGGTCGGCGTCGGCGACCTCCTTGAGGTCGGTGGTCAGCACCTCCAGCTCGCTGGCGAAGCTGATCTCCAGGATCTCGGCCTTGGCGGCCCGGAGCTGGAAGCCGTAGGGCTCGTCGAAGCCCGTCGCCCAGGTGTAGAGGCGCTCGACCTTCCCGCGCCGGGTCTTGTCGACCAGGATCCCGTCGAGCTGGTTGAGCACGTCGTAGCCCGTGGTCCCGGCCACCGGCCAGGGCCGCAGCCGCTCCCCGGGCTCGAGGATCTTCTCCACCACCACGTAGAAGCCCGGCCCGACGGCCGCCTGCAGCGCCCGCGCGTAGCCCAGCGGGTCGGCGAGCCCGTCGATGTGGTCGATGCGCAAGCCGTCGATCCGGCCCTCGCGGACGTGCCGGAACACGGTCTCGTGCGAGCGGTGGAAGATGTCGGACAGCTCGACCCGTAGGCCGGCCAGGGAGTTCACGTCGAAGAAGCGGCGGTAGTTGATGTCGCTCGACGCCACCCGCCAATGGGCGAGCCGGTAGGCCTGGGCCTCGAGCAGACGGTGCAGCGGCCCGAAACTGTCCGGTCGGCCCTTGAAGCCGTTGAGGAGCGCCAGCGTGCTGGCGGTGGCCTCCTGGATCAGCGGCGAGACGCCGTGGATCTCGGCGAGCCGGCGCTTCAGGCCCTCGGCCTCCTCAGG
>Ga0160429_1000938_pt1 | contig 18061 bp, 15 predicted proteins | sample SolpanmetagenomR_FD_108199 | JGI IMG/M metagenome (GOLD analysis project Ga0160429, IMG submission 108199) | Solar panel surface microbial communities from Lawrence Berkeley National Laboratory, California, USA - R | ecosystem: Engineered > Built environment > Solar panel > Unclassified ...
CCTGTCGCAAGGTGGCTGAACCGACGTTTCGCGGACCGCGGATCCGATCGGCCCGCGTCCGGACGGTGCCGCCCCAACGCGCGGAGGGCGCAGGTGATCCCATCCGGCCGCCGAAGCCGCCGCGGCTCAACTCCTGCCAGTCCGATGGGGGCGCGCCGAAGCTGTTCCGGATCCCGGGCCGGAATCGGCCATGACGGACCGAGTTCCGATATTGCTTCGCAGATATATCGATAATTATAATACTAAGCGTAAATCATCACGAAGCATGGGGCCATGGATGCAGTCATCGTCAGAGTATCTTGACGATACTGGCCGCGACTTGACCTGGCTGTGGGCTGCGCGTTAAAGCGCGAGCAGTATAAGTCAATGCATGTCGCGGCGGCGGTGGTTCTCGGGCCCTGGCGGCGCTGATGAGAGAGGCGTCGACGTCCGGTTGCGGACGGTGCGTCCGCGAATCTGCTCCCGGAAAGGCCCCGTCGATACCTGAGCGGCCGTGTGCGGCCGTCCGATGTGCCTGATCTCATCGTCATGATGCCCGGCCTACGATCGCCGCCGCTGGATCGCGCCACGCGCGAGTCGGCGGTGGCCCGGCCTGGAATTCGGAGGGGTTGGACGCGCATGGATCCCGAAGGATCCGGAAGGTCGCCGGACACCGCGCCGCGGCACGCCGCCGGGCCGCTGCGGGTGGTGGCGGTGGCGGTGCAGAAGGGCGGCACGGGCAAGACCACCTTGGCGGCCTCCCTGGCCATCGCCGCCGCGGAGGCGGGCGAGCACGTGACGGCCCTCGACCTCGATCCGCAGGGATCGCTCGCGGGCTGGGGGGCCTTGCGGAAGGACGGGTCGGTCGCGGTCGACCGGGTGCGGCCCTGGGAGATGGGTCAGCTCGCCGAGATCCTCGGCCTCCTCGCGGAGCAGGGCACGACCCTTGCCATCCTCGACACCGCCGGCAGTTCGGCCGGGCTCGCGGCCGCCCTGAGGGATGTCGACTTCGTGCTGATGCCGGTCCGGCCGTCCCGGCTCGACATCGTGGCCGCCCGCCCGACGCTTCAGGCGCTGGTCGGCCTCGGGCTGCGGGATCGGCTGGCCCTGGTGCTGAACCAGTGTCCGCCGCCGCCCTCGCCGCGCACCAGCGCCTACGCGGCGCAGCTGCGGGCGCTGGGGGTGCTGGCCGAGCCCGGCATCATCCACCGCGTCGACCACCAGGATGCCCTGGCGACCGGCCTCGGCGTCACCGAATACGCCCCCGGCAGCCCGGCTGCCGGGGAGATCCGCGCCCTCTGGACCTGGATCGACGCCAAGATGCGGGCCGCCCCCGCCCGCTGAGATCAGCCCTGGCCGAGGGCGGCGAGGATGCGCGCCCAGGAGCGCGTGCCCTTGTGGAAGCTCGTCAGGTCGTACTTCTCGTTCGGTGAGTGGATGCGGTCGTCGTCGAGCCCGAAGCCGATCAGCAGGGTGTCGCGCCCGAGGATCCGCTTGAAGTCGCCGACGATCGGGATCGAGCCGCCGGCGCCGACGGTCACCGCCGGCACGCCCCACTCGTCCTGCAGCGCCGCCTTGGCGGCCCCGAGCTGCGGCATGTCGAAGGGCAGGCTGATCGCCCGCGAGCCCTTGTAGGTGATGACCTCGACCGTGCAGTCCGCCGGTACGCGCGCCCGCACGAAGGCCTCGAACGCCTCGGCCAGCCGCTTCGGATCCTGGTCGTCCACGAGGCGGAACGAGACCTTGGCCGAGGCCGTGGACGCGATCACCGTCTTGGTGCCCTCGCCGGTATAGCCGCCGATGATGCCGTTGGCGTCGCAGGACGGGCGCGACTGCACCAGCTCGATCGGCATCCGGCCGCGCTCGCCCGCGGGCTCCTTGAGGCCGATCGGCCCCAGCAGCGTCTCGGGCGTCAGGCCGAGGTCGCGCCACTGCTCCAGAACCTCCGGCGGGCGCTCGTGCACGCCCTCGTAGAAGCCGGGGATCGTCACCCGCCCGTCGGCATCGTGCAGGTCGGCGATGATCTTCGCCAGAACGTGGATTGGGTTGCGGGCGGCGCCGCCGAAGAAGCCCGAATGCAGGTCGCGGTCGGCGCAGGTGACCTTCACCTCGAAATAGGCGAGGCCGCGCAGCGACGAGGTGATGGCCGGGGTCTGCCGGTCCCACATGCCGGTGTCGCAGACCAGCACCACGTCGCAGCCGAGCCGGTCGCGGTTGGCCGCGACCCATTCGGGCAGGCCCTGCGAGCCGCTCTCCTCGGCACCCTCGATCAGAATCGTGACGCCGCAGGGCAACGCGCCGTGCATGGTGATATAGGCCCGGCAGGCCTCCACGAAGGTCATCACCTGACCCTTGTCGTCGGAGGCGCCGCGCCCGACGATCGTCTTGCCGCCCCTTCCGTCCTCGGCGATGTGCGGCTCGAAGGGCGGCGTCGTCCAGAGATCGAGCGGGTCGACCGGCTGCACGTCGTAATGGCCGTAGAACAGGACGTGGGGCGCCCCGGGCTTCGGCCTGTGGGCCAGCACGACCGGATGGAGCGAGGTCTCCTCGACGGAGGTCGCGAAGCCGAGCGCGGTCAGGTCCTGGGCGAGCCAGGCGGCGGCCGCGCGGCACTGGCCGGCATAGGCGGGATCGGTGGAGATCGACGGGATCCGCAGGAAGGCGAACAGCCGCTCCAGGGCGTTCTCCAGGTCCGTGTCGATGTCGTTGAGGATCGCGTCGAGCGCGGCCATCGGGGGCTCCGGGGTGCGGCGTGGACTCTGCGGGAACTGTGCGGGAACGAGGGTTAGCCGAGGCGGGGCAGGGGCGGCAACGTCGGAGGCCGGGTTGACTGGATCCCGAACCGCCTCGCGGTGGCGCCGGCGATCGGCTCTCGAGGCAGCGCGCCCCGGAACAGGCGCAGATTGGAATGGTTATTGACCGAAGCCTCAGGCCGGCGCCCGCACGTCCCTCCCGGTTGCCGCCCCGGACCGATCCGTTCCCGCCCGGCCCCGGCCGGCCCAGACCCTGGACGACATCATGCGCCTCGAGAACCAGCCGCCGGTGTCGGCGGATACGCCGATCGGCATCACGCTGACGATCAACGGGCAGCGGCGCGAGCTGCAGGTCACCCCCTGGACCACGCTCCTCGACCTGCTGCGCGAGCGCCTCGACCTCACCGGCACCAAGAAGGGCTGCGACCACGGCCAGTGCGGCGCCTGCACCGTGCTGGTGAACGGCACCCGGGTGAATTCCTGCCTGACGCTCGCGGTGATGAAGGACGGCGCCGAGATTACCACGGTCGAGGGGCTCGCCGCCCTCGGCGACCGGGCGGGCAGCAACGCCCTCCACCCGATCCAGGAGGCGTTCATCGAGCACGACGCCTTCCAGTGCGGCTACTGCACCCCGGGCCAGCTCTGCTCGTCGGTCGGCCTGATGAACGAGGGCCACGCCCACACCCGGGACGAGATCCGCGAGGCGATGAGCGGCAACATCTGCCGCTGCGGCGCCTACACCAACATCGTCGACGCCATCGAGGACGTCATGCAGGGAGGCGCCCGATGAACCGCTTCGATTACGTCCGCGCCGGCACGGTGGCGGAGGCCGTGCAGGCCTTCGGCGCCGGGGCCCGCTTCATCGCGGGCGGCACCAACCTCATCGACCTGATGAAGTACGAGGTCGAGAAGCCGGGACGGCTGATCGACATCACCCGCCTGCCCCTCGACCGGATCGAGGATCAGGGGAACGGCCTGCGGATCGGGGCACTCGCCACCAACGCCAAGGTGGCGTACGACGACCGCGTCGCGGAGCGCTACCCGCTGCTGCGCAACGCCATCCTGGCCGGTGCCTCGGCGCAGCTGCGCAACGCCGCCTCCACGGGCGGCAACCTGCTCCAGCGGACCCGCTGCTACTACTTCTACGACGTGGCGACGCCCTGCAACAAGCGCGAGCCCGGCTCCGGCTGCACGGCGATCGGCGGGATGAACCGCATCCACGCGATCTTCGGCACCAGCGAGCACTGCATCGCCACCCACCCGTCCGACATGTGCATCGCCCTGGCCGCCCTGGAGGCCACCGTGCAGGTGAGCGGGCCGCAGGGCGACCGGTCGATCCCGTTCTCCGAGTTCCACCGCCTGCCGGGCGACGCGCCGGAGCAGGACACCAACCTCGCCCCCGGCGAGATCATCGTGGCGGTGGACCTGCCGGAGAGCCGCTTCCCGCAGCACTACACCTACCTGAAGCTCCGCGACCGCCTGTCCTACGCCTTCGCGCTGGTCTCGGTGGCGGCGGCCCTGGAGTTCGACGGCGACCGGGTGAAGACGGCCCGGCTGGCTCTGGGCGGCGTCGCCCACAAGCCCTGGCGCAACCGCGAGGCCGAGGCCCTGCTCGAAGGCAAGCCCGCCACCCGGCAGAGCTTCCAGGCCGCCGCAGATCTCATCGTCGCCGAGGCCAAGCCGCAATCGGAGAACGGCTTCAAGATCGATCTCGCCCGGCGCGCCATCGTGCGCGGCCTCGAACAGGCCGCAGCCGGCACGCCCCAGTCGCTCAGCGACAAGCGCATCCAGTAGGCCCCCCATGACGCAGACCTTCAGCTCCACCGGCCGCGACACCTTCGTCGGCACTCCGCGCAGCCGCATCGACGGCCCCGCCAAGGTCACGGGCCTCGCCAAGTACGCGGGCGAGTTCGCCGCGCCCGGTCTCGCCTACGGCACGGTCGTGTCGAGTTCGATCGCCAAAGGGCGGATCGCGGCGATCGATTCCAGTGCCGCCGAAGCGGTACCGGGCGTCCTCAAGGTGATCACCCACGAGAACCGGCCGCGCACCGCGTGGCGGGACAAGAACTTCCAGGACGCGGTGGCGCCCCCCGGCTCGCCGTTCCGCGCCCTCTACGACGACCTGATCGTGTACAGCGGCCAGCCGGTGGCGCTGGTGGTGGCCGAGGATTTCGAGACGGCGCGCTACGCGGCCTCGCTCGTCCGCATCAGCTACGAGCGGCAGGAGCCCGTCACCGACCTGAAGGCGGTGCGCGGCGACGCCTACGATCCGCCCATGAAGCGCGAGGGCATCAAGCCGCCGCCGGCTCCGTGGGGCGACGCCGACCAGGCGTTCGGCAGCGCGCCGATCCGCGTGCAGGGCGGCTACAGCATGGCCAACGAGCACCACAACCCGATGGAGCCGCACGCCACCACGGTGGTGGTGGAGGAGGACGGGACCTACACGGTCTACGACAAGATCCAGGGCGTCTCGAACAGCCACCAATACCTGGTCAACGTGTTCGGCCTGAAGCCCGATCAGGTCCGGGTGCTCAATCCCTATCTCGGCGGCGGCTTCGGTTCCGGCCTGCGCCCGCAGTACCAAGCGTTCCTAGCAATGCTCGCCGCCCAGGAGCTGAAGCGCTCGGTTCGGGTCACCCTGACCCGCGACCAGATGTGGTCCTTCACCTACCGGGGCGAGGCGCTACAGACCATCGCCCTCGGCGCCGGGCCGGACGGCAGGCTGGCGGCCCTGCGGCACGACGCCGTCCAAGGCACCTCGACCTTCGAGGATTACCAAGAGGTGATCGTCAACTGGTCGGGGGTGCTCTACCGCTGCGACAACGTCGCCCTGACCTACCGGGTCGCCAAGCTCGACACCGCCACCCCCGGCGACATGCGCGCCCCCGGCGCGGTCACGGGCGTCTTCGCCATCGAGACCGCCATGGACGAGCTCGCCTACGCGACCGGGCTCGATCCGATCGAACTCCGGCTCCGGAACTACGCCGAGTCCGACGCCACCGCTCAGGGCAAGCCCTTCGGCTCCAAGGAGCTGAAGAGCTGCTTCACGCAGGGCGCGGAACGCTTCGGCTGGGCCAAGCGCGATCCCGAGCCGCGCTCCATGCGCGACGGGCGGGAGCTGGTCGGCTGGGGCGTGGCCACCGGCATCTGGGAATCGATGATGATGCAGTCGAGCGCCATCGCGACCCTGACGCCCGACGGCCGCCTCACCGTCGGCAACTCCACCGGCGACATCGGCACCGGCACCTACACGATCCTCACGCAGATCGCCGCCGACACCCTCGGCCTGCCGATGGATGCGGTGACCACCAAGCTCGGCGACACCCGCCTGCCCGAGGCGCCGGTCGCCGGCGGGTCGTGGACGGCGGCCTCCTCCGGCACCGCCGTGATGAAGGCCTGCCGCAACGTCGGCGAACAGGTGTTCAAGCTGGCCCGCGCGATGGAGAACTCGCCGCTGGCCAATGTCGACGTCGACCGCGCCGTGTTCGCGGACGGCCGCATCTCGGTCGCGGGCGATCCGGGCCGCAGCGTTTCTCTGGTGGAGGTGCTGCAGGCGGCCCGAATCGACAAGGTCGAGGCGGTCGAACAGGCCGGGCCCGACAAGGACTTCAACCAGAAATACGAGGCCTACACCCACTCGGCGATATTCGCCGAGGTGAAGGTCGACGAGGAACTGGGGCAGGTCAGGGTCACCCGGGTCGTCTCGGCCATCGCGGCCGGCAAGGTGCTGAACCCTAAGACCGCGCGCAGCCAAATCCTCGGCGGCGTGGTGATGGGGATCGGCTCGGCGCTCGAAGAGGAATCGATGCTCGACCACCGCATCGGCCGGTTCATGAACCACAATCTCGGCGAGTACCACGTGCCGGTGAACGCCGACATCTACGACATCGACGTGATCTTCGTGGACGAGGAGGACAAGGCGAACCCGCTGGGCGTGAAGGGGCTGGGCGAGATCGGGATCGTCGGCGCGGCGGCGGCGATCACCAATGCCGTCTTCCACGCCACCGGAAAGCGGGTGCGCGACCTGCCGATCACTATCGACAAGTTGCTGTGAGGCACGCGTGTTTCACGGGAAACATTGACGATCTGGCAAGGATTCGATCGAAGGCCAGCCGCCGTGCCCGGAGCGCGGCGGCGCCCCTGCATCGTGGACCCGCGCGGATCGCCCGATCGATCCGGACGCCGTCGCGCGCGGCGACGCGGTCCCGGACAGCGTGACAGCGGGGACGGGGCGCTGCCGCGTTGCTTCGCTCCGCGCGCCTAGGAAATGACGCTTCCGAGCGCCGCACACCGGAACGGCAACCGATCCCCGTGACCGACCTGCTGCAATCCTGGCGCTTCTGGGCGCTCGCCGCCGCGGTGTTCGCGGCGCTCACCGCGATCCTCGCCAAGGTCGGTGTCTCCGGTGTCCCGTCGGATGTCGCGACTGTCGTGCGCACCGCGGTCGTCCTCGTCTTCGCGGGGGCCGTCGTCGTCGCCTCGGGTCAAGCCGGCGGGGTGGCACAGATCTCCGGCCGCAGCCTTGTGTTCCTGATCCTGTCGGGATTCGCCACCGGGGCGTCGTGGCTCTGCTATTTCCGGGCGCTGTCGCTGGGGGACGCCGCCCGGGTCGCGCCCCTCGACAAGTTCAGCGTCGTCTTGGTGGCGCTCCTCGGCGCCGGCCTGCTGGGCGAGACCCTGAGCTTGGCAGCCTGGGCCGGCGTTGCGCTGATCGCCGCCGGGGCCGCCCTGGTCGCTTCCGGCTTGTGACGAATGGATGGGGGCGCACCGTTCCGTTAACCGGTTCGGCGCATCCTGGCGGTTCCTCGCGAAAGGGGACCGCCATGGATTGGGTATACCGCGGCTTCGAGACCTCCCTGCTCGGTCTCGCCCTGTGTCTCGGCCTCGCCGCCTGCCTGACGTTCGGCACCGCGCGGTTGTCGGGCGACACGCTCTCCATCACCCTGCCGATGCTCACGGTGACCGCCCCCGCACCCTGAGGGGGCGGCCGACGGTCCCGTCAGGCGGCGCCCCGCGCGGCGCGGAACATGAAGCCCCGGGCTTCCACGTCCATCTCGGCCTTGAAGGCGTGGCGGCCCTTCAGCGCCTCGGCGGCCTGCGCGGCCGGCCGGGCGTTGATCGTGTCGAGGAGCCGCTTGACGTTGGGCAAACCCGCGAAGGCGTCCTCGCCCAGCACGAACGGCACCATCCGGGCCCAGCCCCACACCGCCATGTCGACGATCGTGTAGGTCTCGCCCAACACGTAGGCGCGGCCGGCGAGCCGCTCGTCGAGGATGCCCCAGTGGCGACGCGCCTCGAAGGTGTAGCGCTCCGTGGCGTAGGCGCCGCCGTCCTGCGCGAAGTGGCGGAAATGCACGCACTGACCGGAGAACGGCCCGATGCCGGTGGCCACGAACATCAGCCAGGACAGCATCTCGCCCCGGACCGGCTCGCCCTCGGGCAGGAACTGGCCGGTCTTGCCGGCGAGGTAGAGCAGGATGGCGTTCGAATCGAACACCGTCACGTCCCCGTCGATGATCGCCGGCACCTTCCCGTTCGGGTTGACCGCCCCGTAGGCGGGCTCGAACTGCTCGCCCTTGCGGGTGTCGACCGGCACCGGCTCGTAGGGCAGCCCCATCTCCTCCAGGCAGAGGGCGACCTTCATGGGGTTGGGGCTGAGATTGTAGAAGAATCGAATCACGGCGTTCTCCCTGAACGATTCCGGAAGGATCCCCGGGGCCGCGCTCGGCACAAGCCGCAGATGCGCAGGGCGGCTATTCCGCAACGATCTTGTAGCTGCGGCCCGGGACCAGCTGGGCCCCCCGCTCCAAACCGTTGAGGACGAGGAACCGGTCGAGGGCGCGATCCGGCACCGCCATGCGGCGGGCGAGATCCTCGGCGCCTGGCGACGTCGCTTGGACCACCTGCAGCCGCAGGGGGCGCAGCACCACCGCGTCAGGGGAGACCGGCGCGAGCGTCGCGGTCCAGTGGCGGAAGGCGGCGTCGGGATCGGCCGCCCCCTTGCCCGCCATGATCATCCGATAGGTCGAATCGCCGATCCGGATCGCCGCGAGGCGGAAGGTCCAGTCCTTGCCGCGGGAGAGCGCGAAGGCCGCCGGGTGGCCGGCGACCTCCCGGGACTCGAAACCGGCGGGGTCGAACGCATCGTTCCAGCTCGCCTTCAGCACCGCGTCGAGGGTCTGGCCCTCCTTTGCGTCGATCTGGTCGAACAGGAGGCGCCGGCTGCCATCCTGCGTCGTGCCGAGCACGGCCGAGCGGGTGTTTTCCAGGGCGAAGCCCTCCGGCACCTCGAAGGCGATGCCGAGACCCGGATGGATGAAGCGGTGACCCCGCACCGCGCCGTCGCGCGGGTTGTCGCCGTACGCGAGCCCGTCCACCGCTGCGAGGTAGGAGGCGCGGTCGTCGGTCCCGATGCCGGGGGCGCCGATGCGGCGGGCCGCCCGCGTGACCAGGGTGATCCGCTCGGCCGTGCCCGGATGGGTCGCCAGCATGTCGGGCGCGGCGGCGCTGCCGCCCTTCAGCCCCGTCGATCGGTTGAGTGCGGCCAGGAAGCGGCCGGCGGCGAACGGGTCGAATCCCGCCTTGGCGAGGGTGCGCACGCCGGTGGCGTCCGCCTCCAGCTCCTGTTCGCGGGAGAAGCGGGCCAGCGCGAAGCGCGACTGGCTCTGGAGCTGCGCCCCGGTATCCGGGTCGTTCAGCACGTCCGCCACGACGCGGCTGACGAGGGCCGACCGCAGTTCCAGCTCGCTCCGGGCCGTGGCGTGGTTGAGGGTGACGTGGGCCATCTCGTGCGCCAGCACCGCGGCCACCTCCGAGGTGTCGCTCGCCAGCGCCACCAGCCCGCGGGTGACGTAGAGCCGTCCGTTCGGCAGCGCGAAGGCGTTGACCACGGGGGAATCGAGGAGCGTCACCGCGTAGGCTTGGTCCGGCCGGTCGCTGGCCTTGACGAGGCGGTCGGTCACCTCCGTGAGCATCCGCGTCACGCCGGGCGCCCGCGCCTCGCCCCCGAAGGAGGCGACGAGCTTCAGGTGATCGGAATCCGCGGCCCGCTCGCGCCCGGTGGTGCGCGGTGCCTCCGCGGGTACCCGAACCACCGCCGGCTGCACGGTCGCGCCGGTCTGGTCCGCCACGCAGGCGCCGAGGAGGCCGGCGAGGGCACAGAGTGCCGCCACGCCGCCCAGGCGTCGCCCGGTCGATCGAAATTGCCCCGTGATCCCGCCCATCGCGATCAGCGCCGCAGCCCCTGTTCCCCCTCCGGTTCGGCCTCCGGCCGCTCCGGCTCGCTTAGGACCTCGATACCATCGGCGGCGATCTCCAGGGTCGGGCCGCGCCAGACCTCCAGGATACCGCACACGCGCACGCGCCGGCCTTCGAGCGAGGTTGCACTCAAACCACGCGCGCGCACCATTCGCCAAGTGCGTTTCGATACGGTGACCGTGAGCGCGTCGGTGCCGCGGGGCCCGAAATCCAGATAGGTGCGGGCGCTGCGCTCGCCCACACCGCGCACGCGGCCCTCGACGATCGCGAAGCGGCCCGTGCGGTCCCGAAGCCCCGGGCCGTCGATGGCGGCGAGGACGGGCTCCCGCCACAGGCCGAGCCGACGCGCCCGCGCGGCGGATTCGAGGAGGCGCAACGCGGGGCGGCAGAGCGCATCGGCTTCGCCCGCATCCGCGACGGCGAGGCCCGCCCCGATGAGGCCGCCGGCGAGATCCGCGGCGCCGTCCTCGGATTCGATATCCGCTCGCACCCGGTCCCAGCGGTCGGGCTGCCCGCGGGGCACCAGGGTGACCGGGGCGCCCCGCCATCCCTCCAGCCAAGCCCGCGCCGCCGCGGCGGCCTCCGGCGCGTCGTGCCAGCGCAGGGAGTCGAGGACCGCGCGGGTGCCCGATGCCAGGCGGATCTCGCCGCGCGGCCCGACATCCTCCAGCACGTCGCGGTGAGTCGATCCGGCCAGGCATTCCGACGCGCCGGACCGCGGCGCTCCCCGGCACGGCGCCGGCATCGCCGCGGCGAGCGCTGCCAGCGCCGCCCCGACCCGCCACCCCGTCGATTCGCGCGCCACCGCCATCGCCTGCTCCGGGCGCATCATGCGCGGGACGCCCGCATCGTCCAGCCGGCCTTCGACCAGGACGTACCCGGGCGCGGTTGGCCTGCGGCGGGGAGGGTGCTATGCAGCGGACGGTCGTCTCCGTAGCTCAGCTGGACAGAGCACAGGTTTCCTAAACAGGTTCAATTGGGCGCCGCGCTGGGAAACCGCGCGGCGGATCCGCTCAAAGTCGGGGAAAGCTCCAGGCACCGGTGCTGTGACGCCCGGGACCCTGCCGATCCCGAGCCAAGCCCGCCCTCCGCGGGAAGGTGTAGAGACTAGACGGGCGGCACCTACCGGCCGGGCGCGAGCCCCGCCCACGGTGAAGGGATAGTCCAGACCACGAACGCGTCCCGCTCGGGCGCGGCGGCGAAAGCCGAAGTGGTATGAAACCTGGGGTCGCAGGTTCGAGCCCTGCCGGGGACACCACACCTCCTTCTTGTGATCGCCCCCGCCCCGGCGGCGCGGGAAATCGTTCACCGTGCCGCGCGCGCGCCGGTGACAAGGCCCCTGTGCGGCGCTAAGCTTTGCCAGAGGGAATCACTGCACGGGGGTGGACGAGCTCTTCATGGCGGGTCAGAAAACCGATCAGCGCGACGTCTATGTCGGGCAGCGCATCGCCGAGCAGCGACGCAAGGCGTCCCTCACGCAACGCCGCGTCGCGCAGAGCTTCGGTATGTCTGCGGCTCAGCTACAGAAATATGAGAAGGGCACGAACCGGATCAGTGCCGTCCACCTCGACATCTTCTCCCGGATGACCGGCGTGCCGATGGATTATTTCTTCAAGGGCATGCCGCGCAGCGACGACTTCGTCGCGCCGGGCTTCAGCGAGCCGGATCAGCCCACCCTCGGCGAGGGGAGCCTGAAGGGTTTGGCCGAGATCGTCGGGCGGCACATCACGGAGAACTTCTCCGAGGAGGCCCGCCGGGATGTGGCGGCCGCGATCCGCGCGCTGGAGAGCAAGCTCAGCGGCTGACGGTCCGCGCCCCTCCCGGGTGAGCCGGGCGATTTCCCAACCGGTTTGTTCGTTTTAACGGAATCGTCCGGTGCTCCGCCTTGACCCTGGTGGGGCTGGGTGCGAGAACCCCGACCCCATGAAGGGTCAAACGCCGTGATCACACCGGCGTGCCTGTGAAGCCGGGGCCGTCCGTCCGATGCCGCGTTCCAATTACCTCTTCACCAGCGAATCCGTGTCCGAGGGGCATCCCGACAAGGTCTGCGACCGGATCTCCGACACGGTGGTCGACGCGTATCTGTCGGCGATGCCCGAGGCGCGCCTCGGCGTCGAGACGCTCGCCACCACCAATCGGATCGTCATCGCCGGCGAGGTGCGCGGCCCTGATTCGGTGACCTTCAAGGACCTCGAGGCCCTGACGCGCGAGGCCGTGAGGGACATCGGCTACGAGCAGTCGGGCTTCCACTGGAAGAACAACGACGTCGCCATCCACCTGCACGCCCAGTCGGCCGATATCGCCCAGGGCGTCGACGCCGCCGGCAACAAGGACGAGGGCGCGGGCGATCAGGGCATCATGTTCGGCTACGCGGCCGACGAGACCCCCGAGCTGATGCCGGCGCCGATCTTCTACGCTCACAAGATCCTCAAGGACCTCGCCGACGCCCGCAAGGCGAAGCAGGGCGAGGCCGCCAAGCTTGGCCCCGACGCCAAGAGCCAGGTCACGGTCCGCTACGAGAACGGCCGCCCGGTCGAGGTCACCCAGATCGTGCTCTCGACCCAGCACCTCGACGAGTCCCTCGACTCGGCCGACGTGCGCGCCATCGTCGAGCCCTATATCCGCAAGGCCCTGCCGGAGGGCTGGGTGAACGAGGGCACCGCTTGGCACGTCAACCCGACCGGCAAGTTCGTGATCGGCGGCCCGGACGGCGATGCCGGCCTCACCGGCCGCAAGATCATCGTGGACACCTACGGCGGCGCGGCGCCCCACGGCGGCGGCGCCTTCTCGGGCAAGGATCCGACGAAGGTCGACCGCTCGGCAGCCTATGCGGCGCGTTACCTCGCCAAGAACGTCGTGGCCGCCGGCCTCGCCCGCCGCGCCACGATCCAGCTCGCCTACGCGATCGGCGTCTCGAAGCCGCTCTCGATCTACGTGGACCTGCACGGCACCGGGAACGTGGACGAGGCCCGGCTCGAGGCTGTTCTGATGGACGCCCTGGACCTCTCGCCCCGCGGCATCCGCACGGCGCTGAGCCTCAACAAGCCGATCTACGCGCGGACCTCGGCCTACGGCCATTTCGGCCGCGCGCCGGAGGCCGATGGCGGCTTCTCCTGGGAGCGTACCGACCTCGCCGACAAGCTGAAGTCGGCGCTGGCCTGAGGGCAGTGGTCGCGTCGGGCCGTCCCGGACCCGCCTGACGGGTTTGAGGATGGCGGGACGCGCAGGCGTCCACCCGTCCTCGGCTCGGTCCCGGGGCCGGGGCAGCTGCGGCGCGGCCTCCTCGGCTGACGGACATGCCATCCGAGAGGGGCCGGACTGCGGCTCCGGTTCGGAGGCGGGATCGAGCTGAGGGATGCCCTCTTCTTACGGGCCTGCGCAGCCGCGTCCCGACACGGGCGCGCTCGCACTCCGTGTTCGAACAGCGATCTCCGTTTCCGGGCCGGCCATCGGTGCCCCGGAATGACGGCGCGAGACACCGGCACGGGACGCAGGTCCCCCGCCGCGGAGCAACCCCGCTTGAGATGCGCAAGCCCTTCGACGGCGCCCCGTGACCATGTCTGACCTTTCTGGACCCGCCGCACCGACGGCCGAGGAGCCGGAGCGCGCCTTCTTCGGGCGGCGCAAGGGCAAGCGCCTGCGCGGCCAGCAGGAGCGGCGGCTCGCCGACCTGCTGCCGGCCCTGCGGGTCGACCTGCCGCCGGACGACCGGCCCCTCGACCCGCGCACGCTCTTCCCGGACCTGACGGCCGCGCCCGAGGCGATCTGGCTGGAGATCGGCTTCGGCGGCGGCGAGCATCTCGCGGCCCAGGCGGAGGCTCATCCCGGGATCGGCTTCATCGGGGCCGAGCCGTTCGTCAACGGCGTGGTCAAGCTGCTGGCCGCGATCGAGGAGCGGGGCCTGCGCAACATCCGCATTCGCGACGAGGACGTCACCGCCCTGCTGGCGCGGCTGCCGGATGCCAGCCTGGAGCGGATCTACCTGCTCTACCCCGACCCCTGGCCCAAGCGGCGCCAGCGCAAGCGCCGCTTCGTCTCGGAGGGCACGCTGGCCGAGTTCGGCCGGGTCTTGAAGGATGGCGGCCTGTTCCGCTTCGCCAGCGACATCGACGACTATGCCGGCTGGACGCTGGCACGGGCCGCGCGCTGCCCGACCTTGCGATGGACCGCGCGGAGCGTCCGGGATTGGACGCAGCCATTCCCGGGCTGGCCCGGCACGCGCTACGAGGCCAAGGCGCTGGAGGCGGGACGGCGTCCGACCTACCTGGACTTCGTCCGGCTGCCGCGGTGAGCGCGGGCGGGCCGGGCGCCGCAACCCGGCGGAACGCCTTGCAACAGTCACGCTCGAAGGCCATCCTGATACGCCGTCGCGGTCCCGGATCGCGCCGGGGGAGAGGGCTCACTCCTGCGGGGGCGCGCCGTGGCGCGTTCGAGGGTTCTTCCGAGTGAATGAGCGGGTGGGTCAGGATCCGGCGGCGCACGATCCGTATCGCACCGGCTTCGACGATGCCGCGATCGGCCTCGTCGTGCTGTCGGCCGACGAGACCGTCATCGTCGCCGCGAACCGGTCCCTCCATGATCTGGTCGGCTGGGCGCCGGGAACGCTGGCCGGGCGTCCGACCGCCGAACTCCTCAACGAGGGTCCCGAGGGCCTCCGCGACGGCCTCCAGTTCTGGCGCCGGGCCGACGGCAGTCCCCTCGACGTGCGGGTGCGCCGCTCCGGTACGACCCTCGTGGTCGAATCCGTCGACGTGGATGCGGCGGCCCATTCCGAGGCGAACCGGGAGGCGCTCGCGACCGCCGGGCTCGGGGAGTGGCGCTGGGACCGGGCGACGGGCCTGCTCACCCTGTCGCGGCGCGCGGCCCGCATCCTGGGCCGGCCGCCGGGCCGCTCCGTGTCGTGGGACGAGCTGAAGACCGGACTGTCGGACCCGGAGCTCGCCCGCCTGAGAGCGGTCATCGCCGAGGCCGCCGCCGGCCGCGAGCCCTACGGGTTCGACACGCCCACGACGGTGGCCGGGCGCACGGTGATCCTGCGGGTGCGCGGGCAGGCTGTGCCGGGTCCGGACGGCGCGCCCGCCAGCATGGTCGGCGTCGTTCAGGACATCACGACCCGGGTCGAGGCCCGGGACGAGATCCTGTCCCGCGATCAGCGCCTGCGGGTCGCCACCACGATCGCCAAGCTCGGCATCTTCGAATGGCACATGCTCGAGGATCAGGCGATCTGGGAGAACGAGCACATGTACGAGATCTTCGGGCATGCGCCCGAGGACGGCACGATCGGCAAGACCGAGTTCCTCAACGACATCCTCCACCCGGACGACCGTGCCGCGGTCCGCCGGGCGATCTCCACGGCGCTGCGGGAGGACGGGATCCTGCACATCGGCGGCCGCATCCGGCGCAAGTCGGACGGGGCGTGGCGGACGATCGACATGGCAGGCCGGTTCGAGCGCGACGCCCCCGGGCGGCTGCCGCGCCGCCTGATCGGCGTGGTGGCGGACGTGACCGACCGGCGCCGCGCGGAGGAGCGCCAGAGCCTGCTGATCCGCGAACTGCACCACCGGGTGAAGAACACCCTCGCCACCGTCCAGGCGATCGTGGGTTCCACGGCGCGCACGGCGTCCAGCATCGAGAGCTTCTACGAGGCCTTCGTCGGCCGGATCAAATCGCTCGCCCACACCCACTCGGTCCTGACCGAGGATACGTGGCAGACGGCCTCGCTGGCCAACCTCCTGCTCAACGAGCTGAAGCCCTACGCGGAGGTGGCGCCGGACGGCGCCGCCGAGGGCCGCATCAGCCTCGACGGGCCGGCGATCGACCTGCCTTCCGAGGTCGCGGTGCCGATCGGGATGGCGATTCACGAACTCACCACCAACGCCGCCAAGTACGGGGCGCTGTCGAACCGCACCGGGCGCGTCGCGGTGGAATGGTCCCTGGAACCGGGCGGGCCGGCCGGGATCCTGCGCTTCTCCTGGCGCGAGACCGGCGGTCCCCCGGTGGAGCCGCCGAGCCGCCAGGGCTTCGGCTCGCGCCTGCTGCAGCGGGTTCTGATCACGCAGGTCCAGGCCGAGGTGACGACCGATTACGCCCCCGGCGGCTTCGCCCTGACCATGCGGGCGCCGATCCCGCCGCGCAACGACAGCCTCAACCCGCTGGTGTGAGCCGGGTTCGCGAGCGCGGGCTTCGGTTCGGCCGCCGTCCCTGCCAACGCTGATTTCGAGGTGCCGCGGCAGCGGGCCTCGAAGGAGGGCGCGGCCGGCCGCGCGATCCCCGGCGGGTTCCGTCGAGGCCTGCGCGGCGGCACCTCGGGGTGAGGGCGGGGGCTGGAGGGCCGCCCGCCCGAGACGTCGGTGACGTCAGGCGGCGCCGCGGGTCCCGGCTTCGCCGCCGCCGTCCACGAACGCCTTGAGTTCGTCGAGCGACGCGAAGGTGAAGCGGCCCTGCGGCGTCTCGGCCTCGATCGAGCCGTCCTCGAACATCACGTAGGTGTTGCCGCCCGAGGCGTAGCGCCCGACCACGGTGCGCGTCACCGGTTTCGGGGTCGGATCGGGCACCGGGTCGAGGCTCGAACGCAGTGGCGGGGCCTTCGATCCCGGCTGACCTTCGGGCGCGGCGAACAGATCGTCGTCCGACGCGATGGCGCTCGGGGGCATCGACGCCTCAGGCCGGGCCTCGCCGACCGGGTCACGCGCGACGGGCGCCGGGGCCGGCAATTCCGGCTCCGTCCGAAGGGGCTTGGTCAAGACCGGCATGGATGAAGTCGACGGGGATGAGGCCGGTGGGGGAGACGCCGAGGGGGATGACGGGGAGCGCGCGGGGGCCGAAATGGGTTCGCGCGGACCGTCCACCCGCGGCTCCAGGCTCGGATCGAGCCGCGGCCGATCGGGATCGAAGGGCGGCTCCACCACCGGCGGGACGAGGAAGGCGGGGGCAGCGGGCAGAACCGGCGGCAACCGGGACCGGCCCTCGTGGGCGGATCCCGCGTCGGCCTCCGGTGCGCGCACCGCGGGATTCCGCCCGATCGCCCGCTCGACCTTGCGGAAAGCGAGGGTGAGCACGCCGAGCCCGAACAGCACCGCGCCGGACGAGGCCGCCACGGAGCCGGCGATCACCATCGCCAATCCGCTCTCCAGGCGTACATACGGGAAGCCCTGGATCACGGCGGCGCAGCCCCCGATGACCATGGCGGCGGCGAGCGCGAACAGCGCAGCGATCATGATACTCTCTAGCACGGGCCGGCTAACCGCCGGCGCTCAAGGCGGGGCGCACAGTAAGGCCTAGCCGCCATATTGCAAAACAGCGTCGTGATCGCACCCGGGATACCGGATATCAACGATTATCCGCCGGGCGAACCCGGGGCGGGCCGTTCCGCCGGCGTCTCGACGTGCCGCTCGGCGATCCGGCCCGATATCCCGCGACTTCGCGCGTGGTCGGGCCGGAACGGCGTTGCCGTCCCGCGGCCCCCGACTTACCTAGCGGGCACTCGACTCGGGTCCCCAGCCGGGGACGAGGCCGCCCCCTGCTAAGCGGAGACAGACGCCATGACCTTCACCCTGCCGGAACTGCCCTACGCCTACGACGCGCTCGGGCCGTACATGTCGAAGGAGACTCTCGAGTTTCACCACGACAAGCACCACAAGGCCTATGTCGACACGGGCAACAAGCTGCTTGAGGGCACGGATCTCCAGGGCAAGAGCGTCGAGGAGATCGTCAAGGCCGCCTACAACACCAATCAGCCGCTCTTCAACAATGCCGGCCAGCACTACAACCACATCCACTTCTGGCAGTGGATGAAGCCGAACGGCGGCGGCGCGATCCCGGGCGCGCTCGCCAAGAAGATCGATGAGGATCTCGGCGGCGCCGAGAAGTTCAAGGCGGACTTCATCCAGGCGGGCATCGGCCAGTTCGGCTCCGGATGGGCGTGGCTCGCCGTCAAGGACGGCAAGCTCGCGATCATGAAGACCCCCAACGGCGAGAACCCGCTGGTCCACGGCGCCAAGCCGATCCTGGGCGTCGACGTGTGGGAGCACTCCTACTACATCGACTACCGCAACCGCCGCCCCGACTACCTC
>Ga0160429_1000942_pt1 | contig 17981 bp, 23 predicted proteins | sample SolpanmetagenomR_FD_108199 | JGI IMG/M metagenome (GOLD analysis project Ga0160429, IMG submission 108199) | Solar panel surface microbial communities from Lawrence Berkeley National Laboratory, California, USA - R | ecosystem: Engineered > Built environment > Solar panel > Unclassified ...
AAGCTCAACATTGCAAAGTGTAAGCGCAGTTAGCAAACAGACCCAAGTCCAGCATAGAATATGTAATGACATCACAGTCGCAATCACCGAACGTAATGTTAGGTCTAAGCTTTTCAGCTACATATAGCTGATGTTCGCCTAGTCAAACGCAAATGCAAGAACGTGGAAGCATTCTTGGATGCCCAGAGCGATCCTATCGCTCGTAAGCTCTGTCAAATGAGCGACATAGTACCCGAGCGCAATGACTTATTGCAGGAAATGAAACGACGAGCAAATGATATCAGAAGAAGCTTGCTGGAACTTGACAATTATGTCACAGTAGAAAGGCGGAGTCTTAAGGAAAATGTGTAACTTCTGCTTTTTTGCTCCTCGATAAGGCCTGATGTAAGAGACTTAGTCCGCAGATACAAAGCATAAAGACCTCTGTCGCGCATCTTACAGGCGAACTTCACCGAAAGCGTGACAATCTGGATGCCTTGACTCAGTCCGTCTCTCAATTATCAGTCAACCCATCAATGTCTCGTTTATTTCCTCGGACTACCGTGCATTCTGAGACACGCATACAGACAGTGCGGCTGGACCCTCTCAAGGTGCAGAATCTAACCGCCCGCTGGAATCTGAGGAGGCAACTTAATAAGGCGGCTAAAGGAAGAGAAATCCCATCAGCTGAACCTAGAGCCATGAAGCCGAAGAGTGCTTCGGATATTGCAGAGACGTTTTTGTCCAGAATCAAAGCGCAGATTGCGAAAGAATTGGAGGAGGAACAGGCTCTTGAGCATAGTGACACGTCTAGTGTCTACGTTCCAAGCGAACCGGACGTTGCAGCTTACGCTGCACCTACATCTTATGATCCAGGTTTTACAGAGAACCACAATCAACACAAAAATAACGTAGATGTGTACAAACCTGCAACCGGTCAACATAACACATCACCCCCGGCTGTAGCGCCATCTCCGAGAACACCTGCCAAATTTAGTTTCCCCGGCTTATCTAAACCAGCTGCAGATATTTCTAAACCAATGTACAGGCCCGCAGCTCGGGTCACCGCGTCGCCAACACCTACGCATCAGCCAGTAACAGAGTCAGCTCCGGAATCACAAAAACATACTCTGGATATACTTTCTCTACCTGCTTCACAGCCCCCTAAACCAGCGCTGATAGACCCCATTGTGGCCAAGGATGATACATCTAGCTATTGGGAGGGCCTTCATAGCTCGGCCGAAAAGCAAACAGAAAGAAGTCCACAGCACCTCCGAAAGGAAGAATTTAAACAACAAGCAGACGAATCTGCCGAAGATTCGACTAGTGTAAAGAGTGAGAGTGAGCTCTTGGAAGAAGCAGAAGAAGCAGAAGAAGAAGAAGAAGAAGAAGAAGAAGACGATGTAGATAGTACAGTGTCAGATCAATCTGATCATGTGTCTGAAAAATCATCGTCTAAAGGTCAAAGAGACTCTGTATCTCCGCTGCAGTCAGGTTCACAGGCCGCATCAGATCGATACTCGTCTCCATCTCGCAGCCCAACTAGGTCTTCTGTGAATGGAGAGCAAATGGCAGTCAGAACTGAAGGAACAGAGAATACATCTGAAGCAGTCCTCCTCCCAAATCAGGCAGAAGAAGGTGAAGATGAGACTAACGCCGATGAAGCAAGCCTTCGAGTCAAGAGTGAACCGAATACAAGTGAACCGGTTCAGCCAGTGCTATCCGAGGAACCGACAGCTACCACAGGCGCCGAGAGTAATGTCAAGGAAGATATTGTTAACGTTACACCAAGTGCCGAAGGAGCTGTCAAGCTTGAGAACAATACCGAAAATGTTATCGATCAGGATATGGCGGTGGAAGCACCAATGGAAGTTATACAAGGCTCTGGCGAACCAGGTAATTCGATTTCGTCCAATTGACTCAATCAATGACGCTTACCGTACAAAAAGTTGCTGCAATTCCACCACCTGAGCCAGAAAAACCCGCATCATCCTTCGGATTTGCCAGCTTTGCAACCAGCATCAATAAGCCTTTCGGAAATGCAACAAGCGAAAATCCTTTCGGCCAGTCCACGTTTGTGAGTGATTCTAGCGCGAGCAGCGGCAATACTCCCGGTGTATTTGGACAGGCAAGCACCCCTGCAAATAGTGCACAAGGGGAGTCAGCAAACAAACCAGCATTCGGTACTTCTGCATTCGGCAAAGCTTTCGGAGTTAGCAGCAATACCAGCGATACCAGCAATGCGTTTGGAGCCGCCAAGCCTGCTGCGGCGTCCAGTCCCTTCGGTGCTCCAGCCACATTCGGATCCAGCCCAGCTGTTTCCTCTCCCTTTGGTGCCTCTGCATTTGGTACCACCGCGCAGCCTACAACCAATGCCTTCGGAACACCACAAATGACTGCATCTGCATTTGGCGCTCCTTCGACATTTGGCACCCCTTCTCAAGCACCGGCTTTTGGTGCATCCTCAACATTTGGAGCTACTTCTGCCTTCGGTGCACCATCAACCTTTGGCACAACATCTGCCTTCGGTGCTACATCAAGTGCCCCATCTGCCTTTGGTGCACCGTCTCAGGCGGCGCCGTCTGCGTTCGGATCTCCGTCGACGAGTGCCTTTGGTGCCTTGAACACATCAGCCGCGGCTCCAGCCTTCGGCAGTACATCGTTTGGCCAACCAGCTACTGGCGGCTTCGGACAAAGTGCTTTTGGTACTTCCACATTCGGCAGCACCCCAGCAGGCACAGGATTTGGAAGCACTAGTACTGCAGCTAAACCTGCATTCGGCACTCCCGCGAAGACGTTCGGAAGCAATGTGATGGCTGGTACTCCAACTGGATTTGGAGCGTAAAACATACTCCTTTATACCCACTCACATAAGCTGACTTCTTTGTTAGATTAGCAAGTCCGTCGTCAGGATTCCGACAAGCGTCCGTGTTTGGGTCACCGGCACAACCCAGCAGTGGATTTGGAGCTTTCGCCAACAATCAGAATCAGCAGAATACCTCATCTCCTTTCGGACAGGCAGCAAACACTACAAATGCATTTGCACAGATGCCATCACAAAGTACAAATGTATTTGACAGCCCAAAACCACCTGATGCGAACGCCAATAAATTTGGTGGATGGAGGTAGTACAATACGAACGTACAAAACGAACAATCTCTATGTAGGTCGAAGATCTAGGGCGCGAATGATTTAGAAGACCTCTCAGTGTGGTAGGGGATTATATTGAAACAACTGTCGGACGTCTTCACAGCATTCTTTCTCTTACCCGAATGTTTATGCTGACGATCAGGCAGTCCAGCATGGTAAACATTTATCGCTCAGAACCCATGTTCAGGTAATCGTTCTACGGTGTATTTTCGTCCAGCGATGAACATTATCGGTATTCCCGGTATCTTACGGATCCGCCTTTTCAGATCTTTATCACAAGTTGCCACCATGTAGCATTTGTGAGCTGTAACACGATTTACAATGCAATCATCAACATAGGTCCCTTCGTGAGAACAAGGTAAAACTTCAAAGCGCGGATCTTTCGCTATCTTGAGTGCTAGTCTACCCGGAAGTCAGCATTTCAGCAAGGATGTGCTCTCAAATTGCAGTCATTATTACCTATATCGTGGACCAAGCTTTTCCAGCTCAGCGAATACGCATTGTGAGATACAAGGAATACCTATGACGAAATTAGCACATTGCTTGCGAAATATGCATATCCAAGTGCTTAATTGCACAATTGTTTTGTAGTGGTACTGTCAATCGTCGCTTGCAACTGTATATAAGTCTCACACGTGAACACTGTTGGCCTTTGTTCTTTCGCTTGCTACATCCTTTGCTGAACATACATTCATCCTTGTGTGGTCATATACTCCCTCCCTTTGTATTGTATTGACTTACATTTCGCGACTAGACAATCCATCATTGCCTTTACGATTTCTAGTTTATTCTGTATACTATGATTGATGAAATTTGTGTCTACTAATATTTGATATGGTGGTCCTAATGCAGTATTATATTTGAAGAATAGTGCTGATGAGACTTGTGGTAATTGTCGTACTACTTCTTTCTTGTTTTCATTTGTGGTATCGGTTTTTGCGGGTGCGATTCTTGTGTCTCGTGAATTGAGAATGCGCTTTGTGGCTGCGAATTTACGGGTTTTCTTGGTTGGCTGTTTTGACGGTTAGTGATGGACAAGTGGTAGAGATGGAGAGAGTGAATACCATTGTGTGAAGGTGTGTTCAAGGTATTAATTGTTTGTTTGTTAGGGAAGTGCAAGAAATGGGGAAAACGAGAAATAAAGTGGAAGGCGACGCGAAAACAATGACGAAAAAAAATGGAACAAGTCGGTTAACCGTTAGCAAATGCTTGTAAAATCTTAGAAGCACCATTTTATTCATCGTTAGTGAAGTGGTCAATCGAACATATGCTGGACTCTATTGTATGATCAGCGACTTGTACGGCCGCTTGCTTCCTTACCGGTCCACGGACAGATAGATCCCTTCTCATGTATATACACATGCAGCCTTATCCATAATATAATATTATTCGTTCATTCTCGAACAATACACAGGATCGTCAGCTCACATCCTCAACTATCATCCTCAACTATCATCCTCATCCTCGTGATCTTCATCCTCTTTTTCTTCCACCACCTCCTCTTCAATGGCAATCTTCTTCTTTTGTCGTTTCACAGGTCGGGCTGGGCCAACGCTATTCCCGCTTGAGCCTGATGATACATCCCAGCGGGTTTTACAAGCTGGACATCGACGAGAGGCAGCAAGCGCAGTACGACCACATGCCTTGTGATAGCGTTTCGTGCATTCAGCGTTGGGACATGAAAGGCCCTGATACATCGTTCAGCACAAGCATGGTAATAAGCAGGACCATGAGGCTACCTTCAAGACTAATTCCGAACATTCACCACAAGGTGCTACATAGCCCTCGTAGGATTTGACAAGCCACTTATCTAGCTCCATTAGAGAGCGAGGACCGACTGTAATGATACCAGCACTATAATCTGATAAATTGGCATGCGTTACGAGGAGTATCGTAGCTTACTTGTCATTCAGCCAGCCATCTTTGACCCATTGATGTAAACATGCTGTAGCTACGCTCAATTTAATGACTGGCCGTATATCGTGAGCAGCATTGAGTATTGCAGTAGAGTCTGTGGAATAAGGAGTAACCTCATTGGTAATGATGATTTGCAGCTATGAGATATGATTAGTATCGTTCTGCCATCCATTTCAGTCTGTTCTCGAGGTAAGGACTAACGACATGCCAAAGGACCAAGTATCATCATTCAGACACTTGTTCAACCTAATACTATCAAACCCGGGAATTAGCGAATGAGAGAGTACCGACAATCTACTCTGCGAAGCGAACGACTTCCCGAGTGATATTAAAGCACCATTCCCATTGGTTTCTCGCTCTCCCATCATTCGTCTAGGGGGCGCATCATGTGCAACCTTCCCGTTTCGATTTGCGCACCCTCCGTATGATTTTCAACCTTACAATTTTCTTGAATAGCATTGTTTCATTGACTGGTCTTTCTGTGATTTTTGCGACTTCATCATCAACAGTCATAACGAGTGCTGCATTCCCATTTGCGACTTTTAGTGCCATCCCGACTTTATATAATTGTGCGTTGATTTGTGTGATCATGGATGCTAAGGGTATGGTTTCGCGATATGTGGTACATACTGCGCCGTGTAGTTTATTGAGAGCTTCGGTTGTTAGATATGGTTCTAGGAGGAGAGATTGGAGGAGGAGAGTGTGTGGTAATGGGAGAGGCATGATGTAATGTATAAGAAGGAGGAGGAGTTGATAATTGCTAGCAGCTCAGGGGCGCAAAAATCAACGTCAGCATAAAACATCTTGGTGAAGACAACATACAATGTGAAAACGCACCATAATGGTCTCTATACACTCATCCTCCGGACTTGAATCACTCGAGCCCAAGGTCTTCAACCAAAATATCTCGGTTCAATGCTTCCTCCTCAGCATCGATCTTTTTGCGCTTCACATGTAAATGGGTAGGCCCAGCTATATCATCCGCGTATTCACGTTTCTGTTCACATAATCAGCATACATTACTTTCCCAAAAGCAGACGCAAAAGAAAGTAGACTTACAGGCATTCCAGCTTTCCGTCGTGCTTTGACCGTATAACCAACATCAACCCACCGCACTTTCTGACCACTCTCGTCCATCGAAAAGCAAACATTCTTCGTCTTCTTCATAGGGTCCATCTTATGGGCCGCACCAGTCGTGAAATTGTAATCTCGAATATGCTCATACACAACACCCGGTATCGGCAAGACATCCTCATCATCCTCATCGTGCTCATCATTTTCGTCAGGCGTTTCATTGGTAGGTAGGAAATAGCCAAGTGCTGGAACCAAATCTTGACCCACATACGGCTGAAGTATTGCTTGCTCAGCACGTGCTCGTTGTTGCGCCTTGCATGCTGCAATTTCTGTATCCGCCTATAATTCCTAGGTTGAATGCATGCATGTATAAGATAGCGAATTGAGTACCATATCCTCCCTCCACGTTTTCAGGGCCGGGTCTCCGTCTTCAAGCGCAAGCAAGGTATATTTGCAACTCCAATTGTCAAAGTTCGGCTCAACAGATAAAGTTTGTTTAGGTTTGAGCCAGCCCTTGGTAGGATGCACCGGCGGCTTCTGCATCGCCTCGAATGATCTCGCGATTCTTTCCACATAATGATCGTTCCCATGCTCGTCTTGGTTCTGCTTCGTTGTATGCTGTACATTGTATTTCTTCTTGGTGGTTCTGCCAAATTGTCGTGTAGCTCCTTCCGCATATTGCGCTTTCCGTAACCAATTGTTGAAAATGGCTGTGTTTTGTTTTTTACTCTGGGGACTCGTTTTGGCTAACTTATTCTTTTCAACATGGGTGGCCAATGGTGCCAATAAGAATTGATCAGACTCTGTATATTTGATCAGCATCGGCTCGCATTTTCGCGCTTCACTAGTCAGATCAACATCGATGTGAGCCTCTATACCTTTTAGTTGCGGCTGTATCTTCAATTCTCTTCTTCCCCCTAATATTGGTCCAATCATGATTGGCGGTATCCACAATCGATTCGTAGCATTATGATATGTGTATCTACTTGATGGTATTTCGATGGGTAGTAACACCGGCGGCATCGGCGGAAGCGGTAATTTATTCCTATATTTTACTTGCACTATATATCCTGTTTCTTTCTTTTTGAGGGCGGAGGGGTGGGCATCTTGTGGCATTTTTATGTGCTTGGGTGGGGGTTGTATGTGGAGGGGGGTGTTTAGGTTTGGGGGAAAGTGGGGACTGAGGGGTCTCGATTCTGGACTGGGTTGATTTCTCCCCCTTTGCTAACAAAAACAACTAGTGATTTCCAACACATTTGTCGCCCCACATCATTTATTATTAGAAGAAGAAGAAGCACAATGAACACCCCAGACCTCACCCCCTCCGAAGAATCCGATCTGCGCGCACATATTGAGAATACCCGTCGTGTGATTTCCTCCCAAGCGAAAATTGGGGATGCGTTGGACGCGTGCTGGATACCCTGTATGAGTGGCAGTGGTGTGAATAACGGATTGGGGAAATTGGATGGTGGGAAGAGGGAGTGCTGGAAGGGATGTGTTGATCGGTGGGTTGATAGTAGTGTTGTTATTATGAAACGGATGCAGGAGAAGGGGAAATAAGGACTAGTTGGGAAATGAATGAGAATGGAGCCTTGAACGCTGCGCATGGAGAACGGGATAGACGGACGAAGAATCAACGCAGCGTTCGAGATGAGAATATAGCAGCTATGACGATCTATTGGTATGAGGATAGAACAATAGATTCCAGTTGTGCCGACATATCTCTCTCAAGCTGTCTCACGTTTGTTGTTTTTGTTTTTCTCTCTTCCGAGTTGTTTGCAGTGTTTTCAGTGATTTGTTGGAATATTTTCAAGGCGAAATGGATCGAAAAGATGATTTTGCGATTTCAGAGGTACAATCATTCATAGTCAGAGTGCAGAGACGCATACACACGAGAACAGAAGAGAGCGCAGTACAACGAAACATCTGCATTATATACTATAATTGACGATCAGAGAAAATCGATTTGGAGATATATATAGTCATGAGGAAGAATCTAATCAGTGACGATACAAGCGATGAAGAAGAGGAAGAGCAGCAACAGCATCAAGCAAATATAGAGGCAAAACAACAAACAATGCAGAAGAGAAGAAGTCAGGTCAATAGAAAACCAAGCACACCAACAATCAAACTAAATCTATCAAGCCTACCAACCGCAAGCAAAAGCAATGCAAGCAGTACCCGAAAGGAATCAAAGAAGATACCAAAGCAAAGCCAATCCAGTAATCGCAGTGCCAGCAAGAACACAAGAAAAAGGAGGAGGAAGGAGGAAGAATCCGATCAAGAGGAGGAAGAATCCGAAATATCAGATTTGGGCGATTTTGATGAGGAGGAGAAATATGCCGAGGAAGAGGAAGAAGAGGCTGATGATGAGATCATGTCAGAAGAGGATTCAGAGTTAGATGATGAATTGGAAGAAGAATCGGAGATAGAGCAGGTCAAACCGAAACCAAAACCAGCGAACAGTCGTACGATACCTACAAAGGCTGCACGAAGCAGCAATACCACCACAAGCAAGATAAAAACAAGTATGACTCCGAGGACTGCTGCTTTAGCACGACGAGCGATTGTACCCAGAGACACGTTCGATCCCGAGAGCCGAGACACGCTAGATTTGGAAGTCGATGAGCGAGAAGAGCGCCAATCAAGTATGCTTAGCGGATTCGACTCCTCGGAATCCGAAATCGAACCGTTGCAGACGATGCCCAGTAAGATCCATACTGGGCTCATCACTATTGATAAGACTGACTTAGCTATAGTGAGCGAGGCTGGTGAAACTGCTGTCAAAGATATACCAGTAGACCTGATCAGGGAAGAGCTGATACGCAAACGACGAGCATTCCGAGAACAAAAGGAAGAAGACATAAAGGTAGAAAGCACAACAACACACATATGTATCTCCTTGGCCTGACTAGTATCAAAATATAGAATGAAACGATACAAAAATTATTGAAGAAACAGGCCAAATCCACCAATAAGCCCACTGCAAAGGAAGTAGTACAGGCGAAAAAAGAAGAGATCTTTGCTGGCATACGATACATACAAAACAACCTTTCATCGATAATGATCATGACTGAGCCAATATTACCTCCACCGACACCGCCTCCGTAAGCTGCTTTTGTACCAGTACGGTTTCCTATACTAATATCTCATCATAGATCTCAACTACTGCATAGCAAGTGCTCAATATGCAAAATCAATCCGCGAAAGTATGCGAGCAAAAATGGTGTAGCTCTATGTAGCCTCCAATGTTATCAGAAAGCATAGCCATGAATGTGAAACATGCTCTATACAACACGATTCGAGATGAGGATACACAGTACAACGACATACTGATGGAAGAGTGCACAAGCTGGCGTTCATGGCGAGGTCTGGCGGCAAGCGAACCTTCACAAGGTGGCCATGTTCCACAATGATTACTCAATCCCTAGCATGATAGCCCAAGTATTAATAATGTTGTCAATCAGCTTCGACCAGAAAGACTCTGGCGCATCTTGCATAGTGCTAGTAACCACAATCCTCGTATGATGGACCTCGTATTGGCGATTCCCAATCCTCATAGCCCAACTTCTTGACAACCTGATCATCAGGCTAGTCGCTTTTGACCACAAAGGGGACGTATATGACTTCTGATGTGGATACAATTAATTACTATATATACATTTATTTGCCTCAATCTTCGCCCGGCGGCACTTCTTCTTCCAGCATACGAACTAGACGTACTTTGATCTCTGTGACTTCCCCGCCTCTCAATACATCGCTAACGAAATTTGCGTCAATTTCCATCTGTACCATCTCTAATGCTCCTTTGAGCACTCCACATATTACATTCGAATACCATAATTCGCCAAGCGCATCTTCGGGTAGTTCAACAAAATCCGTTAAGGGATTTTCCTCCAATATTAACGAGAATTCTTTCCCATCTTGCGACCAATTGGTGATTATCGGTGTAACGCCTAAAAACAGCTTGAAGCCAACCTGATATACACTATTAGCGGATGTTGCGGATTTGTATGTGCGCGCTTCAGTATTGAATCGTGGATGTTGTGGGTTCTGATTATGCTGCACGTATGCCGACCCTTGCTTTTGTTTCCAACTGTGAGATGGGTGTCTGATCTTACCTTTGCTATAATCTCAGCTGTCTCTGTAAAGTCTTTACACCTTCCGACTGCACTCTTTGCTAGGAATTCTTCGATCATGCGCGTTCCCATTGAATATCCCATCTTTTCTAGTTGCTCATTGACGCGAGCATACGAATCAAAATCTTTCATTAGCTGTGATACCAGCGAGCCATACGTTAGAGTGAATAGTTCGGAGTTCTGATAGCTTGATCAGTGCTAGCGATGCACTGGATGTACGATGCATACCACTTTTTCTACTTTTGTCTTCCATAGTTCTTCTCCTAATGCCTTTGGATTCTTCGTCATTGCAGAGGTATGTAAAGTATGTGTATAACCTTGAATGAACTAATCAGCTGAACAGATTAGCGTATGTGCAGTGTAAAAGGTATATTGAGTACGTGCACAAGATAGTACAATTTAGACGAGTCAGCCGAGAAACGAGCATGATGGGAGACAAAAAGGCCGAATCCGAGAATTGAACTCGGGACCACGCCCACCCTAAGGGCGTATCATACCACTAGACCAATTCAGCCGAAATGAGCACGGTCTAATATCAAAAACTCACTAAGATGTGCATATATGGACACCAAGCATATGACTGTATGAAATGTTGGGATAACGGAGATATCATTATAAAAGACTTTACTCAATTTTTGTAAACAAGACAAGGTAAAAAGAGTGACGTCAGCTTAGTGTCAGACTGGTTTCAATTTGAGACTCGAATTTATTATACTGTATTGTTTGCTCAGGGGTTAAACGTACCAAGCACATTAACATATAGATGCTTATCAAAAACCATAATATGTTGCTGACATAAGAAAACTGCTGCGTTGCAGAAAACGCATCTAAAATTCCCAACATCCTCACAGCCTTGTCTCTCGCATTTTGAACCATGTGGCCTTCCTTCCAATATGGTATTATCGGTCAGTACTGCTTTAGAATTATGTCCCATGCTCCTCGTTTCCGTTCCTTTCTCTGCTATGTGTCTCGATCTTCTACGTTAACGTCAGGTTCTGTATGTCGGTGTATTTCCTCCCAGCCCAACCATTTCTCGTGCCGGTTTGGACGAGGGCCCGCATTGATGTCTATGGTTCATTCAATTCCGGCACCGCTATAGAAGCATAGTGAGATGCATGAAATTAAGAAGGTATATTGGATATATGGAGTATTATGGAAAGAACAAACAAGACTGGATCACACGTATAGTGCCAACGGAGAACCAAATCGATGGAGTCAGTTGCGGTGTATTCGCCATGTATAATGCAAAATCAGTTTGCACCGGGTATAACCACATCATCTCACTAATAAAAAAAAGGAGGTGTGACACGATTATAGGCTTCGATAAATATATACAAAGATTCAACCTAATCCAACCCTCTCTGATGAACAGCAATGAGGAACATGGAACGATTGTCACATGCGCCAGAGCGTATCAGCAGAAGTTGCTGATGCTTTTCCAAGAAAAGCATGCTATTAGGGCTAGCAGATTATATTTCTCTCGTAGGATATCATTGGCTATGCTGGAAGTACAAACCAGTCCTTAGTCGCTGCTGGATGAATATGTCTGCTGCTCCATGCAGACACTGCTTTGAATACCCTGCTGACTTGCTTGCTGGGTATAATTGTTGATGCTCAATCCTGTACCACGCAGTATTCTATCCTGGACCTTTTCGGGTACTGAACTCACTTCTTGCACTGTCCATCCCCATGGCTATCTATTCGAGTGTCGCCTTCCACATATGCTCCGCTGTAGGCTGAGTTCCCCTATTATGATCCTCATTACTGCTACGAAGGTTGCGTCTATGTAACTTTGTGAATTCCAATTTGTTGTTTTGTATGTTGTATTTTCTCTCTCTGCTTTCTCTCTTCTCTCCTGTGCTAAGCTTTTTTCCTTTGGGATTTTCTTCTTCATTTTCTTCTTCTTTTTCTTCTCTTCTTCTTCTTCTCTTACGCGTCCTTTTCTTTTTGGCTCCTTTTTGAACGGTTATTGTTGTTTGAAGAAGAACTACACACAAATCAACTACTACTAATAGCAAACAAAAGGCACTACTACACATCATTCACATATACCACTAGACACTTGACATACTTCTTCTTAGCCATATACGAATACCCCAGTTCATTTTTGTGACTGTCACTCCCCGTTGAACGCAGGACGCTAGTCATCCCAATCACACCACAACCCCCCAACTCGAGTACTACTCATTCAAAATGACACACACTGATCCACATTCACCATGGTTACCACCACCAAATACATTCTCAGATGATGATGATATATCATCTTGTTATTCATCACCACCACCATCACCAATACCATCACAACATCATCATCACACAACACATAACAATCATAATAATACTCACCATACACATCACAACAATAACAACAATAGTAACAACAACAACAACTCACTCAACAATAATAGTCATCAAATGCATCATAATGTACATCATCAACAACAACATCAAATGCATACACACAACAGTCACAGTCATCCACAAACAAACTCGTTTAATCCAAATGCAAGAACAATGCCTCAAAAACCAACAACAACAATACCTATATTTCCTGAAGTCGCACCACTCGAAAGAGAACGAATCAAACAATATTGGTTCTCTTTACCGCCAGACCAAAGACGAGAACTCGTTGTTATGGAAAAAGAAGCAATCTTACGCAAGTTGAAAGAAACAAGAAACGCTCAGAATAATGCAGGGACCGGTTGTCAATGTCCTTGCTGTGGACGAGGAAAGTAAGTGCAACATCACACAAAGACACTTGTGAAGTAGAGACAAACGGGGACTACAATAGTATTGTCAGTATGTTCAATGCCGAATATGCATACAAAAGAACACCAAAAGCTTGCTTAGTACAAGTCTGAGGTCCACGCTTTACGCATACCCATTGGGGTATCCATGGTCATACTACAAGGATCTCTTACAGTAGTGCATGCGTGGAGGCGAAAACACGCATTGGTCACCTGGTTATTAATCTCAATGCAGGATGACAATTGATGATGAGCTGGATTGTTTATACGACTCTTACCTGGAAGAGCTAGAAGCTGTTCAGACTGGGCGGAATCGCAACGACAATGACGGCATGGATCTACCTGGTACGCTTTGTTCATGTACGGACATATACGTAATACTCATACAATTCAGAAAATTCGCGAATGACCGTGCGCAATGACATATTAACGAATGATGGCGAGCGTTTCATAACGATATTAGAAAGGCTTGCCAGTCGGAATATCGCTTCACAAAACTTCCTATCCGGGCACCAGCCGCCCCCTCCGCCACCCTTGACTGATGTCGACGATGACGAAGAGATGGGTATGGATGATGAGGACGATGATGAAGATTATGTAATATATAATGAGTTGACACCATATACAGTCACTGACAGCATACGCGATATAGGATCAACAACAAGCGCGTCTCACAGAAGCTCGTTTACAAGAGGGCAAGCGAATGTTCCAGTTCTTCGCGGCAAAGATGTTCGAGCAGCGACTATTAACCTCATTCCGCGAGAAGGTCTCACGAGAGAAACAACAGTCACTTTTACAAGAATTAGAGGAGGAAGAGAAATCCTCCGCAAGAAAGCAAGCGAAAAAGGAAGCTAAGAAAGAACGAGCAAGAGAAGAAAAACGAAAGAAGAAAGAAGAGGAAGAAAATGCGATCAGGAAACAAGAGGAAGAGATTGCACGTAAAGCAAAGGAGAAAGAAGACAAAGAACGTAAAGAGAAAGCAAAACGCGAAGCTAAACAAGCCAAAGCGGATGCTATCAAGAAAGCGCAACAAGCAGCAGCAGCAGCAGCATTGGCTCTGAAAACAGCGAAAGCTGCCAAAGTCGCAGAGAAGGCAAAAGCTGCCGAAGCAAATAAGATAGCAAAGGCGCAAGCAGATGCAGCTAATAAGCTATCCAAATCTAATTCTCAAGAAAATATGAGTACGAACTCGATCGAAAACAAAGCATCATCGAAAACTAAGAAAGCGCCTTCCACACCAGCGAAGAAGACAGAACCATCTAGTACCTCGAAACCTGTCAGTGTAACGTCCTCACTCAAGGAAAATCAAAAACTGGATCATAACAGTCTTAATCATCAACCGAATCCAGATGCTGTTCCGAATACGAAAAATACAACAGCACAAAGGCCGAATATATCCTCCAATCAGCAAACGCCTCAGCCAGTTCAGTACAGCACTCCTGGGCAGTTGCCATACCATAATCAACCCGCCGCATCATTACCGTATTCGCCTCATTCTAAATCCATGCTTCATGGCAATCATGAACATCATCACCCTCCTACTCCTATGCACCACCATATGGGCGCAGTGAATGCGTTTGGTCCACCGCTGACTCCAAGCGCCTTATTAGGAGGTCAGATACCGTCAAACGGACCATTCCCTGGTATAATAGGACAGAATGGCTCTTCTCGCTCCTCGCAGGTATCCTCGCCGCATAGCCATGCGTTCGCTGAGACGCCTATATCAAATTCAGCATCCTTTAATGCAGCAGGCTCGATGCCACTAAGTTCAATAACGAAGAGCCGCTCGCATCCAAATTCGCTAGGCGGAGAGATATTCCATCCCAAATCGGATCGAGATGTGCCTCCTTTGGATGGCGCTGTTTATACCGGACCATTGCCAGCTGCAGAGTTGGCGCCTATTGGCACCCGACCTCGCAAATCACCAACACTTTTTAATCAGGCACCTGCTGCCTTAGGTGGTGCTAGCGGACTATGGTCACCATTTCCTCTTCGCAAATTATGCTACCAAACGTGGCAGTTGCTGGAGAAGGTGGGAACTTCGGTGCCTGGTAGTCCAGGCTTCTACTATGTGATTGACTACTTAAGGAGCCCGGGAATGGAAGGGATAACAGAAGAAGATCTTATGTCTCTCGGGGGTGAATGGAAAGTACGTCGCGCCGAGAGAGGTTGGTGCGTTGGATTTACCGGATTCGCCATTCCGAGTACAGTTGCTAATGCGGTTTGGTGTAACAAAGCCAACAACCTGCTGTAAACTAGTTTGCAGTGGGTACCACGAAGATCAAGGAAGAGCATCGACGAACATAAAAAACGATACTATACAACGACACTGTGTGAAAATACGGGCTTCAGTGTACGATGCAGTGGTAAGCGCTCAACTCCAGGAGCAAACAATATATTCAACCAATAAGCGTATAATATAACCCAATACTTGTTCTCGAAAGATGACAATATATTCAATTAGTCGCTTACAAGGCCCAGCATGCTGTGTTTGTGCCCTTTTTAAAGTGAGTAGACACCGGAATATTAGTAGCATGTTGTTGTCTGTTGAAGTATACGGCTGAATCCCCTTCGTGCGTGAACATCATAGCGGCACCGGATGCAACTACAATGGAGCTAATGTCACCCCCCCATTTCCAAGTAACGCCGCATTCTACCATGTGACTTTTAGGAACCCCGGCTCCATTTCTGCTTGTCCCAGCTCCTGAATTATCGAAAGCGGCTCCCATGAACTTCATGTCGCTCAAGGTGTCAAAATGATTCCATGCTGGGTCAATCTCGTGATGTGCTTTGACCATTTCAGCAGTGAAATCTTCTTCCACCAGTCCCGAGTTGGCTTGATAATTAGCTTGGTCCGCGTACAAAGGTGCTACTTTACGATAAAATGGGATCGAGCCAACGGATTGGCCGTCTGAGTTGCAGCCTTTATCATCGCATATGGTTAAGGCTATTTTAGCTTGGACAGTAATCGAGAGTACGCCGAGGAGCAAAATGAGTGGAGAAAACATGTTTTGAGTAGGATTAGCTTTAGTTGTAGATTAAATTTGTTGTAGATTAAATTTGTGAGTTGTTAGAGATGAAAGAAGAATATTATCTCTATCTATTATCTGCTATTTATAGCCTTGACTGACGTCAGATATGCGACGTAGATATGCCACGTAGATATGCGACGTAGATATGCGACGTAGATATGCGACGTAGATATGCGACGTAGATATGCGACGTAGACATGCGACGTAGATATGGGACGTGGATGACACTTTCGTAGCAACTCTCTCAGCGATGACGTAAGATCTGGACGGATACTACCATCGTTTGTACTTTTGGAGGTAAAAGGAATGACGAAACTAGTCAAGTAATACGAATAAGTCTTTGACCCCATAAAATGTGTCTACGTCGATTCGTTCAGCAATCAAATTATGTGTTACAACGAGACAAAAGCACTGGAAAATGTCGAATATCGATTCGGATCTTACATCGTCGAATGCACAGATATACCGAACCAGAACAATCTTAACGTCTCACCGCTTGACTCTGGCTGACCGTTCGGCGCGTTCCTGACGGCACGTCTTCTGGTGCTATATCCATCACCGCTCGTGTATTCACAAGTACCTTCCAGCATCGATATTCTCCCTGCTCAGACTGTCGTGGAAGGTGCATTGCCACAATCACCATGGACTCCAAAGTCTCTCCCACCTACAGACAAACACCATATATATATTCTATGTTCAAGTGATGTACAATGACTTATTGTAATTAGAGCGTCTCCTGCGTATTGTGCTAATGTTGACTTCCAGCTCCGAATTGATGAATCATGAGTCTCTTCAGCTTTTACTTTCTCGTCATCTTCTGGAAAGCGAGTTGAGTCGGAAGAGACGTCGCGGGGATGAGCCAATTTTCTTGGGAGACGATATCATAAGCGCTGATGTCAAGTATTCTGGCGAATGGAATCCACTCGGATTCGACATGAAAATAGTAAAAATAGTAATATAATATCCTCGTCATCCTGCGTCTCAATTCGTATGTATTGGTCTTTGTATATTCGCACTCACCGTTGCACAGAACCATGGAGGAAAATGTAAATGTCGTAATGCAAAATCGATGAGCGAGTAACGCACTGTATCGAAAGCCCCTTTGTAATCCGTCATAAGCAGCAACATACGACTTTCTCCGATGAGGTGGCTCAGCAGCTTGTCAAACAAAATACAAAATCAAATGACCTGCTTATATACAGCTGAATCTCATGTTTGTATTCACATATTGATTAGATGTTCCTCTCAGCTCTCGCATAAACCCAACAGTTCCCTTGCTTTCCTCGGTATTCGCTTATCGGAAGCTGTTATCGTATCCTTTAACTTGTTTGGTTCAGCATATAAATCAGCTGAAGATACGTTGGCTTTGTCAACGAACACCGATGTAAATTCTAGCTCTGAAGCTTCCCTTAGCGTTGCATCGGGTAAATCGACTTTTGCGTGTTTGAGATTCAGATCAATTTCCGGTATTTGTTCCAACTTGTAATCGTCTGGGTAATTGTGTGCTTTACGTCGCGGGCTACCTATTATGACATCTCAGACTACTATATGGGTTAGCTATCGATCGGCTTACCGGTGGGAGAACATGCATTCCAGTACTGTTCTGGTTCCTCTGGTAATGCAGCTGTTTCCGTTGCCCCTGCTTGTAAGAATAATTGTTTCCATCGTTCGACTTCGCTTGCTTCCGATGTGAATAATTTGATTGCGATTGATCCATCAATTTCTTGTGCGTCATCGAAGAATTGTGTGTCTGGATAACTAGCTCTGAATTGTATGATGATTCCAGTTGGTTCACTGTCTAATGCGAATCGTATTTTGTTCAAGTTTAGTACGATGTTATGTGCTGCTTTTGTGAGTAGTAGCGAGTGTTGATCAATGAGATGGGGTGTGTAACGATTTAATGCGTCGTCGTACAAGAATAAGGATGGACTCGCTAATGC
>Ga0160429_1000943_pt1 | contig 17973 bp, 18 predicted proteins | sample SolpanmetagenomR_FD_108199 | JGI IMG/M metagenome (GOLD analysis project Ga0160429, IMG submission 108199) | Solar panel surface microbial communities from Lawrence Berkeley National Laboratory, California, USA - R | ecosystem: Engineered > Built environment > Solar panel > Unclassified ...
ACGATAATAGTCACGCCGGGCAGTCCCTGCCCGTTACTGCGGTCCGTAATCTTGCCCGAGATGCTCCGGTCTTGTGCCCAGGCCTGCTGGCACAGGCCGGCAAGGAGCAGAACGACCCAAAATAAGTGTTTTCTCATGGTGGAATGTGGGTTGATGAATGCCTTAAAAAAGGAGGCCTTTGAACAGAAGGGGCAAGTATAAGCAGAAAGCCCACACTGAATTTAATGCCCGGATTAGGAATAAGTCATTTTTTTATTAGACCTGACTTATTTTCCAGCAATTTACACACAGTATATCAGTCCTTTATAACTAATACGCCCGGGGCTTACAACCGTGAAGCGGCGACGGAAAATACTGGGCACCAGTCCCGATATTTTCCGTCGCCGCTTCGCTTGCCTGGGGTCCGCAGACCAAGACGTTAGTTTTGCATCAGGTAGCCCTTGATGTAGTCGTCCAAATCTCCATCCAGTACGTGCTGCACATCGGTGCGCTCGATGCCGGTGCGCAGGTCCTTGATGAGCTTGTAAGGATGCAGCACATAATTACGAATCTGGGAGCCGAAATCGATGCGCTTTTTAGTGGCCTCGACCTTGTCGCGCTCTAAGTTGCGCTTGTCCAGCTCCTGCTGATAGAGGCGCGACTTGAGCATGCGCAGGGCGTGCTCTTTGTTCATGAGCTGCGAGCGCTCAATCTGCACCGCGATGATGATGCCGCTAGGGGCGTGCGTGAGGCGCACGGCCGTTTCGACCTTGTTCACATTCTGGCCGCCCGCGCCGCCGGCCCGGAAGGTGTCCCAGGAAATATCGGCGGGGTTGATTTCGATGTTAATCGTGTCGTCCACCACCGGGTAGGCAAAAATGGAGGCAAACGAGGTGTGCCGCCGCCCACTGCTATCGAAGGGCGACATGCGTACCAGGCGGTGCACGCCAATCTCGCTCTTGAGGTAGCCGTAGGCAAAGGGCCCGTCAATCTCCAGCGAGGCCGACTTGATACCGGCGCCCTCGCCGGGCTGATAGCTCAATTGCCTTACAGTGAAGCCTTTGCTTTCGCCCCACATGATATACATGCGCATCAGCATCTCGGCCCAGTCCTGGCTTTCGGTGCCGCCGGCGCCGGGGTTGATGTCGATGATGGCGGGCAGCTGGTCTTCCTCATCGGAGAGCATCCGCTTGAATTCCAGCGCTTCTACCTTGGCCTGGGTGGCATCGTACTCGGCCTGCATTTCGGCCTCGCTAGCCTCGCCCTCACGATAGAAGTCGTAGAGCACGTCGGTATCGGCGATGGCCTGCAACACAGCCTCGTAGTCGTCGGTCCAAGTCTTAACGCTCTTGATTTCCTTGAGCTTAGCCTCGGCGGCCTTGGAGTGGTCCCAGAAATCGGGGGCTAGCGTTGCCGCCTCCAGCACCAGTACTTGTTCTTTGCGGGTATCGTAGTCAAAGATACCTCCTCAGGGCCTCGGCGCGGCCCCTCAAGTCCTTTATCTGGTCTTGGGTCATGGTGAATAATGAATGTGAGCCGCCGGGCAAACTGCCCGGCCGGTAGCGCAAAGGTCGGCATAAAAAAAGCCGCCCGGCGAGCGGGCGGCTTTTTCAGGCGGCGGGCGGCTTTACACAGCCACCATCCAATTGTGCGTGTCGGCGGCATTGCCGGTGCGGATGGCCTCCAGGGCGGCCCCAACCCGGCGCGCAAACGACGACTCGGTGGGCGCGGGCAGGTCGTAGTCCTGGCCCCCGTAGCCCATGGTAGCAATAGTGGCGATGGTAGCGGCCGTGCCCACCCCGAAGGCTTCGGTGAGGCGACCGGCGGCTAGGCCCTCGATTATCTCGCGGCTCGCTACGCGACGCTCTTCCACAGGCACGCCCCAGGTGCGGGCCAGTTCCAGCACCGAGCGGCGGGTAATACCATCGAGAATAGACGTAGACAGCTCGGGCGTAATCAACTTGCCATCAAGCACAAACATCACATTCATGGCTCCTGATTCTTCTACGTACTGGTGCTCCGAGGCATCGGTCCAGATGAGCTGGTGGTAGCCCTCCTGCTGGGCTAGCTTGCTCGGGAGCATGGCCGCGCCGTAGTTGCCGGCATTTTTGGCATAGCCAGCGCCGCCGGGGGCAGCGCGCACGTACTGCTGCTCGAAGCGCACGCGCACCGGCTTGGTGAAGAACGCGGCTACCGGGCAGGTGATGATACCGAAGTGATAGGTTTCGGACGGCCGCACCCCTAGCGCGCCGTCGGTGGCAAACATGAAGGGCCGGATATAGAGCGAGCTACCGCTCATGTTGGGCACCCAGCCGGCGTCGAGCTTCACGAGCTCGCGCAGGCCCTGCATAAAAATATCTTCCGGAATGGTGGGCATGGCCATGCGCTCGGCCGAGGCATTGAGGCGGCGCCAGTTATCGAGGGGGCGGAACAGGGCCACGCTGCCATCGGCCTGGCGGTAGGCCTTCATGCCTTCAAAAATGGCTTGGCCGTAATGAATGGCCGAGTTGGCGGGGCTGATGGCCAGCGGGCCGTAGGGCACGATGCGCGGCTGCTGCCACTCGCCGCCCGTAAACTCCACACTCAGCATGTGGTCGGCGAAGAGCTTGCCAAACTCCATGTTGGCGGGGTCGAGCGCGGTGAGGCGCGACGCGGTAGTGGGCTGTACGTCGATGGTGAGCGTATCAAGCATAGGGAGGGCGGGGTTTAGAACCAGAGAAAGGACGGGCTAGCCAAGCTAGCGGCGCCAGAGTGGGTGGGATGGATATAAGCAGGGACAACTGAGCCCGTCGAATGTTGCGCCGCGGGGCTAGCCCCGGCACCTCACACGCGCGGCTTCCAGGTTACCTCGGCCGCGCCCAGGTCGTGGGCCATAGCGCGGCTCAGCACGAATAGGTAGTCGGACAGCCGGTTGAGGTACATTACGACCAGGTCTTCCACCGGCGACTCTTCGCGCAGGTGAATAACCAGGCGCTCGGCGCGGCGGCATACGCAGCGCGCCACGTGCCCGAACGACACGGCCTGGTGCCCGCCGGGCAGCACAAACTCGCGCAGGGGGGCTAGCACCTCGTTCATCTGGTCCATCTCGGTTTCGAGCAGGTCCACATCTTCGGCGTGCAAGTCCGGAATGCGCTGGTGCGGGTCCTTGTCGGGGTCGGTGGCCAGGTGCGAGCCAATGGTGAATAGTCGGTCCTGAATCTCTTTCAGAACCTCGCGGCGCGGGGCGTTCACCTCCTGGTCGCGCAGCAGGCCAATGTACGAGTTCAGCTCATCCACGGTGCCGTAGCTGTCAATGCGCAGGCTCGACTTGGGCACGCGCGTGCCGCCAATGAGCGAAGTGAGGCCTTTATCGCCGGTTTTAGTATATATCTTCATGGACCGCAGATTTAACTGATTTAACGGATTGCGCGGATACGCTTGCCGGTGGCAAGCTGGCTAGTTAGGCGCCACTACGTGTAGGGGGCAGCGCTAGGCGCTCAAGTGGTAAGCGGGCTATGGGCGCCACTACGTGAAAAAAATGGTAATGGGGCAGCGCTAGGCGCTTAGCGAGCTTACTGCTGGCTGCGATATGTTATGATTAACCTCATCGGTTTCGATTAGGCCATCGCGCAGGCGCACAATGCGGTGGGCGTAGTGGGCAATGTCCTCTTCGTGCGTTACCATAATAATGGTATTGCCTTTGGCATAGAGCGCCTCGAAGAGGGCCATAATCTCGTAGCTCGTTTTTGAGTCGAGCGCGCCGGTAGGCTCGTCGGCCAGCAGCACGCTGGGAGTGTTTACGAGGGCGCGGGCAATGGCCACGCGCTGGCGCTGGCCCCCGCTGAGCTCGTTGGGGCGGTGGCCGGCGCGGTCGGCCAGCCCTACCGAGCGCAGGGCTTCGAGGGCACGCTCGGTGCGCTCGCGCTTGCCCAGGCCGGCGTAGATGAGCGGCAGGGCCACGTTTTCGAGCGAGGTAGCGCGCGGCAGCAGGTTAAAGGTCTGGAAAACGAAGCCAATTTCCTTGTTGCGCACTTCAGCCAGCTGGTTGTCGCTCATGCGGCTCACGTCCTGGCCATTCAGAATATACTGGCCCTGGCTAGGGGTGTCGAGGCAGCCCACAATATTCATGAGCGTGCTCTTGCCCGAGCCCGACGGCCCCATAAACGCCACGTACTCGCCGCGCTTAATGTCGATACTCACCGAGCGCAGGGCGTGGATGTGCTCAGTGCCCATCACGTATTCCTTGGCGATGTTGGTGGTTTGAATAACGTAGGGCGTCGGGCTGGCAGGAGTCATCATACAAAAGACGTAAAATCAGCGGGCGGGAAGCGGCGGCTGGTCGAAGGCCGCCCCGGCGGCGGCGTGCGCCGCCCGGCGCGCCGCAAATTGCGCCAGCAAGTTAGCGTACTCAGCCGGGCTCAGGCGCGGGCGCAGCTCTTGCAGCGCCGATTGGCCCAGCTCGGCCAGCCCGGCCTCGGCGGCGGCCAAAGCGTAGGCTTGCAGAAGTGGTCGCGAAGCCGGGTTCTCGGCTAGCCCCTTGTTGAGCGCGTCGTAGGCTTCGGTAGAAGCTTTTTGGCTGGTATAGTAGCGCGCCGCGGCCAGCATAGCCGTTTCGTTGAAAGGCGCTTGCTGCACAATTTGGGCGTAGAGCTTTTGCTCAGCGGCGGGCTGGCGGCGCAACTTGGCAACTAGCGCCTGGCCGTAGAGCACGCCACCCGCTGGCAATTGCCGGGCATTATTTTGCAGCCACTGCTGCAACCCCGGCGCGCCCGACGCTGCTGCCGTGGCACTAATTCGCTGCGCCCAGCGCCCGGCGGCTAGCCCCTCCCCTACCTCAGTTTGCCGAAGCAAGCGCGCCGCGGTGCTTTTTAACAAGGAATCAGGTTGCGCTCGCAGGCGGTGCTGCACCGCCTGCATCGAATCGGGGCCACGGTAACCGGCGTAGGCAGCCAGCAGGTGGGCCGGCACCGCCTCGCGAAAGCCATTGCGCGCCGACAAGGCCAGCTGGCCGGCCGCCGTGGCGTATTGCTCTTGCTGCAACTGCCACAAGCCCAGCACATACTGGTAGTAAGCGGCCGTAGCCGTGGTGCCCACCGTGAGCGGCGCTAGCGTTTGGCGGGCGGCCAGCTCCTGCCCAGCCGCGTGGCGCAACAAGGCTTGCAGGAAGAGAATTTGCTCGTAATAAGGCTCGTTGGCCGGGCGCTCGGCCAGCCGGGCCAGGGCAGTTACCCACTGCTGGCAATCGGCGGGCGTGCTTTCGCGCGCCACTTGCAGCGCCGTGTGGTACGCTTCAGCAAAGGCGGCACCGTCTAAATCCTGGCTGACGGGGGCCGGCTGGCCAGCCGTTGTTTCAGCGAAGCTCGCTTTAGCCGGCGCGGGCGCTGGCAGCAAGAGTTGCAGCAATTCCTTGTTGGCGCGCAGGCCCGGCTCGGCGGCGGTGGCTTTCGAGTCGGCAGCCAGCTTTTGGGCCGCGGGCACGAGGTTTTGGCTTAGCAGGAAGCCTAGCTGATTGGTACGGCTCACGTAGCTACCGGGCTGCTGCCGCTCGGCTTTGTCGAGGTAAAAGGCCACCGAATCGGTGAGGGCCGAGCGGGTAAAGAGCTGGGCCATGTCGGAGGCTAGCGCGAAGCTGCCGGGCGCGGCGCGGCGGGCCGCGCGCATCACCTCCAGCGCATCGAAAAAGTCGGCCGGCTCGCTAAGCAAGGCGTTGAGCTTGAGACTGATTTTAGTGTCGGGCTGGCGCTTGAGCGCACGGCGCAGAGCATTTAGCTCGTTCTGGTGCTGGTTGCGAAAGCGGTAGAGCGCTGCTCGCCCCAGCTGCGCTGTGCGGTTGAAGCGGTCGAGCACGTCGCCGCTTTCGGCGTAGTAGCGCTCGGCCAGCAGGGCTAGCGGTAGGTCGTTGGGCCGGCTTTCGCTTTGCTGGCGCGTGAGGTCGCCGAGCTGGTTGTACTGCCCGGCCTGCACCAGGTCGAGCAGGAGCCAGTTATTGCGCAGCTCAAATAAAAACAAGCCCGCCAGCCCCAGGGTATATACCGTATAAAAGGGCAACCGGCGCGGCTCGAACACCCCCCGGTGCACCGGCAGCCGCTGCCGGATGAGCGAGCCAAAATTGACCAGCACATACAGTAGAAACGCTGCCCCCAGCAACCCTAGCGCCCGCCCGCTAAAGGCCCGCGCCGCCGCCAGCAGCGGCGCATTGGCCGTGGCTAGGGCGTAGCCCAGCGCCGCCGCGGCCGCCGCCACCAGCAGCCAGTAGAGGGTGCGGGCGGCGGCATAGGGCAGCCAGTTGCCATAGCTGGGAGCCCGCTCGCGCAGCCCCAGCCCGGCCGTGATAATGGCCGGTAGCAGCAGCACCAGCGGGTCGAGGTGCAGGCCCCCGCCGAGGGCCAGCACGCCATCATTCCAGTAGTAGAGCCCCAGCGCGCCCAAGTACAGCAGGCTAGCCAGCACGAAGGGGAACAGCCCAAAACGCCCCTCGGGCCGCTCGGCCTGGGTATTGAACCAGAGCAGGGCACGGATATTCTCCACCCCTACCCAGATGATGAGCGTGGCCACTAGCCCCGCCCCGGCCGGTGTGGTGTAGGCGGCGAGGTGCAGCGCGGTTTCGGCCAGCGGCAGTTGGCTGCGGGCCAGCAGCAGAGCCACCAGCCCGCCCATCAGCCCCAGAAAAATGGCCACCCGCCACGCCGCCCGCACGCGGTCGCCGAAGGCTTGCAGGCCTAGCGCGGCCGCGCCCAGCACGCCCAGGGCCAGGTAAAGAAAATACTGCTTGGACTCGCTGAAAATACCCAGCGCATCGGCGTTGAGCGACATCAGCAGGAACACCACCGGCACCGTACCGGCCAGAAAGGCCGGCCGGGCCAACATGCTCACCACGGCCAGCCAGCTGGCTAGCGCCAGGGCCAGCACCCCTAGCCACAGCCCGGCCGCCAGCGGCTGGGTGTAAGGCCCGCCCACGTCGTGGGTTAGCGTGGTGATAAAGCCGCTCACGGGCAATGCCAGCCGCGCCGGGCCCACCGCTACCGAGTCGAGCACCAGGGGCACGGGCGCCAGGTGCGGCACCAGTCGCACAGGCAGCGTGGCACTTTCGCCGGCGAAGTAGAAGTAGCTAGCCCCGGCCAGGGCCAGCAGGGCCAGCAAGGCCGGCAGCCCCGGTAAGCGGCGCAGGAAAGAAAACTCGGGCAAGGGACGGCTATAAAAGGCGGTTTTGAAACCAGTCAGGTAACTAAGCCCGTCATGCTGAGCGCGCCGCCGCACCTCGCTCACATCGCCGGTTGGTAAGCCCCAACGGCACGAGCGAGCGGCGGCGGCGCGCTCAGCACGACGCGCTGTTTTCAAATTTTCGGTGCTGGCCGGCCCTAGTCCAGCACCTTGGGCACGCGGAAGTAGTCCGAGTCCTTGCGCGGGGCGTTGCGCAGGCCTTCCTGGTGGCTCACGGTATTGCGGGCGTCATCGTCGCGCAATACGTTGATTTCGTGCGACAAGTGCACCAGCGGCTGCACGCCTTCGGTATCGACCTGCTCGAGTTGGGCCACCCAGTCGAGAATCTTGTTGAGGTCGGTGGCCATCTGGCCCTCGCGGGCGGGGTCAAATTCGAGGCGGGCCAGGTGGGCCAGGCCACGAATGGTTTCGAGGTCTGCTTTCATGCTATACTAGGTGATGAGGTACTAGATAATGAGGTAATGAAGTGAGGGTTAGGAGGGCTGGAGGTGAAAAGCTGGCTAGGCTGCTGGGCTGCACTTTCTACCTCATCGCTCCATCACCTCATCACTTCAACCTACCAAAATTTACTGGGCTCCGGAATACCCTTGCCCTCGGGCATAAAATCGTCGGCAATCTGGGCCATTACTTTGGCTTTGAGAGCGGGCACGTCGGCCTGAGTAAGTCCTTTGGTGTCAATGGCTTCGTGAAACACGATGCGCAGCGATGCGTGGCGCACGCGCAGGCCGGGCACCGAGGGCATAAACTTGTGGTTCAGGGGCATGCTCACCGGCACCAGGGGCACGCCCAGGCTGATGGCCATCTGAAACGCGCCGTCCTGGAAGGGCTGCAATTCCTCGCCGGGCTTAGGGCCGATGGTACCCTCGGGGAAGAGGGCTAGCGGGCGGCCTTCCAGCAGGCCCTGCTTGGCCAGGGCAAAGGCGCGGCCCCGGCTCACTACGCTGCGGCGGTTGACGGGAATATAGGTTTTACCGAAGAGCGGGCCCCAAAGCGGAAACTTCACCAGCGCATCCTTACCCATCATGTTCAGGAAGCCAGGGATAGTGTAAAACAGCACCAGAATGTCGATGTACGAGCCGTGGTTGGCCACGTAGATGCAGGGCTGGGGCACGGGCTTGGTGCTTTCGCGCACAATATCGAGCGGCACGCCCCACATCAGGATGGAGAACTTGGCCCAATTGCGGTTGATGCCGTGCAAATGCCGCCGCCACGCGGGCCGCCGCACCAGGATGAGCTGGAGCGGGTACGTGACAAAAAACGGCAGCACAAACCAGAACGTGGCCCACGTGGTGTAGAGCCGATGACCGAGGGTGCGCAGAAAAGCAGGCATACGGGCAAAGTTAGGACGTGAGGAGGTGATGGGGTAGGAAGGTGTTTTGTAAATGGGTAGAGGGGGCAAGCCGTGGAATAGCTTCTGCCCTACTCTCTTTGCCGCTTTATGCTCCCTTACTTTATCACTTCATCACTTCATCACCGCATTACCGCCGCTCCGCCAGCACCTTTTCGGCTTTGAGCAAGCCGGCCACGCTAATGGCATCGGTGATGCGGTCGCTCATACACAGCTCCACAGCGTGGGCTAGCGGCAGCTTCCAGAGGCGCAGGTCTTCGGTTTCTTCGGGCTCGCTTTCGCCGGGGGTCAGGTCTTCGGCCAGGTACACGAAGCCTTCTTCGTCGGTAACCGAGTTGGAGGTGTGCAGGCGGGCGATGCGCGTCCAGCGGGCGGCGAGCAGGCCGGTTTCCTCCCGCAGCTCGCGCTGGGCCGACTCTAGCACATCGAGCTCCACGGGGCCACCGCCCATCGGAATTTCCCAGCTGTACTCGTTCAGGGCGTAGCGGTACTGCCCCACTAGCCAGGTATTCCCCTCACTGTCAATAGGAACAATGCCGATGGCCTTGTTCTTCATCGACACCACGCCGTAGACGCCGGGCTGGCCGCTGGGGTTGATAATTTCGTCCTGGCGCACCCGAATCCAGGGGTTCTGGTACTTTATTTCGGAGCCCAGCGTCTGCCAGGGGTTGTGGTTTTCGTCGAGGTCAGGATGCGAATGTGCGTGCGGCATGGCGAGGCTAGCGAAGTAATAAGGCGCAAAAATAGCCCCCGGCCCGCCGCCGCGCTTCCCCAACCCCGCGCCAAGCTGGTGCGTACTACCCCTAGCCCGGCGGTAGCTCACCATCCAGCCGCCCGGCTTGCTTTTTATGGCTGACAACACCCAAAAGCCCGCCGACGACTCGCTGCTTAACCTCAAATTTGCCCAGGCCGAAGCCGACCTGGCCGCCAAAACCGGCGGCCTCGGCCCCACCTCCAACGAATATGTATCCTCGGATGAGGACGACGAGATAACCCAGGCCGAGGGCCCGCGCGATAGCCAGGGCCAGCGACGCGGCGAAACCGACCCCACCGACCAGGGCTCCACGGCCGGCAGCCACAGCTAGCCCCGACCCGATGCACTCTTTGACTTGCGCCCCCACCACCCACCACCCGTTGCGCAGCCGCCTGGGCTTGCAGCTGTTGGCCCTGGTGCTTGCGCTGGCTCTGCTGGCCGGCTGCCAGGCCAGCCGTGGCGGCCCCGATACCCCGGCGCGCACGGTACCCGCTTTTTTTGCCAAGTATCGCGACCGCTCGGGCTTCCGCACCACCGAGTGGTCGGCCGACCTGCTACAGCGCTTAGCACTGGTGCGGGTTGGTAAGCTACTGGGTGGCAACGACCTAACCAATGCTATCACTGGTATTCGCACGGCGCGGGTGATGTCCTTCACGCCTATTTCGGGTAGCGCCCGCAACCTCGTAGAGGAAGGCCTCAACCGCGAAGTAAGTAGTCTGTTACAGGCCGAGCGCTACACGGCGCTGGCTAGCTCCAGCGGCGGCGCGGCCGATTACCGCTATGTGGTGAAGGCCAGCGGCGACCAGGTAAGCGAGCTGGTAGCCACCGGCACCATGCCCGATGCGCTGGGCTCGTTTGTGCTGGTGCAGGTGCAAGGCAATTTTACCCGTGCCCAGGCCGAAGCTCTCAGCAAGGTGCTGCCCGAAGTGGTGCAGCAAACAGCCAATAAGTAGGCTAGCCGGCTAGCTGAGCAAGCGTGTTATTTTACGTGTGACCGTCATGCCGCACCTGTTGCGGCATGACGGTCTATTTTTTTGGAGAAGGGGCTAGCTACGGCTCCGCGCCGAGGTTACGGCGCGTGGTGCGGCCTTGGTTTTGCGCTGCCTCTGTATTAGGGTACGGCCAACGCTGTGGTTGCCGCGCTTGGCGGTGATGTACCTTGGCCCGCCGGCCTTATGGTATTGCCAACCAGTTGGTTGCTAGATGCCCAGCGGCCCAGCGGCCTGAATACCTAGGCTACGCGTGGCGGACTAGCGCAAGGGTTGTGCTGCTGCCCCAGAATCTTGGCTGACCGGCGCTTACTTTAGTCAGGGATTTACCGGCCTGCCATGACAAAACATATACTTTTTACCATTCTATCTCTAGTGCTGGCGGCTTGCAAAGACCAGTCTGCTAGCAGCCCGCGCATCGATTTTGGCGCAGATGATGGCTTCTCGCACCGCGATGGCTACAACCTGCCAGCTGGTTTCCAGGACCCTACCGACTGGTCTACTGACGCTACGTGGAATGAGCAGGAAAAAGCACTTTTTTCCGATGCGAAAATTGACCTGAACGCGACCCAGATAGCTAATTTTCTTGCCACCAACTGGTTATATCCTAACCCGGCGGCCCAAAGCAGTTGGTTGATTACTGCCCGCAAAGATGCGGCGGGCACCGCGGTTGCCTTCACCCGGCTGGCGGTGCTTGTTGATAATAGCTATCAGGTGATGTACCGCTTTCCAACAACAGAAGCGCCGGGCGGCTACCTCGGCAACACCCTTGACTACGCCCAGCTAGGGCTGCAAGCCGGTGAGCGGTATCGCCTTTATTATCTGCTTACTAACGCTACCGGCCTGCTTTATAAGGGCCACGGCGATATTCGCTACGACAAGCCCTAGCCTGCCAGCCGCTACGGGTATTCTGCCCCTAGCTCCGCCGCCCCGGCCCGGCGTACGGTATGTTGGCTACGCCGCCTTAACACGTTACTTTTACCCTATGCCGCGCCCCTTACCCCTAGCCGCTATTAGCCTGCTGCTGTGCGCCTTCCAGTGCGAGCGCCAGTACGAAGGCCCCGACATCGACTTTGGGCCGGATGCGGGCCTTACCTACCGCGATGCGCAGGGCCGGCTGCTGCGCCCCGCCGACCCTACTGACTGGACTTCGGACGCGACCTGGAACGAGCAGGAGTTGCACACGCTGCCCGGTGCCACCAACGGTCCGCAGCAGCCGGGCGCCGTCAGCCAGTCGCTAGCCTATCCCAACGCGGGCCAGGTCGGCCAGGTTAGCTGGTATTTCAAGCTCAGCGCCACGGCGCCCTGCCCCTGCCGCGTGTACGCACAATTAGTAAACAAGCGCTACAGCGAAGCCGATGTCTACACGGCTGACCTAGCCGCCGGCGACAGCCTCCAATTCGCCCCCAAAGTTTACGACACGGGGCAGCGGTACCGGCTGTATTATCTTCTTTCCAACGCTACCGGCCTGCTTTACAAAGGCCACGGCGACCTGCGCTTTACGCCCTAAACAAAGGCGGGCGCGCCGGCCAGTGCCGGCGCGCCCGCCTTTGCGTTCGGCCAAGGTCTAGATATCAAACTTAATACCCTGCGCCAGTGGCAGCTCGGTGCCGTAGTTGATGGTGTTGGTCTGGCGGCGCATGTACACGCGCCAGGCGTCGGAGCCCGATTCGCGGCCGCCGCCCGTTTCTTTCTCACCGCCAAAAGCGCCCCCAATTTCGGCCCCGCTCGTGCCGATGTTCACGTTGGCAATGCCGCAGTCGGAGCCGGCGTGGCCCAGGAAAGCTTCGGCCTCGCGCAGGTTCAGGGTGAAAATAGAAGATGACAGGCCCTGCCGCACGCCGTTTTGCTGCGCCACGGCGTTCTCCACGCCGCCCGAGTATTTAAGCAGGTAGAGAATGGGCGCGAAGGTTTCGGCCTGCACCGTGGGGTAGTGGTTTTCGGCCGCTACCAGTGCCGGCAGCACGTAGTGGCCGCCGTGCAGCTCGGCGCCGCTCAGCATCTGGCCGCCGGTGAGGAGCTTGCCGCCTTCTTTTTGCACGGCCTCCAGCGCATTAGTAAAGAGCGTTACGGCATCGGCATCGATGAGCGGGCCTACTAGCGTGCCGGCTTGCAGCGGGTGGCCCACCGGCAGCTTGGCATAGGCGGCCAGCAGGCGCTGGGTCACTTCGTCGTAAATACTCTCGTGGATGATGAGACGGCGCGTGGTGGTGCAGCGCTGCCCGGCCGTGCCCACCGCCCCAAACACGATGGCGCGCATGGCCATGTCGAGGTCGGCCTGCGGGGTAAGGATGATGGCATTATTGCCCCCTAGCTCCAGCAAAGCGCGGCCCAGGCGCTGGCCCACGGCAGCGCCCACGGCGCGGCCCATGCGGGTGCTGCCAGTGGCCGACACCAGCGGCACGCGCTCGTCGGCAGCCATGGCCTGGCCCACATCGGCGTGGCCGAGCACGAGGTTGAACACGCCTTCGGGCACGTTGTTGTCTTCTAGCACTTTGGCAATGAGGTGCTGCACGGCCACGGCGGCCAGCGGCGTTTTCTCCGAGGGCTTCCAGATGCAGACATCGCCGCACACGGCGGCCAGCATGGCGTTCCAGCTCCACACGGCCACCGGAAAGTTGAAGGCCGAGATAATGCCCACCACCCCGAGCGGGTGGTACTGCTCGTACATGCGGTGCGCGGGCCGCTCCGAGTGCATGGTAAAGCCATGCAGCTGCCGGCTCAGGCCCACGGCAAAATCGCAGATATCAATCATTTCCTGCACTTCGCCCAGGCCTTCCTGCAAGATTTTGCCCATCTCGTAGCTCACCAGCTTGCCGAGGGCTTCTTTGTGGTGGCGCAGGGCTAGCCCAATCTGGCGCACCACGTCGCCGCGCTGGGGGGCGGGAACCAGGCGCCAGGCCGGAAAGGCCGCTTCGGCGGCGGCTACTACGGTGTTGTAGTCGGCCACGGTGGCCCGGGCCACGCGGGCAATGCGCTGGCCATCGGCCGGCGACACAATCTCGCGGGTTTCGTTGCTAGCCCCGCCCCAAGCGCGGCCGGTGCTGTAGGCAGGGTTTTCGGGCGCTACGCCGAGCTGGCGCAGCACATCGCGCATGCCGTGGGGGTCCTGGTGGGGGTGCGGCACGGTCACGTCGGGCGCGGTGGCTTCTTCGAGGGCTTGCTTCATAAAATCGAACGTATGCAGTGGGTGGGAGCGGCCAAAGGTAGCGCCCTGGCCCGGCTAGGGCTGTTGCCGCAGCCAGGCTAGGGCCTCGTTTTCCTGGTTGAAGTAACAGTAGCTATTGCCCTGCACGGCGCCCCGGCGAATGTTATCGCGCAGGTTGGCATCGGCGGCCGCAGCGCTTTGGTCTACCATGGCAAAGTAGGCTAGGGCCACCGGCTGGCCCAACGCGGCGGGCAGGTGCTGGCTAAAGTCGGCAAACCAGGCAATGGCCGCGCCGTCGTGAATATCGCGTCGGCGCACATCGAGCAGCCAGTGGTGGCAGTAGCCGTGAGCTAGCGCGGCGTCGAGCAGCGCCTGGTAGTGGGTTTTTAGCTCCTCCAGCGATACCGGCCGCAGCCAGCGGCCAATGAGCAAGTGCTGCTCGGGGCGGTAAGCCAGCGAAAAGCTATCGGGCGAGTAAGGGAACGCGGCGGGCATATGCCTGGTCAAATGAGTGGAAGGCTCGTAAAACTAGCGCTGATTTCCCACTCGCTCTGCTACCAGTTAGGCTCACTCACCGTCCAGCTCGCGGTGGTAGGCTAGCCACTCGCGGGCCGCCTTCTCATCATTAAAGAAGTAGGGGTAAAACTCGTGTTCGGCGTGGGCGCGCAGCCGCACCTGCATGGCGAGGCTCTCGATATCGGTCCGGTTTTGCTCGGTGGCCACGCAGGCCAGAAACACCGGTTTGCCCAGTGCCTCCACCACTTGCTGCGCCAGCAGGCCCTCAAACCATTTCTCAAACACGGGGGGATGCCAAGCGCGCTTGCGCATATCAAACAGCCAAAACCGGCAGTTGCCGGCTTCCTTCGCCTCCCGCAGCAAGGCCTCGAATACGGGGGCCAAGTCTTCGCTGGGTGCTTCGGGCCGCCAGCGGCACACTAGCAGGCAGGAGTCGGCTTCATTGGTAATCGACAGAATATCGGGGGGCAGCGTAGTAGCGGGCATAGGGCAACAGAAATTAGCGTACGAGAAAGGAAGGTACGCCGGAGCTTTTTGCGGGTTGCCCCCGGCGCTGGCTGGGCCGCTGGCTAGCCCCGCCCCTTAGCCGGCAGGCGGACCCAAAAAAAAGCTCCCGCCACGTAGTAGCAGGAGCTTTTTTGAGCGCCGAGCCTAGCCAGCGATTACTCGCGGCCGATGGGGTAGAACGCCTTGCGGCCGTCTGGGTACACGCCTTCCACGAGCGCGCCCGAATTGTCCTTAGCCTCGTCGAGGTAAGCCTGCACATCGGCGGGCTTGCGCACAGCATTCTTGTCGATGCGCGTGATAACGAAGCCGTCGGCCATGCCGGTTTCCTTGAAATTACTTCCTTTAATACCGGTAATCTGGGCCCCGCCGTCGATGCCGAGCAGGTTTTGCAGGCGGGCAGCCACCGGGGCTATTTTGGCACCTTCGTAGGTGATGGCGGCCACGGCGGGCAGCTCTTTCACCACGGCAGTGGTATTCGAAGCATTGAAGAGCGTGGCGCTGGCTACCTCCTTGCTGCTACCGCGCAGGTAGCCAACCTTGATTTTATCGCCAGGGCGGAAACGCGACACCTGCTCTTGCAGCTGCGAGGCCGTGTTCACGGCAATGCCGTTGATGTCGGTGATGATGTCACCCACCTTCAGGCCGGCGGTGGCGGCCGAGCTCTTCTCATTCAGGCCCTGCACGTACACTCCGTTCAGGGTGTTGAGCTTTTTCTCCGAGGCTAGGCGGGCATCCACTTCCTGAATCCGCACCCCTAGCAGGGCGCGCTGCACTACCTTGTATTTCAGCAGGTCGTCCACCACCTTGCTCACAATGGAGCTGGGCACGGCAAAAGCATAGCCTTCAAACGAGCCCGTGTGCGACGAGATGGCCGAGTTGATACCAATCAGGTCGCCGTTGGTATTCACCAGCGCCCCGCCCGAGTTGCCGGGGTTTACCACAGCATCGGTCTGGATGTACGACTCCACACCCATGCCATTCTGCTCCTTGGCCAGAATGCCAATGCTGCGGCCCTTGGCCGAAATAATACCGGCCGTCACAGTCGAGTTCAGGTTGAAGGGGTTGCCCACGGCCAGTACCCACTGGCCCACCTTGACCTCGTCCGAGTTACCGTACTTAATAAACGGCAGGTTATCAGCCTTTACCTTTAGCACGGCCAGGTCGGTGCTGGGGTCGGCACCCACCAGTTCGGCGTCGTACTTGCGCTTGTCGTCGAGCACGACCGTGATTTTGGATGCCTTATCAATTACGTGGTTATTGGTCACGATATAGCCGTTGGCGGCGATAATTACGCCCGAGCCCGAGCCTTCGCCCCCACCCTGCGGCTCGCGCTGCCGGCCCTCAAACTGGTCGCCGAAAAACTGGCGCAGGAAAGGGTCCATCTGCATACGGCTGTGCTGCTGAGGCTCAGCCTTATACTCGGTCATTACGTGCAATACGGCCGGCGTAGTAGCCGCGGCGGCAGCCACAAAGTTTAACCCTTCGGGCGCCGCATACGTGCTGCTGCGCATGGCCGAAGTATACCGAACCTGAGGGTCGGAAGCCACCGATAGTTGAGCCCCGTTGCCCGGCTCGGTTTCTAGCAGCTTGTAGCCCCCCACGGCCACGCCCCCACCGAGTACGGCAGAAGTCAAGAGGCCGAGCATCATTTGTTTAGCTTGCATTGGGGTCGAGTTAAAAAAGGAGGGAAGAAAGAAACGGCAAATGGAGCCTGGCCGCTAGGCAGCTCCTTATTTAGTACCCGCGAAAATAACAAAGAGTTTACTTTTCTATTGCTTTAACGCAAAAAAGAGCCTGAATAATACCGAATAGGTTGCGCGCCTAAAAATTATGTGCAAACCCAACCCCAAAAAAGGCACCCCAGGGGTGCCCTTTTTGGTCGGAAGCAGCCTAGCGCACTTCGATGTGCTGCTTGGTTGTTTTTTCCGTGTCAAAAGGCAGGGTCACGCGCAGCAGACCGTCGGTCAGCTCGGCCGTAATGGCCTTGACGTTCACCGTTTCAGGCAGGCGGAAGGCGCGGCGAAACTCGCCAAAGCGGGTTTCTACCCGGCGTAGCGTGGGCACGTTCTCACCCTCCGTAGCCGGAGCAGGGCGATTGCCGGTTACCACCAGTTGGCTGTCTTGAAAGTCGATGCGTACGGCTTCCTTAGCCACGCCCGGCAGGGTCAGATGCAATTCAAAACCCTGGGTTGTCTCGAAAATGTCGGCAGCAGGCACAAAAGAAGTGGAGGGCTGCGGGGCAACCGGCTGAGCATCGCGCAGCAACTCGCTCAATAGGGAGTTGAAAGCACGGGCGGGGCGACCAGTGGGCCGGGCATTATACAAAAGAGCAGACATGCTAAAAGAAGATGTTGAGGTTGAAAGCAAGCTGCTTATTTCAGCAGCGCTACCTCTCTCCCTTAAATTTTATGCCGAACCCATATCACCGACAAAGTGACACTACAAGAAGCCAAGCCACTGCTGCGCACCTGCTTCAAAAACTCATAACCCCTCTTAACAAGGCAAAGAGGCGATTAATAAGGCTTAAGCGTTTATGCCAAAATGGCATTAATTTAACTAGTGTTGCGTGGGCAGCTGCTGATTGTCGGCCTTGCCACCAGTTGGCAGCAGAGTAAAACGCACATCTAACCCTACCGTCGGGTACACGTAGTTTTCCTTACCACCGCGTATCTGCACCATGTTTGCGTCATATTGCGGCACCGATATGAAATAGCTTGTTTGGTAGCCAAACCAGGGCGTTATGTCAAGCTGCGGCAGCAGACGCACACCTACTTCAGCGCGCAGATTGGTGTATTGTACCGTGCGCTCATCAGCATCGAGGTCGTCTTTTTGCAGGCGCAGGTGCGTGCTGCCCTCGTAGCTGAGGCGCGGGCGCAGGGCTAGCCCGGTGGCATCGGTCCCGAGGGGCAGCACTTTTTCCAAGTCCACGCGCAGGCGCGTCCACAGCTGTTTCTCGGGCCCCGACCCTAGCGCATAGCCCCCGGAGCCGCCGAAAGCGCGCTCCAAACTCAAGCGCTGGCCGAAGGTGATGCCCCCAAAAATGGGCGAGCGGTGCCGCAACAGCACTTCCGGAATTACGATGGTGCGGCCGTCGCCCACCACTTGCAGGGTGGCGCCGTAGCTCCAGGCACTATGGCCAAAATGCTCGTAGCCCAGCCGGGCGCGGCGGGTATCAAAACCCAGGTTGCGGCCCGCAAAGTTGTCGCCCACCGCGGCCCGCTCGCCACGCAGACCTAGCAACAGATAGTCGCCATTGCGTAGCGCCAGTTCGCCCTGGAGTTCGGGCCAAAGCTGGGTAGGTAGCACCGTGCGGGTGGTTTGGGCAGCGGCCGTAGCAGCAGCCAGCAGCAATAAGGATAATACTAACTTATGCATACACAAGGTATTAAATAAGAAAATAAAGCGAACGAAAAGTAGAAGCTAGCGGTAGTTGTGAAAACGCATCTTTACGTCTTTACACTGGGCGCGCCGGACAATAACGAGACGCAAAGATGTGTCTCTACACCCACCGCTTCCTGCGCCCTAGCCGGCA